>Ga0075163_10002320_pt1 | contig 25667 bp, 17 predicted proteins | sample JI1023141ADNA_FD_71478 | JGI IMG/M metagenome (GOLD analysis project Ga0075163, IMG submission 71478) | Wastewater effluent complex algal communities from Wisconsin, to seasonally profile nutrient transformation and Carbon sequestration -... | ecosystem: Engineered > WWTP > Effluent > Algae... | reverse complement strand
CTCTTAAATTCAAATCACATCTTTCATCTTCAATCAACAATTTAACTAACCCCACAAATTCTCTTTGAACTGCATACATCAAAATTGTGTATCCTTCGTTATCCTGAAAATTTATATCACAGTCATTACTTTGAATATAAGGTTTTATATCTTTTAATAATACTTCATAAGTTTCGTTGGAATATATTTCATAATATGCATCAAAAAGTGACAAAGCATATTTTATTTTTGTTTCCATATAAATTTTGAGAGAGATAGAGATTGATTTTTTTTATTTTTTCTTTCTTAAAAGATGGAGCAAAAATTCTTAATTTTTTATTGTTGACAATATTTTGTTTGTATTGCACCCGGATGTGAATAAGAAAGAATCAAGTGAATCAATTCTTTTGGGAGAATATTCAATGGATTTTCTTCTGTTTTTTGTAAAATCATTCCTTGTTCAATCACTATGACGTTTCGTTTTTTAATTGAAAGGAGTAATACTCCGATTTTGTTTCTTTTCACTGCTTCTTTTCGCTCAATTTTTTGATTTATCAAATATTGGAATTCTCCATAATCAAAATTTGGATCAATTGGGTGATCATAAGCAAGAAGCAATTTTACAATTGCATCTCTTTTATACGAACATGCTAACATCAAATGATCAAGGTTCTCTATGTTTTTTACACCAAAAAATCGACATTGATTTGTCTCAAGTAACAATTTTGCTGCCCTTACATTTAATTCAGAGAATTCTTTGGTTGATACCCACCAACGTGAAAATCTTTCGTTAATAATCAAAAACATTAAAGCTGTACGTCCATTATTATCTTGTTCATTAATATTACACCCATTTTTTATTAACGATTCCAAGAATATAAATTTTGCTTTACTGTCATTAATACCTTCACAACAATACATCAACGCTGTTACTCCTTGACAATCTTGTAAATCCAACAAACATTTTTCATGCTTGATTAATAAATCAAAATACTTAATGCAATAATTTATGCCTGAATCGGAGTTGCAAATTTGTTTGCACATAAGCATTAAAGTAGTATATCCATGCAAACTCGATTGAAAATTAATATCACAAGTTTCGCTATCTAACAAAATTTTGAATATTTCTACCGCATCATCATTATCATAGAGAAAAAGATTTTTCAAAGGTGTAAGATTAGTTTGATTACATTCGACTTGCACTATACATTTCCTTTCAATCAAAAACTTTACCCATTCTAAGTTTAGTTTCTGACATGCATAAAACAAAACTGTTGCTCCATTTTCTTCTGGAACATTTATATCAAATCCCTTTTTGATATATGTATCTATATCTTCCAAATTTAAATTATTTTTTCCTTTGAAAAAATCATAAACTGATTGTTTTTCTTCTTCACTAAGCATTGTTTTGAAATTCAATCCAAATTTTTTTTTATTTTTTTTATTTTCTTAATCAAAAAAAAATTAGGAAAAAAATATTTTTATTGAAAAATTCTTAATTTTTTTTTTAATTTTGACAATATTTAGTTTGCGGAGCCCATGGATGTGAATAAGAGAGAATCAAATGAATCAATTCTTTTGGTAAAATATTCAATGGATTCTCATTTATTTCATCAAAATTTCTTTTCTTTTGCATATTCGATTTCGATTCATATTTATTATGCATCAATAAGATACCAATACCATTTCTTTGTCTAGTAAAATGAGCAGTGACTACTTTTTCATATTCTCCGTAATGAGGGCCTGGATTAATTGGATGACCATAATCTAAAAGTAATTGCGCAATTTTATATCTTCTATGCAAACACGCAAACATAAGGTGATCATAATTTTCATTATTTTTCACATCAAATTTACATTTCTTTGATTGTAATAACAATTTGACAGCTTTTATGTTTCTTTCTCCTTCTCCAGAAAGAGATAAATACATTAAAGCAGTATATCCTCTCTTATCTTTAAGATTCATATCACATCCTTTGTTTATCAACAATTCTATTACTTCTATATACCAATCTTCTTGGTCAATATTTCCACAAAGATATATTAACACTGTCGTCCCGAACATATCTTGTTGATTCAAATTTACACCTGGATTTTCAATCAATAGTTTTGCCGTTTTAAAACTAGAACCATAATCACATGAAAAAAACAACGCATTACGACCGAAGTTATTTAAGCGATTGATATCAAGTGTTTTATTTTCTAAGAATAATTTAATTATCTCGATTGGACTATCATCATCGTTATCAATTCCAGAGAATCCACAAAATAACATAAAAATGGTATCATCGTTAACACATGAATTCCATATAGCATTCAGATCGCAATTCTTTTTAATCAAAAATTTCACCCATTCTATGTTCCTTTTTTGACAAGCATAATGTAGGATATTAAATCCATCTTCATTTGGAGAATTTATATCAAATTTCTCTTCATCGATATATTTTTCAATGTCTTCTAATTTAAATTTTTGTTCTCCTTTAAAAAATGCATAAACATCTTTTTTCTCAACTTTCATCTTCGATGGGGAAAAGAAAGATATTTTTTTTTTTGAAAAAAAAAATTTAATTTAAGAAGAAGAAAAAATTCTTAATTATTTTTTTTACGAAAAAATATTCTTTTTATTTGTTTCAAATTTTTCTGAATTTACTTGGATTAAATAAATTTGGTTTGTTGCGTTTTTTATTAGAACAAGGACTCATAATTGCGTATCCATTCCAAATACGGGATTTTCTTAATTGTGATTCTAATTGTTTCAATTCATCCACTGAGAAATATTGTTTTATTTCTTTTTGAAAATAATTTCTGATTTCTTTCAAAGCATCATCGTAAGTCATATCGAGCCAAGACTGAGACAATTTTTTATCTATTTTATCACTTTTGGCGATGTCATACAATAAATCTGGAGATGTACCTTCTCCATTCAAAATAATATGAATAAAGAATTGTGGATGGATACATGAAAGCCAGTACTCTTTTTTACCACCAAAAGAAACACCAAGTTCTGCTTCCAAATCTGAAACATCGTTATCAGATTGGATATATTCCAATAATCCTTGTTGAGAATCACTCAGATCTTCGTATTCGTCTTCTTTTCCTAATTGATATGGCATTTCTGTTTCATAAGAAATTTCTATTTCTTTTTTTTTCTCGGTTTTCAAATAGAACGCCCATTCGTCCGGGCTACTCGATACGACGTAACTTTTAAATAAAGAATCTTTGTTTTTCTTTATTTTATAGAAGTTCTCTTTGATGTATTCGTTTCTTTCCTTTGAAATATCAACAAAGGAAATAATGACATTGATGATGTCTTTTGGTAATACTGACAATACAGAATTTTTATCATTCAGTCCAATTAATAGTAGTCTTTTTATTTCCCAAGGAAAATAAAAAGGAATTTCTCTTATGGTTATAACAGCAATACCTGGTTCACACGGATTTTCCCAGTCACTAATTTGATCCAATTGATATCCTTCATGCGAATACATTTCGAGGGGTTCGTCTGATAATTCTCCTATTTCGTCTGAGAATGTGGATAATTTCAACTCAAGATGTTCCTTTTTCATAAAAGAAAATGTCGCATACACTTTTTGTTCTTGATCACTTCCTAATATGAAACAAATCCAATCGGATACTCCCATTTTTAGAGAAAGATATTTGATGAATTGGATTTATTTTTTTTTTTTTGACCAAAAAAAATTAAGAATAAAACTTTTTTTATTAATTTCTAAATTTGGAAGAATTTTTATTCTCTGCAATATTTTTTTTGTGGAGCAAATGGATGAGAATAAGAAAGGATCAAATGAATCAATTCTCTTGGAAGAATGTTCAACGGATTTTCTATTTTTTTTGTGGACAACAACAAAACACCAATTTTATTTCTTAAAGGTATACATTCCTTCTCGAAAGATTCTTTTATGATGGAATAGTGAAATTTTCCCAAGGGTTCTACTGTTTTATAAAATTGCCCATCTTGTTCTTTTGATGAATTTTTATCAATAATCGATAAATTTTCTTTCATGATAATGTCGTCGATCACAGCCCCATTCAAAGATTGTTTATATATAAGAGCAACATCTGTTAATTTACCTCTTTTCACAAGCTTTCTCAATACATAAAGTTTGCGATATTTGTTTGCTTGGATCAGTTCAGCGCATTCTTCTTCAGGTAAATTGCGATTTAAAAATATTGCTGATCTTAAAGCACTTGGAAAATTATATTCCAAATCTTCTAAATCAGATTCTTCAATTTCTTGTTTATTATTAAAAAATTTAGAAGAGTCCATTCTCGTTTGATTTGAATTTTATTTTTTTTGTTGATAAAAAGCAAATTCTTAATTTTTTTTGATTCCAAAAAATAAAACTCTTGAAAAAATTCTTAATTTTTTTTTCTTTTTTTTTTAAAAAAATAAACACCAAAACACAAGAAATGCTGAATGAAAAAGAATTTTTAAAGGAAATTTCCTACCTTATATCAAAAGAATGTGAATCCAAAGAAAAAAGTTTTGAAAAAATCAAAGAATACATAGAAAATGAAGGTGATATAAATATACGATTTCCTGATCTAGGAGATACTGCCTTGATGAGATTATCCAAACATGCCAATTGTATACTCACTATACAATTGGCATTATTATTGATCCAAAACGATAAATGTGATTTGAATATTCAAGATTTTGCAAAAAATAGCGCATTGATCAATGCAATTCTATTCGATAATTATGAAATAGCAGAATCATTGATCAAAGACGAAAGATGTAATTTGAATTTACAAAACGAATTGCTTAATAATGCTCTGTTAGTGTGTTGTAACAAAACCAAAAACACAAAAAATACGAATATAGCAAAACTATTAATTGAAAATAATGATTGCAACTTAAATTTAAGATCCGTATACAATCAAGATACCGCTCTTATGATTTCATTTTCAAAAAAATATTATGAAATAGCAGAGTTATTGATAAGAAATAAAAGATGTGATGTAAATTTACGAAATTCTTTCGGAAGTACAGTCCTTTTATATCTACAAGATAGAAGAAGATATGCATGCATTTTACCAGATTCAAGTGAAGACTTTCGTACCGAAGAACATTTGTTGAAGTTGTTAATGCAAAGAGAAGACATTCTATTTGATTTATTGGATAGATTCGAGAGACCTTTTCCAATTAATGCAATCATTTCTGATGATAAAACAATTATAAATCAATTGCTTTTGAATAAATCATTCAAATTGAATATAAATTCTCCAAATACATCTGGTATATTTAATATACCAGATGATATGTTGAAATTATTCATGCAACATAAAAAATTTGATTGGAATGCAAAAAGTCAATGTAAAATCTCCACTTTCCGTCGTATATTATATCGTGGACTTAGTACGATTTTTATTAAAGAATTTGAACAAGCAATAAATGATAAAGAATGTGATGTAAATGAAATATTTGATATAACTGGGAATACTTTCTTAATATATATTTGTGCATTCGAAATATATGATTCAAAAAATACTCCAGAAAGTTTGACTCAGTTAGCGCGTATATTAATCAATAGCGACAATTGTGATATAAATGTAAAAAACAATCAAGGACAAACAGCCTTTTGGTACGCATGTAAAAAAAACAAAAAAAGTTTCGTAGAATTGTTTCTCCAAAGTAAAAAATTCATCATGGATGAATCCATTATATATCCAAATTATGAAAATTTAATTATAGAACCTTCTATTAAGAAAAGAACTAGAATGGGTGTTTTGTTAATGTCAATCAAAACATGTCAAAAAATGGATTCCAAGAAAAGAAAAACAGAATTGATTGAAGAGAATCCATTTAAAATCCTCCCAAAGGAATTGATTCATCTCACACTCTCTTATGCATATCCATTTATCCCACAAACAAAATATTGTAAAAATGAATAATCACCAGAGAAAAAAAAAAATAATTTTTTTTTCATTTTTTCTTCTTAAGAATAAAAAAAACTCCAAAATTTTTTTTCTTAATTTTTTTTCTTTTTTTTAAAAAAAAAATAAACACCAAAACACAAGAAATGCTGAATGAAAAAGAATTTTTAAAGGAAATTTCCTACATTACATCAAAAGAATGCGAATCCAAAGAAAAAAGTTTCGAAAAAATCAAAGAATACATAGAAAACGGAGGTGATATAAACATTAGATCTATCCGCTTGAGAGAGACTGCCTTATTGAGATTATCCAAAATTAATTGCATCGAAAGTATACAGATAGCAATATTATTGATTCAAAATGATAAATGCGATTTAAATGCGCAAGATGTTACAGGAGATAGCGTATTGATGAATGCGATTGAACATAATAATTATGAAATAGCTGAATTATTGATCAAAGACAAAAGATGTAATTTGAATTTACTAAATGAGTTACATCATAGTGCTCTGATAATATGTTGCGACAACAAGGATAAAAGTGAAAAAAATACAAATATAGCGAAAATATTAATTGATAACGAGGATTGTAACTTAAATTTTAGATCTGTACATGGTTCTTATACCGCTCTTATGATTGCATGTTTAAGAAAAAATTATAAAATAGCAGAGTTATTGATAAAAAACAAAAGATGTAACGTAAATTTACGAAATTCTTCCGGAAGTACAGTCCTTTTATATCTACAAGATAGAAAAAAGTTTCGTTCTATGCCAGAATTGGTTGATGATCTTCGTATCGAAGAAGATTTAATAGATTTGCTAATGCAGAGAGAAGATATTTGTTTTGACGAAGGAGAATTAGAAGGAGAATCTTTCCCAATTCGCGCAATATTATCTCATGATACGAAAATTATAAATCAGTTACTTTCGAATAAGAAATTCAAATTGAATTTGATTTCTCTGAATACAAATTTTCTACATAACATTCCAGTTGATACGGCAAAACTATTTATGCAACATAAAAAATTCAATTGGAATGCGCTTGATTATTTTAAAATCCCAATTCTTTATCATTTATTGCATCGCGGACTTAGTACATTTTTTATTAAAGAATTTGAGCAAGCAATAAATGATAAAGAATGTAATATAAATGAAACAAATCCACAAGGGGATTCTCTTTTAATGAAGGTTTGCCTGTTCGACATTCAAATTGATCGAACTGTTTTAAACCAAGAAAGTTTGATTGAATTGGCACGTGTATTGATCAATAACGATAATTGTGATATAAATTTAAAAAACAAACAAGGATACACCGCTTTTTGGTACGCATGTAAAGGAAACAAAAAAAGAATCGTGAAACTATTTCTTCAGAGCAAAAATTTCATCATAGATGAAACTATTGTATATCCAAATGATGAAAATTTGATTATAGCATTCTTTGCTAAGAAAAGAAATAGAATAGGTACTTTGTTGGTATCAACCAAAACATATCAAAAAATGGATTCCAAGAAAAGAAAAACAGAATCGATGGAAGAGAATCCATTTAGAATCCTCCCAAAGGAATTGATTCATCTCACACTCTCTTATGCATATCCATTCATCCCACAAAAAAAATATTGCAAAAATGAATAATCACCAGAGAAAAAAACAATATTTTTTTTCATTTCTTCTTAAGAATAAAAAAAACTCCAAAAATTTTTTTTCTTAATTTTTTTTCTTTTGGTAGAAAAAAAAAGATTCAATAAATTTTATAATCCCTGAATTTAGGGTTCAAAATTCATCAATTCCTTTTTTTAAAAAAAAAATCTTCATCAATGTCGATTATATACAATTTTGATCATAAGAAAGTGATCAAAACAACAACGGGTCATGTATTGATTTTATTCAATTGCGATGAAAATTTTATTCGTTCGGAAGGACCCAAAGCAACAATGAATACACAACAAAAAATTGAATATTACAAAAAGACTTTGGCAAATTTAAAAAAATTAGAATCCCTTCTAAATTTTCAGATCATTCAAGAACATGAAAAATCCAGATTGATTGAAATTCATTGCAAATACTATCCACATAAATTAACTGATATATTCAATGAATCCAATATATCTGAATTTGGTCAAAAATTGATTGAATTATGGAAAGATTTGTTAGAGAATGGATTCGTCACAGAAGATTTTGTCTTCAGAAATATCATGTTAGATAAGAGATATAATTTGCATTGGATAGATTTTGATTCTTTTAGAAAGATAGAGAAAAGTGATATCGAAGAAGCAAAAAGAAGAAATCTACTTTGTTTCATTTACAATGATTTAAAGGGGTTTTCAGAATTCGGGGGAATGGAAATATACAATCGATTAGAATGTATCACTTATTCAACAATCAAAAAAACAATCGAAGAAAAGAGAATAAAATAAAAGAGGGGAAAAAAATTTTGCATTTTTTATTTTTTATTGGAATTCAATTGTCCACAAATATTTTCTATGATTTGTTGGGATATAAAGATCTTCCTTTTTTCGAAATTCTATATATTCTTGATGAACAATTTTTGATTCATCATCAAAATTCTTGATTTGTTTTTTTAACAATTCTATCTCTTTCATCATTTGTTTTTCTTTGATTTCGTCTTCTGGTTTGGTTGCTATTTCACCATAGAAAAATTTTGCATCAATTTTGAATTTTTGTAATTCTTTTTCTTTTGATTCCAATTTTTGTTCTAATGTACAATGTTCTCCATAACGTTTGATGATCAATTTTTCTTTTTCAATTTCAGTCATTCTTTTTTGTTGGGGTGGTTTTTTTTCTTGCGAATATTTTTTTTAAGAATTGGAGTTGTTTTTGAGAGAAGAAAAAAAAAATAAAAAAACTCCATCAATTCTTAAGTCCTCAAAAGGAAAAAAAAGCAAACTGAGTGATTTTTTTTCCTCTCTTTCCCTTTCTGCTTTGATTTTTTTTTCAAAAAAAACATACCCCAACACATAAAAAATCAAAAAATTAATATAAATTTTTTTTCTTTTTAATTTTTTTTAAAAAAACATGACAACCCTACAAAGAGAGAAAATAACCTTTATGGATGACGAAGAAGAAGAAGAATATTCTTCATCTTCTTCTGAAGATGAATCTAATGAATCAAGTCAAGGAAACATCGATACCACAATAATCTCTTCGAAAAAAAAAGAAGTGGAACAACCCACTGAAAACAACAAAAAAGAATCGGAAAATCAAAAGAAAACAACACAAGATCAACAACCTTCAACTGTCTCAACAACAACAACAACAAACAGTCCACTCAAACCTGTTGTCACTCCTTCCACTCCCTCGAAAGACACCACAAACAGACCCAAAACAGGAGGAAAAAGCATCATTACGACCCAAAAACAAAAAGAAGTCATGAGTGAAGAAGAAGACGAAAAAGAAAACGAAGAAGAAAAAGAGAAATCACCACCTTCCAAAAAAGAAACGGTTACTTCAATTGAACCAAAAAAACAAATTGAAAACAAAGAACAAGAAGGATCAAAGAACAAAAAACAAAAAGATTCCGTCAATCATGAACCCAAAAAAGCTGAGAAACCAGATGAAGATGAGAGAAAAGAAGAGGAAAAAGAAAAACCAAAGAAAAAATCAAAATCAAAATTCAAGAAGAAAGTTCTTGTTGAAAGTGATGATGAAGAAGATGAAGTTTACCAAGACGAAGCAGATCGATTGAAATTTTTGAAATTGGAAGGATTTGATCAAGTGGAAGACAAAAGTATTGTTGCATTTGAAAAACAATCACAAAAACAAGTAGAAGGAGAATTTCCCACCTACATTCCAATCTATTATGCTTCCAACAAACAAATCTATTTTTTCTTTAGAACAGTTGTGATGATGATCATTGGAAATAGAAAAAAAATCAACAATTTTGCAAGCAGTTTGAAAATTTCCGCATCCAAAAATGAAAAAGAAATCAAAAAAGTTGATTTTTTTGGAAAGAAAACCATGTTCATGGGATTGGTGGATATGCCATTTGTCATCAATCATTTGAAGACATATTTTCAAAATAGTCAAAATCCTGCAGAAATTTTTCAAGAATCCGTTGCCAATTATTTTATTTCTTTTTCGAAGAAAGTTTCCTCAATGAAGACATCCGTTCAAAAAAAATTAATGGTCAGTATGGAAGACATACCCAAAATTCAATTGAATATCATTCGATATAATTTGACTGGACCACCTGACGAAAAACCAAAATCTTCTGTTCCTATTCCTTCTAATGACAATGATGAAAATCAAAAAACAAAGGAAAAAAAAGTTGTCAAAAAGAAAAAGACAACCGCAACCACCACCAAATCAGTGCCAGAACCAGTTGAAACAAAAAAGAAAAGCAATCATGATCAAGAATATGATGAAGAAGACGAAGATGATGAAGATTACAATGAAGAATATTCATCATCAGATGTAGAAGAATATGATGATGATGAAGAACAAGAATCTAATTTGATTGAAGAAAAATCACACCGAAAACAAAAAAAATATCGTGTTTTTGGCTCTCCCATTGTTTCAAAGAGAAAGAACAAATTCCGTGATCATCTCAAAAATCAAGTCAATTTTCTCTTCACTGCAACTGATTATTTGGAAGAAGAAAGACACATCATTGAATTCACCAATTTTTTGGATGCTTCTATCAAACAAATTCATGAATTTGTCAATGAAAAAAAGAGAAAACACAAAGATGTCGAAGAACAAGATCAAGAAGAATCTTCAAAAGTTCAACAACCCGCTTCAAAAAAACACAAAAGCAAGAATTCCGCCACTTCTCATCAAGAAAAAAAAAGAAAAAATGTCGATGAAGAACAAGACAACGCCGAAGAAGAAGAAGATGAAAAAGGAGAAGAGGAAGAAAATCACAAAAAATCAAAAAATCATGGTGGTTCCTCAAAAAAAATTAGTCACCCTTCTTCTTCCCATTCCAAAAAACAAAAAAAATAAAAAAAACAATTTTTTTTATTTCAAAATAAAAAAACGCTGATTTAAAAAAAAAAATCTTTTTCTTTTTATATCTTTTGAGGAGAGGAAAAAAATGGAACAAGATTTGATTAGTTTTGAAAAAGAGGATTTGATTCATTTTGAAGAAAATGATAAAAATTCAAAATACATTGGTCGTCCTTTATCGCAAAAAGAAAGAATATCAGAAAGGGATGCCATATTGAATGGAATTATACAAAGCAAAATAAATTTACTTAAAAAAGAAGAAGAGTTTATAAATATCAATAACATCAAAAATTTAAAGAAGGCGTACCCATTCATGGAAAAATACATAGATTATTATTGTGGTTATGTACCTTTGGATAATAAAACCCCATCCATAAAAATAGAGATGAAGGTGGGCAATCAAAAAAAGAAAATAGAATTGAATATTGCAACTCTTGAATCTTACCAAAAATTACCACTTTTGCTAAAAGACTTCGAATATACGCTTAATGGACAAAAGACAGGATTTCTATTGTATGGATCTGTTGGAATAGGAAAAACTGCAACGCTTTTGGCCAGATTGGCAATGGAACGATTGGAACAATTTAGAGAGAAAAAACCAATAAAAAGATTAATATATTGCACTGATTCTCGTCTTGTTGATGACATTAAAAAAGATAAATGGGCTTTTGAATATGTCAGAGATATATGGAATAATAATAATTCAGAAGCTACAAAACCCAAAATTGGTTCATTTGAAGAAGAAGTGATTACAATGTCTCATAAAAAATTAATGAAATGGATTTTAAATTTAGAAATGATTTATACGAATTGGAATGATCGACAAGAAGACCTCGATAATTTAAAAAAAACATATAAAGATGTTTATTATTATGACGTAAATTCTCCTAATGGACCAAAAGAAGAAACTAACAGATATTATTTAAAAATCAATAATTGGAAAATAAATGAAAAAGGAGTTCGAGTCAAAGGAGAACCAGTTAAATCACTGAAATTATCAAGTGAAAATAAACAAAATTATACAGAAAACATTATTGTGAATGATCCTATCATAGAAAAATTCAATATATTCAAATGTTGTTATATTGTTATCGACGAATTCCAATATTTCTTTTCTGAGAATATAATTCCTCATGGTCTCTTAAAATCTCATCTAAAATATTTTGAAAAGGCAATGGATATCATTTCAAAGAATAGTTATTGGACAAATAAACCCAGTATATTTTTATCATCTGGTACACCTGTTTCAGAGAAAAAATCAGAAAATAGATCAATGCTTAAAATTATGACTCATTCTAGTTTATTTATTGATTCAAAAAACAAAGGAGACTTTAAGGGAAGTGTATATTATGTCAACAACGAAAATAACTTTGCAAATTTTCCCAAATTAAACATCGAGAATATTCCTATCAATTCAATGAAAAACGAATCTTTGCTAGATTATATCAGGGAAAAAAATCCATATTCAAAGTATAAATTACCAAATATTCCAACAAAAAAATATTTTGCTTCATCTGAAAAAACTGAGAGTGGTGGTGAAGAAGGAATTAAAAAAAAAGGTGATGTAGAAGAAGATGATGAAGGAGAAGACGAAGAAGATGACGAAGAAGAAGACGAAGAAGAAGACGAAGATGAATATGAAGACGACGAAGAGGAGGAAGAAGGTGAAATGGAAGATGAATCTGGGAAGAAAAAACAAAAAATCAAGGACAGTGACGACCCACTTTTGAAATATAGATCCAAAGGATCTTTTTTAAAAAAGAATTTAACATATTATAACGCCAAGGAAGAATACGAAACAGCAAAAAAAGATTTCAAACTTATAAAGGATAAGGCATCACAAAGAAAGAAAGAATTAGAACTTCAAAGAAAGAAAGAGAAAGAACAAGAGAAAGAAAAAGAAAAATCAAAAGAACCCAAAAAAAAGGGAGGGAAAAAAACACAAGAAGAAAAAGAAGAAGAAAAGAAAAAGAAGGAAGAAGAAAAAGAAAAAAGGAAGAAAGAAAAAGAACAAGAAAAGTTAAAAGAGTTAAAATTAAGATATAAATCAACTACAGGATTAGAATCTTATTATGAAACAAAGTTATGGTTTTATTTCTACGCAACATATGTAGAAGATTTAAAAATTGAAACAATCGATGGGAAAGTATTTAAAAAGTCTAATATACTAAGCAAAGCACTTGATGATGACACAAAAGAATATGCCAAAATTTCTTTATTGGATAAAATAATAGATGACACAAATAAAATTCAAAGTGTAGGAATGAATATATCTGATCAATTCAAATTATTTAATATCGGAACAATACTTGAAGATGAAAAAATAACAATTGATTACACTTTAGATTTTAGTGAAGTAGATTTACATTTCAAAAATTTACCAGCAAATGAAATTGTGAATAAAATAATCGATTTGGATAAGAATCCACGTGGATATTTTAAACACGCAGTTCATTCCTTTATAAACCCAGATTATGGAATTAGAATAATTGCCATATTATTATTGAATAAGGGTTATAACTTCTATATACCCAAAATTTATGGAACAATAAAAGGAGTTGAGAAAACCATCAGAGAAGAATATATGATGAAAAAAGAAGGAAATAAATTGGTTAAAATAGAAGGCAAAATTACAGATGAAATGAAACAAAAAAGTTTTATATATTTATCATCCAATTTGTATTTTGAGCCATTATCTTATGATAGCATATTTAAAGTGGGACAAACGAAATCTGGAAGACTTGTAAATATTTCAGAATCAGAGAGAATGATCAAATTCAAAGTGTTGAAAATTTCAGAAATCAAAAAATTTTTTGAGGGAGATATCAAAAAAATTTATACCAGCAAAGGTATAGAAATCAAAATGAGTGACATATTTTCTGGTATGACGAATGGAAAATTTTTTACAGAAAACCGTAGAAAATTATACATTACCACTGATAACAACCTTAATTTTGATGGTACAAGTAAACAAAAAGGACTAAATTTGATTACTTGGTGGAAAAAGATCAAAAGTCAATTAGAAACCAATATCAATGATTACTATGATAGAAATTCAATAAAGAATAATCGATATGTTTATGATATAGGAAGATTTAAAACAGATTTAAAAATTGACAACAAAATTTTGACTATAAATGACATCGTATCTGAATTGGATAAAGAAAATATCGACAAAGAAGTCAAAAAAAAATATATCCTAGAATTTTTGAAGAGATCAGGAATCGTAACATGGGATTCAGATGAAATCAAAAAGAACAAAAATATAGAAAATTTTTGTATTAAAGCCAATTATAATCTAAGAACAAATTACCAACGAAAAAACGGCGGAATTCTCTTGTTGGATCCATCATTTTATGTTGGGATTGATTTATTCGAAACACCATATTTCCATTTATTTGAACAAAGTCCATATGATTCAAAAGAAATTCAAAGAAAAGGAAGAGTTGCCAGAAAAGATCGTAATAGATTAATGTTGAGAGATTTCAAAGATGAAGTCACTGGATATGTCAATGTGAAAATTTTTATTTATAAATTTGAAGATAAAGTTTTGGATAAAATCTCACAATATATCCCACATGATAATAACATAAAAGCGTTTTATCAATTAAAAGATTCACTCAAACCAAAAGAAGAATCTAAAGAAAACAAAGAATATGAAATTTTTTATGAAAAAAGTTCTGTGGTGGATCAATTTTATAAAATTGAAGATAAGGAAAAAAACATACATACGGGATTCATTTTTAAAATGAAAATCCCTGGTTCTTTCTTTGATGACCAAAATATTATAGATATCATAATTAATAACAATCTCAAAGTCAATCCAACTAACATTCAAACATGGCCAGAAGGTTTTCTAACTAAAATGGGAAAATTTGATACTTTGTATATGGACGAATTTTCAAAAAATGAAAAATACTTGTCTCTTATAAAGGCAAAGAAGAAACCTAATATTGAACCAAATATTCATATTGGTTATCTTGCAGCCATGTATGAAGATTATTATGAACATGATATAGGAAAACAAGATTCCTTTACTCGAATTCATATGAATTTAGATTATTTAAAATTTATCACTATGTTTTATATACTCCTTGAAGAGAATTTAATAAATCAAAACGAAGCAAATGCATATAATAAAATGATCAATACTACAAATATAGGAATATATCCAGGGGAAAACTTCAAAGAAGAAATGGGAAAACTCATTGAAAACAAAATCAATTTGGTTACTGATCTAGAAGGATTTAAAAAAGATTTTATTAATCTTTCCGAAAATCAAAATCAATTCTCGAATTTATCTAATATACTCGAAATATTTGTAAAAAGGGCTACAAATAAAACCATAAAGGGTTGGATTAGTGGTATTATAACTAACAAAGAAGAAAAGTTAAAAGAATTGGAAAATAAACAAGAAGAAGAATTGAAGAAGAAACAAGAAGAAGAATTGAAAAAGAAACAAGAAGAAGAATTGAAAAAGAAACAAGAAGAAGAATTGAAGAAGAAACAAGAAGAAGAATTGAAGAAGAAACAAGAAGAAGACTTGAAGAAAAAACAAGAAGAAGAATTGAAGAAGAAACAAGAAGAAGAATTGAAGAAGAAACAAGAAGAAGAGTCGAAAAAGAAACAAGAAGAAGAATTGAAGAAAAAACAACAAGAAGAATTGAAGAAGAAACAAGAAGAATTGAAGAAGAAACAAGAAGAAGAATTGAAGAAGAAACAAGAAGAAGAATTGAAGAAGAAACAAGAAGAAGAATTGAAGAAGAAACAAGAAGAAGACTTGAAGAAGAAACAAGAAGAAGACTTGAAGAAGAAACAAGAAGAAGAAAGGCAAGAAGAATTGAAAAAGAAACAAGAAAAGGAAGAAAAAGAGAGAGAAGAAAAAAAAGAAAAAAAGAGACAAAAAAATTTGGAAAGAGAAAGAGAAAGACAAGAGAAAGAAAGAGAGGAAAGAGAAAGAGAAGAAGAAAGACAAAAAAAAGAAAGAGAAGAAGAAGAAAAATTAAGGAAAAAATCACAAGATAAAAACCAAAATGTCAAAACGATAGATATACAAAGCATCACCACAAAAGCATCCATTTTCGAGAAATTATCTAAAGTGACAACACTCAAACAATTTATTCAACAATTGGAAATTTTAGATCCTTTATATTACAAAAACTATAATATATCTTTGTATGTGAAAGAATCAAAAGAACGCGGAACTTTATTGTTTTATTTCTTGGCAATATTTTATAAATATTTGAGCAAATTCCTCACTATTGATACTATTGTCAAAATAAGACTCCTTTTTGGAAACAAAAATTTTGGGGATAATATAAAATCATTTTTTATATTCACAAAATTAAAAGAACCAAATTTGGATGATTTTGTAACAGCTTCTATTGTGATATATTATTCCATCTTATTCAGAACTCACGAGGATGAAGGTATCATCGAAAATGATAATTTCATAGAAAGTGAACTTGATAGAGGATTAGATGAAAAGGAATTCACAAAATTTATCATCAATACAGTTATTCCCGTTTGGAATAGACAATAAAAAAAACCCTCTCTTTCTCTCTTTTGTAAACACAAGAAAAAAAAATTAAGAACAATAAAAAAACATTTTTTTTATTTTATTTAATAAGAATATCGTCCAAATTGAAAATCAAATTTTCCACCTTTTTCTGCACCTCTGGTAATCATTCCAATCACTCGTTGACTTTTCAATCTGATTTCTTCTTCGTGATGTCTACGAATGAGTAATATTCTTGAGAAATATTCATCCAAACCAGTACTTTCTTTCATCTTTTTGATCATTTCGCTTGTTATTCCAAATTCTAAATCACGGACATTTTTATCCAAATTAAAGTTTTTGTATTTTCGGATAAAATCTGATTCATCGCACATCCAACTTTTTGGGCTAAAAGTTGTAAATCTGGCAAGATGTCTTCCATCTCCACTGTCGATGCTTGGCAATTCATATGCAACGGCACTTCCAATGGGCATGGTTTTTTCAGTTCTGTTAATCGAAGAAACGACTCCCCCGTTTGCTATTGCCATCGTAAATTCAGTCCATTTGTTTTCTCGGTCTGGAGTTTTTCCAGAACCAGTTACTACTCCCAAAAATATTGCCCTTTTTGCTTCTTCTTCGGTCAAACCAACAAAATTTGAGAATATTTGAGGAAGGTTAGATGAAACCATTCCTTTGGTTTCTGGAATATAAAACACCAATTCATCGGGATAGATAGCAATGTCATTTGCACCAAAAGAACCTTTGTAAACTGGTTTATTGTCGCTTGTGTCTCTATCTTTTCTGGCCTTGATTTTTTTGGGATTAAATATGCCATCAATTGTAGTCCTTGCTTGTGGAGTGGCATCTGGGTAATCACTCATTTTATTCATTTTTTTTTCTTTACACTAAAAAAAACTTTTTTTGCAAACTTTAAACACTGAATTTGTTTTTTTTGTTTTTTTTAACGAAAACAAGTTTTATTTATTTTGAATGTAAAATAAATTTGCTTTTTTAGAAAAAAAGGTTTTTTTTCCAATAGATTAATGTTGAAAAATTGAGTATGAAAAAGGATAATAAATTTTTTTTTCTACGAAGTAATAAACAATGTTTTTTTTTATTTGAGATACTAGAAAAATTTTCCCCTTTTTTTTTAAAAAAATTCATGATCGAGATTAAATTCGATTGTTCTAGATCGAGCAATTTTTTCCATCGAAATAGCTTTTTCGTGTGTATTGTTGTTATGTTTTGATCCTTTGGAACTAACTGGTTCAGCAATTTTTCCAATATAAAATGCTTTTCCCATTATATTGTCATCTCCGATCAATGCTTCTTGTGGAGGAGATACATGATGTCTGTTTGCATAAGGAATAACTTGAAAACATAAACCACCAAGTTCTGATTCTGTTTCTGATTCTGAATCCGAGTCATCTTCTTGACTTTGAAATTGTATCACTTTTGTTTTGTCATGAGATATAAGGAAAGATGTGTTGTTTTGAAGTCTGACTTTTTTGACGATAAAAAAACAATTTGTTCCTATTGTAGCATCTCCTCCAAATACATCATGGATCACTGCTTTTCCTTTGACAACCAAATTCAATTTTCTTTTGGTCGCAGATTTTCTACTACTGATCAAATTGTTTTCACCTTCTTCGTTGCTGACAAATCCAAAAAATGACCATTGTTCTAGGATATCAGAAATTGTTTCATATCCATCTACATCATTTTCATCGTATTGATTTTTTCCATCACTTTGTTTTGTTCTTTTTGCCAAAATATAATTCAAACTTGGCAAATTCAAGGCAGTAATAAGAGGTTCAATGTTTCCCTTTTTATTGGTTGGATCAAAACGTTTCATCACAAAAATGGGATGATATCGTTGAGTTTCATTTGTGATGTATTCTGGATCAACGGAATCAGATTTGGTAAATGGAGACCTTGGATAGATCGCCACTTTGACAGTGTAGTTGGTCCATCCAATCTTCATTCCAACACTTGATTTCATAATCTCTGAGAGAGATCCTTCTCCACCAATACTAAAACCTGTAGAAGATCCAACATTTGGGCTTAAACCATAGATGTTTTGAGAACCCATTTTGGGTTGTGCATTTTTTAAAATTGCACTAAAAGGATTCATCATGTTTTTTTTTCTTCTTCAAATTGGTTAAATACACAACACCACTTTAGTTATTTCAAATATATATTTTTTCTTGATCAAGAAAAAAAAATTTCTTTGAAACTTTTTTTTTATAAAAGTTAATTTGAATGGGTATTTATTTTTTAAAAAAGAAGTAAAAATATTCAAAAATTAAAATTTTTTTCTCTCTCTCTATTTTGAATAAAAAAAATGAAAATCAAAAAGGAATCTTAAATAAATGGATTTATTTTTTTTTTATGGAAAATTTTTTTTTCGAGGAATCCTTTCATAACATACTCTGTTCATTTTTTCAATGATTATGATAATTCCTTTTGGCAACAAAATTTTTTGTGAGTGAAATAGAGGATCCAATTTCATCCATATTAATTGGTAAATTATCATTATAAAAATTGAGCGATTGTGGTCTCAATTTATATAAAGATATAATCATTTTGTGTGTTTCTAGATAAAGTTTATATTTATCATTATCAACCATTGGATATTCTTGACCATCTGCTGATCTAACATATTTATAAGACATGGATCTCAAATTAGCTTCATCTATTTTAAATTTTTCCATTGAAGAAATGATGAAAAATCTTGGATCCGAGACATGATGTCTAATGTGATCATAAATTTGCCAAGATCTCCAAATTGGTAATCTCATACCTTCATTCATTTTCGGATGCCATATATTTTTCATGTAAAAAATATGAATAATTTTTGCCAATTGATATACAGGCATCTTTCCTAATAATCTACACATATTTTGCATTAATTCAGCTATCAACGTTTTATCAACTGATATTTTATCTGGATCTTGATAAGAACAACCAAAACAAGTATAATATTCCCTTCTTCTTTGTTGTCTTGATTTATGAAATACTTTGTTTTTTTTGGATTCTTCTATCTTTGTCAAATTACTTGTCACTTCCAGATTATTGATGACACCTTCAGAAGAAGATTTATTGGACATTACATCCCATTTTGGAGGAGATAAAGGATTAGATGATTTCATTTCACTTGCTTTTCTCTTTTTCTCACTATTAAAACTGGAGCTATCTGTTGAAATAGATCCAAATAAATCTTCATTTTCATCATCATCGTCATCTTCAAAACTAAGTACACTTTTGGTAGTTGTTTTTCCTGTCTTTTGTTTTTTATGTGGATTCAATTGAATTGGAGATATCATATTCCCACTTGATTCTATTTTTTTTTGGAAAAATTGATCTTTTGATTCATTTTCAGTACTGCATCTGATGATGTGATCATGTTCATCATAGTCATCTTGATCACTCTCATATTCTCTATATTCTTGTCTTTCTATTGTGTCTTCTGTTTCCTCACAACTTGTACAATACAAATCCTCATATTCATTTATTGGTAAAAATTGTCCAAATCTTTCTCCTTGACAATAATCAAAATCAAAAGATGTTCCATCTTTTCCTGAACCCTTTTGAAAATATTTTAATGGTTCTTTATTTACAAATTCTCTTTTCACTTCTTCTTCTTTCTTTTCTTCTGTGTCTCCTTTTTTAATATCCAATTTCCCGATGGTATTCTTTTTACCACCTTTTTTATTTTTCATTCCCAAAGTTACATCATCTGTCACTCCATTAGAATCCTTTAGATTTTCTTCGTTTTCTAAATCATCGAAATTTCTTTCGTCTTCTTCGTCATCTTCGTCCATTTTAAATATATCTTTCATCATTCTTTTTTTTTTGTATTTTTATTTTTCTTCAAAAAAAGTATCACTTTTTAAACTTTTTTTGAATTTTGGAAAAAAATTTTCGATTCAAAAGAAGAATAGAATAATTTTTTTTTTAAAAATTGATATAAATCAAATAATTTCTGACACCAAAGCAAAAAAAAATCAGAAAAGCATAGAGAAAAAAAAATTTGAGAGGAAAAAAAAAGATGAAAACCAAACAAAGAAGAAATACATCCATTACATATCAATATATTGATCCAGACAAAGAAGAATCAGATGATTTCAGATTAAATCATTATGAAAATATCAAAAATTTTATTGATAATAGATTTCCTCGTCAAAAACATTTGATCAGTGTATATCTTCATTATGCAATGGTCATGGTTGAAGAATTAGGAAGAAAAGAAGAACTTGATTTTGATAAAAATTCATGGAGTACATTATCAAAGAAATGGAAAGATATATTTTTTTCCATGAGAAATGATTTGACCAGGGAACAAAGATTGGCATTTTTTATAATTAGAGCAAGATTTGATTCACTCAAAGAATTAATCAAAAATAAATTATTTGAAAGCGAAAAGGATGATTATAAATTAGATGAATTGAAGAATTTATTGGTGGATACACATTCATTAAAAGAAGCGACTGTTTCTTTATTTTGGATCAAATTCATTTTATTGGAAGAAAATTTTTTCAAATTGAGATATAGTAAAGCATTACATCGTTTTTTCAAAAGATTTTACATTGTTTTTGGGAATTTTATATGGAAAAGAAGTACAGATGAAGAATTATTCAACAATCCCCTGTATTGTAATCCAGGAAAAGATGGTTTCAACAATGTTAACAATTATTTTATCGAATGTTGTGAATATAAAATGTCTGGGATGCAAATGATGTTGGATAGTTTCAAAAAAATTGTATATCATCGTTTACTTGTGAATGAAACCAATTGTCATTTACCCACAGATTCCATGTCTATTTGTTACAAAAAATCTCAAAAACAAAACATTTTTTATTGGATATTTGAATTAATTAAAAAGAATTTTTTGGAGGCATCTGAAAAGAATTTTCAAGAATTGATGTATAAAACAAGAGTAAATCCAGGAGATTTAGATAGATTTGTTGATGAAAATAAATATAATGAATCTATGCCATTCAATATATTGGCCATGTACAAGAAAACTTTATTTGATCAAATTGCGGATTTGTTTGATAAAAAAGAAGCTCTTCTATTTGTTTTTGAAGAATACATGGAATCATTTAGAAAAACATCGAATCAAAATAAGGATGATCCAAAGAAACAACAGAAGCAAAAAGATACAAAAAAAGATAAATCAAGAGATATATTTGATTCCTTCCTATTTGATAACGATGATGATTCCAATTTAACCAATCAACAAAAATACAATGTAGATGTCACCTTGTTTTGTTTGACATTGTCCATGTTAAATTATGGTTATCAACAATTGTATATGATCAAAGATAGTTTTCAAATGTCATTTTTTATCAATGATGGATACATTTCCAAATTGTATAAAATTCAAGAAACAAAAAAGGTATTGGAAACAATCAATTTGTCAAAGAAGATTCCATTGTTTTATTATCATTTCAATGATGTATACATTTTCTACAAAGAAAGATTTATTCAATTTCAAGATTTCCTATCATGTTATATTCATTGGGTTAGACTTTGTTGCGAAGACAAAGAAATATTAGGTATTCCGTACGAAGGTGTAGATTTGATCAAACAATATGCTTTATTGTTTCCAGAAAACACGGAATGGATCAAACAAGTTTCTCAAGCAAGAAAAATAAAAAACAAACATCAACAAACATTATCTTTGCCTTCTTTTTATCAACAAAATGATAATGATGATATGGCAATCGTAGAAAATGAACATGATGTTTTAGAAACAGAATTGCCATTTTAAGAAGAAGAAGAAAAAAAAAATAAAAAATTTATTTTTTTTTCTCTTAATTTAAACAATATTTTGTTTGAGGAACAAGAGGATAAGAATAAGAGAGAATCAAATGGATCAATTCATTTGGTATGATTTTCAATGGATTCTCTTCTAATTCATTTGATTGTCTTTTTTCATGTGTATTTATTTTTGGTTCCTTTTTAACGAATATCAATAAAGTGCCAATTTTGTTTCTTTGTTTTGCAATACAATTATCAATAATATCTTGATTCCTTGGATATTCAATAGACTGATCAATGACCAGTCTATTGCCACAATTCAATAAAAACTTCATCACATAATCATCACAATTATACATACAAGCATACCATAGGGCGGTTCTTCCTTTCTTATTTTTTAAATTCAAATCACATCGTTCATTTTTAAGAAACAAAACAATAATTTCAAATGGTGTATCAAAATTTTTCGATAAAATTTCAAATGGTGTATCAAAATTTTTCGATAAAAGCATTAATGCAGTTCTTCCTTCATTATCTTCTAAATTTAGATCGCATCTCTTATCATTTATCAACAATTTTATCGCTTCAATATCAAACGAATTTGAATAAGAAGAAGATAATATCATAAGCAAAGATCTCCCATCATCATCTTGAATATTCAAATCAATACCATTCATGTGAATAATTTTTTTAAATAATTCGAATGTATCTAGGGAAAAAGTACTCATGCCTAAGAAATGTAACACAGTCCTTCCCCATGAACCCTTCATGTTCAATTCACATTTATTACTATTTAACAATAAAATAGCTATTTCAATAGCAACTCCAGAACTATGATATTCCAAAGTACTAATCAAACCATTACATTTTCTTGTTTTTGAGAAATAATTTATATCCTTTCCCTCATCTAAATATTTTTTTACTTTATTTAGATATAGACATATACACCAATCTATAAAATTTTCTCCTTCTTCGATTCTCTTTTTTTCTTCTTCTTCTGACATTTAAAACAAATAATATTTATTTAATTTTGAAATTTTTTTAAAAATAAGAAGGAAGAAATCAGAGCAAAAAATAAGAATTTTTATTAAGAATTTTTTTTTCTTTTTTTTTCTCTTAATTTAAACAATATTTTGTTTGAGGAGCAAGAGGATGAGAATAAGAGAGAATCAAATGGATCAATTCATTTGGCAATATCTTCAGTGGATTTTCCTCCATTTCATTTAATTTTCTTTTTTCTTGTGTATTTATTTTTGATTCCTTTTTGATGGATATCAATAAAGTGCCAATTTTGTTTCTTTGTTTTACAAGATAATCCTCAATAAGATCTTGATACATTGGATATTTAATAGATTGATCAATGATCAATCTATTACCACAATCCAACAAAAATTTCTTCATTAATTCAGCATTGGTATTTTTACAAACATACCACAAAATATCTTTTCCTTCATTATCTTTTAAATTCAAATCGCATCGTTCGTTTTTAATAAACAAATCAAAGACTTCAATATCGACATAATCACCATTATTAAAAAGTATCGATAAATACATTAAAGCTGTTTTCCCTGTATTATCTTTCAAATTCAAATCACATCTCTTATCATTTATCAATATTTGTAGTACTTCCTTTTCATATACATTCATATTAAATAAACATAACGTTATAAGCGCAGATCTTCCATCCTCATCTTGAATATTCAAATCAATATCATTCGTATGAATAATTTTTTCAAACAATTTGAATGTGTATGAATGAAAAACACGATCGAATAATAAATGTAGTATAGTTCTCCCATACTTGCCTTTCATATTCAATTCATATTTACCACTACTTATCAATAAGTTAACTAATTCTATAGCAAGTTTACTTCTATCTCTTTCTGAATTATATGTAAACGCCATCCACGGTCCATTGCGTTTTTTTTCATCAAAATAATTAATATCCTTTCCCTCATCTAAGTATTGTTTCACTTTATCTATATGTAAATGTCTACACCAATGAAGAAAGTCTTCTCCTTCTTCAATTCTTTTTTTTTCTTTTTCTGACATTCCAAAACAAAACAATTTTATTTAATTTTGATTTTTTTTAGAAAAAAAATTAAGAAGGAAAAAAAATCCAGAGCAAAAAACCCCCCAAATATTTTTTATTAAGAATTTTTTCTTCTTCTTAATTTAAACAATATTTTGTTTGAGGAACAAGAGGATACGAATAAGAGAGAATCAGATGAATCAATTCATTTGGAAGAATATTCAATGGATTTTGTCTGTGATTCGATATTTTTTTGATGGAAATCAATAAAACACCAGTTTTATTTCTTTTTTTAGAGAAATGATCAATAATGACATGATCATAATTTGGATATACGAACTCTTCTTCAATCAAAAGTCTTCCGGAATCTAACATAGCCTTTATGATTGATTTATTCACAATCATTTTACAAGCACTCATGAATATTGATGTTCCTGTATGATCTTTTGAATTTAGATCACATCGTTCATCTTTGATAAGAATCATGGATAATTCTTCATATCCAGGTTTTGGAACAACTTTTCCTGAAACGATTGTTCCTGAGACAGACATAGCAAGTGTGTGATTTAATATATCATAACCATTTTTGTCTTTTAAATTTAGATTGCACTTATTCACTCCGAGTAATAATTTCAATTCTTTGAATTTTCGACGTGAACAAAATTCCATCAAACCGGTCGATCCATTTGAACTTTGGTGATTTATTTTCAATCTACCATCTTTGATCAAATAACTGATCAAATCACAACTAGTTTCAGTAGATAATAAAGACATTGCTATATGAAACAATATCGTTCTTCCCTCGTCATCAGTCAAATTCAAATCAAAGTCTTTTCTTTTGAAAAACAAATCAAAAAATTCAATTGATTTGATTATTCTTCCAAAAATTATAATAAAAATCATCAAAATCGAGAAGCCGTTGTAGTTTTCCTTAATGCTTAGATCACAATTTTCATTTTCTAGAAACAAAAGAATCGTATCGAATTCAGATATAAGATACCTTTCTATGGATGAGTCGTTACCACGCTCATGATATCTAACAAGTAACATCAAAGCAGTCCGACCCTTCTTGTCTTGCGCATTTAAATTGCAATTACGATTCATCAAATCTTTGATATTTTTGTATTCTGAATTGTATTTAGAAATGCGACATAAATTCATTAATTTTGTATTCCCTTCTGCATCTACTTGATTTATGTCTTCATCAAGGGACATAGATGAATCTGATTCCTTTTTGTTGATGTTTTTGTGATTCATTTTCTGTTCTTTATGTTTTGAGATTTATTTAATTTTGAAAAAAAAAATAAAAAAAAAATAAGAATTTTTTTCTTAATTTATTTTTTTTCTTAATTTATTTTTTTTCTTAATTTATTTTTTTTTCTTAATTTAAACAATATTTTGTTTGTGGAGCAAGAGGATGAGAATAAGAGAGAATCAAATGAATCAATTCATTTGGGATAATTTTCAATGGATTATCTTCCATTTTATTCAACTTTCTCTTCTTTTTCATACTCAACTTGGATTCATTTTTGAT
>Ga0075163_10002318_pt1 | contig 25683 bp, 13 predicted proteins | sample JI1023141ADNA_FD_71478 | JGI IMG/M metagenome (GOLD analysis project Ga0075163, IMG submission 71478) | Wastewater effluent complex algal communities from Wisconsin, to seasonally profile nutrient transformation and Carbon sequestration -... | ecosystem: Engineered > WWTP > Effluent > Algae... | reverse complement strand
AGCTCTTGGCCTTACTGTTATAAATTTATTTGCTTATCTGCAAGCGAGCTCAAACAGTATTTTGTTCTTAACGCTTTGTAACCCATATAATGCATTAGAATTTCTATTCCAAGTCAAAATGCCTGCAAATACAAGCACTTCCTCGATTTTTCGCCAGCACCATAGGATCCACTATGCCTTGTCAAAAAATCTTGCGGGAGCGCTTGTCTTTATTGGCCTTTTGCCTTTCATCACGAAACCCTAATGCATTATATGGGTTAGATCAGTTTTAGCTAAAATGAAAAAGGCCGATCTGAATTTCTCATTCGATAACTATATGATGTAGCGGAATCTAATTAATACAGCTACAAAAGATTTTTAATTTCTACTTAATCCCCATAAATTTTACCTGACTCTGAATTTTTGAAAAATATCATTTTTGGAAAAGAATGTTTAGGGTTGAAAATAAAATTATTATCCGAGAGCGTCAGTAAAAAGGCAATAAGGTCAACTCTTTCCTTAGGATTTAGAGATATTGGCTTTTTAAGTTTATCAGAAAGGCTTGCATTCATTTGAATTCCGGAGGTATAATGTTTAATCACTTCATGGAGGTGTTTAAATCTTCCATCATGCATGTAGGGTGCAGTAAATTCAATATTTCTTAAGGTGGGTACTTTGAATTTTAATGAATCGGATGTAAGCCCTGTGATTTTCATCCTTCCAATGTCATTCAGTATAGAATCCAAAGGTAAACCATTACGTTCAAAGGTATGGTTGGTGAATAATGGTTCTTTGTGACATTGGGCACAGTGCTGTTTAAATATTTTATAGCCATTGCTTTCCTGTGGAGTGAATTTCGTTTGCTTTCGGGTTACACTGTCGTATTTTGAATTGGCACTCACCAGGGTTAGCAAAAAAGCAGAAAGTGCTTTTAATGTGCTGGCTCCGGTGAGCATGCTGTCACCAAAGGCCAGATAAAATAGTTTTGGGTAAATCGGTTTGTTTTGTAGTTTCATGAGGACATGGGAAAACTCTTCATTCATTTCAGCCGGATGGGTAATTGGGGCAAGAGCCTGTACATCTAAATGATGGATGGCGCCATCCCACATAAATGATTTTTGCCATGCTAAATTCAATAATGCAGGTGCGTTCCGGATGCCAATCGAATCATGGATTCCATGGCTAAGTGCGTGGTCTGTATGGGCGAAGGCAGTGTAGGGATTGTGACAGCTTGCACAGGAGATTGTACTGTCTTTGGATAAAATGGGATCATAAAACAGGGCTCTGCCTAAATCAATTTTTGATTGCGAGAGTTGGTTTTGAGTAAATGAATAATTGGGTTTTGGCCAACCTTTAGGGATTGTAAATAAAGGATCCGGAATGACCACAGAGGTTAAGAGCAATAGCAGTATGAAGCAATAAGAAAGGATGAAATATTTCATTTGAGATGTACAGAAAAAATTGAACTAAAGTATTGACTCAAAATGTAGGCATTTTTACCTGGTGACATGATCTGATTCTGTGTGGCTAGATCCATTTTATCAAATAAATCTTGAAGATTAATTGAGATGTCGTGCGATACCGTATTTTGCAAATCCAGACAAATATTCTGACAGGCATTGAATGGTGATTGGTACCCACCCAGATGAAATTGAAATTCGTGATTGCGTGTTAAGCAATGTGGAGATTTACCTTCCATTTTGATATTTATGTATCCGCTTTGCCAGGTCCAGTACATTCCATTGGTTGGGTCCAAATCTCCTCCAAAAACGCCGGATACATTGGTCAGGCTATCTATGCCAATATTAAAACAGAGTGTTTGGAAATTGAGATCAATAGGTTTGTTTAATAAGATGGTCATCGACTTTTCATCCGAGAGATCCATCAGATGAAAACTTTTATTTTCTTCCCAAATCATATGGTCACCTTTGTATAATTTAAATGAAGAAAGGTAGAATTTAAAAGTTTCAAAAATCAGCGTGTCGGATTTTTTTTGGTAATGAATTTTCTCGTTAAGTTTAATGGGCTGACTTCCAAAAAGAGGTATAAAATGTAAAGACAGGGATTTATTATCCTGTGCATGCAGGGTCTGTAAACAGAGCCAAAATATCCAAAAATATCTGCTATATCTGTGCACCACGTTTTAAATATTATTTTGGGCAATTATTCAGTTCTTTGGATCTTGTATATTATTCAAGTTGTGAAGGATTTTTGATATGAGTTGGAAGAATGAATGATCCGTGAATGATTCATTTTTTAACTGGTAATTTTGAATTAAGACCATGCTAAAAAAAATTACCCTATTCTACAAAATGAAATATGTACCCTATAGAAAGTCCAATCCCACGAGTTTGTACTCTTTTGGTGTTTTCTTCTGCAAAACCATCGATGTCGAGTAAGCCAAAAATGTAGCGGGCGTCGAGTATAACTTCTCCGTTACCAGCCGGTATGCCAAGGTTGCCTCCTAAGTGTAGACAAACGTCCCATTGTTTTAACTGCATATCCTTAAAATCGATGCTTTCTTTTGTGGTGTATTTTACTTTTTGTTCGGTGAAATCCTGATTGATTTTCCCGCCAAATGCATAGGCTACAGAAGGACCAGCATATAAACACAATTTAGTAGACCAATCCACGAAATTCTTTTTGGCAAGCAAAGGTATTTCCAATGCATTCATGCGCATTCTAAAGTCACTGTAATCTATGGCATCCTGTGAATAAAGACGTACCGCTTTTTGAAGATAGATCAGTTCAGTTTGCAAGGAAAAAGATTCTGTAATAAATACCTCTCCAGAAAAAGAAACATAGGGTGTGCTTAAATATTTAACTGCATCCTCCTCCTCACTGTTAAAACTGAATCGGGAGATGTGAATTCCTGATCGGATGCCTGCAGAAACTTGACTGAATAGCTTAGGTGTAAAAAGGAGGAGAGATAACAAACCTATACAAATAGTGTGCTTTGATTTTTTCATGGGTTGAATGTAATTCATTTTTGATTTTCCTGGACCTAATATGAGCAAATAGTGCATTCTACAAGTGAAAAGTATGGGTCCATGTAGGTATGGATTATACAAAAAGCCAGGTATAAAAGTGTTTTAGGGAATAAAAAAGGATTAGGGATAATCCAAAATTGTCTATCAAATTAATTTAAATAATTGATATACAATTTATTAAATATGTGATAATATTCTAAATTAAAACACATATAATGATTATAAAATATATATATTTGCATTAAAATCAATCTTTAATATCTTAAAGAAAGATTTAATTTAAAAGCCAAAACCGAATTCATGCTCTCCAAATGCCTAAATTTTGGACATAAGTTATTGTTGTGCAGTGTCTTTACAGCAATCACGATCATCTTGGTCCTTCCACTTACCGCACAAAACCCCGGACTTCCAAAAGCATGCCCGGTGAAAAATGGACACCAAACCACTACCGGCAACATTGTTCTACGGCCGCAGGTAGTAGAATCTAATCTTCTTACAGGCCAGGTGGGTTTTAGTCAAGCCGCCAATGTGGCTTATGATGATCAGGATTATTGCCAACTGATATTAAAAAGTGGCGAGCTGTCTTCCAGTCTATGGTTTAGGGATTTTAATCTTAACCTGCCGGAAGGTTCAAAATTATATGGGATAGCGGTAGAGTTTGAGGGACGTATAATGGGCGGAAAATTAAGTCTGCTGCAACTCCAGCTAACGGATAGAAATGGTAAAAACTTTGGAGAAAACAAAGCTTCCATTTTACCTGCCTTACAATGGAATCCTACTCATTCGGGGGCAGATTCCTTGTGGAAAAATGGAGGAATAAATGATTTATGGAATCTTACAAATTCTACTAAAGACATAAATTCCGGCAATTTTGGTTTTAAAATTCAATTCAGGAATCAAAGCAATAAAGAAAGTATACTTCGACTTGATCGTGTGCGGTTAATCATATATTATCAGGCCATGCAACCATTATGCATGAAGGATTGTACCTTTTTTTATGTTGATCCCGTAAAGAATGCCAGTCAATACCATTGGAAAATTCCAACTGGCGCAGAAGTGATTTCCACTGAAGTAAATCAATCCTTCATTGGCATTAATATCGGACGATTGCCCTATGGTATTTATGAAGTTTGTGTTCAGACAGAGTCGCCTTCAGGTCTCTCCTCGCCTTGTTGTCTTAGCTTTCTCAACAGCGATTGTTCCAGAGCTTCTGTTGGGGACAGAGTCTGGCGTGACGATAATGGAAATGGCATTCAGGATCCAACGGAACCGGGAATTGCACATGCCCAGGTGCAACTTTTTGATGGCCAGACAAGAAAATTTATCCGTTCGCTTCAGACCGATCTTTCCGGTAGATTTGTGTTTGATAGTCTGGTGTCTGGTTATTATTATTTGAAATTTTCTACACCGGGGAATCTAATATCCACTTCATCTTTCAGAGGAAATAATTCATCGTTGGATTGCGATTTGGAAAATTCATTTGGGACAGGAAGTACACCAATGTTTTACCTTGCACCCGGTCAACAAAAAACCGATGTTGATGCAGGGTTTTTTCAGTATTCTACTTTGGGAGATTTTGTGTGGGAGGATGAAGATGGCGATGGGATACAAGATGCAACAGAGTCGGGAATTGCAGGTATTTCAATTTACCTGCTCAATAATTCCGGTTCCATTATAGATTCTACAATTAGCGACATGCGCGGAGCCTACACTTTTTCTAAAGTAGTAACCGGTGATTATTTTATCAAAGCTTCCGTTTCAGCCCCTTATTCTATCAGTTCATACAAGACAGGAAACAATGCATCTAAAGACAATGATTTTCGTTTAAATCAAATGACAGAACTCATTCATGTCAACTTTCAACAAGTGCAAAATGACATAGATCTGGGGCTCAGCAAGTCTTCTTCAATTTGTGGCAAGGTCTGGTATGACCGCAACCGCGATGGTCAGAGACAACAAATGGAATCAGCAGCAAAAGATATATGGATCTACTTAATGGATTCTGTTTTTCAAATTTTGGATTCAACAAAAACCGTGGATGACGGAAGTTATTGTTTTCAAAATTTGCAGGCACCAGCGAAATATCGTTTAAAAATAAATCTTAACCATGAATATCTGATCAGTGTAAAGGATTCCGGACCAGAGCTTACCGACAATGATTATGGTATAAATTACTACACAGACTTATATTACTTAAATCAAAGTCAGACCATACGACTGGATGCAGGTTTTTCGATTGATTGTAAGGATTTAGCACCGGAATTGATTTTAATCCAGTCCAGTCCTTCTTGCCTGGATACACAAGCTGTGCAGATTTTGTTTGCCCCTACTACAACACCACCACTTAATCCAGGGTATGCGAAAATATTTTTCCTGATTCGCGCTTCAGACAGTGTGATTATGGATCTTAAATCGTTCCCATTTTTTCAGGTAGATCAGCCGGGAAATTATTTTTGCCGGTCCATGGTATACGATGATTCAATTGGTTCTTATAATTATTTTAATATAAACACCATTCGTTTAGGGATAAGTAAAGTGCATGAACTTATAAATGATCTGGATGCACAAAACTTGTGTTATAGTATTTCCGCATCTTCTTCATTGGTAGTGGTCAGGGAGTGCAGCAGTATCGGTGGAAGAGCCTGGTACGACTATGGTCAGGATGGGATACAAGATTCGAAGGATAGAAGTATGCCAGATGTATTGGTCTGTCTTACAGATGACGCAGGATTTCTGCTGGATTCAGTAAGGACGGATTCAATGGGAAATTATATTTTTTCAGGACTTGATTCCGGAAAAAATTATCGCATTGCATTTAAATATTTAGCAAGCTATAATTTTACCTTAAAGGATGCATCTGGATTTGAAAATACAGATTCTGATGTGCATCCATCCGGGGAAACAGATTTATTTAACCTTGTTCCGGGGCTTAATATGCATATTGATGCAGGTATGTTTTTGAATTGCAATATTTCGTTGGCAAATTTAAAAGCTATGCCTTTAGAGTTTGGATGTTTTTCAGGAGGCGTTCAGAAAATTCGTGCTACAATTACTGGCAACCATATATTGCCAGCTGGATTTGAAGTGAAGTATTTATTGGTGACGGGAATTGCACAAAGAATTTCTGCTGTGTCCGAATTACCTGAATTTGATATTGATCATGCAGGAGTGTACAGTGTATATAGCATTGCACTGGAAGAAATCCAGGGTGGTTACAATGCCCTGGATTTGTCCTGGTTGATCAATGGGAACACCACTTTAGTAGAGCTGGGTAATTTTATTTTACGTGAGCAGAGATGTGCTTCCATCTCATCCAAAGGTGTTTCATTTGTAGTGGACGAATGTCTGAATATTGGAGGGTTTGTTTGGTTGGATTCTGACAGAGATGGAATTCAGGATAGTTTGGAAAATGGATTTCCGGATCAACTGGTTATTCTTACAGACAAAACAGGAAGGAGCATGGATTCTTTAAAAACAGATCTCAATGGGAATTATTTTTTTAGTAAAAAAACTCCTGTATTGGAATACAGAATATTTATACCGGGCATTTTGGGATATCAATTTTCCGATAAAGGAAATGGCAGTATGCCCGACAAAGACAGTGATGTAGATTCCTCAGGATGGAGTGATGTATTGAGTTTGCCGGGTGGCAGTTTTGGAAAAGTTGATGCAGGAATTTATCCGCGGTGTGTTGCCAAGGCAGCTGATTTGTATGATCTTTCTGTTTCCTCACCTTGTTATGCAGGTATTCCTATACGCATAAATTATGCATTGAATGGCCCTGAAATTATTCCTTCGGGTTATGTACGTAAATTCATTTTGGTTTCCGATCCGGTACAAGAAATTGTAATGATCAGTGACAGTCTTTTTATGAACCTTTTACAAGCAGGAAGATTTTATGTTTATGAGTTGGTTTACCAGAATGATCCATTAAGTGTAGATTATTTTGATGCTACAACATTTCTGAGGACTGGATTGAAGTTTAAAGAACTCCTGCAATATTTTAATGCATCCGTCAAATGTCATTCCCTGAGTCAACAAGCAGCTTTGTTTGAAATATTTTCTTGCAGGAAAATACGGGGAATTGCATGGGAAGATTTTAATAAAAATGGTGTACATGAATCAGAGGAACCAGGATTGGAATCTGTTAAAGTATTTTTATATGATGACCAAAACAATTTGTTGGACAGTACGGTGACAGATACGTTGGGACGATATGTATTTCTTCAATATGCACCCGGAGATTACAGAATTTCTTTTTTGAATAATGACAGGGATTTTAGTTTTAGCCCACAGGACCAGGGCAGTGATGAGAATCTGGACAGTGATGTCGATTCATTTGGTGAATTAAATTTTAGCGTTTTCCCTGGAAAAATAGAAACCATAATTGATGTTGGGATGATAAGACCCTATGGTTCCATAGGCGATTATGTATGGGAGGACAGCAATGGTGATGGAATCCAGCAAAGCAATGAGATAGGAGTTAACGGAATTGCTATAGATTTGATTCAGGCCAGTACAGGCAGGTTAATTAGAAGTACTATCAGTAAGTTGGATTCACTGGGTAATCCAGGTTATTATAGATTTGATCATGCTCCGGAAGGAATGCATTATTTGAGTGTAGGATTTCCGGATTCCATTTCCATTACTGCATATAGATCCGGTATTGATAGCTTTCTTGATTCAGATTTTGACAAGGTAGGTGGTCAATTTAGGACCGTTGATTTTGAGGTAAAATCAAATGCTCAAAGAGACGATCTGGATCTTGGGATTTTGAAGAAATCGACTGTGGGAAATTTTATTTGGCTGGACGTAGATAGGGATGGAATTCAGGATGCCGGAGAAGAGGGCATACCTGAGGTCAAGGTGAAATTATACAATGAGCAAGATGTAATGGTGGATGAGGTATATAGTGATGAAGAAGGGCATTTTAATCTGCGTGCACATACCGGTTCATATTATCTAAAATTTGAAGCACCTTCATTTTATGGGTATACGAGTATGAATGGATTTGTAGCCCAAGATGTAAACAGTGATGTGAATCACAGTCATGGCTACGGTACTACCGATGTGGTGCAGCTCTTCGAAGGTGATGTATTGTCAGATCTGGATGCAGGATTGGTGTTGAGTTCAGTATTGTCCATACAGGAAATTAAATTGGAATCAGAAATTGAAAAAGAAGGTGTGTGCAAATTGCATTGGAAGATAAACGGAGATTTTAACAAGGGCCTGATGAAATTATTGAAATATGATGGTAATTGGTCAGCAATCCATCACCCAGTAATTGATGAAAATAAAAATGAATTTTGGTTTGAGGATGTAGAAGTAAACAATTCAGATTTGATTTATTATAAAGTTGTTTATTTGAATGAAACTGAATTGATAGAAAGCAATGTAGTTGCATTTCAGAATAAGAGAAGTGCTGAACTCATGTTAAGCCCAAATCCTGCGAGCGAGTTTGTGGAGGTAAAGTTTAATTCAATTGACAGGGAGGGTAATTATGAAATCTTAAATATTCAAGGAAACATAATAGAGTCAGGCTATATTAAAAATGGAGTTCAGAAAATATATGTTGCAGGGCTTCTTCCTGGAGCGTATTTTATCAAGGTACCTACCTCCAAAGGTGCTGAGATCAAAGAATTTTTAAAATTGTAAATGTTTCTAATCACTACATTTATAAAGAGTAAATCATTTTGATATTTCCAATGCTTAAACTGTTACGATGATTTTTAGCACAACTGTCTGAACCATGATTTTTGGGATGCATGGGATTATTGAGATCTTGATTATGAAATTTTATTAAATGTTGAGGATGTTTCCACTTCAATAAATTCAAAAGAAAAATATATCCAATCCCACAACTCCCAATAATCCTACAAATCCCAGTTCAGACAATATTCTTACCTCACCACCGTCACCTCTCCCTGCCAGGAGATCACCGATCCATCCTGCAGGGTCAATTGTGCATGCCACACATATACACCCGGAACGACTGCTTTGCCCTTAAAGCTGCCATCCCAGCCCAGTGAGGGATCATTGGCAGCGAAGTTTTCTTGTTGCCATACCTGCGATCCCCAGCGATCGTAGATGGATAATTTCGTGATCTTTGCAATGGTCGATCCATCATCGAATAATGTAAATCCATTGTTCACCCCACCGGGATGTATGATGTTGGGATAGTAGATTCCATAATTCTTTTTGATGAGCAGGTATAAGTAGTGGAGCGAATCACAGCCTACCGTCGAACGGAAGGACTCTTGATACGTTCCGGACTTTTCATAGGTCTGTGCATTTACTGGCCAGGTGTAGGCTGTATCAGTAATGACCGTATCCCGCTTTTCAAAATCTTCATTTATCGTAAGATTCAAACTGAGGATGGAATCACAGCCCTGATAGGTTTTGAGTGGAATGGTGTACAAACCAGATTCTGTAAGCAATTGATTGTTGAGTGACCACCGGTATTGCTCACATGCTTCTGCCTGTTGTGTGAATTCATACTTCTGATGGATGGTTAACTCCAAATAATAAATAGAATCACAACCTGAGCTGTTTGTATATTTTTCTGAATACATTCCGGAAGTGTCAAACTTTTTACCATTCAAATCCCAGATGTATGCATCACATCTTGTAACATTTTGTTTATAATAGTTGGAGTTGATTTTCAAATTCAAATTTACGATGGAATCACAACCCGCCGCATTGGTTAGTGGAAAGGAATAGTTTCCGGAACTTGTTAAATTATTACCCAGAAACATTATGCTGTCGCAAATGGTAATGGACGTATCTCTTATGGTAGATGGAACTAGCTTTAAATCTAAAGTAATGATGCTGTCGCAGCCGTATTGATTGATGGTTTGATAAGAATAGGTGCCGCTTTGTGTATAAGTTTTGTTGTTCCAGCGGTATTGATCACAGGCCGTTTGTTTTTGTAATACACTGTCGGATTTATGAATTACAAGATTGAGTGTGGCGGTGCTGTCACATCCTGATGAGTTAATTGTTTTGTATGGATACGTTCCACTTTGCGTATAGCTTACATTGTTCCAGAAGTACTTATCACAACTTGTAACATTGCTCTCCGATTGAGTTGAATTTTTTACAGTCAGTTGCAAAGTGGCGGTGCTGTCACATCCCCTTGTATTCTGTGTTTGAAAAGTATATGTACCGCTTTGTGTATAAGTATTTCCATTCCATACATAGCGGTCGCATGTGGTGTGCACCGTATTCGAACTGTTGGATTTATGGATGGTTAGTTGCAGGGTAGTGATGCTGTCGCATCCTTTAGAACTTTGTGTCGTATCCGCATAAATTCCTGATTGACTGTAATTGCGTCCGTTCCAATTATAATTATCACAAGAAGTTTGAACTATGGTTTTATTGATCTGAGAATTTATGCTGAGATTTAATTGCACCACACTGTCACATCCGAATTGATTGATGGTGTCGAGTGTATATACACCACTTTGTGTATAGGTTCTTCCATTCCAAACAAATGAATTGCAGGTTTCGAATTGCACACGGTTGGAATCGGAATGGTGAAGAGTGAGTTCTAAAGTTACGGTGCTGTCACAGCCGGAACTATTTTTTGTTCTGTACGAATAGATTCCACCGGTATCGTACGTTTGTCCATTCCAGCTGTATGCATCGCAAGCAGTGTGTCTGATGGTTGTTGCATTGGATGGGTGGATCGTTAGATCCAGATTAACGATGCTGTCGCAACCAAATTGATTAATGGTGTCAAAGCGATAAATGCCCGTCTGTGTCAAGGTCTGATGGTTCCAGAAGTATGCATCGCAAGTTTGAATGGATTGATTGATGTAAATGGTATCAGCTGTCATCAGATCCAATATCGTAATTAAACTATCACATCCTTTTACAGAACTTAACTTGCGATAATACTTACCTGCATCCACGATGCTGGTATCCACAAACATGTAAGATGATCCCTTGCAAATCATTGCATGAATACTGTCAATCTTCGGAAGATCAATTGTACGGGAAATATTATCCGTGTAATCACATTCCGCCAAATTAAAATCCTTGTCTTCAAAAACACCGGGGATGCTTCTGGTCGTATTGACCACCATAAAAAGATCAGTCAGATTTCCGGCCGTGAAGGAAAATTTCAAATTCAACAGACTGTCTCCTGCACCAATTGCTTGCAAGGTATAATAGATTCCCAGCAGCGTTCCTGTACTTGCAGGATCGCCATGGTAAAAACTCACCGCCATGTTAGAATCTGCAAATGCAGAAGCATCCTTGCGATTGAATAAATCAAAAGTTACGGTATAAAGTTTTGTGATGGGATCGTAGTTTATGCATTGGATCTTTCCGGTCAGACTCGCAGCAGGTCTTTTGTAATAGCCATTGGAATCCAGTAGAGATTCCTGCTGCATAAAGTTGTTGTATTTCCCGTTCCCATAAGTCGCGTGATTCTTCTGGTAGCGCGGCACTGTAAGGTCATCGTTGATGAACAATGGATTGTAGGCATACTGATTCCAGATGCCTCGGGCGGGGGCCCAGCGATCTCCTTCCGGAGGACCAAAGACAGTAATTCTTGGATTTCTGTATGGAGGCGGATCGGTACATGAGATACAAATCTTAATGTCACCTGTATGATCATAATCGGATAAGGTAGGGAATTCTCTTAAAGTTGGAGAATAGCATTTGATTTGACTCATTACGAATGGAGTGTTTCCAATACCTGATATTATTCTTAGATCAGTATTATCTCGAACAATAATTTCCTGAATGCCATCGCCGTCTATATCATAGATTCCAATTCCGCAAACACCCGAAGTATCTGTCGTATTTAAAATCCAATCAAGGTTTAATTGCTGCGAACCATTGAACCTAAAAGAATACAATTTTGTCGAGATATTTACAAGAATACTAGGGTTGCCGCCACTATTTAACCTGCCAATAGATGCATGGGATATACTTATGGCATTTGGAAATATGGCATCACCAATCAAGGTTGGGGAATTATTATCCAGGTAATATGCATATAATATCGGATCGTTGTTTCTTGTTGGTGCTGATATGATCACATCCAATATCCCATCGGAATTGATATCAGCAACACTGGTCGTTCCATCTTTTGTAGTGCCGTTGATAAATATATTGTTCGCGATCATCTTGTTTCCTGTCATTCCATTTGGGTTAGTAATGATTACCTTGTAAATACTGAAACCGGCTGCCAATTCTAAATCGATTGTATCCGCATCCAGATTGGCTGCGACACTAATTGGAAAGTACGATCCAATTGTCAACCTGTTATAACCTATTCCATTATTACCACCATCCGCCAGTTTTTTACCGGTTAAGGCATTAAAGATTTTATTTGAATTATATACTTCAGGAATCCCATCTTGATTGAAGTCACAGATGCCAATAGTTCCTGACCGGGCATTTCCGTCATTCACTGCATTTACAGTGGTATCAGAAATCCATTTTATGGAACCATCCAATCTATAACAAATAATCCTATCACTATCAAAATTATCGGGATTAGCTGGATTTCTCACTGTCTGTGTGATGATTTCCAAAGAATTATCTCCATCCACGTCAGCGAGTAAAATGCTGAGCGAGCTAGGGTCAACATAACTGATTGGAAATCCCTTTATCGTTGCTGCTGATATTAAATCAATGATATAAATGGAATCACCTCTTCGGGAGAATGTAATAAGTTCCGGTTTACAATCTCCATTTATATCTGCAAGTAATTGTATGGCATCATCTATAACCTGATGAGGAAGTTCTAACTTTTTTTCAATTCCAGTGAATAATGGCTTGAATTTATCCATTTGATAACATAGGCTGGAGTCAAATCTTAAGCAAGGTTGTGATAAAAGATCTGTACAAAAGATTAGAAAAAATATTATGGATAATATGGAATTATAGAATTTCATGAATACATGCGATATGAGGATATATCAATCACCATTTCTGTTTATGATAAATAATTATTTCAAATAATATGATATGTTTTCATATGATTCAATTTTAAGAAAGTTAAAAATAAGAAAATAATGCGGATATGCTGCTATCCTTCGCCATAACTCTTTTGCTATAATATATGGCAGATCTCCGAAATCAATTCAGCAATCTTGACTTCTTATACACCAATCTCATAGGCAGGGAGTTTTTGAAAGAGCGAACAATGATTTTAATTTTACAAATTTATTTCAACATCGAGCTCCTTTCACTAGGGAAAACACTGATTTTGAAAAATTCAGGGATTTACTGTATTGAATTTGTATAAAGTAATGAACAGTGAACTTTTAATTTCATCACACTTAGTTCCCCGTCAACTGTCTGAACCATGATTTTTGGGATGCATGGGATGGATGAGGTCGAGAGGTGGAAAAATTATTAATCCGGATTGGATTTTTCCAATAACTCAATTAAATGTCTACAATGGTTCTGAATGTCAAGCTGATTCTGGCCTGTGTACATTTTTTGGTTTTGGGTAAAGAGTGTAGCCAGTTGATCTGGGTACTGTCTTTCATGACCAAAAGTTGCCCTGCATGTAAGTTGATGGATATTTCTTCTTTTGTGGTTTTATGGCGGAAAGAAAATTTACGGGAAGCACCAAGGCTGAGCGAGGCAATCGCTCCTAAAGGTTTTAATGTTTTTTCATCATCGCTATGCCACGCTACACCTTCTTCGCCATTATGGTATAAATTGAGCAGACAGGAATTATAACTTTCATCTGAGTGTTTTTCCACAAGTTCTTTCAACTTTTTTAATGTGTTGTTCCAGGGTAGGGCGCGCCTGCTGATTTTAGAATAAGTATATTCATAATCTTTGTCTCCATACCAGGCGACTTTCCTTTTGGTCAGAATCCGTTTACCAAAAATGATGGCTTCATCGTTTTTCCATTCTACTGTCGCGAGAAGCGCATTAAAAAAAGCTTCACTTCCCGCAGAACTTAGGATTATTCCAAAGTCTAAAACTTTTCCATCATAAGGCAACAGATTAAGTGTAGGATCTACCGTTAACTCAAATAAGGACTCACTCATGGCAGAGATTAATTCATCCAGGATAAGACATCATCATGAGCAAATTAAACAATTATTTGAAATAGTTTGCTTTAAAGAAAGCCTGGTATTCTTTTACGGATTTAAGTTCGAGAATTTTTCGATAATTGTTTGGTGTCAGCGGATAGGTCTCATAATTCTGAAATCCAGGGATGTATTCGCTGATGTTGCGCTGAACCCCATCATAATATTTCATCGCGCGTGTACGGTCATCAAATTTTCGGATCAGAATGATGGAAATGTTTTTATCAATGTCCAGGACCACGCTTGACATTTTTAGATTTTCTGTTCTGTGGTATTTGGCATGATAATCTGAGATCGCAATTTTGGCCTTGTCCATTTGTTTTTCAGGGGGGTCAAAGAACACCACTATGACATAATGGTTTTTATCGTCTTCGAGTTTGAATTGAAATTCTTCAATCTGCTGTGTGGTGATTTCGGTGAAAGCTTCATTATCGCCTTTAAGAAAGCGTAAAATTTCTTTAGCCTTACTTTCTTCAGGAGTGCCTGGAAAATTCGCCACCAGGTCTCTCAGCGCATTCATGTACATTTCTTTGCCACCTGTCTGCGCAGAACACATTGCGCTTAGCATGGCAATTTTGGCCTGCAGTGGATGATTGTTCACGGCTTTAGTTTTTGTCGCTTGCAAAACTTCATTCGCTAAAGTGAAATTTTTTGCACTGTACAGGTCATAAGCTTTGGTATACGCCACCGTTACTTCATCTTGTTTTACGACCAGTGATTTTGCATACTCCGGGTCATTGATGACTTTTGCATATTTGGAATCCGGAAAACGGTCTTTCAGCTGATCACTGTAACTGGCGGCACAACCCTGATCATTCAGGTCAAGGCAATTGAGATATAAGTAATATAAAGCATCTGCCCTGCGCTCATAATCCGGATAACGATCCAGTAAAGCAATGTGCGCATCTTTGGATTTTTGGTATTGTTCGATTTTTTCTCTGTAGTAGACACCCAGATAAAACATGGCGTCCTGAATCTTCAGGTGGGCCTCTAGAATTTCTTTATCGTTGCTTGGAATTCCTTTCAGGATAGCGGCAAGATCTTCTTCCAGGTTGTCTGTTTCCGTTTCTTTTTGGTCCGCCGTTTTTTCTTCCTGAAAAGTGAATGAAGTTTTGTTGGATCTTCTCCAGTTGTCTTCTAAAATCCGGTTACCCCAAATTTGTTCATAACCACTTTTACCACGATTCATATTTTTCTGATCGTAAGCAAAAAAACCACTTGGTTTACCACCAGATGATTTATCTCCCCCAACACTTGGCAGGTTATCTTGATTCTGCACCATGCTGCGGTCAAAAGGACTGTTGGATCCCATTTGAAGACGATCCATTCCCATGGCCTGCCGGTCTATTTCCGGTTGTACTAATTTGGCCTTATCTCTGTTTTTGATTTGGATGGCCAAGGCACGTTTTTCTTTAACGCTTAATTTTGAAATTTTGATCAGGCTGTCTTGTAGTGCAATAATTTCCAATTGTTCTGCAATGTCTTTTAGGTTGGAAACCATTTTGGTAACATACTTCCTGCGCTCATCATTTTTTGACAGGGACATCAGCGTGCTGTCAAAGTAGTATTTTGATTTTTGATATTTCTGGTCTTCAAAAAATAAATCCGCAAGCATATGGTAGGCCGATGCTTTTTGATTATTCTCCGGAGTTTTATCCCAGACACATAGTTCTAAGTAATGTATTCCTTCTTCCTTGCGATTATCTTTAATGGCTATTTGTGCCAATGCAAAATATAGTTCAGGAGCGTATTCAGCATTTTTTGGATCCTTAAGCAATTTGCTGAGATCTTTTTCTACCTGCGCAGGTTCTTCACCACTGACCCCTTTATTGATGAGCATGTTCATTTTAGCATGAAAACTCAAATCATAAGAAGGTTTTAATTTAACAACCTGGGTATAATATTCATCAGAACTTGCCGGGCGATTTTGTTTTTGGTAGAGTTGGGCAAGTATGTATGCATAACGTGCTCTTTTCTTTTTATTTTTGGTGCCCTCTACAGCGCTTTTTAATGCAACGATTGCATTGTCATAATTTTTTTCCCGAAGATAAATATGCGCGTAGGTTGCGTATAAATCTCCTTTAAGTTTTTCCGGCGTATTGGGATCCTCCAAAAGGGATTTGAGAATATCCCTTGCTTCATAATATTTACCCCTTTCGGTAAGATTTTTAGCAGACCAGATGCTTGCTTCCCAAAATGCGGGTCTGTGCGGAACTAACTTTGAGCCTACATTGGTAACATTAGGTGTTTTGGTTTTTTTGGGTGCAACGACCGGTACATAAACTTCAGGTCCGGATGCATTGGTTTTTATTTCCGCAGTACTTGGCTCCTTTGTTTTTTCTACAGATTTTTTTGGAGCGGACTTAGAGGAAGATCCTTTTTTCTTTTTCGCATTTTTCTTAGCCCTTTCTTTGGCTTTTGCTTTTTCCTTTGCTGTTTTTTTTGCCAGCTTCTTTTTTTCTTCTGCGGTTTGTTTTTTTTCTTCTTTGACTTTTTCTTTTTCTTTGGTCTTTTCCTTTACCGATTTTTCTCTGAGTCGTTTGTTGTTTTTTATGAGGTTGGCAGGTTTGAATTCATCCAATAAAAACTTGAATGAATTTTCTGCTGTTTCAAAATCTTTTTTCAGGTATTGCGCTTTAGCTAGAAGTAAATAGCAATCATCCATCCAATGACTGGGACGGTGTAAGCTGATGTCCACAGAAACTTTTTGAATGGCTTTATCCAGATTCGCTTTTTCAGGGTCTGCGTTGGCAACCGCATTGTAAGGAAAAACAGGCAATATCTCGGAGTAATTATCTTTGTGGGCGCGCTCAAGATTTGAAATACTGTTTTGTAATATTTCGTTAGCATTGAAGTAACCGTTATATTTGGCCGTGGTGTTGTGGTAGAATCTTCCCAAAGCTGAAGTTTCTCCTTTTTTCTTCCGGCTGACGCAGGCGCTTAGGGCTAAAACCAGTAGAAAACTGTAGAAAAGGTATTTGTGGATAAATTTCATTAATGGTAGATCTTCCTCAATTAGACGGTATATAACTATAATTCGCGCAAATTTATTTTAAAAAAGCTTAATAAATGGCTTTTGACTATAAAAAGACCAAACAACAGGTAAAGGCTCACTTAGCCAAGAGGTTTCTGTTTATTCTGCGGGAGGAAGACACTTTCGAAGAGGTGGCCAGCTATAAGCTTACCCTCCTGAATGTTTATCTGTTGTTGAGTACAGTGGTTTTTGCGGTAGGATTTCTATTGCTCATGTTGCTCATTGCAACGCCTTTAAAGACATTTATCCCCGGCTACGGCAATGTGCGCTCTACGGCGGAATACATTTATTTGGAGAAGAAAATCGAAGCACTGGAGCAGGAAATTTCAGCCAGGGAAGTGTACATCAACAGCATACAAAGGGTGTTGACCGGTAACCCTCAGACCAGTTCGGATGTCACCAAAGATGTGAGTATAAAGCAGGAGGCTGCTGTACCGATACCTAGAGTAAAGGAAGATTCTCTTCTCAGGGTGGCCTATGAGGATAACAAATCCACAGTAAGCCGATCTCAGTCCAGTCCTCTGCGAAGTGTTAGACCCCAGCCTGTAACTAATGTGGATTTATCGGAGATGCGTTTTCTTCCTCCTTTGCGAGGAACAATGGGCGCCAATTACAAACCGGAAAAAGATCATTTCGGGATTGATATCATTGCGCCGGAGAATACCCCTATCCGGGCGGTTTTGAGCGGTTCTGTAATCCAATCCGACTGGACCCTGGAAAATGGACACACCATTTCTATCCAACATTCCAACAATCTGATATCCGTCTATAAACACAATTCAGCCTTGCTAAAGAAGACAGGAACACACGTTAAAGCGGGGGAGGCGATTGCTATAATTGGTAATACAGGTACCCTAACGGAGGGGCCGCATTTGCATTTTGAATTATGGTATATGGGCAATCCTGTGAATCCGTTAAATTATGTAGATTTTTAGCAAGCTGTTCGACCTAAATTATTCCCTGGGAAGTCGGTGTTTCTGATTTTGGATGACCAATTCATAGTTCCAATCCAATGTACGGATAAAAGGCTCGGATCTAACCGGACAGGATTGTTTGTTGCATAAACTGCATTGTACAGGAATGCAACCATCTGTATGAATGGAAAATTCTACCCGTTCCTCAAAATGCGCTGCCAGCACTGCAGTGATTCGATCCAATTCAGAGTGTGCTTCGTCCACCGTAAAGTACCTGGGCACCGTTATGTGCCCATCTATATGGAAAAAACCGGCGTAATTCACCACGCGCAGGTTATGAATGTCCAGCCAATTTTCAGTGCGATGATCTTTAAGGACTTGCAGGATTTGATTGATTAGTTGTTCGTCTGCCTCATCCATAATTCCGGATAGTGCGCTGCGCACAATTCTGAACCCCGAATAAATGATCACCAATGCAAAAACTATCGCCACCAAAGAATCCAAAAATTGCCATTCTGTTACCCATACCATGGCAAGTCCTAAAATCAATCCAAAAGTGGTGAATGCATCAGTTTTTAAATGTGTGCCGCTGGAAATAAGGGCCAATGAATTGTTTTTTCTCCCATTTTTGACACTGTATTGTCCAACTGCCAGATTGATGACGGCAGAAATCCCCAACAGGATCATACCATTGTCCAGTTGTTGCAAGGGGGTAAAATGAAATATTCTGTGCACGCATTCATAAATGATCCACAAGCCCGCAAGGATAATCAGACTGCCTTCTATTCCTGCGGAGAGAAATTCCACTTTGCCATGTCCGTAAGGGTGGTTTGCATCCTTTGGCAATGCGGATAAACTTAGACTATACAAGCCGATCATTGCCGCGATTACATTAACGATGCTTTCCAATGCGTCTGTCAAAACGGCAACAGAGCCCGTAAGATAATATGCAGTCAATTTTATTGTCAATAAAGCGAAGGACACTGCAAGCAACAGCTTTTGGGTCTGGTAGGAATTTATCTTGGAGGAGTTCAAGTCAGGTTAAATTTTAAATCCGGTATTCAATAACAATTGGCCTTTATAAATCAAAAACAAATGTAGATCATTCCGCCTAAATCAGGCATTTTGTCCAGGATGTAGCGCTAAAGTAATCCGTTCGATTACATTTCTATAACTTTGCACCACTTATGTCTATGTTTCCTAAATACGATGTGATTGTGGTCGGTGCCGGTCATGCAGGTTGTGAGGCAGCTGCAGCGGCAGCCAATATGGGATGCAAAGTTTTGTTGGTAACAATGAATATGCAGACCATAGCACAAATGTCCTGCAATCCTGCCATGGGTGGTGTGGCCAAAGGGCAGATCGTGCGAGAGATTGATGCCATGGGTGGATACAGTGGCATTGTGACTGATCATACCATGGTTCAATTCAGAATGTTGAACAGGTCGAAAGGGCCGGCGATGTGGAGCCCCAGAGCACAAAGTGACCGCATGTTGTTTGCCAAGAAATGGCGGCAAATGCTGGAAGACCACCCTTTGGTAGATTTTTGGCAGGATATGGTCGCAGGACTTCTGATTAAAGACAAAAGGGTCAAAGGAGTCATTACCGGCATGGGGTTGGAGATTGAGTCTACTTGTGTGGTACTGACCAATGGGACATTTCTCAATGGAATCATCCATATTGGCGAAAAACAATTTGGTGGCGGACGTGCAGGAGAGAGTGCGGCCAAGGGAATTACAGAACAATTGGTTGCATTAGGTTTCGAAGCAGGCCGCATGAAAACAGGTACACCACCCAGATTGGACGGAAGGTCTTTGGATTACGGTAAGATGGAAGTTCAGGAAGGCGATCAAATTCCGGGTAAGTTTTCCTATACCGACACACCTACTCCGGAAAAACAACTATGTTGTCACATCACTTATACCAATCAGGAAGTCCACGATATTCTCAGGACAGGATTTGACCAGAGCCCTATGTTTGCGGGAAGGATAAAAGGTCTTGGTCCCAGGTATTGTCCGTCCATAGAAGATAAGATAGATCGGTTTGCAGAGCGGGATAGACATCAGTTGTTTGTAGAACCGGAAGGATGGGAGACGCATGAAATTTATTTAAATGGATTTTCTTCCTCCCTACCAGAAGAAGTGCAATATAAAGCCTTGACAAAAATTCCGGGTTTAGAGAATGTAAGGATGTTCAGACCCGGATATGCCATCGAATACGATTATTTTCCACCTACGCAACTTGGGTTAAGTTTGGAGACCCATTTGATAAGCAATTTATTTTTTGCCGGTCAAATAAACGGTACCACCGGTTATGAAGAAGCAGCGTGTCAGGGATTCATGGCAGGAATGAATGCAGCATCGCGCGTAAAGGAAAGTGAACCCCTCATCCTTAAACGATCAGAGGCTTACATCGGTGTGCTAATCGATGATCTGGTCAACAAGGGTACGGAAGAACCTTACCGGATGTTTACTTCACGGGCAGAATACAGAATCTTGCTCCGACAGGATAATGCAGACCAACGCTTGACCCCAATTGCTGCTCAGAAAGGGATGCAGAATTTAGAAGAGCGAATGATTAGGCTCGCAGAGAAAACTGATTTTTTTATGCGGGTGAACAAATTGTTGCAAGAATTAAGCGCACTTCCGGAAGAAATTAACCCTTATTTGGAAAGTATAGGATCTGCAAAAATCGAGCAAAAATCAAAATTGGGTTTGTTGCTGACACGCCCAAATGTTGCCTTAAAAGATCTCATCGCTCATCATGCCATATTGAAAGAGGCGACTTTGGGAATGGATGAAGAATCGTTGGAAAGTATCCAGATCAATTTGAAGTACGAAGGGTATATCAGAAAAGAGCAGGAAATGGTGGATAAAATGTCCAGACTGGAATCGCTCAAAATAAATCCTGAATACGATTACCATGGCATCGGCGCACTTTCCAATGAAGCAAAAACCAAACTAAGCAAAATCAAACCTGTCACCATTGGTCAGGCAAGCAGAATCAGTGGGGTTTCTCCGGCAGATATTTCTGTTTTGTTGGTTTACTTAGGAAGGTAAATCATTTAACAAGGGAGAGATCTCCGCTCAAAATCAGATGCTCCCCATCCAAAAATTCCACCTCTGCGATCCACACATATACACCAGGTAAAACAGCCTGCTCATTGACCTTGCCATTCCACCATTGTGATTCCTGGTAAAAATCGAAATGCTTATTTTGGAAAACCATCCCTCCCCATCGATCAAAAATTTTAAGATAGTCTACCATCTTGATTTGCCCCGAACCAAATAGCTTGAACCAATCATTTATCTGATCATCATTTGGACTGAAAACATTTGGGGCAAATACATTTCTGTTTTTTAATACTTTTATTCTAATGGTAAGACTGTCCTCACATCCATCCACAGACACAGTCTTCAATTGATAATTAATGTCGTTAATGGGTTTGGCAAAGGGATCCGGACAATCCTTACAGGAAAGGTATTCGTCAGGAGACCAATTCCACATTGAAGGTTCGTGATCTCGATTTACAAAAAGTTGGACAGAATCTCCCAACTCAATGGTGAATTCTGATTTTGACTGGATGTTGTTGTGCTCGGGATTATGCAGGTTGATTTCCATAGAGTCCCTGCAATTGTTGGCGTCTTCGACAATTAGAAAATGTTTTCCGCCTTCCAGGCCTGTATAAACATTTTTGTCCGATGCATTTCCACCATCAAGGTATTTTTTGTAGGGTTCAGTACCACCACTCAATTGCGTAATTTCTATTTTTCCGCTGAAACTATCTTCACAGCTTGGGTTTTGGAAACTGGTGGTTAGATTTAATGGTGGTGGTTCCTTCAATTCATAATTTGCAATTTGGATACAACCATTGCGATCTGTAATCGTAAGCTGATAATTGCCCGCTTTTAAATTGGTAATTTTGGCAGTAGTGTCTTTAGTGCTCCAAAGGAAGGTATATGGGCTGTTTCCACCAATTCCTTTAGCATCTAACCAGCCTGTTGAATTTCCGTTACAGGATATCTGAAATCCTTGGTAATTTGACCATGCAGTTTCTATTTGAACAACTTCCGGTTCATTTACATTTCCAAAGAAAACCCTTTGATTGCCATAGTTATCGGTGACTGTAATGATGTAATCACCAGCGGATAAATTATTAAGGTGGATGCTGTCTCCAATGTTTTGGATGGTTCCTGTACCGCTTATAGTGGGATCGGAAATTTTATGGTAGTTAAAACTAAATGGAGGAGTGCCGCGGGCGATTAAGAAATCCAAACCACCGTTATTACCACCCTTACACAGAACATTTTTTGCAAAGAGTTCTCCCTGAATATTGCACTGAATCAATTTGACACTTAGATATAACAAACTGTCACAACCATACATATTTGTGAGATGATCTGTGAATATTCCGGCTGCCCAATAAGATTTTCCATTCAACTTTAAAGTATCGCCTTCGCATATCGAAAAATCTGCATGATGTTCTTGTATTGGGTTCACTTTCAATGCCAGATGGACAGTGCTGTCACATCCTGATTCAGAGGATAACAAAATATCGTATAGTCCGGCTTTTGCATAGGTGATGCCGTTTATGGTAAGGGAATCCCCGTCACAAACAGACTGGTTAAGTAAGGTATCTTTTTTGGGATTTACTTTTACTTTTACGCAGGTGGGATCACCTTCATCACATGCATTGATGGCTTTTACACACAACTCAAAAGTTCCGGCAATGTCCCAAAATATTTTTTTCGTAGAACCGGTTCCCAACGCGACGCCATCCAATGTCCATTGTTGCCATGCGGCTCCGCTTACAGGACTCACCTGATAATCGGGATTCTCTCCCTGACAAATTTCTAAAGGCCCCGTGATGTCTCCTGAGAAACTCAGCGGAGAAACCTTCGTACTCCCTTCAATGATGGTGACTTTATAATCACAGATATCCCCTCTGTTACCATCAATGACCAGATAATAATAATTTCCGATAACCAGATTTTTGGTGATGGTTAATGTAGTGGATGTGTTTTCCAAAACATCCCCGTCACAATTGGAGATACGGGTGAATTTTTTGCAATCTGTGCTTTCGTATAATCCCACTTCCAATCCATCGGATCTTACACAATTACTCACTGCGAGATTAAGTTTCAAATTTGAGGAACTGGCCATAAAAGCGATCCATTGGCCATTGTGTTTGACTGTAGTACAAAAATCGGGAGGGAGTTCACCGGGTAGGGTACTTGTATTCCGACCGGTGAAACCATGGATATCACAAATCAAGCATGCTTCTGCGCAGGTTGGGGTCATGTAAGAGGGAGTAGGGCAAATTTTTGGTAAATTCTGTGCGCCAAGGTACAAACAATGGAAAAGGTAAGCTAACGTAATGGCTAAGCACCGCATACCCGCAGATTCTAATCCCACAATTTATGTTTTATATGTTTGTCCATTAAGACAATTATTTGGAAACGGAACACACTAAAAAGCGTAATCAAGTTCTAATGTACTCTCTTTTTGAAATCAAAATCAAAAAATTCATAAAAAGTATGAATCTGGAATTAATGTTAATATCACCTTCCGGCCAATAAAAGCTTTAGTAAGAATAGGATTCGTCAAAAATGAAAGGTGCAGAAAGCCATTGATTTTTTTTCGATATATCAAGAAATCCCAAAGCTGCGGGAATCTCCACCAATAACCATGTAACAAGCAAGGGCAGTGTCCCTTAAGATTTTATAATTAAACCAGGCTAGGTAGGGTCTGCATAGCTCCACTGGCCCCGAGCATACTGAGGAGTGTGCCCATCAGCAGAATGCAGATATAACCCAGAATTTCCACATCACAATACTAAGCAGGGGAATCTATATTTTGAATTTATTCACAAAATATAGCATTACTTAGGTTTTGCCAGGGTACGGAAAGAGCATTTAAACGCTTACTTTTGCAGGAACAAAATGACCATTAAAGGGTTTTTTACAATAAAATAATTCATGGTTTTACCCATTTACCTATACGGAAATAAGGTTCTCAAGCAGAAAGGCAAGGATATTGGTCCTGATTTTCCTGCTCTGAACAAGCTGATTGAAGATATGTGGGAAACCATGTATTACGCCAGTGGTGTGGGGATTGCAGCACCTCAAATAGGTCTTCCGATAAGATTATTTGTGGTAGACTCGACTCCATATTACGAGGATAAACCAGAGCAAAAGGGCATCAAAAAAGTCTTCATCAATGCAGAAATATTAGAAGAATTTGGCCAAGAATGGGCTTTTGAAGAAGGCTGTCTAAGTATTCCAAAAATCCACGCAGAGGTTAAGCGTCCCACACATGTAAGAATCAAATATCTGGATGAAAATTTTCTTCCCCACGAAGAAGTTTTTGATGAAATCAACGCCAGGGTAATTCAGCATGAATATGACCATATTGACGGCATATTGTTTGTGGAAAGGGTAGCCCCGGTAAGGAGACAATTGCTCATGCGAAAGCTGGCAAAAATCCAAAAAGGGCAATACGATGCCAAATATCCCGTAAAGGCTTAAAAGAAAAATCCGGCTGAAAAAATGATAAAATCGGCCTTATTACTTCGAGGCTTGTAGAGTTTTGTAAGCGACCTTTCATAATTAACATCAAAGGTAAAAGGTCCAAGATCAATTCCCCCTCCAAACAACAATCCACCCTGAAAGTCCGTCATGGTATCATGGTTTAAATCGAAATTATTGTCTTCCACATGAAGTAAATAAGTCAGTTGTCCCCCAGCTAAGAGCCTAATTTTAAGTAGTGAGGTGTTGAGAATTCTTGCACCTATTTGGGCAGGAATTTTTAAGAAAAAAGCACTGGGTTCCTGTGGAAAAAGGACTACTTTTGAAGATGCCTTTAATTCAATTTTATGGACTTCTGCACCGGTACGGAGATACCAAAAATCTTTACCCAAACGCGTAGTAAGGCTTAAATGGAAGCCATGATTAAAATTTCCATCACTGGACACATCCGGATTATCGGTTTGCATCAGGCTGAGACCTATTGAGGCAACAGCTCCACTTTGGGCCTGAACATTGAATCCTGAAAGTGTGAAGGCTAAAAGGAAAAGCGCGATTAGATTTTTCATTTGACAAAGTAAAGCAATTTTATCTTATCCGGGTAGCCAGTTTTATGCAGCCTAAAGCCTAAAAATCTCTACCTTAGCCCTTTTAATACTCAGGCAGAAATGTATCCGGATTTATCATATATTTTACATGCCCTTTTTGGGACTGATCCAGACAATGTATTCTCCATTGTAAAGACTTTTGGACTTTTATTGGGCATTGCAATTGTATGCAGTGGGTGGATGCTTTACTACGAGTTGATCCGAAAAGAAGCCAATGGGCAAATAAAAGGTCGCTTAGAAAAAGTCGTAGTTTATCAACCAATAGAATGGAAAGAGATTTTTATTCAAAGTTTGATCAATTTTATTTTAGGCTTTAAGCTTGGTTTTGCCATTTTAGATTTTAAGACATTTCAGGCAGATCCTGCCGCAGCAGTATTCTCCAAACAGGGAAATCTATATTTTGGACTTGGTTTTGGTTTGTTGACCATGGCTTATTGGTATTATAAAATGACCCAGCAGACGGATAAGGAAGCACGTACTGCAGAAGTATTCGTGAGACCTGTTTCCAGACTATATGACATTACCGGGCTCGCTGCTTTGTCAGGGATAGTGGGCTCAAAACTATTTT
>Ga0075163_10002316_pt1 | contig 25704 bp, 23 predicted proteins | sample JI1023141ADNA_FD_71478 | JGI IMG/M metagenome (GOLD analysis project Ga0075163, IMG submission 71478) | Wastewater effluent complex algal communities from Wisconsin, to seasonally profile nutrient transformation and Carbon sequestration -... | ecosystem: Engineered > WWTP > Effluent > Algae... | reverse complement strand
AAGACGAAGGGCAAGATGACATGGGCGACCGCGAGCGCGGACGTCAAGTTCGAGGGCAAGGGCGTCGCCCGCTTCATGGACGTCACCCAGCACAACGGCAACAGCTTCAACACCGCGTTCCAGTCGATGGGCGGCACGGGCCTCGCGTACGCCGACGACTTCAAGGGCCCGTGCGCGATCTGCAGCAAGGGGCCCAAGGAGCACCGTGTCCTCGAGACCCCCCGCAGCGTGAAGATCTGCAAGGAGCTGATCCATCAGCTCGATAGCGGGTTTCAGGCGCAGACCACGGACGAAGGCAGAATGGCATACGCCAGGCCCGGGCGCGGATCCTTCTCCGGGTATATGGTCGGAGTCATGATATGCAGGTGCAAGCGGGCCTTCGCGGCGATGTCGGGGTATACCGTCGCCGCCTTCGCCGGGGCTGCCGGTCGCGCGGGTGCGGCTCCCATCGTCGGCGGCGCGGCGACGCGGGCGGAGCTGATCGGGGCCAATGTTTGGCCGGACAGGGCGAAGGCGGCGCGGGCGATCAACGGCACCTGTGATCGGATCGACGAGTTGCTCGACGCCGACGACGCCGGCGACGCAGCGCAGGGCTACAACCCCCCGGGACAGTGCGCCGGCGCGAAGCTGATGGCCAGAGCCGGCCATGCTCCCGTGGAGATGACCGAGATGTTCTTCATGCCGCGAAACAAGTGGGTCGGCACGTACAAGTGCTTCGAGACGACGACGAAGAGCTGGAAGGACAAGATCTTGCAGAACAAGATCGCACGTAAGCGCTGGTTCACCTTCACGGGCGGAGAGAGCGTCGCATCATGTCATACGTGCCAGGAGCTCCTGTACTTGACCAATTGTCCCGAGCGGGTGTGCCCATGATCAATTGGGCCGACCTGGAGGCCTTCATGGCCGCTCGCGACCCGAAGTATCGTGAGGAGGTCAGGGGCGTCCCGGACGGCGACATCGCCGCCTGCGAGGAAGGTTGTGCGGTCATTCTTCCGCAGATCTACGTGGGATTTCTCGGCGTCATGGGCGCTGATTGCGGCGCCCTTCGTCCGTTCGGCCCGACGCAGGATTGCGGCTTTCACGGGCTGGTCGAGGACCTCCCCGCACGGTATTACCCCGGAGACCGGTACTTCAAGGTCTCGCGCGAGGGCGACATGTCGAGGATCACGCGCCTCGATACATTCCTCGACCTCGACCGCTCCGACGGAGCCGACGCGCCGCTGGTGCAGTTCGAGGACGGCGGGGAGTTCGCGCCCGAGGCGGTCACGGAGTTCAGGTTCACCCTGGGCGAGCAGCTCGCTCGCAATTTCTTCCGGGCCTTCGAACTCAATCGCCGACCTCATCGGAAGGTCGTGCGCGGTGGTTCTCAGCCGGCGGCGCAAGGGGAGCGCGACCTCCATGCGGCGGTCGAGGTGCTGGGGCGGTCCGAATTCGAGCCCGTATTGCCGCTCCTGCCGCGAGTCGCCTGTCTGGGGCACAGGGGCGCGAGCGCCCTCGTGGAGCTTCACGCGCTGTCTGGCGCCGTCAGCGTCCACCTGGGAGCCGAGGATATGCGAGCGCTGGGAGTCGTCGTCGAGCAGATCCTTGCCGCGTTTCCCGATGCGGTGAGCGCGTGAGGCCGTTCAAGCCGGTCGGGTGAGCAGGGCGGCGCCGACCGGGCCGGTGTCGCTGCTCGCGTAGGCGAGGGCGGTGCGGTTCGCTGTCAGGCTGGCGATCGCCTGGACGAGGGCGATCGCGCCGGCGGCCGCGCCCGTGTCGCCGAGCGCGGCGTATGTGGAGGTGCAGCGCATGGGCTCGGGCATGAGGGCGACGTTGCGAAGATATGCGTGGGAGAGCTCGCGGCCGAAGTATGCCTCGCCGGTGGTACCGGCGAAGAGCTCGGCGACGCGGTCGGGGTGCCCGTCGCGCAGCTTCTTGAAGGCTTCGGTCAGGCCGTCGGAGGCGCTCAGGCGGTCGCCGGCGCGGACGAAGGGGATCGGCTCGTCGGCGATCGCGGTGGTGAGGATATGGGCGAGCGCGCGGCGGGGTGGGCCGGGGCGGGCCAGCAGCAGGAACGCGGCGCCCTCGCCCGGGAGGATGCCGTCGAGGTTGCTGCGGCCGAGCAGGCGGTTATGGTCGGCGAGGTCGGCGAGGGTGTGCGGGTCGACCAGCGAGTCGATGCCACCGACCAGCGCGAGGCGCTCGTCGCCGGGGCCGTGCAGGAGCTTCGTGGCGGCGAGCAGCGCCGAGAAGATGCCGGCGCGTCCGGTCTCGGTGGTGCGCCGGAGGTCGAGGCGCGCGGCGCCCGGTGCGACGTCGACGAGGTCGCGGCGCAGGGCGTCGAGGTCGAGGCGGGGGCCGGGTCCGGGCCCGGGGAGCGCGAGGAAGCAGGGCAGCGGGCGCTCTCCGGGGGTGAGGTCGGCCACGGCCTCGCGCAGCGCGGCGCGGGCGAACGCGGTCGCGCGGGCGGTGCGGGTGGCGGCCGGGTCGAGCGACGCGAGCATCGAGGCGCGCACGGGTCCGCCGGGGCCGACGAGCTCGCCGACTTCGGTGAAGCGCGTGACGCCGGCGCGCATCGCCGTGAGGGCGCTGCTCGAGCGCCACCCGACCGGGCAGGCCAGGCCGAGGCCGACGACGGCGATCGGCGGGGTCACGTGGTCCGCTCCCGGGCGGGCATGGACGGGATGCGCGGGAGGGTGGCGGTCATGGCAGCTCCCACGGGGCGAGCGCGCGCACCACGGCGACGCCGACGGTCAGCGGATCGGCGACGACGTGCGCGCGCCAGTACATCGTGAACGTCGCGGCGTCCGGCTCGAAGTGCACCGCGTCGAGGATCAGGCGCCGTCGCTGCGAGCCGCCCCCGACCTCGAAGCGGACCTGCAGGTGATGGCGCGGCAGGCGGAAGGTGTGCGCGCCGTCGGGTGACATGCCGACGATCTGGACCGGCTCGCCGCCCTCGAGGTGCGGCGTCACCTGGAGGCCGGGGGCCGCGGCCGCGAAGAAGCGGTCGTCGAGATCCGCGGGCCACAGCGGCGCACGGCGATCGATCCAGGCCTGATCGTAGGTGCCGCCGAGGTCGCGTCGCGGTCGCCAGTGGCGCGCGACGGGGCCGAAGCCGCACGGGCGCGGGCGGTCGGCGAGTGTCTCGATCGGCGCGTCGGGGTCCTCGAAGTTGGGGAGCGGCTGGCCGAGGGCGTCGCGCTCGCTGCCGTGGAGGCCGCACCCGACCGGGTTGTGCTCGGCGGCCTCGATCGTCGACCGGACGGGCCGCGGCGGCGCGCCGCCGAAGCAGCGCTCGTAGCCGAGGGCGATCGATCGAAACGGCGCGGGCCGGCCCGGGCTGGCGCCGGCGATGCCCGGGGTCCACACCCGGTCGCCGAACACCACGGCCTGCTTGTGACAGCGGCCCACCATCAGGCTCACGACGCCGCTCGCGCTCGGCTTGCCGCCGGGCGCCCACGCGTGGCCGTGCATGTACAGGTCGGTGCACGGCCGCGTCGGCGCGCTCTGGCCCTCGTACAGGAGGCTCGAAGACGCGGGGTCGCCGACGTGGCGATCGACGAGCAGGACCTCGCCCTGGTCGGGGGCGATCGCCGGCGTGGCGTCGCTGCGGGCGCCGGCGGGCGGCAGCACGAAGCGACCGGCGACGATCACCAGCGTCAGCGGCCGGTCGTCGCGTGACAGCGACGGGATGCAGGTCGCCGCGAACGGCGTGAGGTTGTCCAGCACACTCATCGGACGCGAAGCGCAGTGTCTCGCGCCGTACATGGCGGCGCAAACTCGCGGTTACGCCCGTGTTCGCCGGCGCGATCGACGTCGCGCCGACATCGCGCCGGTGCTTTGCGCAGGGGCCGCTTCAGGGCCGGCGGGCGATGATGCCGGAGAGGAAGAAGTCGAGGGGCACGCCCTCGTCCTCGCGAAACTCGTTCTCCAGGTGGGCGCCGAACAGCTCGACGAGGCCGTCGAGGACCTCGCCCTCGAGGCCGCGCAGGGCCGGGTGGGCGATGTAGCCGGTGTCGAGCAGCCAGCGGGTGGCCTCGGTGCCGGAGCCGAACCACAGGCGAAAGTTGTGCTGCCAGCTCTCGTCGATGCGCAGGCCGCCGCGCATGAGCAGCTCCTCGACCGGGGCGACGGCGCCGGGGGTGGGGAGCTCGACGGTCTCCATCTCCATGCTCTCGGCGAGGCGGCGGTAGATGGTGAGGGCCTGCGGGGCGCTGGTCGCCAGCGAGGTGAGGAGGCCGAGGCGGCCGCCGCTGCGCAGGAGCCGGCCGATCGCCGGGAGCACGTGCTGCCAGTCGAGGTAGGCGAGGGCGAAGCGCATCGACACGGCGTCGAAGGAGGCGGCGGGGGCGGCCGCGATGAAGTCCTCGGCCTTGGCCTGGATGGCGGTGAGCGTGAGGCCCTCGGCGTGGGCGCGCTGGCGGGCGAGGGTCAGCATGCCCTCGGAGGGGTCGACGGCGACGGTCTCGCCGGGGCTGACGAGGCGGGTCATCGGCAGGGTGGCGGCCCCGCTGCCGCACGCGAGGTCGACGAGCCGCTCACCGCGACGCAGCGCGAGGCCGCGGGTCAGCCGGTCGTTCGGGGTCTTGACGTTCCGGCTCCACAGGTCGTCGTAGCGGGCGGCCACGCGGTCGTAGGTGGCCTGAAAGAGTTCGTCGGTGCTCGGGGTGGTCACGAGGTTCTCCGGGAGCGGGATCGCCGCTGCAGGCGAATCGATACACCGAGCGCGCGGGGGGTGCAACGTCGTGACGACCCCGGTGGCGGTGCGCACGGGGGCGCACGGCCCCGCGCAGGCGGGTGCACGCCGGGGGTATGCCGGGTCTCACGTCGCGGTCAGTGCAGCGCCTGGCGACAGACGAACACGTCGGCGGGCGGGAAGTTGGCGAGCACCCGCTGCTGCTGGACCTCCTCGAAGTGGCGCTGAAGGTAGGCCGCGAGGTCGAAGCGGGAGAAGCCGCGGTTCGGGCTGTAGACGGCGACCTTGGCGTGGAGGTAGCCGTATTGCACGAACACGCCGTCCGGGGCGAGGGCGGCGATCGAGCTGGCGAGGATCTCCTGGCGCAGGTCGGGCGGGAGCAGGCTCATGCCGAGGCACGAGACGACCGCGTCGACGGGGCCGGTGTGGCCGGCCTCGGCCAGCAACTTCGTGATGTCGGCGGCCGAGCCGTGGATCGGGACCAGCCGCGGGTCGGGCAGGCGGCGCGCCGTCGCCTCGAGCAGCGGGCCGTCGATCTCGACCGCGAACAGCCGGGCGTCGGCCGGCATCGCGTCGAGCAGCGCCTGCGTCACGGTGCCGGTGCCGGGCCCGAGCTCGACGACCGCCTTCGCGTGCGACAGCGCGGCCCCCTGCACCAGCGCGTCGACGAGGAAACGCGAGCTCGGGAGGAACGAGGCGGTCTGGTCCCAGTCCCGAAAGGCGTTGGAGAAGAAGCGCCAGACGGCTTGAAGACGATCGATCCTGGGTGCCACGGGCGGGGCGGATTGTAACGAGATCCGCGGCGATGTCACGCGCCAGCACCCGCGCTGGCGGCTGCGCGGCGGGGATGTGGGAAATTACACGCAGGCGCGCGAGGTCATCCGCGTCTGCCGGCGGGGCGTCGCGGATCAGCGCGGGTCGTCGCGCGAGACCTCGCCGAGGAAGTCGCGGATCTCGACGATGACGCGGGCCTCGATGTCGGCGTTGCGGCGGGCGCGGGCCTCGAGGCCGGCGGTCAGCGCGTCGCTCTCGTCGGAGATCACGATCGTCGCGACCGAGGGGTGGTCGTAGCTGACGAAGAAGATGAACTCGCCGGGGAACCACTCGTCGAGCAGCACCGGGTTGAAGTCGGCGGAGGGCGTGCCGGGGATCACCGGGCCGAGCTCCTCGAGGGCGATCTCCGCGGCGCGCACGATCTCGGCGGGCGTCGCCTCGATCGGCAGGTCGTCGTTGGGCTCGCTGAAGAACGCGGTGCCGTTGGCGAACACCACCCACGCCATGTGCTCCGGCGGCTGCGAGCCGGTCCCCGGGTTCTCGTGGCTGAACACGTGCTCAAGCACTGTGCCTGGGGTCCGCTGCGCTCGTTGCATCGCCCGGAAGGATCCAACGGGCGCGGCGGGAAGCCAAGGGGCCGGCGACCAGGAACACCATGAACCCGCGGCGCGCGTCCGCTCAGGCCGCCCACAGGGCCGCGGCCAGGCCGTGCGCCAGGCGGGTCGCTGCGGCGCGCGCGGGCACGCCGGCCTCGCGGACGAGCGCGGCGGCGGGGTTGTCCGCGGCCACGCCCGCGAGCAGGGCGGCGGCGGCGGTCCGGCGCGCGGCCTCGACCTCGGCCCGGGCGTCGTCGTCGAGCGCGGCCTGCAGCCACGCGTCGATGGCCCACGCGAGCTCGGCGTGGCGGGCCTCGTCGTCGGCGATCGCCCGCATCGTGGCGCGCACCTGCGGGTCGGCGGCGTGGCGGGCCTGATGGGCGGCGAGGAGGGCGGCCCAGGTCTCGCGGACGCAGCCCTCGACGGCGTTCTCGACGGCGATCTCGCGGGCGCTGCGCTCGGCGAAGGGCTGGCGCGCGGGTCGGCGGCAGGCCCCGCCGCGGTCGGCGACGAGGCGGGCGACGGCGTCGGCGTGGCGGACCTCGTCGGCGGCGGCGGCCCGGATCCGCGCGAGCAAGTGGGCGGGGGCGCCGAGGCGGGCGAGCTCGCGGGCGAGGGCCGCGAAGGCGTACACGGAGGCGGCCTCGTCGTGGGCGGCGCGGGCGAAGTGGGCGGCGACGGGGTCGTCGGCGCGGACGGCCCCGCGCGAGGCGATGCAGGCGTGGCTGCGGCCGTCGCAGTGCTCGATGATCTGCACGCACTCGATCGTGATGTTGCCGTCGGCGTCGACGCCGGTCCGGTCGCAGCTCTCGATGTCCCACGGCGAGGCGTCGGTGAGCGCGTCGCAGATCTCGACGCACAGCTCGAAGCTCCAGCCGTCGCCGCCGGTCTCGCCCGCGGTGCCGGTGGCGTCCGGGTCGGCGCCGCCGGTGCCCGCCGTCTCGCCGGCGCCGGTGTCGTCGCCGGCGGTGCTGCCGATCGTGCCGGTGTCCTCGCCGCCGCCGCTGCCGGTGCTCTCGCCGCCGCCGTCGGTCGTGTCGGTGCCGGTCGCGGTGCCGTCGAGCCAGGCCTGGTACTGCGCGGGGGTCAGCGCGATCTCGTGGGTCTCGTAGACGCACTCCGACGAGGACTCCTCGTGTTCGATCGTCGTCGAGGGCGGCGCGCCGGTCGAGGCGGTGGCGCTCGCGTCGGTGACGCTGATGTCCGTGGTGTTCGAGTCGGTGGCGCCCGGGTCGACGGTCGTGCCGCCGTCGGTGGCGCCGGTGCTGGCGCTCTCGCCGTCGCTCGAGCCGGGCACGCGCTCGGTGCAGGCGGTCAGCAGCGCGGCGAACATCGCGGCCAGTCCCGCGCCCCGTCGGAGGTCGTGTGTGTGCATGGCGCGTCGCTTTGCAAGCGGCTTGCCAGCGGCGAAACGGCGACGGAGGCCCGCGCAGGGGCATCTGCGGCCCGGCGCACGACAGCGGCGTCAGGGGGCGCGCCGCCCCGAGATCATGTGATAGCCGAAGTGGGCGCGGGCGAGGCCGAGGACCACGCCGAGCACCGGCGCGAGGAGGTTGCCGCGGCGGACGGCGCCGAGGCGCAGCGCGCCGGTGCGGCGCAGCTCGCCGAGCAGCAGGCGCAGCGCGGCGCCGGGGATGTGGGTCGCCGACGGGGCGACGCGCCAGAACAGGTCGCGGACCTCGAGCGCCTGCAGGCCGCACGCGCGCAGCGTGCGGGTGAAGGCGCCGAGCTCGGGGAACTCGGGGACGGCCCAGCCGGCGCACACGCGGGCCCGCGCGCGCTCGAGCCAGGCGGGCAGCGGGCGGGCGTGCTTCATGAAGCCGTCGACGATCACGAAGCGGCCGCCGGGGCGCAGCACGCGGGCCAGCTCGCGCACGAAGGCCGGCTTGTCGGGGCCCTGCGCGTGGCAGGCGCTCTCGAGCGCGTAGGCGCGGTCGACCGAGCGGTCGGGCGCGGGCAGGCGGGTGTAGTCGGCGTGGATGATGCGGACGCGGTCGGCGAGGCCCTCGGCGCGCGCGAGCCGGTTGCCGTCGCGGACCTGCGTCGGCACGATCGTCACGCCGGTGACGTCGAGCAGGGCGCAGCGGCGGGCGAGCTGCCGCGCGGTCGCCCCGAGGCCGCAGCCGAGGTCGAGCGCCCGCGTCGGCCGGTCGGCGGGGACGTCGAGGGCGCGCAGCAGCTCGTCGTTCATGGCCGCGAGCATCGGCTCGAGCCGCAGCGGGTTCATGCCGCGGCGGTAGTAGCCGAAGTGCATGTTGAACGCGGGGCTCCACGCGCCGTAGTCGGCGCCGGCGGTCAGGTAGTAGTCGATCACCCGCGCGGCGGTCTCGGACACCTCGTCGACGGGCGCGAGGGCGGGGGCGCGGACGGGCGGCGGCATCGCAGGCGGCCACGATACCCGGCCCGCGGCGGCGCTGGCGAGGCGCGGAGCGGCGCGACGCGCACCCTCGCGCGTGCACGTCCGCGCGAGTGCGCGCAAGCGAGCGATGTGCATGCAACGTTGCCAGACCGCGGGTCGCGGGCGACGATGCCGGCGATGGCCAAACGGACGACGACGATCACCGTCGGTGGCGTGCAGATCTCGCTGAGCAGCGGCGACAAGCTGCTGTTCCCGGACGACGACATCACGAAGGCCGATCTGGTCGAGTACTACCGCGCGGTCGCCGGCGTGATGGTGCCGCACCTGAGCGGCCGACCGCTGACGCTGCACCGCTTCCCGGGCGGGATCGACGGGCAGAAGTTCTACCAGAAGAACGCATCGGAGCACTTTCCCGGGTGGATCCGGCGCGTCATGATGCGCAGCGCCGACGGCGGTGAGACCCACTACGTCGTCGCCGACGACGCGGCGACGATCGTGTACCTCGCCAACCAGAATTGCATCGTGTTTCACCCGTGCCCGGTGCGGGTCCCGGAGCTGCACAAGCCCGACCTGCTGATCCTCGACCTCGACCCGTCCGACGACGATTTTGAGAAGGTCCGCGAGGGGGCGCAGCGGCTGCGCGGGATCCTGACGCAGCTCGGGCTCGTGCCGTTTTTAAAGACGACGGGGTCGCGGGGGTTGCACGTGGTCGCGCCGCTGATCCCCGAGGAGGACGAGAACGCGGTCAGCGGGTTCGTCCGCCAGGTCGCCGAGCTGCTCGTGCGCGAGGCGCCCGACCGCTTCACCACCGAGATCAGCAAGGCGGCGCGCGGCGACCGGGTGTTCGTCGACTACCTGCGCAACGGCAAGGCCCAGACCGCGGCCGCGCCGTACAGCGTGCGCGCGCTGCCGGGCGCGCCGGTGGCGATGCCGATCCGCTGGGCCGAGCTCGAGGACCCGGCGCTCGACGCCCGCCGCTATCGCCTGCGCGACGTGCCGGCGGTGCTCGAGGAGCGCGGCGACGTGTGGCGCGACATCCACGCCGACGCGCGCTCGCTGGCGGCGGCGCGGGCCAAGCTCGGGGCGTGACGGCCGCGACTGCGGTGACGGGGCTCAGGGCACGAAGGTGCCGCAGGTGCCGCGGTTGCAGGTGACCATGATCAGGGCGTTGTCGCCGCTGCTGCCGTCGTCGGCGACGGTCGGCAGGGCGGCGCAGTCGCACTCGGGGATCTGGGCCTCGCACAGCTCCTCGGCCTCGGCGAACGGCTTGGCGGCGTCGGCGTTGAGGCCCCACGCGGCGAAGCTGCCGCAGCAGTCGAGCTGATGGAACACGATCGCGCAGTCGCCGTCGACGGCGCAGGTGCGGTCGAACTCCGGGAACTGCTGCGGGTCGGCGTTGCACTTGATGTCGCCGCCGGTGGTCTCGCCGGTGGTCGTGTCGACGCCGGTGTCATCGGTGCCGCTCGTGTCGCAGGGCTCGCAGCCGCACGCCCAGGTGCCGTCGACGCACTCAAGCACGAAGCAGCCGATGTCGCAGGCCGCGCACGGCGGCGGCGGATCGGTGCACTCCGCGGCGCCCGTCGTCACGACGCCGGTGTCGGTGGCGACGGTCGTGACGGTGGCGACGGTCGTGACCGTGGTGTCGGCGGTCGTGCCGGTGGTCCCGGGCGAGCCGCCGGTCGTGGTCACGTCCGCCCCGCTGCTCGCGGTGGCGGACGCGTCGGTGCCCGTGCTCTCGCCGGTGCTGGTGCCGCTGTCGGTGCCGCCTTTCCCGGGGGCGCAGGCGGCGAGGGCGAGGGCGATCAGGACTGTATGGATATGGGTAGAGGGCATCATCGCAGTCTACAGGCAAGCCCTGCGGGCCGGGAGGTCGACGGCGCTCAGGCCGGGCCCGGTCGCGATCGCAGACGTCGGCCGCGGAAGCGGTCGGCGAGGCCGAGGCGGCGCAGGCCGATCGCCACGTAGTCGGGCTCGAGCTCGACGGCGACGCTGCGCCGACCGAGGCGACGGGCGACGGCGGAGGTCGTGAAGGTGCCGGCGAACAGGTCGAGGACGGTGTCGCCGGGGCGCGAGCTGGCCGCGATGATGCGCGCGAGCAGGGCCTCGGGCTTCTGCGTCGGGTGGTCCTCGTACTCGGGCATGCGGTAGCGGACGCGGGGGAAGTACCAGACGTTGCCGGGCACCTTGCGGCTGCTGTAGAGGGCGGGGGTCGACTTGCGGTAGTCGATGAGGCGGCGCTGCGCGCCGGTGCGGGCCTCGACGAGGATCTCGCCCGCGTTGAAGGTGTAGCGCGCGGGGTCCTTGACGCAGTGGAGGACCGGCTCGTAGAGCGAGCCGAAGCGGCGCGTCGCCTGGACCCCCGAGCTGTCGTAGGTCCACACGATCCGCGAGAGCACGTGCAGTCGATCGCGGAGAAACAGGTCGAGGTGCGGCATGCTCTGCGTGCTCGCCATCAGGTACATGCTGCCGTGCGGCGCGAGGCGCGAGACGCACAGCTCGAGCCAGCCGGCGCACCACCGAAGATAGCTGGCCTCGTCGGGCCAGCGGTCGCGCGTGGCCCCGAAGCGCTTGCCGATGTTGTACGGCGGGTCGGCGACGACGAGGTCGACGCTGCCCGGGGCGACGTGGTCGGCCAGCACCGCGTGGGCGTCGCCCCAGAAGATCGTGGCCGCGGCGTCTTGGTACTTGCGGACAGGCACGGGCGGGGCGAGAGTGTACACGCATGCAACGCGTCACCGGCATCGGCGGGATCTTCTTCAAGGCCAGGGACCCGAAGGCCCTCGCGGCCTGGTACGAGCGCCACCTGGGCATGACCTCGAGCTTCGAGAACGGCGTGGTGTTTCGCTGGGAGGGCCCGGGCGCGACGATCTGGAGCCCGTTCAGCGCCGAGACGACCTACTTCGCCCCGAGCACCGCGCCCTTCATGATCAACCTCCGCGTCGCCGACCTCGCCGCGATGCTCGAGCAGCTGCGCGCCGGCGGGGTCGAGGTCGACGAGAAGACCGAGAGCTCCGAGTTCGGCAAGTTCGGGTGGCTCATGGACCCCGAGGGCAACCGCGTCGAGCTGTGGGAGCCGCCCGCGGGCGGCTGACGACGGGGCAGGCGGGCGGCCGAAACGGCTGCCGGGCCCGTCCGGGGCGCCGCGCTGCGATCGCGCCGGCGCTTTTAAAAACTGTTGACAATGGCGGGGGCGGCGATTATCTATCGTCGCCTCTCGCTTCGGCGGGTTCGTGTCATGCGACGCTGATTTCGAAATCGCTCCTCGTGAGCCTGTGCGCCTGACCTCGCGGGCGCGTCGATCGCCGTCCAGGTGACCTGTGGGTCGTCGGCGGGGTCGCGCGCGCGTGTGGGTCGGTGAGAGCCGGGAAGGCTCGCCAGAGCCCGCAGACGGGTCGCTGGCAGCGTGCACAGGCCCCATGCGGTCCGCGCGGGCGCGCGGCCGCGGTCGAGTCATGCCATTCGCGGCCGCCGTCGGCGGGCCGCGACGGTGGTGTCATGGGCAATCGCGTCGTTTGTTCGATCTCGAGAATGTCGGCACTCTTTCGCGGGCGCGGGTCCGCAGGGGGCGAGGGATAGTCATGCGCTGGGATATGTACAAGGTGATCGTGGAGCGGCCGCGGATCGGGGGCAGTCATGCGCCGTCGCGCAAGCGGGCGGACCAGCGCGCGCGGCAGGACCCCGAGCACGCGCCGCTGCGCGAGCCGATCAGCCGCGGGCGCGGCAGCAAGCACTTGAACGAGAACCTCGCGCCGCTGCGCCGCTACCTGCTCGGCCAGGTCGGTCGGCGGTGGGACGCGGTGCACGCCGAGATCTCCGCGGGCCTGCGCCTGACCAGCGCGGTCCAGCGGCACGTGCTCGAGCACCTCGACCAGTTCGTCGCCAGGCACGTGCGCATGGTCGGGGAGCGGCCCGCGATGCCCGTCATGGCCGTCGACGGTCGTCCGCTGCGCCCGAGCCTGTGGCGCGACGTCGTCTACGTGTGCCCGCGGACCGGGCTGCTGCGCCGCACGCCGCCGCGCGCGAAGCAGAAGCCGCCGCCGGAGCGCGATCGCGTGGTGCTCGCCGACGGTGACCAGCTGCAGCGGCTGGGCGGGGTCTGGTATCACGTGCACCTCGAGCCCGTGCCGCCGCTGCCCGCGGACTGTCGCCGCGTCACCGACGTCGTGACGGGGCTGCGCCTCGACGACCCCGAGGGGCGGGCGCTGGCGCTGCGGCTGTACGAGCAGTACGGGCGCATGGGCGTGTACGCGGCGCGCAAGCTGCAGCTGGGCAAGCGCGCGCTGGCGCGGCTGGTGCCGGCGGAGCTGCGGTGACGCGCTCGCCGCGGACACGACGATGTTCGCGGCGAGGGGGCCGGGTCAGCCGCGCTTGACGGCGTCGGTCAGGTCGACGACGGCCTTCCACTGCTCGAGCTGGCGGGCCTTGGCGTCGTCCATCTCCTCGAGCGTGCTGACGCGCAGGCGCAGGTTGGTCGCCATCGCGTCGGCCATCTCGGCGAGCTGGGCCGAGCGGGCGGCGCGGCGAAACGGCTGCCACTTGAGCACGACGAGCAGCAGCACGAGCATGCCGCCGGCGACGAGGCCGGCCGCGAGCGCCCGGTCGCCGCCGACCGCGGTGAAGATGCCGGCGACGAGCACGGCGCCGCCGATCAGCACCACGGCGACGGTGGCCTGGCGCAGGCGCGCGTGCTGGCGGCGCAATTGCTGGGCGGCGCGCAGGGCGAGGAGCTCGAGCTCGGCGAGCGGCTTGACGGCGAAGACGTCGGGCGCGGCGACGCCGTGCAGCAGGCTGGTGCTCCAGCTGCGGGTGACGTCGAGGCCGGGGGCGGCGACCGGCAGCGGCGCGGACGAGGCCCGGTGCTCGCGGACGACGGGCACGTCGTCGCCGGGCTTGAGGTCGCGGGCGTCGAGCACCGTGTCGGCGATCGCCGCGTCCCGGATCGCCGCCTCGGCTCGCTGGCGCAGCTTCTTGAGGTTCGAGGCGATGGCCGGGCTGTGGCGGGCCGCTTCGACGAGGAACTCACTCATGACGCCCGTGCGACTTTGGCACAGCTTGGCCCGCGGGCGCAGCGGCCGGTCCGACGCCCGCGCGAGGCGGCGGCGTGAGCTTGCCGCGCCGCGCGACGCGCACCGCCGCGCGCGCGCTCAGATACGGGCCTGGCGCCCGCCGCCGGTCAGCCCGCTGTAGATCGTCGGCGCGGCGAGGCCGAGCCACGGGTCGCTTCGCGGGGTCAGGAACAGCTCGCCGTAGACGCGACGATCGAGCGCCTCGAGGTCGAGCGCGTCGGCAGCCTCGCCGACGAACCACTCGTGGACGCGGCGGTGCAGGCCGAACTCGTTGTACAGGCCGTCGGTGGCGACGGTGCGGCGCAGCGCGGCGAGGGCGAGCGCGAGATCGGCGGCGTCCTGGTCGACGGCGCCGGAGCGCCACTGCTGGCGGGCGATGAGGGCGAGGCTCGCGGGCGAGAGCTCGACCTGCGCCGCGCCGCGGTCGCCGAGCTGCCCCCACACCTCGTCGTTGGTCAGGCGATCGACCGGCTCGCCGAAGCCCCGCAGCATCGGGACCTCGACCGCGCTCTTGGTGATCGCCAGCATCGCGGCCTGCCCGGCGCGCGGGGCCCGGGCCCGCGGCGGCTCGCCCGGGCGCGGCGGGGCCTCGAAGCCGCGGTCGCGCTGGCCGATCGCGGCGGTCGCCTGGCGCCACGCGTTCGCCTGGGCCTGCAGCCGCGCGGCGTGGTGGCTGCGCAGCGTCGCGGCGCGCGTCGGGGCGTCCTGCGCGGCCACCTCGCGCGCGACCAGCTCGGAGGCCTGCAGCGCGGCGAGGAACTGCCGCGGCGCCATCAGCCCGGGCAGCACGTCGACGGGCCGACCGGCGCTGTCGAGCAGGTAGTGGGCGCTGTTGCCGGTGATCGTGCCCTCGATGCGGCGGCCGTCGCCGAGGTCGATCGTGATCTTCGGGGCCGGGCGCTCGGTCTGCCAGTGGAGGACGAAGCGCTCGCGCAGCGCCGCCGACACGGCCGGGTCGGGGTAGAGCAGGGCGCGGAAGAACCGGCTGTTCGCGCAGCTCAGCTCCTCGCGCAGGTCGCCGAGCAGCCGCAGCGACACGATCGGGCGCCCGCTCGCCCGCGCGGCGGCCTTCGCCTGCTCGAGGTCGGTGTACCAGTAGAGCTGCGAGGCGGCGCAGTCCTTCTGGGCGCAGAGCTCGTCGAGCGCGCTCAGGACCTCGGCGGCGGCGCCTGTCCTCGGGGACAGGTCGGTCACGGCGCGGGCGAGCTCGTCGCGGTGCAAGTCACGAAACGCCGCGAGGCCGGCCGGGCCCGCGGCGCGCAGCAGCCCGCGCGCGGCGGCGGCGACCCGCGGCTCGCTCGCGGTCGCGAGGCCGGCGAGCGCGCCCAGGTCGCGGACCCCCGCGAGCATCATCATCGGCGCGCCCGGCAGGTCGCCGAGGTCGGCGCGGGCCTGCGCGCGCGGCCCGGGGGCGCAGAAGAGGGCCGCGCCGATCGCCAAACATCCCATCCATCGCTTGTTGCTCGCCATGCTCGTCGCTCCGTCGTGGGGTCCGACGATCGGTGTAGCCCGGGCGCGCAGGTCGGCGTGTCAAGTGTGGGTAAAACAAGAGCGGCGAGCGCGGGGGCTCAGGGCTTCGGCGGCTCGGCGGGCGTGACCGCGGCGGGCGTGACCGCGGCGGCCGCGGGCTCGGGGTTCGGCTTCGCGTCGGCGGGCCTGGGCGGGGTCTGGGTCGAGAGCGGGGGCGGCTGCGGGCCGCCGCAGATCTTCGAGCCGGCCTTGCAGCCGCGGACCTTGAGCTCGCCGAGGATCTCCGGGATGCGGGCGCGGTAGGTGCCGGCGAGCCCGCGGTCGCCGGCGACCTGCACGACGATCTTCTGCGTGTCGGTGACGAACAGGACCGCCGTGAAGAACTTCGGGATCTCGGTGTCGAAGGTCTCGTAGTCGAAGTCGAAGCGCGTGCCGACCTTGCCGTTCTTCGACTTCACGGGGCTCTGGCTGGTCAGGGTGTAGCCGCGCAGGCCGAGCTTCTTGACCATGTCGGCGGCCCAGAACTGCAGGGTGCCGCCCTTGACGTTCTCGAACCGGCGCAGGCGCAGGCCGACGTTGTCCTGCGCCTTCATGCGCGTCTCCCAGTCGTTCTCGCTGACGACCGCGAAGCCGGCGGGCGGGTCGATCTTGTAGGCGGCGCAGCCGGTCGAGAGCGCGGCGGCGGCGAGCAGGCCGAGGTTTTGGAGGTTGCGGTGGCTCATGTCAGTTCCACTCCGTCGACTCGACGCCGAGGTCGTCGACCCACGGGAAGGGGTCATTGCTGGAAGGGATCGCGTTCTGCGGGCCGCGCTGGCTCATGCGCACGGTCAGGGTGCTAAAGCCGATCAGGCTCTCCAGCAGCCGCAGCCGGCCCATCGCCTGCTCGAGCTCCATTGTGATCGCGTCGAGCGAGGCGCGGACCTTGAGCGCCTCCTCGACGTTGCGCGCCTGCTTGAGCAGCGCGAGCAGCTGGGCCTGGGTCTCCCGCAGCACGCGGATGCGGGTCGTCAGGTCGACGTACTCCTCCGAGACGTCGCGGGCCTGCAGCATGCGCGCCTCGACGACGCCGAGCTTGGCGAGGTCCTCCATCACGCCGCGCAGCGCCGGCGCGGGGATCCGCAGCACGTAGTAGCCCTGCGACATGTTCTGCACGTAGCCGCCGACCGCGAGCGTCAGCTCCTCGGCGCGCTGCATCGCGTCGTCGAGCTTGTAGACCGAGAGCTGCATCTCCGCGGTGTAGATGATCTGGCGGACGAACTTCTGCGGCTCGGGGTCGCCGGGCTTGGCCTTGCCGTCGCCCGGCTCGGCGAGCTTGCCCTTCTCGGGCGCGAGCTCCTGCTTGGTCGGCTCGGGGCGGGAGATCGGGGCCGGGCGCGCGGGGGCGGCGTTCGCCCCGGTCGGCATCACGGACACCTCGCCGCTGTCCTTCCTCGCCAGCTCGGGCAGCTCGTCGTCGGCGAAGTCGTAGACGGCGGTCCCCGAGGACGGGGCCGGGGCGGCCTCGGCCATGGCCGTGTCGCCGCCGCTGCCGCCGTAGTCGGGGCTGGGCGCGGCCGACTCGGCGTAGGAGCGCTTGGCGCAGCCGGGCGCGAGCCCCAGCAGTACGCAACATACAAGGAGGAGGGAGCGTCGCGACATCAGGATCGCCTCGGGTGCGGGGCCATGGGTGCAGCGGAAACGCCGGCCGCGCGGACGAGCTTACACGGCTTGCGCGGCCGCGGGGCGCTGGCGATACTCGGGCGTATGGCGAGGCGCATGCGGATCTGCTGGTTGGCGCTGACGCTGGCGCTCGGCGGCGCGGGCCCGGTCGTCGGCGGGTGTAATGACAGCGAGCGAGCGGCCGCGCCGAACGACCCCTGGCCGCAGGGGCTCGAGCGCCCGGAGAGCGTCGCGGAGGCGACCGCGCTGCGCGAGCGCGGGGTGGTGTGGACCGACCGTCAGGTCCGTCAGCTCTATCTCGAGCGCGCCGCGGCGATCGGCGAGCGCGACGCGCAGCTGCGGGCGCAGGGGCAGACCGCGGAGGCGCGGGCCCTCGCGGCCTACCAGACGCGGCACGACGCGCGCATGACCGCGCGGGCGATGATGCAGGACCAGGCCGAGGTCGCGGCCCTGCAGGCGCGCGACCTCGAGAAGTACGGCGACCCGGGCGGCCCGACCTTCACCTGGCTGGTCGAGCGCGCCCAGCAGAAGGGCCTCGAGGGCGACGCGGTGTACGAGTCGATCGTCGAGAGCGCGCAGCAGACCAACGCGGCGACCAACCGCGGGCTCGGCCTCTGACCTGTCCCGGAGGACAGGCGGGCGTCAGGAGTGGCGCTTGTGGTCGGTGCCGCCGACCTCGTCGGCGACGCCGAACACGGGCTCGAGCACGCGGCGCAGCGGCTCGTAGATGCGCTCCCAGAAGCGGGTGCGCGCGAGCACGGGGTTGAGCCAGCCGCTGGTGATGCAGTAGTAGGTGTTGAACGGCGGGGTGTGGTGGCGCTGGTGGTGCTCGGGGCCGAGGATCAGGCCGGAGCGCTGCAGCGCGCGGATCAGCCGCGGCGGGTCGGCGACGTGGGCCCAGCTGTGGAACTGGTTGGTCAGAAAGATGCCGAACAAGAACAGCGCGACGTAGGCGCCGAGGAACACCGTGAGGAGGTTCGCGCCGACCGGCAAGAGCATGTACGTCGAGATCACGATCGGCAGGCTCATCGCGCAGTTGGCCCCGTTGACCTCGAGGAAGTCGTGGCGCGTGATCGCCAGCGGGTCGATGTGGTGCTCGCGGAACGGGCGGATGAACACCGGGCCGACGAAGGGCTTGCTCGTCGAGCCGTAGTTGTCGGCCAGGAAGTGGAACAGCCCCGACGCGAAGTCGGCCGTCACGTAGCCGGCCACGAACGCGACCGGCACCAGCCACGCCGCGTGACCCTCGGCGCCGAGCCCGACCAGGCCGCGCCAGACCTCGACGGCGAGCAGGTACTCGAACACGAAGAAGGCCGTCATGCTGCCGGCGTCGACCGCTCGCATGTACAGCGAGCCGCTCATGTCGAGCCTGGCGGCGTCGGCCTCGGTGTGCGGGGCCGCGTGCATAGCGACCGGCGCTTGCGCGTCGTCGACCGGTCCGGAGGTCAGCGTGGGCATCAAGGGGCTCCAGGGACGCCGCGCGCGACCGCGCCGGCTGCGCTGATTATACGGGGGCAGCCGGTCGGCCAGATCGTCGGGGCGGGGGAGGAAGCCCGCAATTTTTTTCAGCGCAGGTGTGCACGCCGTCGCACACCCGCGCGCGCTCGCGCCAGCGACCTGACTCTTCGGACAGGCTCAGGCCGGCGGCGCGGCGGGGGCCGGGACGGCTGAAACGGGGGGCGCAACAGGGGCCGGGGCAGGGGCCGGGGCAGCGGCGTGCTGGACCGGGGTGGTGGCGGACGGCTCGAGGATGGACATCGGGGCCGGGGCGTTGGCGCTGGCGTTGCGCCAGTCCTTGCCGACGATGAGGCGGGCGCCGCGGCTGAAGGCGAAGTAGTTCCACGCCCAGTTGAGCACGACCTCGATGCGGTTCTTGAAGCCGACCAGGTAGAGCACGTGGATGAACAGCCAGGTCAGCCACGCGAAGAAGCCGCCGAACTTGAAGCGGCCGAACTCGACGATCGCGCGGCGCCGGCCGATGGTCGCCATCTGGCCCTTGTCGAGGTAGCGAAACGGCTCGCGCGGCTTGCCGGCGAGCTCGCGGCGGATGTTGCGGGCGCAGTGGCGGCCCTGCTGCATGGCGACCGGGGCGAGGCCGGGCAGTGGCTTGCCGTCCAGCTCGAAGTGGGCCTGGTCGCCGATGATGAAGACCTCGGGGTGGTCCTTCAGCGAGCAGTCGTTCTGGACGATGATGCGGCCCTGGCGGTCCATCGGGACGCCGAGGCTCTTGTTGAGCTCGGAGGGGGCGACGCCGGCGGCCCACAGGATCGTGGCGGCCTGGACGGTCTCGGTGCCGAGGGTCACGCCGTCGGCGGTGACGTTGGTGACCTTGGTGGAGGTCCACACGGTGACGCCGAGGGACTCGAGGTCGGTGGTGGCGCGCTGGGCGAGCTTCTCGTCGAAGGCGAGGAGGATGCGGTTGGCGGCCTCGATGAGGATGACCCGGGTGCGGCGCGGGTCGATGTGGCGAAAGTCCTTCGAGAGCGTGAAGCGGCTGATCTCGCCGAGGGCGCCGGCCAGCTCGACGCCGGTCGGGCCGCCGCCGATGACGACGAAGGTCAGGAGCTTGCGCTGGCGCTCCGGGTCGGTCTCCTTCTCCGCGAGCTCGAACGCGGTCAACACGCGGCGGCGGATCTCCGTCGCCTCCTCCAGCGACTTGAGGCCGGGGGCGTAGAGCTCCCACTGGTTGTTCCCGAAGTAGCTGTGGCGGGCGCCGCAGGCCAGGATCAGGTTGTCGTAGGGGATCTCGGCCTCGTCCGTGCGCAGGATGCGTTTGTCGAGGTCGACGGCGACGGCGCGCTCGAGCAGGACCTGGACGTTGCGCTTGCCGCTGAAGATCGTTCGGATCGGGTAGGCGATCTCGGCCGGGCTCAGGCCCGCCATCGCGACCTGATACAGCAGCGGCTGAAACAGGTGATGGTTGCGGCGGTCGATGATCGTGACCTCGATGTCGCGCACGCCAGCGAGCTTCTGCGCGGCGCACAGTCCGCCAAAGCCACCTCCGACGATGACGACTTGACGGGGTTTGCCGGGGGTCTGGCTCATCGGCGCGCAGTATACCGCGGACCCCCGGGTCGGCCATTGCGGCCCGGGTCCACGCGGCCACCGTACGCGGCCATCCCGCGCCCAGGCCCGTGGAGTCCGCGGGCGGGCCGCCCCCGCGCTTGACGCGATCTGCCCGGATCTGTTAGCAAAAAGGTGCAATGTCGACCCCGGAGATCAAGCTGTACCTCCCGGAGTGCAGCACGCTCCGCGTGGTCGAGTGCTCGCCGAGCTCGTGGATGATCCAGCTCGCGCTCGAGGAGAAGGACCTGCCGTATCAGGTCAAGCTGCTGCCGCCCGCGCTCGGCAAGGACGCGAGCCCGGAGCTGCTGGCCCGAAACCCGCGCGGGACCTTCCCGGTGCTGCTCGACGGGCCCATCGTCGTGTACGAGCCGTTCGCGATCATGGAGTACCTCGAGCACGCCCACCCCGAGCCGCCGCTGCTGCCGGGCACCAACGGGCTGCGCGCGCTGGCGTTGACCCGTCTGCACGAGGTCCACAACCTGACCGAGGTCAGCGAGCGGGTGTTTTCGTACCTGTCGAACACGAAGGGCAAGGACCTCGAGCCCGCGGCCGTCGACGCGCTGGCGGACGCGCTGCACGACGAGCTGTTCTTCTGGGAGTATTACTACGGGGTGTCGCACTGGGCGGCGGGGTCGGAGCTGACGTTCGCGGACCTCGCGGTGTACGTGCATCTGGCGACGGCGGTGCACCTGGGGCTGGTGCTCGGCGAGGGCTATCCGAACCTGCAGGCGCTGTATCAGCGGATGCGGAGCCGGCCGAGCGTGCATCACACGTGGCCGGCGCACTGGAAGTCGCAGCCGTATACGTTCTTGCAGCGGACCGACGCGGATTAGCGCGCGGGCGAATATCGGTGCACTCCGTGGTGCGTCGATTCGACCGCGCGGATGACGAAGCTGTCAGGGCGCGAGGTGCAGCTCGCGGACGGCGCTGCGGGGGGCGCTGGCGCGGAGCTTGCCGTCGACGCGCAGCGCGATCTTTTTGACCGCGGACCAGCGGTCGGGCAGGCGGACGGCGACCGCGTGCGCGGTGGAGTGCGGGATGTCGGCGAAGGACGCGGGCAGCGTGACCGTCTCGCCGTCGGCCGTGAACTCGAGGAGGGTGGTCGGGCCGCTGCCGCGGCGGGGGACGCTGCCGTGGGTGGTCCACCACTGCGAGGTGCCGTCGGTGTAGACGGTGCCGAGCAGCAGGGGGCCGGCGTCGGGGGCCGGCGGCGGGGCGGCGGCGTCCCAGCTCGAGAGTTCTTTGATATATGCGTAGGTCAGGTCCCAGCCGAAGTCGGAGACGAAGCTGCGGTCGCAGTAGCTCATGTAGTCGCGAAAGCCGGTCGGGGAGCGCAGCTTGGTGTCGTGGATGCCGTAGCCCCACACGCCGATGCGGCCGTTGGGGTAGGGGTAGTTGTCGTCGGTGCCGGCCTCGCCGCCGCTGCAGCGGATGTGGTAGCGGCCCTGGCAGTGGCCGACCTCGTGGACGAAGGTCTCCTTGGCCATCTCGCCGCTGCCCTGGTAGCGGCCGGTGGCGATGCGCTGGAACGCGAATTCGGGGGTCTTGTCGTCGGTGATGGCGTAGGCCTGGCCGAGGAGGCCGAGGGGGTAGCTGTCGCAGCTGGTGATGAGGCCGTAGTAATAGAGGTTGTCGGGGGGCTTGTCGGCGGCGCGGCGGATGCCGAGGGCGGTGAGGACGGGGACGAAGCCGTCCTCGGCGGTGCCGATGGACTCCTTGTATTCGAGCGGCTCGCCGAGCGTGATCTCGGCGATCTCGACGGCGTTGTGCTGCTCCATCTCGAGGCGCATCGCCTTGATGTCGACGTCGAAGATCTCCGGCACGCAGGTGTCGCCCTCGAAGACGTGCTTGATCGGCACGAGGAGGACCTTGATCTTCATCGGGTTGTCCTCGACCACGAGGGTGCCGCGGCCGGGCAGCGGGAGGACCGGCGGCGGGTCCGAGACCTCGCCGGTGGCGAGCGCGGGGTCGGCCTCGAAGGCCTCGATGCGGTACTCCATGCCGGGGCGCACGAGGTCGGCGGGGAGCTGCCACGCGAAGGTTTTAAAGAGGTCGCCGTCGTTGCTCGGGGCGTCGACGAGGGTCTTGAACTCGTCGACGTGGGTGTCGCCCTCGGGGGTCCAGATCGTCAGGCGGCCGATCAGCTCGCGCGGCGTGAACGCGGCGTGGAGGCTCCAGTCGGCGCGCAGGACGGTCTTGCGGCGGCTGATGAGGGCGACCGCGTACTCCTCGGGCGCGACCTCGAGGCCGTCGCGCACGATCTCCGTCTGCACGCCCTGCGTCGCCGTCACGCGGGTCAGGCGGATGCCGCGGGCGACCTCGAGGTCCGGCAGCGCGGGGCCGGTGGTCGCGTCGGTGGCGTCGGTCGTGGATTCGGCGGCGGTGGTGGTCGGCGTGACGGCGGTGGTGGTGGTCGCGGTCGTGTCCGCCCCGGTGGTCGCCGGAGTGGTCGCGTCGCCCGTGCTCGAGGTCCCGGCCTGCGCGCTGTCGGTCTGGGCGACGTCGTCGCCGCCGCACGCGAGGCCGCCACACAAGAGGTGGACGCTGAACAGACATACCGGGGTGGATCTCCACGATATGGTGGTGGACGCGGTGTATGAGGTGGACGACGAGGTGGACGACGAGGTGGACGGGCGGGAGCGCATGCCTGCGCCCATCGTATCACGCGCGCGCCGGGCAAGGGCGCTCCCCGGGCCTCGGGTGCGTGATCCGGATCGGATCGCGGACGGCCTTGCGCCCGGTGTGGCGCCTCGCGTAAAAGGGGGAAGTCGTGAAGCTGATTCGCCGCGTCTCCCTCGGCCTTCGTGAAGGCAACTCGGACAAGGTCTACATCGTGGACCTGTGCGAGGTGGCGAAGGGGAAGTTCGTGGTCAACTTCCAATTCGGGCGCCGCGGCGCGCCGTTGAAGGATGGGACGAAGACCGACGCGCCGGTGGCCGAGGCCGTCGCGCGCTCGATCTTCGCCAAGCTGGTCGACGAGAAGACGCGCAAGGGCTACGCCGAGACGGCGGCTGCGGCCGCGGCCGCGACCGCTGCTGCGCCCGCGACGGCGGCCGTGCGGGCGCCGGCGCGGGGCGGGGTGAAGATGACGCGCGAGGAGGCGATCCTCGCGCGGCTCGGCAATTCGAGCCGGTTCACGCGGCCGTGGGACCTCAACCGGGTGGCGTGGCGCGCGGGCGAGCTGCGGCTCAAGGCCGCGGTGCCGCTGCTCATCGCGCTGCTCGGCACGGGCGACGCGCGGCGCGAATACTGCGTGGTGTGGGCGCTGGCCCGCTGCGGCGACGAGGCCTCGTTCGCCGCGCTGACGGCGGCGCGCAGGCAGTCGGGGCTGACGCCGGAGCGGGCGGTGGCCAGCATCGAGTCGCTGGTGCCGAGGTCCGGCAAGGCGCCGGCGGTGATGCGCGTGGCGCTGGAGATGCTGCGCGCCTGGGGCGACGCGCTGCGGGCGGCGGTGGCCGCGAAGGCGCTCGGCGAGCTGCCGCCGGGGCTGCGCTACGCGGCCGAGCAGGGGCCGGCCGGGGCGTTCACGCCGGTGCTCGAGCGCTCGCTGGCGGCGGGCGAGGGCGCGGCGGTGCTGGAGACGCTGTACCGGGTCGACAGCGAGGTCGTACGTCCGGGGCTGCTGGCGGCGCTGGAGACGGTCGCGCTGGTGCCGGGCAACTTCCGCGCGGTCCGTCACATCTACAAGATGGCCGAGCTGCGCGGCGACGCGGTGGTGTTCGGGCTGCTCGCGCACCGCTTCGAGAAGACGGCGCACAACTTCTCGGCCAGGCACAATCACGTGTATGTCGACGGGCGGCGGACCGACGTCCGCAAGGAGCAGGCCAAGCCCGACAGTCGCCTGGCGTACGGCCAGACCACGCGCGCGTACCTGCGGCGGCGCAGCTGGAACACGCTGCGGCGGCTCGGCACGCTCGACGACGCGGCGGGCTACGTGCGCATGGCGGTCGGCGTGCTGCTGCCGTTCACGGACGCCGACGCGGTCGAGCCGCGGAGCATGTCGCGCTACGACTACAGCGCGCGCAAGTCGGTGTCGACGCACTGGGACCGGTTCGCGCCGTACATCGCGTTCAACCATATTCTCTACGAGAACAGCGGCCGCTACGAGCTCCGGCGCCTGACCCAGCTGTGGCGCTGCAAGGGCAAGTTCAAGCCCGGGGACGCGACGCCGGCGGCGCGCGAGGAGGCGTTCCCGAAGCTGTGGGATCAGGTCCCGGTCGGCCTGCTGCATCTGCTGGCCGAGAGCGCGTGCTCGCCGGTGCACGAGTTCGCCGCGAAGGCGCTGCGGGCCAACAAGGAGTTCTGTGACGGCCTCGACCTCGACGCGATCGTGATGCTGCTCGGTCGGCCGTACGAGGTCACCGCGCAGCTGGGCTTCGAGCTCGCGGTCGCGCGCTACGACGCCGAGCGGCCGGACTTCGAGCTGGTCGCGGCGCTGGCGAGCTGCCCGGTCGCGGAGGGCCGCAAGACGGCGCGCACGTGGATCGGCGCCAACCCGGCGCTGTTCGCCGGGGCGCGCGACCTGATGGTCAGCCTGGTGCTCTCGCCGTTCGCCGACACCCGGGTGTTCGCGCGCTCGCTGCTGACGCGCGTGACCCTGCCGCCGGGCGTCCCGGAGAGCCTGCTGGCCCGCGCGATCGCGGTGATGCTCGCGCTGCCGGCGGACGCCAGCAGCGAGGAGCGGGCGAAGGAGGGCGGCGAGACGCTGCTCAAGGCGTTCGCCCGGCCGCTGCGCAGCCTCGGGCTCGGGGTCCTGCGCGACCTCGTGCGCCACCCGCTGGCCGGCGTGCAGGCGTTCGCGGCCGAGGTGCTGCTCAATCACGACACCCGCCCGGAGGAGCTGCCGGAGGACCTGATCGCCGCGCTCGCGGTCGAGTCGAGGCACGCCGACGTGCGCGCGCTCGGGGTGCGGCTGTTCGGGATGTTGCCGGACGCGGTGCTGCTGACGCGGGTCAACCTGCTGCTGGCGTTCGCGACCTCGGCGCTCGCCGATCAGCGCGGGGCGATCCGCCCGGTGCTGCAGCGACTCGCGGGGCTGCCGGGCTTCGGCGACGAGATCGTGCCGCCGCTGCTGGTCACGCTGCTGACGAAGGAGGAGCACGAGGGCGTGCACAGCTTCGTGCTCGCGCTGCTGAAGACCGACCTCGCGGCGGCGCTCGGGGCGGTCAACAAGGACGCGGTGCTGCGGCTGTTGCGGTCGAAGCACCCGGCGGCTCAGGAGCTCGGCGGCATCCTGCTCGGGCGCAACGTCGACCCGAACACGCTCGAGGTCGGCGAGATCGCCAGGCTGGCGAGCCACGAGATCTTGTCGGTGCGCGAGGCGGCGTGGAAGTTCTACCGCGAGAACAAGCCGCGGCTGCTCGCCGACATGGGCACGGCGATCAAGATCCTCGACGCGAAGTGGGACGACTCGCGCGCGGTCGCGTTCGCGCTGTTTCGCGGCTTCGACGAGCACGACTTCACGCCGGACGTGCTGGTCGCCATGTGCGACAGCGTGCGCCCCGACGTGCAGGCGTTCGGCCGCGAGCTGGTGACCCGCTTCTTCAAGGAGTCGCAGGGCCACGAGTACCTGCTGCGGCTCAGCGAGCACCCCTCGGCGGACGTGCAGCTGTTCGCGACCAACTACCTCGAGACCTACGCGGCGGGCGACCTCGGGCGGCTGCGGCAGCTCGAGCCGTACTTCCTCGGGGTGCTGTCGCGGGTGAACCGCGGGCGGGTGGCGAAGGCGCGGGTGTTCGCGTTCTTGCGGGCCGAGTCGGAGAAGTCGCCGGAGGCGGCGCAGCTGGTGGCGGCCCTGATGACGCGGCAGAGCCTGACGATGGCGGTCGGCGACAAGGCGGCGAGCATCGAGGCGATGGTGACGGTGGCGCGCCGGTTCGGCGAGGCGGGCATGCCGATCGTCGTGAGACAGCCGCCGCTGTGGACGAGGAAGGAGGTGCGCGGTGGAGTTTGAGTACCGGTACCACGGGAGCTCCGCGGTCGACTCGAGCGCGCGCGCGACCAACATGTCGTTCGCGCCGGACACGAAGCGCGAGCCGA
>Ga0075163_10002315_pt1 | contig 25708 bp, 24 predicted proteins | sample JI1023141ADNA_FD_71478 | JGI IMG/M metagenome (GOLD analysis project Ga0075163, IMG submission 71478) | Wastewater effluent complex algal communities from Wisconsin, to seasonally profile nutrient transformation and Carbon sequestration -... | ecosystem: Engineered > WWTP > Effluent > Algae... | reverse complement strand
ACCGGAGAAAAGCGTAAACCATGTATTGAACTCTATTGCAGTGAAGAGGCGGCGGCTGAAGTAAGTAGATCCCTTGCTGAGCAAGAAAAAGGTTTACAACAAATAAACTCGCTGCTTGATTTGATCAATGTGAAAGCTGCTGAGGCCAATCTTGAATTAACTCCCGAAGGCAATATCTACGGTGCTCGAGCTTCGAGTATGGAGTACGTTGTTCCCGAGGATGATCAACAGAGGCTTGCAGAAAAGATAACTCGAGCGTTAGAAAATCCAGACGCATTTTATAGAGAATGGGTGAATGATGAAAAGGGCGGTAGATATGAGTTGCGCATAACAGATGATATCGCTCGAGCGATCATAGGCACAGGAAACAGTATCGCTCTGCAGAGTGGCATATTGGGTTCCAGAGTTGAGGTGGAGGGCCTTAAAACGGGTGGCGATATGACAGACTTGTACATGGGGACCGAAGACGTCCAAAAACGAGAAGATCTTGCTGCTCGCTTACAGTCGTCAAGTTTATTTTCGCAGGCTATATCGCAGACGAATATCGGTTATTTTTTGCAGTATAACCAGGCTGAGCGTGTTCAGGCATGTGTAGAGAGTATTATTCCTGAGGGAACAGAATTGTTCCACTCAACCAAGCGAGTAGATGACATTATTGCGAGTGGTCGTTTTGGCACACGGCTGGAAGCAGGATTGAGGGGTGAAACAGAGACCGGGACACACTCAAATCTATTACACTTTGGAGAGGTCGGTAAAATAAATGGACATTATGGAAACGACATCATAGGTGTCCCGATTGAGAAAATAGTTGAGCGGGCACCGTATATTCAGCAAGAAAATGGGTATGAAGCAGGACGAGACAAATATGGAGGTCCAAACGGTAGCTATTCTCAGCATTTGGGGAAGGTCGAATTGCCAACAACAGGGGAGGGTGTCGCATTGGTTGTGCGTCAAAGAGTGGCAAAAATAAAAGATAGGTTTGAAAACGGGGTGTTAGCTCAAGGCACAAATGGAGGAGCAAACAACATAACATTTGCTGCTTCTCGAGAAGCGGGTTCCGCGGGCCAATACAGTTTTGATGTAGAAGATTGTTCAATCACCCACATTGGATCTCGTACAGAGGAGACGCCCGCTATGAAGCTATTAAAACATCAGCTGGAGCGGGCGGGGCATTCGTCAATTTCCCCCAGAGTAGTGTCCCCAAATAATCCGCATTTTGTAGAGGGATCCAATAATGCGATCGGTCTATATCAGCGAGAAGGACACTATGCGAGCGATGTGGCAGAAAAAACAGATCTTCACTTAGCATCTCCGAAAGGAATCATGCCAGATAGGGTTGTTGGTTTCGCCCCTATTTCAACAAAGGTTTTGGGATGGTCAGAAAGAACAATGATAAGCAGTGGTGCGGTAACGTTTGAGACAAAAGAGACGCTGCGGCAACGTGGAGAAAGGCTTTCCCGAGAACAAATGGCTGCTGCCCGGGAACAAAACGCGGCTAATCTAGAAGCAGAGGCAGCCGCCAGAGGAGTAACGCTCGAAGCAATTATGCAAGAGCGTGCAGATAAATCAGCGCAATTAATGAATGACACGTTCTAAATAACAGCTAGAGTTACGAATAGTACTGTGGAAAATGATGCAGCTTGCAAGGTGAAAGTGAATATTGCACGGCAGGAGAAAGGTTGCTACAATAGAGGAGCAATTAACTAAGCAGGTGCGGGTGATGATCCTCTTTGAGTTGTAAGGCCCGGCCCTCACAATTGTAAAATCGTGTCATCTGATTGACAGCTGCATGACATGGACGTATAGTGCGGACATGCCCGCCAAAAATTCGCGTAAGATTCTCGTGTCTCACCATTACTACCACGTATACAACCGAGGAGTGGCAAAGCAGCCGATTTTTCTGGATGCTGCTGACAAAAAGAAGCTCCTCGATATTTTCGCCCGCCATCTCGATCCAGATAGGGAAGACGTGCGTGACGACGGAAAGCCCTACGAGCATTTCGAAGATCTTGAGCTGCTCTGCTATTGCCTAATGGGCAATCACTTTCACTTGCTGTTTTATGTCAACGACGACGCGGAGGCGCTCAAACAATGCCTTCAGCAGGTCATGACGGCGTATGCTATGTATTTCAATAAAAAATATAAGAGGGTCGGTCCACTTTTTCAAGGTGTATACAAGGCGTCGATGATACTCAATGAGGGCTACCTCTTGCATATATCCCGCTATATACATATGAATCCTAGACGATACAAAACGTATTATTATTCAAGCCTGCGATACTACACCCAAGTCCGCGGTGAACCTAGGTGGCTTAAACCGCAGCGTGTCCTAAACTTGTTTGAAGGCTACGACTACGTGCATTTCCTCGAAGATTACGAAGACACAAGGAATACCCTACATGAAGTCAAAGCTGAGTTGGCCGCTGGATAGGTCTAACGCGCCTATTTCGCCTATTTTTATTTGATTCGAATGCAATCGTATTTGACATGAATTTACAGATGTAAGGGCCCCGCCCTAGAAACTCTCTAGAAACTCTCCGCCCTAGAAACTCTAGAAACTAGAAATCGGCCGTAGAAATTACTAGGGAGTGCGTCCAGAGGGGGTGTGTCTACGATGTAGCGAGTAACGGCACGTGCTTCCGCTCAAAGAGCAAAAAGAGTAGGGCTTTACTGCCTTACAAAAGGCGTCTCCTGTCTAGACAATACCCCCGGTATTTTGTTTATGGGGAGCAGATGGTAGAAGCTATGATTGTTCTTATAGGGCCCGGCCCTTACAGGTGTAAAATCGTGTCATATGACTGAATATGGTTGACGGCTGCATGGCGTGCGGGTATATTGCGGGTATGCCAGCAAAAAACTCACGTAAAATCCTGGTGCCACACCACTACTATCACGTCTACAACCGGGGTGTGGCGAAGCAGCCAATTTTCCTTGACGCGGCTGATAAAAAGAAATTTCTCGATATTTTTGCTCGTCATCTTGATCCGGGCAGAGAAGATGTCCGTTACGATGGAAAACCCTATGAGCACTTCAACGATCTTGAACTGCTTTGCTATTGCCTTATGGGAAATCACTACCATTTGTTGTTCTACGTAAACGACGATGCGCAGTCGCTCAAACAATGTCTTCAACAGGTTATGACTGCCTACGCCATGTATTTCAACAAAAAGTATAAGCGTGTTGGCCCAATCTTTCAGGGTGTATACAAGGCATCGATGATACTCAATGAGGGCTATTTACTGCATATTTCGCGCTATATACACATGAACCCTCGACGGTACAAAACTTATTACCATTCTAGTCTACAAGATTACACCGGTACCCGCGCTAAGCCCGGATGGCTTAAATCGCAGCGCATCATGAGTTTGTTCGAGGGCAATGATTATCTGCAATTTCTCGAAGATTATGAGGACGCAAAAGATACTATGCAAGAAGTCAAAGCTGAGTTGGCGGCCTGGTAAAACTGCCAGGATGACGTATGACGGAATTATTTGACACAAATTCTCAGATGTAAGGGCCGGGCCCTAAAAAAATATTCTTTGAAATGCCGTGGCGTCATCATGTCAGGCAACCCCATGTGTCAGCGTCGTTCGACGTGATGTATGGTGAATTCTTTTGCCTTTTGCTGAAGCTTGGGCTTGTCTGCTTGTGTGTATTTCCCCTGGGGAAGCACTCCCTCCTCGGAGATTTATTGAATTTCTCGCTGTGAGACTGCTCATTCTTTTTGCATGGTCTACTGTAGCGGTGCTGTAAGGGCCCTGCTGTAAGGGCCCGGCCCTAGAAACCTAGAAACTCATAGAAGCTATGATTGTCACTGGCTTGTTGGCGCTGATAGACCGGTGTTTTGTCAGAAAAAAAGGAAGTGCGTCAGACCGTGAGCCACAGAGAGAAGCAGTCAATAGTGCCCCGGCAGCAAGACACGGAGCTCCTTACTGTCGTAGTGACTACGATCAACCGCGGCTAAACACTGATTGGGCGAGTGACGTCCCGGTCTTGTGGGTTGCGCTTTTCACTTCATGAATAAGTAATGTCTACCGACAGTACCCATTGGTCAATAACAGAGGAGAAACCCATGAAACCACCACGAAAGTGCCTATAGCTCGGAAAGTTTGGTACGGGTAGACTTCACCTATGAGTGTTCTGCCTCGCCTCTAAGTATTTTGCCAGGTCAGGTATCTGTTCATGGCCATGTGTAGTCTTGCTGGCAGTTATACTGCTAGTCAAAACGATCACCTGTCTTATGCACAGATTGACATCCAGAAGACTCAGCAGGAAACATCGACGATATCATATAGAGACGAGCGTACGACAAAAACTAAACTGATGCCGTGTAGTAACAGCTTACGGTTTTGAGGCCGTCGTAAATCCAGCCTACCTGGCCGTTCCCGATGTAACCATAGTGCCAAGTTTTCCATTTGCCATATACGCCGGCATTGTTTGTGTATGCACCAACTATGCTAATCTGTGCTTTATATCCGGATGTGGCTTTATATATTGGGTTGACTGTCACGTCACTCGTAATGCTACTTATTCTGTCGCCACGAACGGACAAGCTAATATTTCCATGACTTTTACTACTCGTGCAATATGTCGTCGAGAACGCCGTAGAACTATCTGTCATCTCTGCATTTAGTCGAGTAGTTTCGGACGTGTCAGCTGCGTATGCTACGCCTGAAGATGCAGCGAGGACCGTCAGCCCGCTCAGGGTGATAAACAACCCCATACCTACGCTTAGTAGAGATTTATAAATACGCATGCCTAGCTCCTTACAGTTATTCGTTATGGACTTTTGTACGCTCACGTCCTTACTAATATATATAAGTTACCATTAATGGCACATAGTTGCAAATAGAGCTGACCGTCGCTTACGCAAGGTCCTCAATCTCAGTCCGAGCGGACCACCGAACTCCTCCTCCTACTCACCGACCTCAAATCCAAACTATAACCACCCCATTTTACAAACTACACAAAATAACAGATCAAAATCCCTGAATTGTCATTCAAATCGCGACACGCATATACGGCTTCAGTAGCTCTTCCGGGCTTCGGTAGTCATGTCGTTTACGTGGTCTAGTATTAAGCAGGTTGACCGCTCGGTCAACCTGCTGTCCTGTTGCGGCCTTAAAGTTACCACCCTTAGGAAAGAATTGCCTGAGTAGTCCATTCAGATTCTCATTGCTTCCTCGCTCCCAGGAATGGTAGGGATGAGCCAAGTACACAGGCATGTCTGTGTGCCTTTCAAGCTCCTCGTAGTCATTCATCTCTCGTCCATTGTCCAGCGTCAGGCTTCGTTTCAGATGCTTGGGCAGTGGCGCGAGCAGTTCTTCCGCTTTTGACCGGAAGTTCTCCTTTGTGGCCCGTGGAATGTAGCCGACAAGACAGTAGCCATTCTTACGCTCCACAAGTGTGACCAGGCAGCCGCTGCCATGTTTTCCGACGACTGTGTCTCCCTCTCAGTGCCCGTAGAACAAACGGCCATTGGTAGTTCTGGGTCGTTCGTCGATCCAACGCTTCTTTTGCAGTTCCCGTTGCTTCTCTCTCCGCTTCGTCCCGTACTTGCGTCTTAGTTTGGGGGGTGAAGGTACTGCCACATGCCACGGATAAACGCTTTGCTCTGGCTCCATAGCCATCGATACACGGTGCTGTGAGACAAGCTGACGGCTTGGCCAGCTTGCTCAGGACTGTGGTACTAGCGTATAAGAGCAAAGATACGTGCTGCCTTTTCCACCCCAAGCTTTCGCTGCTGTTGGTTGGCGACTGTCCGTAGCTGTGTCGTCCGTTTCCAAGCCGTACGGACACTGCACTGCGTAGCGTTACCGAACGCCCGCGGGTGAGCTCACGGTAGATACTACTGACATGAAAGCCCAAGATACGGGCACAGGAGCGAGCACCTAAACCGTCTGAGATTAGTTTTGCTAGAATTACCCGATCATCTCAGGTAAAGTGATCGTGAGCCATTGATTCACACCTCCGTAATTTAGTTTGTTGTTGCAAACAACAGATTACGTGGAAGCCAGTGGCTCTTCAAGCTATTTTGTTTGTCGCGTTTTGAGTGTTAGTTCAGGGTTTTGCTATTGCAGAGGATAGCCACATCTGTTACAATAGGAAAACAATCAATTAAGCAGGTGCGGGTGATGATCCTCCTGAGTGTGACTTTGTAAGTGCACTTTGGGCTGCCCGACCGGTGTAGAAGGATTAGCTTGGGCGTAGGGCGTAGGGCGTAGGGCGTCGCAGACAAAAGCAAAACCCAAAACCCAAAACCCAAAACCCTAGCATTCCGGAAAGGAATGCCAATTATGGCAGACGTAGATATCAAACAATTACTGGAGGCTGGCGCGCATTTCGGTCATAAGACCGAGCGTTGGCACCCTAAGATGGCGCAGTACATCCACAGCAAGCGCGGCGGCAGCCACATCATTGACCTGACCAAAACGGTGGCAAAACTCGAGGATGCTCTTGAGTTTGTCGAGGCTACAGCGGCCAAAGGCAAGCAAGTGCTTTTTGTAGGCACCAAAAGCCAGGCGCAAGACATCGTCAAAGAACTAGCAGAGAAGACCGGCCAGCCGTATGTGACTGAGCGTTGGCTCGGGGGTATGCTGACCAACTGGAACACCATTGGCGCACAGATCAAGCACCTTGTTGAGCTTGAAACCAAAATGGCGAGCGGCGAACTCGCTCATAAATATAACAAGCTTGAGTTGCAGCGTTTTCAAGAGGAAATCGACGGCCTCAACGTGCTGTATGGCGGTATCAAAGAACTACATGCACGCCCAGGTGTCGTTGTCATCTTTGACATTGTGAGCGATGTAAACGCCCTCCGTGAGGCCAACAAACTCAAACTGCCAGTAGTGGCACTTGTTGACACCAACGCCGACCCAACGAACGTCACCTACCCAGTTCCTTGCAACGACGACGCCATTAAAGCCCTACAGCTCATGGCTGACTACTTCCAGGCGGCTGTTGAGGCTGGCAAAGCCAAGAGCAAAGCACCCGAAGAACCCAAAAAAGATTAACTATTAACCTGTCACGTGTCACATAGGATTACCGTGTGACACGTCACGATTGTAGTGGCATTCGTGACAGGATAAACGCTACACCAATGTCACAAGTTACATGTGACAAGATAACCAGGAGAAAGATTATGGCGATATCAATCGAAGACATCAAAAGACTACGTGAGCTCACCGGCGTTGGCATGACTGACGCAAAGCAGGCACTCGATGCAGCGGACGGTGATTTTGACGCTGCTCTCAAAGAAATGCGCCAAAAGGGCATGACCAAGGCAGAGAAGCGTGGTGAGCGTGAGGCTCGTGCGGGCGTAGTTGGCACCTACAACCACGATAGTCGCATTGGCGTCGTCGTGGAAGTAAACAGCGAAACTGACTTTGTAGCCCGCAACGAAATTTTCACCGACCTTGTCAAAGATATCGCCATGCACATTGCAGCAAGCAACCCTGTCTACGTCAGCGCAGACGAAGTTTCAGACGCCGACAAAGAGGCCAAAAAACAAGAACTGCTCGCAAGTGACGCTCTAAAAGACAAGCCAGCCCACATGGCAGACAAAATTGTTGAAGGCCAGCTGGCAAAATACTTTGCAGAACGCTGCTTGCTCGATCAGCCTTTCATCAAAAATCCAGATGTAACCGTTGGTCAACACGTCAAAGAGCACATTGCGAAACTTGGCGAAAACATCGTAGTCCGCCGCTTTAGCCGCATCGCCCTTGGCGAAGTAGCTTAACGAAAGCAAACCATTTAGAAAACGACAGGAGTTGTTTCTGTCGTTTTCTTGTATACTAACAGTTAGAAGGGGAGAACTATGAATCCACAAAGTGCGGTCGATGAGGCCAAAAAGAAACTAACGGGTGCGGTAGAGCACTACCATGAGCAGCTCAAAAGCTTGCGTACGGGTCGTGCCAGTGCCAGCATGCTTGATGGGGTAATGGTGGAAGCGTACGGAGCACCTACGCCACTCAACCAGGTAGCAAATGTTATTGCGCCGGAAGCACAGCTGTTACAAATCACACCGTTTGATCCCGGTAACTTACAGGCAATTGCAAGTGCCATCAGGGAGAATCCATCGCTAGGGCTCAACCCCAGTGACGATGGACGCGTTGTGCGCGTACCTATTCCAGCTCTGACTGAAGAGCGTCGCCGCGAAATCGTCAAAAATCTGGGCGGCAAGCAAGAAGACGCTATGATCGCCGTGCGCAACATTCGTCACGACGCGATGGATGCGATCGACAAAGCCAAAAAAGACAAAGAGCTTGGCGAAGACGATGCAAAACGCTTGAGCGCTCAGGTTGAAGATGCAGTGCAAAAAACACGCAGCGAAGTGGAGGCTGCAAGCAAGGCTAAAGAAGCCGAAATCATGAAAGTGTAGCGGCATGTTCTCAACACCTGAGCAACTCTCGGATGAACAAAAACAACAAACCGTCCTTGTCGCCAACCATTCTCATCCTCATTTGGCCCAAGAAGTAGCATCTATCATGGGGATACCCTTGTCTCCAGTGGATGTACGAATTTTCCCAAACGGGGAAGTGTATACCAGGTACACTGAGTCAGTTCGCGGGAAAGACGTTGTTATCTTAAGCACGGGTGTAAGTGGAACAAGGGATGAATCTGGCGCTGTTTGGAGCCAAAATGATAATATCCAATCTGTACTGCACCTTGTGGACGGGGCGCGCGGCTCCAGCGCACATAAAATATACGTTGTTGAGGCTCATCTTCCTTATGCTAGAGGGGATCGAATGGCTCTCCCTAGAGAGTCAGTTGGCGCAAGGGTGCACATTCGGACGCTTGAAGCTATGGGAATGTCTGCGCTAGTAGCCGTTGACTTACATTCTAAGCAAATCCAAGCAATTACTGATAGGCCTTTTGACAACCTTGAGGCGATGCCGATTATTTCAAGTGAGCTTGGAAAAATTGTAATCGAACCGGCAAAATATATTTTTGTCGCACCAGACGAGGGTCGCTTGAAAGAGTCACTTCAGTATGGGAGGGTGCATGGGACCTCTGTCGACTTTTTGGCGAAACAGAGGGATCCTTCAAATAGCAGTGAGATAACCCGAACGCATAGGCTAACAACTGTTGGAGGGCTGACGTGTATTTTAGTCGATGACATGATTGATACGGCGGGGACACTGGTATCTGCCGCACGCAGCCTGAAACAAGACTCGGGCGCTAAAGAGGTCATTGCTGCCGCCACTCACGGACTATTTTCGGGTAAAGCCCTAGAGCGTCTCGCAAGTGATGACGTAGACCGCATAATTGTTACCGATACGCTACCTGTTGAAATGGCCAAAAAGCACCTTGGCGATAAGCTCACCGTGCTGCCCATAGCACCGTTAATCGGTAGAGCACTCTTTGAGATACTGAGTGGCGGCTCTGTGTCACGTCTATTTAGTAATAAATAATTAAGTCAGTAGGTCTTACTGTTTAGATCCTAGCCTGCTTACTGCTATACTTTTAAGCATATGGGGATATTTTTACTTATAGTGGGCCTTTTGCTCTTTATCGGCTTGGTTATTGCCCACGAGCTCGGACATTTCTGGGCAGCCAAGCGAAACGGGGTTAAAGCCGAGGAATTTGGCATCTTTTTCCCACCCAAAATCTGGGGCAAAAAGATGAAAGGTGGTTGGGATTTTACGATAAACCTCCTACCTCTCGGTGGTTTCGTTAAGCTAAAAGGCGAGCACGACTCTGACACGGGCAAGGGTACTTTTGGGGCAGCCAGCGACTGGGCTAAAACCAAGATAATGCTGGCGGGCGTATTCGTAAATCTCGTTACGGCGCTGGGGCTCTTTACGCTGCTTGCGTGGTTTGGTATGCCGCACATACCGGCCATGTTACCCGACCAGTTTACGGTCAAAAGTGACACAAAAGTTACGAGTCAAAACGTGCTGATTGGGCAAGTTGAGTCTGGCTCTCCGGCAGATAAAGCCGGTCTCAATCGTCTCGATATCGTTACGGGCATTTCCGATGGCGTCACAACCGTCAATATTGGCGAGACACCTATGAGCAAAGCAACGAAACAGTTTGCGGGCAAAAAAGTCACCATAACCTACACGCGTCAAGGGGCAGCCAAAAACACAACCGCGCAGCTTCTAGATGAAAAAACGGTGACGGCCAGCCAAAAAACCAGTAAACCCAAAGGGTACCTTGGTGTTGTGCCGTTCGAGTATCAAATCAAACGTTCTACTTGGTCAGCGCCCGTGGTTGCCGTTGGCCTGACCGCGCAACTTACCAAGATGACACTCGCTGGTCTCTGGCACGCGCTGCAAGGACTGGGCGGCATTATTGCTGGAGGAGTTACAGGCAATACTGTGGCACGGCAAAATGCCCAAACCGAAGCAAGCAGTCAGGTATCAGGGCCAGTCGGTATTTACATGGTCCTTAAAGAAATGGGGACACTCGGTGTGCCGTTTTTGATTTTCATCATCGCCATTTTGTCGCTGACGCTTGCAATTATGAATGTTTTGCCTATCCCGGCGCTCGACGGCGGCAGGCTTTATATGATGCTGCTTAGCCGCTTCACAAAAGCCAAGAGACTAACCCCCAAGATGGAAGAATCCATCGTTGGATGGAGCTTTATGGCGCTTCTAGCGCTCATCGTCCTCATCACCATCGTCGACGTAAAGAGGTTTTTCTAAACTAACTTATGGTTAACCAAGGCGAGCAGCCTAGCGTACCTGAGCGACCAAGACTACGTTGGGTCGTTCTCGCGGTAGTATATGGGCTTGCCATGTTTTTGCTTGCACAGCTCGCGGCCGGTTTTTTGCTGGTAGCGGTCGGGGTATTTTTTAAAAACCTATCCACTAGCGATGCGGCTACTTGGGCGCAACAATCCATCGCTGCTCAGTTTGGCTTCGTACTGCTCGCTGAAACGCTGACGATTTTTGGCGTGTATGCCTACGTGCGTTTTGCTCAGCGCTTGCACCTGCGCGACATCGGTCTCGACAAACCGCATATTCGGTATCTCGGTTGGGCACTTTTCGGCATGGCTGTTTATATGGTGGGTTACATGTTGATCGCAGCACTCATTTACAATTTTGTTCCCAGTATAGACCTAGAACAAAAACAACAAATTGGCTTTGACGGTGCGCATGCGCCAGGCGAGCTTATCCTCACGCTTGTAAGTCTCGTTGTGCTTGCGCCACTTGCCGAAGAAGTGCTTTTTAGAGGATTCTTATACACCAACCTTCGATCATTGTTGCGTGCGCGTTACGCCGTGCTGCTCACCAGCATTCTTTTTGCAGTCGGGCACCTGCAGTTTGGAAGCGGCGCGCCACCACTTTGGATAGCGGCGATCGACACGTTTGTATTGTCTTTTGTGCTTTGTGTGCTCCGAGAAAAAACCGGCAGTATCTGGGCAGGTGTGGGCGTGCATATGCTCAAAAACTTCATCGCTTTCGCCGCACTTTTCCTCGCCAAGTAGCTTTTTTCTAGCGAAACTGGGGCGGGTAAGGTACAATCAAAGCAACATGATAAGCCAGCTTCTGCCAGTAGCTTTCTCGACGATCCCGCTCCGGCGGTAATTTTTCATTTTAACCAACCAAGTGAAACTCTAATCTGTTAAAAAGGAATCCCAAGTGAAAACATCCCAGCTTTTTACCAAAACACTCAAACAAGCGCCTGCCGACGAAGTGGCTAAAAACGCCCAGCTGCTCATCCGCGCAGGCTATGTGTACAAAGAAATGGCGGGCGCGTACGCCTATTTGCCGCTTGGGCTCAGGGTGGTCGAAAACATCAAGCGCGTCGTGCGCGAAGAAATGAACGCTATCCGCAGCAACGAGCTCATTATGACGAGTTTGCAAAATAAAGCCGTGTGGGAACGCACAGGGCGATGGAGCGACGAGATCGTTGATATTTGGTTCAAGACGCGGCTACAAGACGAGACTGAGGTTGGGTTGGGCTGGAGCCACGAAGAGCCCATCGTTGAGATGATGAAGCAGTACGTACATAGCTACAAAGACCTGCCGGTTAGCCTCTACCAGTTCCAGACTAAGATGCGCAATGAATTGCGCGCCAAAAGCGGCATCATGCGCGGCCGCGAGTTTGTCATGAAAGATATGTACAGTTTCCACGCGAGTGCAGAAGACCTAGCAGCATATTACGACGAAGCTATCGAAGCCTATAAGCGTGTCTATGCACGGCTTGGTATCGGCGACGACACGTTCGTGACATTTGCAAGTGGCGGAGCTTTTACCAAATTTAGCCACGAATTCCAGACTATTTGTGATGCCGGCGAAGATTACATTTATATCAACCGTGAGAAGGGTGTTGCCATCAACGAAGAAGTCCTGGACGACGCGGTCAAAGAGCTCGGCATAGCACGAGAAGAACTCGAAAAGGTCAAGACGGCAGAGGTCGGCAACATTTTCAACTTTGGTACGCAGAAAACCGACGAAATGGACCTACATTTTACGGGGCAAGACGGCGAGTTGCAGTCGCTCTACATTGGTTCATACGGCATCGGCATTACCCGTGTAATGGGCGTCATCGCCGAAAAAGACAGCGACGAGCGAGGGTTGGTGTGGTCAGACAGCATTGCTCCGTACCGCGTGTATCTTGCGTCGCTTGGCAGTGACGAAGCAGTGATGGCTGAGGCGGCTAGGCTACACGATGAGCTTGAGGCGGCAGGCGTAAGCGTGCTGTGGGATGACAGCGACAAGCGTCCGGGTGAAAAGTTTGCTGACGCCGATCTTATTGGATTACCACACCGTGTGGTGGTAAGTGCCAAGACGCTCGAAGCCGGCAAGCACGAGTACAAAGAGCGCGTGTCCGCTGACTCGCAGATGATGACGACCGACGAGCTCATAAAAGCATTGACCAAAACTGTGTAGACAGGTACTATGAGGCCGAGCTACGTGGCGGTACTTTCGGCAGTAGCTGGTCAAGGATTAGAACCCTAAGAATTCAATAAACGTACATTTGCAGACGAGACAAGCAAAAAGGAGAAAACACTATGATGGTGAAGAAGTTTCATTTGACAAAAGATGGTGTCGCAGAGCTGGAACAAGAACAGGAAGAACTGCGTGCCAAACGAGTCCAAACAGCAGAGGCAATCAAAACCGCCCGTGAGATGGGTGATCTTTCTGAAAACGCTGAATACCAGTCGGCGCGTCAAGACCAGGAGCGAATCGAGGGTCGTCTCGACGAAATCGAACACATCCTCGCGAATGTCGAGCTTATCACCGCTAGTAAAAGCCAAAAAGTTTGCCTCGGTTCTACCGTCACCCTCAAAGAAGCGGGCGGTAAAGAAATGGTAGTGCAGGTCGTGGGCACTATCGAAGCTGACCCAATTGCTCAGAAAATCTCTGACGAATCTCCCATTGGTCAGGCGTTGCTCGGCAAAAAAGAAGGCGACGAGGTGGAAATTACTCGTCCGTCTGGCGCCACAACGTACACCGTCCACGCCATCCACTAGCCAAACGCTGTTTACTTTTTGCCACTCTTAAGTCACAATGACGATATAAACAATGGAGGGTAGGGTATGGATCAGCAAGCAAACCAATCGAAGCCGAGCTACAACAAAACACTAAGTCTTAGTGTAAATCCGTGGTGGCTTGTGGCTGTTCTGGCGCTTTTGTCGGTTGGTCTGCTACTAGCGTGGCGACCGTGGGACGGTGCTTCAAAGACCAGCGATCGTACGGTGCAAGTAAGTGGCACCACCACTCTGAAAGCAGAGCCAGACGAATATGTATTTTACCCCAACTATGAGTTTAAAAACGCCGATAAAGCGGCTGGACTCGCACAACTAACCGCCAAGAGCGGTGAAGTTGTCGCGGGGCTTAAAAAAGCCGGCGTCGCCGACAAAGATATCAAAACAAATGCTACGGGTTACCGTGACTATTACTATTATGATCAAGAGAGCAAAACACATACCTATTCGCTGCAAGTAACGGCCACGACACATACACGTGAGGCAGCTCAGAAAGCCCAAGACTATCTGGTGACGACCAATCCTACTGGGGCTGTAATGCCGCAGGCCACTTTTAGTGAAGCAAAGCGCAAAGAGTTGGAGTCAAAAGGCCGCGATGCAGCCACCAAAGACGCGCGCGCCAAAGCAGATCAGCAAGCGGGTAACCTTGGCTTTAAAGTCGGCAAAATCAAAAGTGTGAGTGATGACGGCTACGGTTTTGGGGGGTACCCAATGTTGTCGAGTATGGGCGCAAAGACCATGGCTGCTGGAGACACGGCTAGTCTAGAAGTCCAGCCCGGCCAAAACGAACTGACCTACACTGTCCAGGTCATTTACTACATTCGCTAGACGCTATAGTTTGCTGCTCGAGAGGTCGGTGATTTGCTGGTCATAGCCAGCGATGGCTCGCACACTGTACGCGGTTGCCGCGAGTTCTGCCGCTAGGGCCACAGTGGTGCAGGTTTTTGCAAGCGTAGGTCGCTGACGGGTTTCAAAAACATTCGCGAGGCAATAAGACCCTATCGCCGTCCAAGAGGCAAACATCGCGTGCTTGCCGTGTTGGTTTGGGTTTGGCTCGCCGCCGTGTTGTTTTATGGTCGTGTTTTTGGCCATAATTCGCGTCTGCGCGATAAGGGTGGCTGTAGTCAAATGTGGTGGGAGGATATGAGCTCGGGTCAGCATCAGGCAGGCGTCGGTAAGCAATAGTTTATCAACTCCGGCGTCGGTGGCTGCACCGACGGCAGACCTAGTACCGCGCCACTGGGCAATTTTGCCGTCTAATAGGTCAGCGTACGCCCCGCCATGATTTTAATCGTACCGCGTACGGGGTGGTTCGTTGCCAAGTCTTTGATGCCGTTATGTGTGATAGCCGCACCGAGAAGGGTGGTGGCATTTGCAAGAGTTACCACGCCGTGGGTGGCAGCAGCAATTCTTTGGTCGAGGTTCCACCGGTCGGAAGGCACTAGCTCCCATTCACCGTTTACGCCAGTTGGGCGTTGGTGGACAGGGGAGTCGGGGTAAAAAACTGGAGAAACTTCCAAAACGGACATGATTCTTCATTATATCATACTATTATGAAAAATGCAATCTTTTACTCAAATTTTGCCTATTTGCGGATTCTTTCGGTACAATAGGGGTCATGGCAACACTAAAAGACTTTCGGGATGAACGTTTGCGTAAGCTTACAGAACTAAAAGAGCTTGGCGTAAACCCATACCCAGCTGGGGCGACCCGCACGCACACCATTCAAACTATTCATCGGCAGTTTTCTGAGCTCGAAGGCAGCAGTGTCACGACTGTGGGTCGAATTGTATCGATTCGTAAGTTTGGCAAGCTGGCATTTGTGGTCATTCGTGGCGACGAGGCGGACGAACTACAACTCATTTGGCGCCGTGAAGAGGATGATAAAGCAGATTACGCTGAGAGTGAGCTACTGCAGTCACACTTAGGTCTACTCGACACCGGCGATTTTGTAGAAGTGACCGGCAAGGTGGCAAAGTCGCAAACCGGCGAAGAGTCAGTTGAGGTCACCAAACTTCGTTTGCTCACCAAAGCCCTTCGGCCGCTACCGAGCAAACAAGATGGCTTTACTAATAAAGAAGAGCGTTTTCGCCGCCGCTACGTCGACATTAATGTCAACGAAGACGTCAAACAGCGGTTTGTGCGGCGCAGTCGTTTCTGGCGAGCGACCCGCGAGTTTTTGCAGGGTGAAGGCTTTTTAGAAATCAACAACCCCGTGCTCGAAAGCGTCGCGGGCGGGGCAGACGCTAACCCGTTCGTGACCCACATGGACGCGCTCGACCAAGATTTTTATCTGCGTATTTCGCACGAATTACCACTAAAACGACTTTTAGTGGCGGGCTACGAAAAAGTCTTTGACGTGGGCCCGCGTTTTCGCAATGAAAACTACAGCGACGAGCACCTGCCCGAGCACAACGCCATGGAATGGTACTGGGCGTACGCTGACTGGGAAATGGGTATGGAGCTCACCGAACGACTGATTCGCAAGGTTTGCGACGACACTTGGGGAACGAGGCAGTTTACGCTGGCAGATGGCAAGCAGGTCGATTTTGGAGCAGACGGCACGCATTTTCCGCGCATTAGCTTTGTGGGTATTTTGGCCGAAAAGTACGACATAGATGTCTTTAACTCCAGCATGGAAGACATCCAGGCGCAGCTGAGTGCGCACAAACTTGAGGTCGAGAAGACCGATAACCGCCTCCGCAGTCTCGACAAACTTTGGAAAAACATCCGTAAAGACCTGGCGGGACCTGCTTTTCTCGTCGACATGCCAACCTTCATGCAGCCGCTTGCCAAAATACAAGCCGGCAAGCCAGAGCTAACCGAGCAGTTCAACCTCGTCTTTGGTGGCAGCGAGATGTGTAAGGCTTTTAGCGAACTCAACGACCCTATCGACCAGTACGAGCGTTTTCTCGAGCAACAGGCTCTACGCGACGCAGGTGACGACGAAGCGCAAATGATGGATATCGACTTTGTTGAGGCGCTCGAATACGGTATGCCGCCAGCCTGTGGTTTTGGTTGGAGTGAACGCGTTTTTTGGAGCCTAGAGGGTGTGAGCGCCCGAGAAGGCGTGACCTTCCCAGCCATGCGTAGCGAAGTCGACGCCACTACCAAGGCCACATACCCAGAGTTGTTTAAAAATGGCAATTGAAGTTCCTGGAATCCTGCGTGAATCCACTGGTACAGCTACCGTAGATATGCTTCGTGATGTGCAGTTTGCTAGCCAGTCTTTGCTCCCTGACTATGCTGCACATTCTCGTCTTTTGACACTAGGGGTTGAGCAGAGTGAAATATGCAGACTCCTTGACGAGCATTTTTGGGTAACTCTCGGTAGCTTTATACCCGATGCGAAAGAAGCTATTGAATTGCAGGGAGGAAAAAAGAAAAGGTATGATATCGCGGTACACCTCTTAGGGAAACTTGCAGCCGTGGGTGATTACCTCAACCCTGCAACAAGATCAAGAATACTTTTGTTGACCTTCGATGATATTGAGCTTCTTAACCCTGTCTCTATGCCACCAAATTTGGAAGATCAACTAGATCTCATCATGCTTCTTGGCGCGTGCAAGACCGGACTGGTCGATGTCCCATGTATGGCTGTTAAGAGGTTCGGGGCTGCTACATGTGGGGATTACGTTGTTCTCTGATATTTCTGATGAGAGATTTCATGAGCTCGTGGGGCTAGCTTTTGAGCGGCTACCTAAAACCCACCGTGAAGCAGTCAAAAATGTTGCCATCGTGGTAGAGGACGAACCCAGTGAGGAGCAGCGTGCTGAGCTAAAACTGCACTGCAACCAAACGCTTCTGGGGTTATATCAGGGAGTGCCACTTGCGAAGAGACAGGGCAGGCTAGATTTGCCGCCAGACGTGATCACTTTGTTTAAAAAGCCACTGCTTGCTTCGGTGAATGACGAACGTGAGCTCGCCCAAGAGGTTTATCACACGCTTTGGCACGAAGTCGCCCATTACTTTGGTCTTAATCACGATGACATCCATCGCCGCGAAGTCTAGCTTCGCTTTGTTTGTTACAATGGGAGTATGAAAGCAGTCATCTTTGATTTCGATGGTACGATTGCTGACAGTCTGCCCGCGCTCATGTATATGTACGGCGAGGTACACAAGACTGCGCGCGTGACAGAGAAGCGTGTGAAATCCATGCGGAGCAAGTCAATGTACGTGGTAGCGAGAGAGATGGGAGTACCCATCTGGAAAATCGTCTACTTGGCTATTTGGGGGCGCCGACTGCTACGCAGGCACCTGCGCAGCATCAAAGTATTCCCAGGGATGGCGGAACTTATCCGTGAGCTGTATCATGCACGCGTAAAACTTTTTGTTGTGAGCACTAATCGATCTGCAAACGTCAAAAAGTACCTCGAGTGGCACGATTTAGATAGCTATTTCGACGGTGTATATGGCGGGGCAAGCTTTTTGTCTAAGTCTCGCGCCATGCGAAAGGTAGTTCGGCGAGAAGAAATTGACCCCAAAAAGCTATGGTGCGTGGGAGATGAAAAGATTGATGTTGTTTCAGCTCGTGGGGCTGGCCTGCGAATAATTTCTGTGTCGTGGGGCTATGCTGGTCGCGATGGTTTGGCGCTCTTAAATCCCGACAAGTTAGTAGACCAAGTGGAGGACTTACGCAAAATACTTATGCCAAAAGACCAAAAAGGCATATAATCACAAAGTAGTAAGCAAACACGTACTAAAAGGAATAATTATGGAACCTCCCAAAGACCATTCAGAACACCAAAACCGATATCAGCATCAGCCGAAGCAAGAGGATCGCCACTCGGGCTATACTTCAGTGCCTGCGGCGAGCAGTAGCGGCCCGATTTTGAGTCAAAAACCGGATAAAACAGCGAAACCAAGGGTCGAGCCTCCTGCTGCGGTTGGCCACGCGTACGCACAGGGACCATTACCGCCTACTTCGCCGAGTGGTCAGCCGATCCCCCAGTATGCTTATGCTCAGCCGGTGGGTGCTGGCGGAGAGAGCACGACTAAGGAGTATGTGCCTGCGGTGCTGCTGTCGTTTTTTGTGGGGCAGTTTGGTGTTGATCGTTTTTACATGGGGCAGGTAGGTCTTGGAGTTGCCAAGCTACTTACGCTCGGTGGCTTGGGCATTTGGGCGCTTGTAGACTTCATTTTATTCCTTTTTGGTAGCGTCAAAGATGAGCAGGGTAGACCGCTGCGTGGCTATGCCAAAAATGGCAAAACGATGAAAATTGTTTTCGGCATACTTATGGCGCTCTATTTGGCTGCAATTGTGGCGATATTTGCCTTTTCGGCGTATACGGCAGAGACGAATACGGTACAAAGTGGCACAAACGACACAGAGCGCAAAGCAGAAATAAACTCAATTACTGCCCAACTCGAAAGACATTACGCTGAAAAAGGAGAATACCCGAGCTTTGATGAGCTAGATAATGCCACCTGGCGAGCTACCCATATGCCTGGTGTTTCGAGCGACACATTTACTGACCCAGATGGCTATTTTGATACGCTGAGCGAAAGTCCGACGAGTGGGCAATACGCTTATGCACCAGTGGCGAGCGACGGTTACTCTTGTGATAACTTCCAAGCGAAATGCGTCGGCTTTAAGGTTGCTGCAACACTCAGTAACGGCGAGAAATATCTCAAAGCAAGCGCAGGCGTTTCTGAGCAGCTCCAGCAACAAACTCAGTCTCCGACAACACAGTAAAGTGGTACAATAGACTCCTATGTCATACATGAGGGAGCGTTCTTTGCCGTACCAGCCTGGCCAAACGGCGCCGTACAAACTCAGCCGCAGTAAAATTGAGCTCTATATGCAGTGTCCACGCTGTTTTTGGCTCGATGTGCGCCACAAGATCACCCGGCCGAGCGGTCCACCCTTTAATATAAATAAAGCCATCGACGAGTTATTTAAAAAAGAGTTTGACCTCTACCGCGGGCAAAAAAAGCCGCACCCTCTCATGAAACAATTTGGTGTCGATGCCGTACCATATGCTCACAAAGATCTTGACACCTGGCGGCACAACTTTACGGGCATTACGACGCTACACAAACCAACCAACCTGCACATTTTTGGGGCGGTTGATGACGTGTGGGTTGATCCTGCAGGTGAGCTTATGGTCGTAGACTATAAGGCCACTGCCAAAGCACAGCCAGTGAAGGCGCTTGGCGCGGAGGGCACATGGCACGACATGTACCGCCGGCAAATGGAAGTGTATCAGTGGCTGCTCCGGCAAAACGACTTCAAAGTCAGCGACACGGGCTACTTTGTCTATGCGACAGGCAACCCAGGCAAAGACTCGTTCGACGGGGTAGTCGAATTTGAAACACACGTGTTTCCGCACCAGGGTAAAAGCGAGTGGGTTGACCAAACTCTTATAGATATGAAAAACTGCATGGAATCCGACACCATGCCACCCGTCGGCACTGCCGCCATGGGCGGCGCCTGCGAATTTTGCACCTACGCCCGCTCCCGCACCGAACTCACCCTGGCATCTTTGCAGTTAAAAACCAAATGAAGTGAAACTCACCGAAGTTAAAAACACAAATGCGGTGAAAATTGCTTATCGTGTCACCTGTAACGTGTCGCCTTGGATTACCAATTAACCTGTCACGATTGTGGCTTCAACTTTGACATGTGACAGGTAACTCCAACGTCACAGGTGACAGGGTAATGGCTAATCTGTTTTTCTAACCTCTTAACTCTTGCAACCAGTCGCGCTATACTAAAAGGCATGTTAGACATACAGTTTATTAGGGAGAACGCTGAGTTGGTGCAGCGCAAGACTCTTGAAAAAGGGTATAAAGACATCAGCATTGCAGACCTACTCAAAGTTGACGAAGAGCGTCGCAGTTTGCTGTCTTCGGTTGAAGAGCTGCGGGCCCAGCGCAACACGCTCACCGACTCTATGAAAGGCGGCAAGCCAACCCCCGAGCAAGTCGACCAAGGCAAAGCGCTCAAAGAAAAAATTACGGCGCAAGAAAACGAACTGAAATCTGTAGAGGAAAATTGGCAATCCCAGGTGAAGTCCGTGCCAAATATTACTTCTGACGATGTCCCGCTGGGCGGTGAAGAAGACAGCGTAGAGGTGAAAAAAGTTGGTGAGCAAAAAACTGGCGCCCGCGATCATTTAGACTTTGCATCTAGGCGTGATTGGGTAGACTTTGACCGTGGTGCAAAAGTTGCTGGAGCAAAGTTTTACTACCTGAAAGGTGATCTTGCGCTGCTGGAAAATGCTATTACACAGTTTGCACTGGGTTATATTACGAAAAAGGGCTTTATTTTTATGACCGTACCTCACATGGTCAACTCACGGGTAATGACGGGGACCGGTTTTGCCCCGCGCAGCAGCGACCAGAGTGATGAATATGGCATAGACGGTGAAGACCTGTCACTTATTGCTACTGCCGAAATCTCTCTGACAGGCTACCACGCTGACGAGATTATTGACGAAGACAAGCTCCCACTTTTATATGCAGGACTGAGTCCTTGCTACCGTAAGGAAGCCGGTACTTACGGCAAACACACACGGGGGCTTTTCCGCGTGCACCAGTTCAATAAGCTTGAGATGTATGCCTACACGCTCCCTGAAAAAAGTGTGGAGATGCATGAACAAATCCTCGCTATCGAAGAAGAGTTGTGGCAGGCACTAGACATCCCATATCACGTCATCAATATTGCAGCAGGTGACCTTGGAGCTCCAGCGGCCAAAAAGTACGATATAGAATATTGGTCACCAGTGGACGGCAAATACCGAGAACTAACCAGCTGCAGCAACTGTACAGATTTTCAGGCGCGCAACCTGAACATTCGGGTGCGGCGCAAAGACGGCCGGGTTGAAGTCCTGCACACGCTGAACGGTACTGCAGTTTCACTAGCACGCTCACTGGTAGCAATTCTCGAAAATTACCAAAACGAAGATGGCACTTTGAGAATCCCAGAGGCACTTAGGCCTTTTATGGGCGGACGGGAGCAGATTTAAAGTATGATTGACTATACCTTTAGTTCCGAAGGACTCGACACTTTGCCAAAACTCAAAAAATACTGCGCGACCAAGGTCGTGGCACTCGAAAAGTACATACCTCGTAAAGCCCGAGAATCTGCTAAGCTTGATGTGCACTTTTCTCTAGAAAAAGCGAGTAAGGGGAAAGACCAAAAGACGTGTCGGTTGGTGCTAGCCCTCCCCGAAGATACGCTTACGGTGAGTGAAAGGGCTGATCACGCCTATGCGGCGCTCGATATTGCCGCAGCTGAGCTTAAACGGCAACTTGCTGACTATAAAACGAAGCATGGCAAACAAGCGCTGCGGCATAAAATTGCCCGTGCGCTGCGTGGTCAAAAAAACGCTGATTAACCCTCTCGCCAACAGCGTCAAAACAGAGTACAATAGACTGGTATTTAAAAGTAGCTACTGACAAGCGACTGCTAACGGAGGAGTAACAGGGAAGTATGAACAGAGTCTTGAAGCGGATTCTCGGTGACCCGCAGGCCAAAACAATCAAACGCCTTAAAAAGCGGGTCCGTACCATTAACGATCTCGCGCCGAAATATGAAAAAATGAGCGACAAAGAACTGCGTGAACAAACTGATGTACTGCGTAGTAAGCTCAAAAAACAGTCACTTGACGGTATTTTGCCAGATGCCTTTGCTTTGGTGCGCGAGGCAGCGACTCGTACACTTGGGCAGCGTCACTACGACGTACAGCTCATCGGTGGTATTGTGCTGCATGAAGGCAACATCGCTGAGATGAAAACCGGTGAGGGTAAAACACTGGTGGCCACACTGCCGCTATATCTAAACGCCATCGAAGGTAAGGGAGCTCACCTCGTTACGGTCAACGATTACCTCGCACAGTTACACGCAGGCTGGATGGGCCAAGTATATGATTTTCTCGGTCTGTCTACCGCCGTTATCATGGCTGATCACTCGTACATCTATGACGCAAAATTTAATAACGAAGACCACGATGACGCACGTTTCAACCATCTGCGCCCATGTACCCGTCAGGAAGCTTATGCTGCAGACATTACGTATGGTACCAACAACGAGTTTGGCTTTGATTATCTTCGAGATAACATGGTGCGCGAGACAGATCAGTTGCGCCAGCGTGACCTTAACTTTGCCATCGTCGACGAGGTGGACTCCATCCTTATCGATGAGGCTCGCACACCGCTCATTATTAGTGCCCCAAGTGTTACCCCGGGTAACGCCTATGAGCAGTTTGCTCGCACCGTGCGACAACTTAAAAGCAGTGACTATGAGGTAGATGAAAAGCGTAAAACGGTCATTTTGACCGACAAGGGCATTGACCGCATTGAGAAAATTCTCGGCATAGACAACATCTATGCGAGTGAGCACATCCGTACTATTTATCACCTGGAGCAGTCACTTCGAGCACAAACTTTGTTCAAACGTGATAAAGATTATGTGGTCACTAATGACGGTGAAATTGTCATTGTCGACGAATTTACGGGCCGTTTACTGGCTGGTCGGCGCTATAACGAAGGTCTTCATCAGGCAATTGAGGCTAAAGAGGGCGTAGAAGTACAGCAAGAGTCAATGACACTTGCCACCATTTCGTTCCAGAATTACTTCCGGCTCTATGACAAACTCTCTGGTATGACCGGTACGGCGATGACCGAGAGCGAAGAGTTCCACCAAATCTACAAACTAGATGTGGTCGAGATCCCAGCGAACCGAAAGGTGGTACGCGAAGACCGCCCAGACCGAATCTACCGCAACGAAACAGCCAAGTTTAAGGCTATTGTAAAAACAGTCAAAGAGCTGCACGAAAAAGGTCAGCCAGTACTCATCGGTACGGCAAGTATCGAGAAGAACGAGAAGCTTGGTGGTCTGCTTACCAAAGCTGGCGTACCTCATCAGGTGTTGAACGCGAAAAACAACGAGCGAGAAGCCAAAATCGTTGCTCAAGCCGGTCAAAAAGGTGCGGTGACACTGGCGACCAATATTGCCGGTCGTGGTACCGACATCATGCTTGGTGAAGGGGTCAAGGAACTTGGTGGTCTGTTTGTCATTGGTAGCGAACGCCACGAATCACGCCGTATCGACAACCAGTTGCGCGGTCGTGCCGGCCGCCAGGGTGACCCGGGTGTTTCGCAGTTCTACGTCAGCACGGAAGACGACCTCATGCGCATCTTTGGTGGCGACCGCATATCGGGTATCATGAACCGACTCAAAGTGGATGATGATGTGCCAATTGAGAACCGCATGATTTCTAAGAGCCTCGAAAATGCTCAAAAGAAGGTAGAAGGCTTCCACTTTGATCAGCGTAAAAACGTCGTACAGTACGACGATGTGATGAACCGTCACCGCAAGGCAACCTACGCTATGCGTAAGGAAATTTTGAAAGCAGACGACATCAGTAAACGTGTAAAAGTCTATATCGATGAAGAGGTTCGTTTACTCTCTGAAGCCCCTGAGCGCACCGGTGATGAATATGAGGCGATGGTTACCGAGCTTTTGCCGCTTGACGATCCGGCACTCGACCGCGTGTTTGCTTCGTCGGCTGATACGGTAGGCAAGACGCTCAGCAAAGAAGCCAAAGAGATGTATAAGGGCCGCGAGGCGGCGTTTACCCCTGAAATTATGCGTAAGGTCGAACGCGACGCTTACCTACAGATTCTCGATAACCTCTGGATGCAGCACCTCGAAAACATGGATCACCTCCGTGAAGGGATTCACTGGATGAGTGTTGGTCAGCGTGACCCACTTGTTGAATATCGTCGCCGTGGACAGCTGATCTTTGAGCAGATGCAGCACGATCTTCGTCACGATGTGGTGCGGGCCTTATTCCACGCAGAACCAGTTGATGTTGATGAGCTTGATCAACCGATTGAGACAGAGTTGACGCTCGCGGCACGCAACTCCATTAGCAATGCAGGGGCAATAATGGCTGAGGGCACCGAGTTTGATGAAGCCGACTTCATATCTGGCACAACTAAAAAAGCGCCTACTAAAACAACTTCTACCTCAAAAAAACGCGCAAAAGCCAATAAAGCCGAGCGTCAACGAAAGGCTAAAGCCCGCAAGCGTAAATAGTTTTTAGCGGGTGGTTTGGGGGTGTTTTAACTACAAACTACGAACTAGATCATGAAGCATACTGTCGAAGAAATCATCCTCACAAACGGTGCTAAAGGGCTCCTAGTACACATACCCGATGCAACTGTCATGGATGTGTATATTAATTTCCGTGCCGGCGAATATTTGGTAGAGCGGAAAAAATGGGAAACACCTCACCTTATGGAACATGTGCTACTTGGGGCAAACGACGAGTTTCCTCGGGCGCGTGATTTCCAGGCAGAGGTCGAAAAAAACGGTGCCTATAGCAACGCCTCTACCGATGTCTACGATATCGTGTACGAGATAGAATGTGCTGATTTTGAGTGGCAACGTGTGTTTAGTTTGCTAGGGATAGCGATCTCAAGACCTTTATTTTTGCAGGAAGAATTTGATGCGGAGTTTGGCAACGTGCGTGAAGAGCTAGCTGCCCGTGCGAACAACCACTACCGCCAGCTTGGCGCGGCGAGCCGAAAGGCTTACGGGTTGGTGGCTGAAGCCGACAAAGATCGCCTGGACCTGATGGAAAATGTCTCGCTCGACGACGTCCGTGAGCACTACCGCCGCACGCACACCACAGACAATATGCGCTTTGTTATTGCCGGTAATATCGGCAAAAGGCGCGGCACAATCATGCAAATGCTCGAGTCAATCGATTTACCCCGTGGCGAGCGTTTCCCAATGCCAGACGAGATTGTGCAGCCGCTAAAAACCCCGGTGAGCATCCATAATTCCAGTGTGGACACGCTCTATTTTTACATCGACACATTTTTAAACCGCCGCTTGGAAGAGCATGAGCTTGATGCACTCGGGGTGGCAAATGCCATCTTGACCGAAACGCTCTACTCTAAGATACTTGGTACCGCCCGCGAGCGCGGCCTTGTCTACAGTATGAACTCGGGTTATCAGCAGATTAAACTCAGTAGCAACTTATGGTTCGGAAGTCAGGTTTCGGTCGCAAACGCTCCGGCGCTTTTTGATATTGTGATCGAGCAACTGGGCAATGTTTTTCGCGGGGAACTAGCCGAAGCCGATATAGCCGCCGCCCAGGCCTACGCCATTGGCCGGTATCAGCGGAGCGCGCAGACAGTTGCCAGCACGGCTGCCGGCTATACCGGTCGGTATTTTTTTGACGAGTACGTCGACGATTACTACAAATACCCAGAACGGATTCAGTCCGTGACCAAGCAGGCCATTGTCGA
>Ga0075163_10002314_pt1 | contig 25713 bp, 22 predicted proteins | sample JI1023141ADNA_FD_71478 | JGI IMG/M metagenome (GOLD analysis project Ga0075163, IMG submission 71478) | Wastewater effluent complex algal communities from Wisconsin, to seasonally profile nutrient transformation and Carbon sequestration -... | ecosystem: Engineered > WWTP > Effluent > Algae... | reverse complement strand
GCAGTAGCGAGAAGCCCACAAGAAGCCATAGATCAAGCTTCCGGTCTGGGTTATCCAGTGATGGTCAGACCAAGCTATGTACTGGGCGGTCGCTCCATGTCTATTGTCTACAGTCAGGACGATTTGGAACGCTGGATCAAAGACAGCTTTGCCTCATCAGACATGGCTGTATTGATTGACCAATTCCTAGAAAACGCCATAGAAATCGACGTGGACGCCATTTCAGACGGTCGCGCTACTGTCATAGCGGGCATCATGGAGCACATCGAACAAGCTGGTATCCACTCCGGCGATAGTACCTGTGTGCTGCCAAGCCAGACTATCCCCTTCAAGATAGTAGAAGAAATCCGCACCGCAGTGACCAAACTAGCCACCGAGCTAAAAGTGATTGGCTTGATGAATATCCAGTTTGCCCTCAAAGGCGAAGAACTCTACATCCTGGAAGTCAATCCAAGAGCCTCCCGCACCGTACCATTTGTCTCTAAGGCAACCGGCGTGCCATGGGCTCGCATCGCTGCTTCAGTGATGGTGGGCAAGACTCTGTCAGAGCTTGGTATTACACCAAGGCTTTTGCCACCTCATGTCTCGGTCAAATCTGTGGTTATTCCATTTAAACGTTTTGCTGGCTCTCAAATCAGCCTGGGACCAGAGATGCGCTCAACTGGCGAAGTAATGGGCATCGCCTCGCAATTTGGTCTGGCTTTTGCCAAAGCTCAAATTGCTGCCGGACATAGCCTGCCCACCAAAGGCCGGGTCTTTGTCAGTGTCTCCGATAGCCACAAGCAAGAGATTATTGGTATTGCCCAGAGTCTCTATCAAATGGGCTTTGAGCTTATCGCCACAAGGGGGACTGCCACTGCCATTAAAAACGCTGGCATCCCTACTCAAATCACAAACAAAGTCTCAGAAGGCAGACCAAACCTGGTGGACCGTATCAAAAACGGTGAAATTCAATTAGTTATCAATATCCCATCAGGTAGAACAGCAAGAGACGATGACCAACTCATTCGCCGGGCTGCTATCAACTACAACGCTCCGGTGGTCACCACAGTCTCTGGCGCCAAAGCCGTAGTGCAGGGCATCTCAGCTTTGCAGGCCGGTACTCTGGGAGTAAAGAGCCTGCAGGACTATCACCAAAACATTGCTCACTGGGAATCTACCTCCACTAGCCGGGGAGTGCGCTTTTAACTTAAGAGTAGAAGGCTATAAGGAAAGCATCGGGCTTTAGATCTATAATCCTGCCTTTACTGAGTACTGGCATAAAGGTGGAATGAAGTGTCCAAGCAAATCGACATAGCTCAATATATCGACCATACTCTATTGAGCCCTCAGGCCACAAAGGCGCAAATCACCAAGCTTTGTCAAGAAGCAGCGGAAAACAAATTTTATGCTGTTTGCGTCAATCCCTGCCATGTCAGACAGGCAGTAAAAGAGCTTTCTTCCACCAAAGTAGCTGTGGCCACTGTGATTGGTTTTCCTCTTGGTGCCAATTTAACTGATATCAAAATTGCTGAGACCCAGAGAGCAGTGGCTGAAGGGGCAGAAGAAATCGACATGGTTATAAATGTCGGTGCTCTCAAAAACGGTGAAATCGATTATGTCACTGAAGAAATCAAAGCTATCGTTAAAGCGGCAAAAGAAGCTCCTGTCAAAGTAATCATCGAATGTGATTTGCTCTCCGATGACGAAAAAGTACAGGCCACCGAATGCTGTGTCAAAGCTGGAGCAGCTACAGTCAAGACCAGCACTGGCTTTGTTAAAGACGGTGCCGGTGCCACAGTAAACGATATTGAGCTAATCAAAAAAGCAATTGGCACTGCCAAACTTGGTATCAAAGCCAGTGCCGGTATCAGAGACTATGCCAAAGCCAAAGCACTAATTGACGCCGGTGCCACCAGACTTGGTACATCAGCTGGCGTAGACATCGTAAAGGGTGCCACCAGCACCAGTGCTGCTGCCTACTAAAAACTTTCACTCGCTTTTAATAAAATTCCAGGAGATTGACCTCAATGTACTTCAAAAGCCAAACACTCAAGTCCTTGCCTCTCGCTAGCTTTGCCCTGTTGACACTGTCAGTGATGGTGCTGCCGGCCCAGGCTCAGGATGTCAGCGACGCTATGAAAAAAGCCGAAGCAAGCTATGCTCGCATGAATCTCAAAGAAGCAGCTTCTCAGTTTAGAGAAGTAATCAGACTGGAGCCAAACAATGCCAAAGCGCACCAGAGACTGGGTGCTGTACTGGCTGCCCAGGAAGACTACGAGACAGCAATTCTGGAATGCAAGACTGCCATCAAACTGGATAACAAAGACTTTTTGCCCCACGTAATTCTCGGTCAAATTTTGGCCAATAAAAACAAAATAGATGAGGCCCTTCCTGAGTTTCAAGAAGCTTGCAGACTTAAGCCCACGAGCTTCCGCTCTCATATGGACCTGGGCTTTGCTTATACCCAAGCCCAAAGAGTAGACGAAGCCATCGCTGCCTACAAAAAAGCCAGTGAAATCAATCCCAAAGATCCATCACCTTTTGTCAATGTCGGTGTGCTATATGCCCAGCAAAGCAAATACCCGCAAGCAATCGAAGCTGAACAAAAAGCTATAACCATGGATAAGCGTATCCCCGAAGCCTTTATCAACCTCGGTAATATCTTTGCCGAATCTGGTGATAGTCAACAAGCAGCTCAAGCATTTAAAGACGCTCTCAAACTCGTCCCTGGTCATCCTAATGCACTCAGTGGTCTGGGCTGGATGCTAGAGAAGCAAGGCGACTATAAAGGCGCCATCGAAAATCAGCGCAAAGCACTCAAAAATAATCCTCAATTTAGTCCTGCCCGCCGCCGTCTGGCAACAGCTCTGGCAGCCAGTGGTGACAACAAACAGGCCGAGAACGAATTTAAGTCAGCAATTAAATATGCCCCCAGAGACGTTACCGCCCATGTTGAGTATGCTCAATTTTTAGAAAAGCAAGGACAGACAGAATCCGCCCTGTCCGAGTACAAAAAGGCTCTGGAAATCAAGCCAGATAGCAAGATTGCTCAAGATGCCATGTCCAAGCTAGCTAAAAACGGCTCATCAGGCTCAAGCAAATAAGAGCCAAGTAAGCACCTTTTTTGGGGCTTCATAGATAAAACTAAAACGTCAGAAAAGAGTGCCTTTTCTGACGTTTTAATTGTCGCTAGCTGATCATTGCTACTTATGCTTGGTGTCTTTATCAAAGTCAGTCATCTGAGCAGAGATGGCTCCCATTGGATTGGTCTTCCAGAGGGTCTCTAAATAGAGCTTACGAGTAGCACCAAGTAGCCCCAGGTCCTGATTTTGCAGACGCTTATTCAAATTAAGAGCTTCTTTCAATTCGTCTTCGCACTCTTTATATCTATTTTGACTAAAGAGTGTCAGAGCATGACCATAGAGGGCTCTTGCCGCCCAGCTATTGTCTGGCATACCGTGAGAACGCCACCACTCTATGCCCATCTTGTAATAACGATCGGCCTCGTTCAAGTCACCAAGACGTCTGTATACATCGGCAAATTTTGAAGTAGCTTCCCAGTAGACAGTGGGATGCTGCTCTTTGTCTTGATCTGAGAGTGCATAAAACTTGTTGTAGACCTCAAGACATTTACGCAGATTTCTTTGACGCGAATAAATATCACCGAGGATGCGCAGACATTGCATCGTCGAAACGTTCAATGTTTCTTTGCCACTGGCAAGCTCCACCGACCTCTCAGCAGCGGCCGTTGCGTCTTTGTAATTACCGCTACAAAAGCCAGCATAGGCCACCATACGCAAACATTCAGAGAGTGGACCTGGTCCTTCCTGACCATCTTTTTCTAGTTTTTCGGTTACTGTAGTCAGTTTTTTACTGTATTGCTCAGCATCAGTCCAGTGCTTGCAATCAAAATACAATTGCACCAAGACAAGCAAGGCATCGGCATACTCACGACAATTGGTGCCCATATCACGTTCGATATTTTGCAAAGTCAGTTTGTCAGATTCTTCTTTGTTGCCAAAATCATCTACTGGCGTGGGTTTTATCTGCGTGCTTACAACCCAGAGATTGTCACTGTCAAAAGCAGGATATTTTTTTGCCGAGTCTGGCTTTAAGATAAACCACGACCAGAAGCCAATGATGCCAGCAAAGATGACTATGGCACCACTCCAGATCATGGTCTCTATCGACAGACCACGACCGGGTCCAAAACCCTGCTTGCCTTTTTTTACCTGACTCTCGCGGTAGACACAAGCCGAATTATTCCATTCAGTATCGGACGCTGCCATGAGAAGTTCCAGGTCATTGCGCAGTTCTTCGGGTGTCTGATAGCGGCTATCGGGATCTTTAGCCAGACATTTACCCACAACTTCTTCAAAACGAGAGGCAGCAGGTTCGAGAGATGAGTCCAAATTGAGCGAGCGAGGAATGTCATTCATGTGCTTGTAAGCAGTCTCAAGCACGTTCTTACCAACAAAGGGCGGCTTTCCGGTGAGAGCTTCGTACATAACACAGCCCAGAGCATAAATGTCCGAACGGTTATCGACTTTCTTACCCGAGCATTGTTCAGGACTGAGGTAAAGAGGACTGCCAAAGGACTCTCTAGTGCGAGTCATATACTGATCAGACTTACCTTCGCTTGATTCTTCGGCGATAAGCTTAGCCATGCCAAAGTCTGAGACCATTACGTCATCTGAAAACTTTTGGTTGTCGAGAATAAGGATATTGCTTGGTTTGATGTCGCGGTGAGTAATATTTGAAGCCATAGCTGCCTCAAGAGCAAGGCAGACCTGGATAAAAATACCAACAGCACGTTCTGGTCCGAGGTGACCGGTTTTGGAGAGTAAGTCCTCAAGACTCTCAAATATCAGAGGCTTGACCACCAGCACAACTCGTCCGTCTACAAAAAAGACATCTTTGTAAGAGAGGATATGCTGGTCGCTGAGAGCCATAATGGAGCGTATCTTTTGCTCCAATTTTTTGTAATTTTTGACACTGCTCATCAGGTGCTTATGCACCACTTTTAGTGCCATGGTCTGACGAGTATTTACATCGATTGCCCGGTAGACAGTGCTCAATGAGCCTTCTGCCACCTTTTCTTCGACTTCAAAATTACCCAGGACATTGCCTACAAAGTTATCCTTTTGAGCAGTAAAGAGTGCGTCGCTCGTGGATCTCTTTTTGTCTTTGCCTGTAGCCATTATTTCTTCCCGATTAATTACTACTACCTAGATACCATTTTGCAGACGAAACACAATCGAACCGATCCAATCATAGTGCTTTATTGCTTCGTAAGCGCCACTCAGACAAGCTAACTTCAACTGTCTCACTTTTTCGACTTGTTTGCCCTCAGCTGGCTTTAGCGTGCCATATAGATTATAAGCCTGCATAAAGGCACTGTGGGCTTTGGGATATTTATCAGCATTATCGTCCTGAGCCATAAAATTTAAACCAGAGCGCATCAAAAGGTCAGCCAATAATTGATGATCCTCGCACTGTCCCTTTTTAAGTAAGCCAATGGCAGCTTCATAGTGCCTTTCGGCTGCATTTTCGTCTTCGGTAATACGAGCTAACTCAGCTAAATGTGCGACGTAAAAACCGCGCTCAAGATTGTCCTTGCCCGTTTGGATGGGAGGCAAGACCGCCACTCCTTCCAGGAGTTTGCTATATGAGCCACTATAGTTTTTGTGGCTCTCAAGCAAAGTGGTAAATACTTTGTAGGCCTGCAATAAGGCTTCATGAGAAGCCCCTTCTTTTATTTTGCTACTGGTCAGGACAGCTTCCAGATCCCGTTCGCCTTTGAGTTCATCGCTTTCGTCCGGGAGACCATCATCAGGCAATAACACGCCACCGCCCTGGGCGTGATAACAATAGGCTTCTCCAGTAGCAGCTCTCACTTTGTCGTTACAGTTGCCGCTGTATTTATATTCCGGAGTACTCTCGAGAGCATAAGGCTCATCAGTCTCACTTAAGACCGCTAGAGCATCATCAAAAAAGGTACCGGCCTTTTGATAGCGGCGCTGATTAGCCAGGAAATAGCCGGCATCGATATAAGCCTGCACCAGTCTCTTCAGTCCACCATTTTTTTGCCAGTCTTTTGATCTGGTAATCACATTAGCTGTGCTCATCATGCGGATTTTAAATTCTTGCTCTGGCGCTGACTCATTTTTGACAGGAAATGACCAAGTCAAGGGTGGCAATGGCGTTTTTAAATCTAGAGCACGCTCATTTATTTTACTGACCGGCCACAGGCTGTAAATGGCAAGACCCATTGTCAATGCCAAAAGCAAACCAAGGGCACTGAGTGAGGTAATGAGCAAAAATGCATTTTTAGGTGGCTTGTTATTTGCCGCACCACTTCTGGTGCCAGATTTAGCTTTTGCAACTGGCTTTCGGCTTGCTAATTTAGCCACTGGTTCATCGTCTAATTCACGCAAAGCATCGTACAACTGACGCATATCACTAAAGCGATTGTCGGGAGATTTTTCTAGACATTTGGCCACGATGGCTTTGAGTCTCTCAGCGTGGGGATGATCTAACTGAGTCAAGCCCACTAGCTCAGGCACGTCCTGGACATGGCGCATCATTGTATCTGTAGGATTACTACCACTGATTGCTTTGCGCCCGGTCAGGGTCTCATAAATGAGACAGCCCACCGAATAAAGATCGGCTCGTCCATCCAGTGGCTTACCCATACACTGCTCGGGACTCATATATAGCGGCGAACCAAAGACCTCACCGGTACGGGTAAGTGAGTGGACATCGCGACCACCACTGGCACTTTGGACGATTTTGGCGATACCAAAGTCGACGAGCTTGACCTCTGTACTGACTTTCTCGCCATTTTTAAACTTGTCCACCAGCATGATATTGCTGGGCTTCATGTCACGGTGCACAATGCCTTTTTCGTGGGCATGCTCAAGACCATCACAGACAGCCAAAAATATAGGCAGAGCTTCTTCGACGGTCATCTTGCCTCGACCATCCTCAGATTTTGCCGCGCGATCATCAAGGATATCAGCCAGGCTTACCCCTTCTAAAAATTCCAGGATGATATAAAAACCTTTGTCAGAAAGACCACAGTCATAGACCTGGACAATATTGCTATGACCAAGACTGGCCGAAGCCATAGCTTCTTGCTGAAATCTCAAAACAGCAGCTCTATCGTCAGAGAGATCGGCTTTTAAAAACTTGACTGCACCGAGCTTATTCATAATCACATGACGGGCGCGGTAGACCTCACTCATGCCACCTTCGCCAATACGCTCGAGGATTTCCCAGCGCTCCAGGATTTCACCAGTAAGCTTTTGCTCTGGATTATTCTGGTCTAGATTTAGCTCGTTTTCAGGCATAACTGAGTTGCCACTCCTGCATAAGCAGTGCCCAAATTTGCTGACTGGTCTTCACTGTAATCCATACTGGTAATGCTGTTAGTTTAACAATCTATTGGCTTTTCCGGGATTTTTAAGGGTTTTTGCTCTTTAGATAAACAATGCACCACTAATAGATAGCCATTAGAGATGCTAAACTCACTTTCTTTAATTGCTTTACCTTACACAATTGAGGATTCCCCATGCACAAGGCATCACTAGTCGCCATCCCCCTGGTCGCTGCCATCTTTTTGAGCGGCTGCAGCAATGCCTCGGACCCGGCTAATGCTAGCTCCAAGCTCCCTGTGCGTGAAATGCAGCCACTTCAGCCGGACCAGCCTCCACAAAAACCAGAGCGGTCCTTTTCTACGGTGCCAGCTGTACAGGGTGGCAATCCAGGCACTACTCCAATGCCATTTACTCAGCCATTTTTGCTGGGCGATATGGAATATCAATTTATTGGGGTAAAAGCCAAAGAATTTGTGGGACTGGAAGCTAAACCATCAAAAGTGCCACCTCAGGGTTTTTATTATTTTGTGGTGCGCTACCAGGTCATAAGCCACGCCAAAGCAAACGTCACAGTGCCCAATTATGCGGCTGTGCACCTGGTCAACCAGACCAATCAACAAGTTTCAGACATTGATGTAGATGCCACCAATGCCAACATTCAATCGGGTGCTGCCACTGGACTGCCAGACCAGCTCGTTCTTGAGCCCGAAAAACCCCAGATTCAAACACTAGTCTTCCAGATACCGCTGGCCATAACACCTCAGCAAATAGCTATCCTGGTTAATGATCCAGCCAATCCAGAGCAAGTCTTCCAGAGTGTTACCTACCAGTAAAATGTCCAAAACTTACTGGTGGTCAATAGCGACACTTGTTTTGTTCAGTGCAGTTAATCCAGCGCATGCCGCCACTGAGGCAGGCTGGATTTGCAAGCAGAGTTCATCTCGCTATGGCAGTCTGACTTGTTATGTCACGCCCCATAATTTCCGCATGGATGCTATGGATATAAGACTCTATGTCAAAGCGCCCTTTAAAGACGTGACCATGTACAACATGGACGCCAAGCTCAAATACACAGAGTCCATAGACAATCTAGCAAGCCGCATCTCAATCAGGTCACTGACCCAAAAAGACATAAAAAAGGGCATCAAAGAAGCGATTGTCAAACAGGGTAAGCGCACCATAGCTGGCTTTGAATGCGATGAGTATTTGAGCTATCACATCAATAATAAAGGCGCTAAAAGACCAAGGGTCTTGATTTATGCCACCAAAGGACTGGCTTTGCCCAAATCAATGGAAATCGCCTGCGCCAAACTGACCGATTGTCCGCCAGGTTTAGGCTTTCCGGTGCGTTTACAGATATGTGAGAGCATCACTGACAAAGCCACAAAAACAAGTGGCTACCGCCTGCAACAAATGCTCAATACCAATAAAGCCGATCCAGGCAAAATCGATGACCAGATGTTTATAGAGCCCACTGGTTTTAAATCTGCCAGAGACGAGATGGAAATCATGATGGGTGCTCCCCCGCCCTGATTTTTGACTTATGTGCAGGACATTGAGACGCCCATTGATTTGAGCAATTTTTGCAAATCGAGCAAATTAGTATAGGTAGGCATAAGCCACAATGTCTCGTCGTCTTTGAGCTCACTAAGACAGTGCCTGAGAGCACTTGCCAGCTTTGGTATGCAAGTGATTTTGGCTTCGGGATAGCCAGCGTATTTCATTCTCACAGCCATGTCTTCGGCTCTGAGCCCACTAACTGTCACTTCACCAGTCAGACCAGAGGCGGCTAAAAGCTCAAAGTCGGCGTCCCAGAGCCAGGATACGTCGCGTCCATCGGCCAGATTGTCATTGATAGCAATGAGCAAACGCGCCTTTTTATCCAGTACGCAGGAGCTTATTGCTTGTGTGGCACCAGCAGGATTTTTTATCAGCTGTACAATTACTGATTTGCCTTCAATAATGAGCTTTTCGGAGCGGCCAAAGAGTGTGGAGTATTCTTTTAGACCGGAGCGAATCGCTTGATTGCTCACCCCTAGCTGATGGGCGGCGGCGGCGGCAGCCAGAGCATTGTAGACATTAAAAAGTCCCGGCAAAGGAATAACACAGTCTTCTTCTGTGTGACCAATACCAAGTTTAAAGCGTGAGCTTGTGCCAAAGACTTCGACATCACGAGCGACTATATGTGGTACCGGTCTGGAATTGCTGCATTGGGCACAATACCAGTGACCGAGCTGTCCGTAAAATATCTGATGATATGAGACTTCGGCATTGCACTTACTGCAATAAGCTAGCTCCATATTTTTGGAAGTAACAGCCACATCTTTGAGTGTCTCGATACCATAAAACAAACGCGATGTATCAGGCACAAGCTGGCTGACATTGGGATCATCAGCATTTAAAATAGCCTGACTGTGATTGATCATAATGCCATTTGAAATGAGACGGGCTGTGGTATCAAGCTCGCCAAAGCGATCTAACTGGTCTCTAAACAGGTTGGTGACAAGCACCACACCAATTTTGACTTCCTTTGCTACCACTGGCAGTGCAGCTTCGTCGATTTCAAATAGACATAGATCTGATTTGATACCATCGAGCCAGTCAGCAGACTCTACCAGAGAGGCAGTAATACCTGTGACTAGATTGGCCCCCTGACGATTGTGGGCAAAAGTAAAACCAGCCATACGCAAAATCGAGGATAAAATACCACTGGTAGTGCTCTTACCATTGGTACCGGTAACAGCCAGCACACCGCGGGCAGTTTGAGCAGACAAATGACTTAAAACAGAAGGTGATAGTTTGCGCGCGATGCGACCGGGCAAATTACTACCAAGACCCAGTCCCAGTCTGCGGATAGTCGTAGCTGTTAGTTTGGCGACAAGGACAGCGGCCTTGTCGGACACAGTCAAAGTATCTTTCTTATCGTCGACTGTCATAGTTCCTCAAATCAATTGCTATGGGCAAAGATATCATTGACGTTAGCATCTATAAAAGCTCTCAGGTTATTTTCACTGGCTTTTATCGTTAATTCCTCGCCCAATCCTAGTGGATATATAATATGTGGTCCGTCTATATATATTTCACCAGTACGCATCTGCGAAGTAATCTTCATTTCTTGTTTGTCATCAACAAGACCATTTAAAACTTCAAACTTTTCGTGGGGCCGCATATAAGGTTCACGCACCATAAACTCATAATTGCGACTGTCGATTTTAGCGACACGTCCACCTGCTGAGCGTATCGAGCCTGTAGAGCCAGCTGGCGTACTGACCCAAAGACCAGAAGAGCGATGTTCTTCTTTTTTGCCATTAACTTCTAAAAAGTAACGACTGGTGGCAGCAGGTGAGCTGTGGGCAATCAATGCCTCATTTAAAACCAGCTCCTCTACGGCAATACCATCAATAGCCAGTTCCAGCCGCAAAACATCGATGGGCTCGATAGCACCACTGAGTATGGACTCCAGCACATCGACAAAATTGCTTTTACTGGCCATGCAAAAGTGACCAAAACTGGAGGATGTAGCTGAATTAACGCCGAGAATTGGCACATTGCGCAGAGCATGTGAGGCATCAAGAAATGTACCGTCGCCACCCACCGATATTAGCAAGTCCACATCCTGGACCAGGCCGGGCACCTGAGAGCGCCAGAGTGATTGAAATTCTATGTTTCTCTTAGACAACTCAGACTCAACCAGACTGAGGGTTTCCATGTGTTCTTCATGGGCTAATTTAACGCGCCTGACTACATCCGAGCCTGTTTCCATTAGTTTGAGGAAACGTGCTTCTTTGTGCTCTTGCGCCTGGATCTGGTAGGTTGATTTCTTGTGGACGACAAGAACTTTAGCAAGCTGCAATGCCGGTTACACCAAAATTAGTCGACAAAACAGACCAGATTAGCAGATATAAACCCGCATTTACAAGCTTTGTATAGCTGAGCTGCATCACATTTACCATACATAAAATCGGATATAATCAGTATCCATCACATTAGTCGCTCTCCCAAAGAGAGGGCGAACCCTCAGGGAGGGGCTTATGCTCACGGGAAACGAAATCAGAGCCAAGTTTGTACAGTACTTCCAGGAGAAGCGCGGGCATTTGCATTTGCCCAGCTCGAGCTTGATACCTGACAATCCAACTTTGCTTTTGACATCAGCGGGCATGGTCCAATTTGTCCCTATTTTTTTGGGTCAAGCAAAGCCCACAGAGCCGCCCCGTGCTGTCACCGTACAAAAGTGCGCTAGAGCTGGTGGTAAAGATTCTGACATCGAAAACATCGGTCGCACATCACGTCACCACAGCTTCTTTGAGATGCTTGGCAATTTCAGCTTTGGCGATTATTTCAAAAAAGAGATAATCCCGTGGGCCTGGGAATTTGTCACAAAAGAATTGGGACTGGAAAAAGATCGTCTCTACGTTACTGTTTTCAAGGGGGACGAACAAAATCCACCTGACGATGAAGCCTACGATATCTGGCACAAAGTTGTCGGTGTGCCCGAAAACCGCATTTATAAAATGAGTCGTAAAGATAACTTCTGGGGACCGCCAGGTCCTACAGGACCTTGTGGTCCTTGCTCCGAGATGTACTACGACCGTGGTCCAGAGTATGGTCCCGAATCCTTTGACGATTATTGCTATGGCGGCGCTGATGGCGACCGCTACATGGAATTTTGGAACCTCGTCTTTATGGAACTCTACAAAGACGAAAACGGCAATTTTAGCCAGCTCGAAAAGAAAAACGTAGACACAGGCTCTGGTCTAGAGCGTGTGGCGCTTATCTTGCAAAAGAAAAACAATACATTTGAGACCGATTTGTTCTTCCCCATCCTCGCACAAGTCGCCACTATAAGTGGTGTCAAGTATCAGGGTGGTATCCATCTGGGCAAATGGGATGAAACCCAACAGACCAAACAAGACAGCTTCCTTAAAATCATCGCCGACCATGCTCGCGCTGTTACTTTTTTGGTGGCTGATGGTGTGCGCACAAGTAATGTCGGACGCGGCTATGTACTGCGCTTTATCATCCGCCGCGCTGCCAGATTTGGTCGCCTGCTTGGTATCACCGAACCCTTTATCCATACTTTGGTAGATAAAGTGGTAGAAGGTTACGGCCATTTTTATCCCGAGCTAGTCGCTCAAAAAGAAAGCACTATAAGAGTTATTCGCGAAGAAGAAGAGCGCTTTGCTAAAACAATTGAGCGCGGACTCACTCTGCTAAACGACTTGCTCGACAAACCAGATAGTGTCATCCCCGGGGAAGAAGCATTCAACCTCTATGCTACTTTTGGTTTTCCCATCGAGCTAACTAGCGAAATCGCTCTGGAGCGCGGCAAGACTGTAGACATGGAAGGCTTTGTCAAAGCCCGCACAAAACACGAAGAAGTCTCATCGGTAGGCAAGTTTAACGTCATCCTCACTGGTGAAGAAGCACTCGGCAATGTGCTCAAGCAACACGGCACCACTGTCTTTAGTGGCTATCAAAACCTGGTGGATAAAGCCACCATCCTTGCCATGATCACAAAAGACGGACGTCTGCTTAACGAAATGACCGAAGGCGATGAAGCCGATGTTATTTTGAGTCGTACTCCTTTTTATGGCGAGTCTGGCGGTCAACTTGGTGATGCCGGCTATCTCACAAACGATAATGGTAGCTTGCAAGTACTCGACACTAAAAAGCACGAAGGTCTGCATATCCACAGAGTGCGTGCCGTGTCTGGCACCATAGCCAGTGGCGAAGAAGTGAAAGCAGAAGTAGACGCAGCAAGACGCAAAGACACAATTTTGCACCACTCATCGGCTCACGTCTTCCACTCAGCAGTGAGACAGATTTTTGGCAAAGAAGTGACTCAGGCTGGCTCACAAGTCGGTCCTAATGCCATGCGTTTTGACTTTAGTTTGAGCAAACAACCAAGCAAACAAGAGCTCGCTCAAGTCGAAAACCTGATGAACGAATGGGTGCGCACAGCAAGCCCAGTCAACACGCAGGTGATGTCTATCGACGAAGCCAAACAAACTGGTGCAATAGCTATGTTTGGCGAAAAATACGGAGACACAGTGAGAGTCGTCAAAATGGGAGACTTCTCGCTTGAGTTTTGCGGTGGCACACACGTAAACAACACTGCCGAAATCGGTCAAATCAAAATCATCTCAGAAGGCAGCATCTCTCAAGGTGTGCGCCGTGTAGAAGCTCTGTCAGGTCAAAAAGCCTGGCAGTATATAACCGATCAATTGACTCACCTCGGTGACGCCACAGACAAACTCAAAGTCAAACCAGCAGACATGGTGGCTCAAATTGAGCGGCTCCAGGACAACCTCAAAGCCAAAGAAAAGCAACTGCAATTAATGGAAGAAAAGGTAGCCTTGGCAAGAATCCCAGATCTGCTGGCTAAAGCCACTCAAACTGGCGAAATGACCGTGGTGGCGCAGGTAGTGCCGGACATCTCAGCAGCTTCGCTTAAAAGTATTGCCGAGCAGCTCAAGAACCGTTCCGGTGATCTTGCTGTAATGCTTATCGCCACTCAACCAGATAGCTCTGTTTCGATTGTCACTGCCTTTAGTGCCGCAATGGTCAAACGTGGTTTTAATGCCGGTAAGGTAGCTGGCGAAGTGGCCCAAATTGTTGGTGGCAAAGGCGGCGGTAGACCAGATATCGCACAAGCTGGCGGCAAAGAGCCGGGCAGGATAAATGAAGCACTGAATCACTTCAATGCTCTTATCTCCAAACAATTGACCGCCTAATATTCGAAGTAGCAACGTTAGAAGAGATTTTATAGGAGAGATAATTGCTGATGGCATGGCATGGTTTAAAAAGACTGAGTTTGACCCTGGCGCTTACTGCTACTTGTTTATGGGGTCAGGCATGTTTTGCTGCTCCACCAGTGCGTATTGCCGTAGTGAGTGGTAACGCTAATGGTATCGAACAAGAAATCGTCGACCGTATCGTCGGTCAAATTGGCAATATGTCCGATGTCGTAGTATCCACTGTCAATCCAGACTGGTATGTACTTTGCAATATCAACGAAAACCTAGATCAGGTCTCAGGTTCGATTAGATATAACGGCTCCATTATTTTTAAGACAGCCGGCGGTCAGGTGCTAAATACAGTGGCGGTGCAAAAATACAACCAGGACTTCAGTGTCTCCGGTGGTGCCCAACTCAATAAGAGACTGGTCGACAATGCTGCTCGCGAAGTAGTAAATAGTGCCTCAAGTCGCATCATTCAGCCAATACAAACGGCTGTCATCATCGAAATGGAAACTAGAGATCGCATCATCAAAGCACAAACTCTTGGCGACCAGGACAAATATGAGGACGCTCTAAGCTTACTGAGACCGATTACTCCTGACACACCACATTTTAAAGATGTGCGTGATCTCATAGATGAGATGGAAATGGAAGAAGATGCCATGGAGCGGTTAAACTCGGCGGAATCAAAAGCTAAAGCTGGACGTCTAGGTGAAGCAATCGCCACAGCTAAAGGAATCCCGTCCAAGTCCAAGAGATATCGTCAGGCCAGAGCCAAAATTGGCAGCTGGAACGCGATTCTCGCCCGAAAGAAACACCACTGAGGGGTAAGCCGCATTTGACATAAGTTAGATTAGTCAAAAATAAATCGGCTTTCCATCCCTATCTTTAAGCCCGGACTGGTTAATCCAGTAATCTATAGCTTGGCAGGCAGCAAATTACCGGCAATAGAGCATTTAAATCAGCACTCGATAAATATCTGAGAGGAACTAAGGAGTTGAATATGAGGTTACGGAAAACTTTGGCGCTAACATCTGCGCTGCTGTTTTTGATGGGAGCGCTCTTGCCATTGCAAGCAATGGCTGCCACCAAAAGACGCATTGCTATTTTGCCTTTTGAGTATGGAGCAGTATCCAGCTCAGTCGGTACCTATGACGTGGGCAAGGGCATAGTCGGTCTGCTTATCACCAAGCTAGTAAACGATGGTACCTACAGTGTGGTAGACAGACAGATGCTAGACAGCATCCTCAAAGAGCAAAACCTCTCAGTCTCAGATCGCGCCGACCCAGCCACCGCCTGCAAAATCGGTAAAATTTTAAGCGTAGATGCGATCATAGTTGGCACTGTCACACAATTTGGTTATGAGACCAAGACATCCAGCGCCAACCTGCCTACAGGTTATATCCCTGGTATCCCTTATGTAGGTGGTATCGGCGGCTTTTTAGGCTCAGTCCGCAGCTCCAAGAGCAAAGTCAAAGTAGCAGTTGATGCTCGCATCATCGACGTTAACACCACCGAAATCCTGGCCGCTGTGCATGGTACAGGAGAGAGCAAACGCTCATCCACCGGAGCCTTTGGCTTTGACGTAGATAGCTCAGACTTTGCTTCATCCATCGCTGGTGAAGCCACCTTGCAATCAGTAGAAGAAATGGGCGGCCAACTTATCGCTGCTGCAAACAAAATTCCAGACAACCAATCAATTGCCGCTGCCAACGTAGAGGGCAAAGTAGCTGACGTTACTGGTACAAATATCACCCTTAACGTAGGCAAAACAAACGGTCTTGCAGTCGGCGACAATCTCGCTGTCCAAAGACCCTATAAAACTATTACCGACCCAGACACCGGCAAAGTTATTAAGCAATTGACCAACACCATCGCCGTCATCACTCTCGATAGCGTTGACAAAGACAGTAGCTCAGGCAATGTCGTCAAAGGTTCGGGCGTGCGTGTCGGAGACGCTGTCAAAAAGGTCTCTATGGATGTCTCAGCAGTAGTTGTAGCTCCTGTACCTGGTATGGGCGGAGAGCCCATGCGCTCGATGAGTGCTACTGGTAGCATCGTCGGTGATGGTGCCAAGCGTGTCATCAACAATGCCGTAAACAAAGGTGTTGATCAAGCCACCAAGCTACTCAACAAACCAAGTAAGACCAGGTAATCAAAAACAAAATGAAAGCATCGCCCCGGAGCCGTAAAACAAACACTCATCTGATCAGTAGTGCACTGCTACTGCTTGCACTGTCAACTCAACTGGCAGTACAAGCCAAAACACAAAACTGGGATGAACTACTCAAAAACGGCAATACTCTTTTGGCTCAAGGTGAATCAGAACGCGCAGCTGCCTTCTTTGCCACCAAAATCAAAAAGTATCCTAACTCAGGAGCCTGTCATACGGCTCTGGGACGCGCTTACAAACGACTGGGCAAACTGGACCCAGCCAAACAAGAATTCAAAGTTTCAACCGAAGTCGAACCTGATTATGCTGACGGCTTTTACGAGCTGGGAGTACTTCAGGAAAGCGACAAAGAATGGTCTGATGCTGCTAACGCTTTTGAAAAATATCTGGCCCTCAAACCAGACAATTCTCAAAGACGCACCATCGAAGATCGAATTAGATACTGCAAGGGTCAACAATAAGGAATAATCCATGGCTGACGAAATTAACTATGCCTTTTTTGAAGGCGGTTTTGTCCCTCTACAAGACGCGAAGCTAAGCATCATGAACCATTCGTTCATGTATGGTACGGCAGTCTTTGAAGGTATACGCGGCTACTGGAATCCTCAGGATCAAGAAATCTATGTCTTTAGACTGCGCGAACATTTTGAGCGCATGGCTGACAGCATGAAAATAATGTATCTCGGTGTCAAATATTCAGTTGACGAACTCTGCGATATCGTCATTCAGCTTTTGCAAAAAAACGCACCAAAGACTGACACTTATGTCCGTCCTTGCGCTTACAAAACAGTCCATAGAGTTGGTCCCAGCCTCGAAAACAACCCTTCGGATATGTGCATTTTCAGTGTTCCTTTTGGTGACTACTTCCACGGCGCCCCTGGTCTCAAAGTACAGGTCTCAAGCTGGAGAAGAGTGGAAGACAACGCCATACCAGCCCGGGCTAAGATTGTCGGCGCTTATGCCAACACCGCTCTTGCCAAAACTGACGCCATCATGGCTGGTTTTGACGAGTGCATAGTACTTTCCGAAAACGGTCACGTCTCGGAAGGATCTGCCATGAACGTATTTATTGTCAAAAACGGCAGACTTATCACCACACCATCCACTGAAAATATTTTGGAAGGCGTCACCCGTAGTACCATCATGACCATGGCTGAGGAAGAATTTGGTATCAAAGCCGAATGTCGTACCATCGACCGTTCCGAGCTTTATATCGCTGATGAAGTTTTCTTTTGCGGAACTGGTGCTCAGATAGCTCCAGTCATTGAAATTGATCGCAGACCGATAGGAAGTGGCAGCGCCGGTCCCATATCGACTATGATTAAAGACAAGTACATCCAGGTCTGCCGTGGCGAAATCCCCAAATATCACCACTGGCTCACTCCAGTTTATAAAAACACCAAAGTCAAATCCCCTGCCTGAGAAAGTAATGAAAGCACTCGTAAAACTACTGACCATAAGCGCACTTATCATCACAGCAACCATGCATGCGCCTGCTGCCGATTGCGAAAGTCAGCCCGCAGCGGTCTTTTATCAGTACATAAGAGAGCTCTATTACGCTAAGAACATCACTCAGGTAGCAAAATACTGGATCTCTACAACACGCATCCCTTTTATCAATCTCAAGGGACAAGCAGCAGCCTACGAGCTACAAAAGCTCAAAACCGGCTACGTCTTTAACCCTCGCATCAACTCTCAAGTGATGCAAGGGCAAAGATGCCTGATGAAAGGCACTGGCACAGCCAGCGATCTTGGTCGGACTTTTCCGTGCAAACTAGACGTGATCATGTATCACGAAGATGGCAGCTGGCGCATCCAGTACTATGTCTGGTCAGCCACCATCATCCAGTAATTGCTACCAATTAGGGGCAGTTGTTGCCACAGGTCTGAGAGCCTGTCCGCTTTGCGCTGAGTTGCCACTGTTGCGCGCACTATTGGGGCTGTTAGGGCTTGTATTAGCGTCGTTAGCAGCTGCGGCTGAATCATTTTTATCCCTTGCTTCATTGCCCTGAGAATCTCTGGGCGCTGGGTTTTTGTCAGTTGCTTGTGTATTAGCTTCTGGACGAGATTGATTGGGATTTTGATTGCTTGACTGCGTTGCTTCACTTGGTTGAGCGCTGTTCTCTGGATTTGACTGATTAGGATTTTGATTGCTTGGTTGACTAGCTTCAGGTGGGTTGGCGTTGCTTTCTGGACGAGATTGATTGGTATTACCAGGTGATGGAGGTGCATCGGTGGGCGGAGTATTGTTTGAGTCTTTCGCTGGCGTTGATTCATTCCTGCCACTTGGACTGCTACCTTCTGGCGATTGAGGCGGATTAGGGCTATTTGCGTCGCTGGGCTTTTTATCTGATTCAGCTTCTTTAGCACTTGAAGCACTGTCTTTTACCGAATCAGCCTCAGGTGAATCCTGTGTTTTGGCTGAGTTACCACTATCTGATTCGTTTTTGGGTGACTGATTACTTGGAGGAGCATCAGCACTAGTGGCTTGAGTGCCATCTCTACCAGCGGCTTGACTATTATTGGCATCAGAGGGAGTAGTTGAAGTTGGTGCTTCACTAGGCTGAGGTGGTCTGGCATCGCCCTGAGCGGCTTGTTCAGCGTTAGAAGACTGAGGCGAACTATCACCTCCTGAGTTTTGGGCAGGACTCTCGTTTTTTTCCTGATTTGATGGTTTTGGTGCTTCTGGCGCTTCAGGCTTAGAGTTGGAAGGCTTTTGACTGTCAAAGTTATTAAGTGGATGATCGTTAAAGTTGACCTGAGTCTCAGGTGGCAGTGCATTATCGTTGCCTGGGCGCAGATTACCTACGTTTTGAGAGGGATTGGCATCAGTAGGATTGCCGCTTGATCCTCTTTGAAAATCATTGGGATTAAAACCAGCATCAGAACCAGCTTGTTGTGGTGTTACGCGATCTGAACCGGCAGCAGGATTTACCGGGGCGTCTTGCCCCTCTAAGTGGTTGGCCATTGCAGCACCTGTATATAAGAAAAGTGGGGTTGGTAAAAGAGGTGTAAATTCGAGGTGCTCTTATTGAACAATTTTTTTGTAATGGATTTGTAAACGGGCCAAGCGAGTTCAATCTTTCATCCTAAAAATCAAGGCATTTGCAGTACTCTATTGCAGTCCAGCACACAAATAGAGGCAATCATGATTTTTTTGAGGCGCAAACTACAAATCAATTTGGTCCTCGCCACCCTTTTGTTTTTGACCAATCTGCCAGTCCTCGCCCAGGATCAACCAGTCGAGTCCAGTTTGCCAGCCCAGATAGTTTTGCCAGACCCTACTTTTAATAATGGCAGGTCATTTTTTAATCCCGCCATGGCTTATAGCCAGGGTCAATGGCTCAGACACAGTCTGCCCTCCACCGGCATGAGCCTATCGGCACCATATATAGGCACTGTGGCTGCGCCTTTTAGCGTGCCCTACAGCCATCTGCCTTCATTTGTCCCGTCTATCCCCGGAATACCCGGTATCCCAGGCATCTCCAGCCTTAATAGCTTTGTGCCTTCCTATGGGTTTGGCAGAGCTTTTACACCCTATCAGTATATGGGTGGACGCTATTGGGGTAATAGTTACGGTCTAAATAGAGGCGGCATCCCTAGCTCAGGCCGCTTATCCAGTGTCCAAGTAATCCAGACAGCCCCGTCCAAGGCTTCGGGCAATTATTACAGTGCGCCCACTACTGACTCCTCAGCTTCAGGCAGCTATTATGCCGGCTCACATAACAACTCTTACTTTGGCAATACCAGCATCTATAACAGTGGCGTCTATAGCAGCAGGCGCTCTCTCAACAACTCCAGTGAGACAAACTGGGGGGCCAGCGGTAATCCTTTTCCAAAGGATCTCAATAGCACGCCCTGGTCATCCAAATAGATAGATAAATAGTCAAGGTATTGCTTTATAAAGACTCTGAGAATTGGCGCCAGTGGGTATAATCACTGTACCCATAATTGTAGTAGCAATGAAGACCAAGTCAGAGATAGGCCAGCCGTTATTTGAAATAGTCGAGCGTCAGGGTCGTCCCAAAGAGGCCGTAGAGCTTATCAGCCGGGCATATGACTTTGCTTATCAGTCGCATGACGGTCAAATGCGCAAGTCAGAAGATCCATACATCATCCATCCAGTGGAAGTTGCCTGCATCTTAGCCGAACTCAATGCCGATACCGAAACGATTTGCTCCTGTTTGCTCCATGACGTGCTGGAAGACTGTGACGTCAAGCCAAAAGAAATGGAAGAAAAGTTTGGCGCCGACATCCGCCGCATTGTCGAGGGTGTGACCAAGCTAGGTAAGTTTAGCTTTAGCTCTAAAGAAGAAAGACAGGCAGAGAACTTCCGCAAACTGATGGTGGCGATGGCCGAAGACGTGCGGGTGGTACTGGTAAAACTGGCCGACCGTCTCCACAATATGCGCACGATGGAGCACATGCTGCCCCATAAGCAAGCCGAAAAAGCCAAAGAAACCCTGGAAATCTACGCCCCTCTAGCCAATCGCTTTGGTTTAGGTCGCATGAAATGGGAGTTAGAAGACTTAGGTCTGCGCTATCTCCATCCAGATGAATACGAAGAAATTGAAAGACTGGTAGCTGATACCAGAGCCGACCGCGAACAGTTGCTCAACGAAGTCGTGGAAAAACTGAGAGTAGAACTGGAAAATCGCAATATCCAGGCAGACATTTTTGGCAGACCAAAGCACTTGTTTGGTATCTGGCGCAAAATGAAAAAGCAGCAAAAGACTTTTGCTGAGCTATACGATGTCCTGGCCGTGCGCGTTATCATCGATAGCTCAGAAGACAAAAACTTTTGCGAGCTGGAAGCAGATCCCGACACGCAAAAATGCTACGAAGTTATGGGTAGTGTGCACTCGATATTTCGCCCGATACCAGGGCGTTTTAAAGACTATATCGCTATGCCTAAATTTAATAGCTACCAGTCATTGCACACAGCTGTAATTGGACCAAAAGGCAAACCAGTCGAAATCCAAATCAGAACAAGACGCATGCACCATATCGCTGAGTATGGTATTGCTGCACACTGGGCCTACAAAGAAGCGGGCGAAGCAGTCAAAGCTGATGGCAATGCGGACAAAAAACTAGCCTGGTTGAGACAACTGGTCGACTGGCAACAGGACCTCAAAGACGCCTCTGAATATCTCGAAGAAGTCAAAATGGACCTCTTTGCTGATGAAGTCTTTGTCTTTAGTCCCAGGGGCGATGTAATTGACTTGCCCACAGGATCTACACCTATCGACTTTGCCTATCGCATCCACACCGATATCGGTCACCGATGTGTCGGGGCTCGTATCAATGACCGCATTGTGCCGCTCAACTCAGTGATGAAAAACGGCGATATAGTCGAAATCATCACCAGTAAAAACGGCATGCCCAAGATGGACTGGCTCAATTTTGCCAATACCCATGGGGCTAAAAACCGTATCAGACAGTGGTTTAAAAAGCACCATCGCGAAGAACACATCCAGCAAGGACGACAAATGCTGGAAGCTGAACTGGGTAGAGCAACTCTGGAAGAGTTTCTCAAATCAGATAAGCTCAAAGAAGTCGGTAAGAGACTCAACATCGTCGAGCCCAGCGATATCCTGGCGGCGGTGGGATATGGCGACCTGTCAATCTCACAAGTGGTCAATCGCATCCGCGAAGTAGACCAGGCAGAAAAAATCCAGAAAAAAGGATACGCTCTGCCCAGTCAGGTACAAGAAAAGCCCAGCAACATATCCAGTCTAGGTGGGCTTTTGCACCACCTGGCCAAATGTTGTCAGCCTGTACCCGGTGAGCCTATTGTGGGCGTAGTCACCAGAGGCAGTGGCATCGCTGTACACCGCATCGACTGCAACAATCTCCTCATCATCGAAGAAAACAGACGCATGGCAGTGGACTGGTCTAAGGACCGCAATGCCAATTATCCAGCCGGTCTCCAGGTAGAGTGCCTCGATAGAGTCGGTATTGCCGGTGATATCCTCAAAAAAGTCTCAGATCACAAAGTCAACTTGCGCGACCTCAGGGTCGAGACCCACAGAGACAAAAAGACGGCCACCATCTTTTTAATCCTGGATGTACTGGATATCGACCAGCTAGCCCGTGTATCTCAGGCGATTTCGCAGATTTCGGATGTTATTAGAGTACACAGACGTGACCACCGCAAACGCGGTACGCCAGCTCTAGTGTCGGTTGCCACAGCCAAGCCCAAGGGTAACGGCAATGGCAACAGCGGCAATGCTAGAAGCAGTCAATCAAAAGGTGCTACATCCAAAAGCTCTAAGAGCACCAAATCTGACAAAGACACAAGTAAATCTGATGGCAATATTTGGGGCAAATCCAAAGACGCCAGCAGTACCAATGCAAAAAAATCGCGCGACTCAGGTCGTGGCCAGGAAAAGAAATAAGCAACAGTAGATTATGACCAAGCAATTGACGAGAAGTATCGAACTCACTCTAGCCACCAAAAATCCAGGTAAGCTCAAAGAATTTGAAGCAATGGCGAGCAATCTGGCTACTGAGCAACCGCTCAATTTATTGTGGCATATGGCTCCAGACGATTTTGATCCCGAAGAAACTGGCGACACTTTTACAGCTAACGCCGTAATCAAGGCAGCATGTGCAGCCGAGATGACAGGACGACTCTCTTTAGCTGATGACTCAGGACTGACTGTGGATGCCATGGACGGCAGACCTGGTATTTACAGTGCGCGCTATTGTGCTGGCACTGACCGCGACCGCCGCCTCAAACTGCTTGACGAGCTCAAAGACGTGCCTCAAGGCAAAAGACAGGCAGCCTTTGTCTGCGCCCTGGCACTTGTCGATAAGTCCGGTCAGACTGTCTACACAACCGAAGTAAGATGGACCGGTCAAATTGCCCTGAGCGAGCGCGGGGACGGGGGATTTGGCTTTGATCCGGTGTTTATACCGGACGGATACCAAATTACAGCGGCTGAAATGCCGGCACTCAAAAAAAATGCTATTTCGCATCGCAGTATGGCCTTTAACAACGTCCTAAAGTACCTAGAGAGCAATAGTTAAGCCCGGGCTAATCTAACTAGTTACCTTTGCTACAGTCCTGTGATTTGCAGCCCGGAGCAAAAGCCCAGCTCTGTGGGGCTTTTGACCTGAGCTCCGGAAGCATAAAAAAACTTCATGCTGCCATTAGAGGAGCTACAGGTAAATAGGGAAGACAAGAGATAAGCTGTCAGTATCATTATCTGAGGAGAGAAATGGCCGATTTTACCGCCGTGGCAAAGACAACTGCTGTTGTCTCATCATCGACAGGTCAATATGTTGCTCCAACAGCCTCACCAGTAACTCCGGTGGAGGTCGACATGATCTCTCAGGAGAATGATGCCGAAAAGTTTTTTGCAGACAGACATATAGAGCTGCTTCTCTGGCTCATGAATCTTGAATTGAGATTGCCTCCTTACGGCAACAAATAATATTTATGAGCAAAGAGCTAACACCAGTTGAGCTAAGTCAGGAACAGCTCCAGGAGCTTGTCCACACAGCTCAACAAGCGGCGACAATGGCTTACGCACCCTATAGCAACAAGCCAGAGGGCGCAGCCCTGCTCACTGCCAGTGGTGCTATTTATAGCGGCGCATCAGTGGAGTTTGCCACCTATGGAGGCTCTGTATCAGCGGATGTGGCCTGCCTCATTAAAGCAATCAATCACGGCGACAAAAAAATCGTAGCCCTGTGTATTCAACCTTTTAGCTATCCTTCTGGTGTAGTAAGACAGTTTTATGCCGAGTTTGGCATCGACTTAAGTTTGGTTGTTCCTGGTCCAGAGGATACCCTTGAGCTAAAGAGCTGGACTACACTATTGCCTTACCACTTCGGTCCAGATAACTTAGAAGAAGCGAAAAACCTCGCCTAGTTTTTTTTGTCATCCTCTTTTTTAGCGTTCTTTTCTTTCAGGGTCTCATAGCGACCCTTGATGCTTTTGTAGAGTGGATGGTCTTTTCCCAGTGATTTTTCGACCATGTCCATGGCGTCCTCAGAGCGCCTCAAAGCTTGTTTGTAGCGCTTTTGAGAGGTGTAAAAGTCGGCTAGATTATCTAGACAGATGGCCACATCAGGATGTTCATCGCCGAGTGTTTCTTTAAAGATATCCAGTGCTCTTAACTGCAATGATTCGGCTTCAGCCAGACGTCCTTCTTTTATATAAATACCAGCAAGATTGTCCATGGCACTGGCCACCGCCGGATGCTTATCGCCATAAGTTTTGCGCATCACCGACAGTGACTTTTCTGAATAAAGCCTGGCATTTTCGTTGTCCCCGGATGCTGAGTAACTCTCAGCGAGGTTACCAAAAGCCACTGCCAGGTCTTTTTTATCGCGGCCCAAGCGCTTTTCGTAGATATCTACTGATTTTTTCTCAAGCTCAATAGCTTGATCATATTGTCTGAGCTTTTGGTGGAGCACAGCATAATTATCGGCCACAGTGGCCACTTCCAGCGAGTCTTCGCCGCGCGCCTTGCTCAGTATTAGCATGGCGCTTTCGTATAGTTGCATGGCTTCTTCAAATTTGGCTTGATCAGCCAGGATGCCAGCCAGATTGCTCAGTTCAACACCAAACATAGCGCCATCTTTAATGCCATCTTCGCGAATGAGAGCCAGAGCTTTGCGCGAATACTGCTCGGCTAAGTCCAACTGCTGCTTATCCTTAAGCAAAAGAGACATATTGCTTAAACTAACAATCCTTCTAGTATCCAGTGGCGTGAAGCTCTCAGAAAGCTTGAGAGCCTCTTCAAAGCTTTTTTCTGCTTCTGGCAAGTCGCCTTTGAGCATTTTTGTACGACCGGCTTCTGTCAGCCGATGCCACTGCACACCACCGCCGTCCTCGTTAGCCAAGAGCGGTGAAGCGCCCCAGAGCAAGATGGAGCAAAGCAAAACATTGATTATTCTACATTTGGCCATACTTACCTTCCGGCGACCAGCATAGCAAAAGCCAGGCCGGGCTTGATAAGAGGAGGCAAAAAAAGAGATTTAACTTACAAAAGCGCTGTGCACTACCACTTGTGCTGTTCTTGCTTAAGCACTTCGCCTGTGCGGGCGTCGATTTCAAACTCGATTTTGGTACGTGGTTTCATTTTCATATCAATTTTCCAGACCAGCGGACTGTCATCGATATCTAGCTCAATTTCTTCTACACGGGCATCGGGAAACTTGGACATAGCGAGATTTTCGGCTTGCTCGATAGTAAATGTTGTCCTTTTGAGCAAACTATTATTGCTGCCATCTGCCTCAGCTGGCAAAGTCAAGCTGCTGCTAAAAGTAACCCCAAGTCCCAGAGCTATGGCAAAAACTACAATAACTGGCATTTTGGCAAAATTTGGCATGACACCCTCATGGTAATTGGCTCAATAAATATACTGCATAAGTCACCACCTATAGTGCCAAACAAAAACACCACCCAGAATAAACTGCGGTGGTG
>Ga0075163_10002313_pt1 | contig 25716 bp, 15 predicted proteins | sample JI1023141ADNA_FD_71478 | JGI IMG/M metagenome (GOLD analysis project Ga0075163, IMG submission 71478) | Wastewater effluent complex algal communities from Wisconsin, to seasonally profile nutrient transformation and Carbon sequestration -... | ecosystem: Engineered > WWTP > Effluent > Algae... | reverse complement strand
CCTCACCATGCTCGCGCAGCTCGCCGGCCTCGCCCTCGGCCGCCAGCGCGCCCCCGGCGTCCTCGGCGTCGCCCTGCTGGCGATGTTCGCCCCGCTGTCGATCCTCGGCTTCGCCCTCGCGCTCGAGCTCCCCCACCACGGCATCGGCGCGCTCGCCCTGCTCCCGCACGGCGCCGCCTCGCACATGCTGCTCGAGACGTTCATCCCCGCCGGCACCGCGGCCCGCAGCCCCTGGCTCTCGCCCGCGTCCGTCGCCGACGCGCAGATCTCCGTGGCGATCGGCGCCGCGGCCATGCTGTGCTTCGCGTTCCTCGGCCTGCGCGCGCTCGAGCGCCGCGTCGGCGAGCTGTCCCCGACCGCCCTCAACCGCCCGGAGGCCCTGCTCGGCGCGCTCGTCAGCGTCGCCCTGGTCACCCTCGCCAACCCGTACCGCGACGGCATGTACAACGCGACCGAGTTCTACCTCGGCAACCTCGTGTTCGTGTGCGTGCCGCTGGCCATCCTCCTGATGATGCGCGTCCCGCTCGGCGACGGCCCGGTCGCGCTGCGCCGCGTCCCCGTCGGCAGCCTCGTCGCCGAGTTCGCGGTCGCCGTCGCCCTGTACTTCGCGGTCACCGTCGCCTGCATGGGCGGCCTCGAGCCCATGGGCCTGCTGCGCAGCCCGGTCGCGCTCGCCTACCTCGCCTGGACCCTCGGCGTCGCCGCCCTCCTGACGATCCGCGTCGCCGCCCTGCCGATGACCCTGCTCGCCAAGCTGTGGGCCGGCGTGTGCACCGTCGGCCTCGGCGTCGCCTTCATCCACGCCATGGAGTGGTCGCGCCACGTCGATCGCCCGCTGACCCAGGTGTTCGGCCTGTGGCAGGTCAGCCCGCTGCTCGGCGTGCTGCAGATCGCGCTCCTGCTGCTGATCCCCGCGCTGCTGCTCCGCACCCTGCGCAACCCCGGCGCCGCCGCGCCGACCGCGGATTGACCGCCGACTGACCCGGCCGCCGCGCATGACGAAAGGGGCATGTCCGTCAGGACGTGCCCCTTTTCACATGTCCTCGCGGACATGCCCTCGCGGACATGTCCCCGCGGACAGCCTCACTTCTTCAGCAGCAGCACCTTGTCGATCAGGTGCACGTAGCCGTTCGAGGCCCGCATGTCGGTCTCGACCAGCTTCGCGCCCTGGATCAGCATCTCGTCCGACGAGGTCTTGACCTCGAGCTCGCGGCCCTCGGCGGTCGGCGCGGTGCGGTAGTTGGCCATCTTGCCGATATCATTGGTCCCGAGGACCATGTGATACTTGATCACGCGGTCGAGCTCGGCGGTGTTCTTCTTGAGCCGCTCGATCGTCCCCTTCGGCAGCTTGCCGAACGCCTCGTCGGTCGGCACCAGCAGCGTGAAGCCGGCGCCGTCCATGCTGTGCAGGCCCTTGGCGGCGTCGCTGAGCGCGAGCAGCTCGTTGAAGATCTTGGCCTTCGGCTGCGCGGCGACGACCGCGAGGATGTCGCCGGCCGCCGGCTTCTCGGGCTCGGGCGCGGGCTTCTCCGCCGCCGGCTCGGGCTTCTCCGCCTCGGGCTCCGCGGCGGCGGCCTCGGGCTCCGCGGCGGCCTCGGGCTCGGGGGAGGACGGGGGCGCCCCGTCGGACTTGGAGGCGCAGGCCCCCATGACAAGAACTGACGCGAGCAGGATCCGCATGGTCGGAGCATAGGCCCACGCGATCTCGCGCGGCAACTTTACGCCGTTGCGGATCGCGTCGACGCCCGGGTGCCTCCCGCCGCGCGGGCCGACCGCGACGCCGCCGCGGCCCCGGCTCCGGGGCTCGCCGATGTTGACGCCCGCGGCCCGCTTGCCTAGCTTGGCTCCCCATGCGCGGCCTGATGACCGACTCGCCCCTCCTGATCTCCTCGCTGATCCGCCACGCCGCCCGCGTCTTCGGCGACCAGGAGATCGTGACCCGCACCGTCGAGGGCCCGATCCACCGCACGAACTACCGCGAGATCGAGGCCCGCGCCCGCCGCCTCGCCCGCGCCCTCGGCGAGCTCGGCGTCCGCCCCGGCGACCGCGTCGCGACCCTGGCCTGGAACACCCACCGCCACCTCGAGGTCTACTTCGCGGTCTCCGGCATGGGCGCCGTCTGCCACACCCTCAACCCGCGCCTGTTCCCCGAGCAGCTGATCTACATCCTGCGCCACGCCGGCGACGTGCTCCTGCTGTGCGACCTGACCTTTCTGCCGCTCGTCGAGAAGCTCGTCCCGCACTGCCCCGCGCTGCGCGGCGTCGTCGCGCTCGCCGACACCGAGTGCGTCCCCGCGACCCAGCTCCCGGTCCTCCACGCCTACGAGCCTTTACTCAGCGCGCAGGCGACCGACTACGCGTGGCCGACCTTCGACGAGAACACCGCGTCCTCGCTGTGCTACACGTCCGGCACCACCGGCGAGCCCAAGGGCGTGCTCTACTCGCACCGCTCGACGCTGCTGCACTCGTTCGCGATCGCGCTGCCGGACATGTTCCGCCTCGGCGAGCACGAGACGGTGCTCCCGGTCGTGCCGATGTTCCACGTCAACGCCTGGGGCCTGCCCTACGCCGCCGCGATGACCGGCACGCGCCTCGTGCTCCCCGGCCCCAAGCTCGACGGCGACAGCATCTATCACTTGCTCGAGTCCGAAAAGGTCACGATGACCGCCGGCGTGCCGACCGTGTGGATGGCGCTGCTGACCCACATGCGCCAGCACGGCCTGCGCTTCGGCAGCCTGAAGCGCGTCATCATCGGCGGCTCGGCGGCGCCGGAGTCGATGATCCGCGCGTTCCAGGGCGAGTATGGCGTCGAGGTCCTGCACGCCTGGGGCATGACCGAGACCAGCCCGCTCGGCACCTTCTGCTCGCTGACCCCGGCGATGCGCACCTGGCCCGAGGACCAGCAGATCGCGGTGCAGCGCAAGCAGGGCCGCCCGGCCTTCGGCGTCGAGCTGCGCGTCGTCGACGACGCCGGCCAGCCCCTGCCCGAGGACGGCGCCGCCTCCGGCGACCTGCAGATCCGCGGCTACTGGATCGCCAGCAGCTACTTCAATGAAGAGCGCGGCGCGACCCACCACGCCGACGGCTGGTTCAGCACCGGCGACGTCGCCACCCTCGACCCCGCCGGCTACATGCAGATCACCGACCGCTCCAAGGACGTGATCAAGTCCGGCGGCGAGTGGATCTCGTCCATCACCCTTGAAAATCTCGCCATGGGCTTCCCCGGCGTCGCCGAGGCGGCCGTCATCGGCGTCGCCCACCCCAAGTGGACCGAGCGCCCGCTGCTCATCGTCGTCCGCCGCCCCGGCGCCGACGTCGACCCCGGCGCCCTCCTCGGCCACCTCGCGCCCAACGTCCCGCGCTGGTGGCTGCCCGACGCGGTCGAATTCGTCGACGCCCTGCCGCACACGGCCACCGGCAAGGTCTCGAAGTTGCTGCTGCGCCAGCAGTTCAAGGACTACGCGCTGCCCGCCGCTCCGTGAGCGCTGTACAGCAACGAACCCGGCGCCTGGCGGAGCCGAACGTGGTGCTGGTCGAGCGCGTGTCGTCCTTCATGGCCGAGCGCTCGCAGCGGCACCGCCCGGCAATCCATGATCCGCTGCGTGTCCTCCGCGACCCAGCGCGCGAGCTCCTCGGGGTCGCGGCGCAGCGCCCGGCCGAGCCGGCGAAAACCATCGAGCGAGACATCCTCGAAGCGCAGCGAATTCCCGAACGGCAGCGCCAGCGAGTCGTCGTGCCCCGCGTAGGCGACCGTGGCGACCAGATCGTACGCGGGGCTCAGCCGGGGCTGGCGCCCGTCGGGGTAGATCAGCGACCAATTTTTTAAATGGGCGTCCGCGTTGCCCGACAGGACCATGAAGACCACGCGACGCACGAATTCGCGCAGGTCGTCCTCGCCGCAGAGCCGGAGGACCTGCAGCGCGAGCGTCTCGTAATTGAGGCGCTTCTTGATGTCGAGCGCCCCGTCCATATCATCATACTTATTAAAAGGGTGCACGCCGTTGACCTGCGCGAAGTCCTCGATGTGGACACGCTCGCCGGGGGCCGGACGGTCGAAGCGGCGCACGCCGAGGGCGACCGTCCCGTCCGGGAAGAACTGACGATCGATCCCCTCGGTCTCCGCGTGCGTGAAGACGTTGAACTCGGGCACGTCGATCCCGCTCTCGCGCGCCCAGCCCATCACCGCATATTCGTTCTCGGGGAGCCCGGGGTGCTCGCGGTCCGGGAGCTTGAGCAGCCAGTTACCGCCCTGTCCGCGCGCGGGCAGCACGAGCTGCCTGTCCGCCTGAAGCACCGAGAACTTGAGCTGCACGCCGGCCAGCGAGAACCGCAGGCGGCTGCCGAGCTCGCGCCGCGGCGCGTCCGCCGGCTCGGCCGCCTCGGGCGCGCCCCCGGCATCGACCGCGCTCACGCGGATCGCACCGGGCAGGTCGCGTCCAAGGTGCGCCAGGAGCCGAAAATCATGGTGCTCGCGCATCCCGATCGCCGACACGATCAGCGCCCGCAGCCGCCCCTCGGGCAAAAGGTTGGCGAAGAACGCCGGGAGCTGCGGCTCGGGCTCGATCGGGCGCCGGAGCTTGTCCACGAAGAATTGACCGAGCACCGGGCGCCGCGCCACCGCCACATATTCGTCCGCGAAGCGCAGCGACGTGCGCAGATCGTCGGAGCGCTCCAGCGTCCCGACGAGCACATCCCCGAGGTATATGGCGAGCTGCACGACTAATCGACCTCCACGCGCAGGCTCTCGACCGGCGGCGTGTCGGCCTCGTCCCACCGGGCCCGCCGGGCCGCGAACGCCGCGATATGCCGCTGCAACGCGGCGCGACGCAGCGCCAGGAACTCTTGTGAGCGGTCGAACTTCAGGGCGAGCCTCGCCGCGTCGGAGATCGCATGCGACTCGAGCACCGCGTCGTCGTAGCAATCGGTGATCGCGCGGGCGAGGCCCGTCCGCACCCCCGGATGGAACATTCGATTGGCCAGACCACCACGCTCGCCCGCCAGATTCGGGCAGATCTCCCGGACCATCGACTTATAGGGATCCTCGTCGCCATCGCCCGGCTCGGCGAATACCGGAGCGCCGGTCCGGACGTCGCGCGGAGCGAGCTCGAGCAGCGCGAGGAGCTGGATCTTGCACCGCGCATACCCGAACGAATAATCATCCAGCCCGAGCTCCGGCTCGCTACGCCCGGGCAGCGTCGCCAGGAGCGCCTGCACGGACGCATGCTCGTCGTCCTCGATCGCAGCGAGCATCTGCCGGGTCTGGACCGTGGTCCCGCCATGGACGCCCATCAGCGCCCCACGCCACAGCCAGCGCGAGAGCAACTCGCGCGAGCGGGGATGCGGGCGTGGGTGGCGATGAAAGAACCGCGCCAGCGCGAACAACGGCTGCTGATACGGTAAAAGCGAGACATGAGGGATCCCCGCCTCCTCGCGGAGGAACAGGAGCGTGGCCCTCGCGCTCTCGGTCAGGTCGAGCATGCCCTGCCGGGCCTCCGCGGGCGCCAGGTCCGGCACCCGATCCTTGGTCAGCTCGGTGCCACGGGTCGCTAGCAACATCTTCAGGAGGGTGGGCTCGTCGATCGAGCCGAAACCGACGCCACGCAGCAGCCCGGACACCTCGCGCAGGCTCGCCGGAGAGCCGCCAGCACTATAAAGCGCGTCGAATACGTCGCTGTCGACCATACGCTTACCAGTGTCGTTCGCGCGGCGAAATATCTCCCGGACCGCGCGCTCGTCATCGGTGGCGACGACATATGCCGTGATCTGATACTCGCGGAGCTTGCCGAGCTCGATCGCCACCGACTCGAGCTCCTCGTCGAGCTGGCTGCGACGCAGCCAGCGGAGCAGCCGCTTCGAATCGAGCACCTCGGTCAGCGGCAGGAGGTGCGAGGCTGGCGACTCACGCCCTCGCGGCGGACGTACGAACTCGCGGCGCTTCAGGTCGAAGAAGGCCGCGAATGGCTCGTCGGGGAAGCCAGTCCCCGTGAGCACCCGGGTCAGGGACACGATCCTCTGCTGGCCATCGACGACCCACAGCGCGTCGGTCATCGCGGGGGCCTCGACGATCACCGAGCCATGCACGATGTGATCGGCCGCGGCCGGGCGCTTCCACAGCAACAGCGTCCCGATGGGATAGCCGCGATAGATGCTGTCGAGGAGGCTGAGGACATCCTTGAGGTCCCACCGCAGAGGGCGCTGAAACTTCGGGATCCGCACCGCGCCCGCGAGCACCTCGGCGATCAGCTTCTCGACGCTGAACACCCTGGCGTCAGGGCGCCCCGACAGCGCGGCGGGCGGCGAGCTGTCCTGATCTTCGCGCATCGGCCCGTCCTCTATATCACGCTCCGAAGCCGCTCCGCCCGCTCAGAACATCGCCTGCAGCTGCAGCCGCATCTGGTCCCCGCGCCCGGTCGGCGCCCCCGGCCCCGACGTGTGGATGTAGTCGAGCTGCAGCTTGAGCGCGTGCCTGAAGAAGTAATAGTTGAGCCCGCCGCCGACCTCGTCGAGCCGCGCGAGGCTCGTCGACACCCCGCGGACCGGCCGCACGCCCGCCGAGCGGGCCACCGCCTCGAAGCGCGTGCGCGGCACGAACAGCCCCATCTGCGCCGTCCACCCGACCCCGTTGCGCGCCGCCTGCACCATGATCGGCACCCCGTCGGCGTCGAGCAGTCCGCCCGGCTGGCGGGTGCCGCGGCGCCAGTACACGTCGGCGAGCACCGACAGCCCGGCCCACTTGAACATGAGGTCGGCGGTGAGATTGTGCGCCGACATCGTGCCGCCGTCCGCGAACCCGGTGCCGGAGATCGACCGGGTCCGGTGGTCGCGGTCGCTGTACGCGTAGGCCGCCCCGACGCTGAGCCGCGGCCGCAGCGGGCGCTCGAAGTCCGCCTCCACGAAGTCCTCGAACATCCCGAACGGCAGCGCCTCGACGCGGCCCATGTAGGTCAGCCCGAAGTCGCCGGCCTGGTGCCACTCGTAGCCCTCGCCGAGGAACACGCCCGCGTAGTAGCGCAGCTTGCCGAGCCCCGCGACGTCGGGCGAGCTGATCTGCAGGCCCATGTCCTGGTCGAGCGTGAACTCGTAGCTCGCCGTCGAGTTGTCCATCATCTGCAGGCGCGGCAGCGGCTGCATGCGCTGGCGCGCGTACGGCACGAAGAAGAAGCCGACCTGCAGGTTCGCGTTCGCCAGCCGCGTGAAGCTCGAGTACCACTGGAAGATCGGTGCGCGCCGGACCGCGCCGTCACGGATGCCCAGGTCCTTCGGCGCGAACATCAGGTGCACGTAGTACTTCACGTGCGGCGAGAACATGTGCCCCTGCAGCACCGCCCGCGCCCGCCGCAGCTCGAGCGTCAACGTCGTCTCCGACGCGCCCGCCGCCGGCGTCTCCTCGTGACGCGTCGTCATCAGCACCTGCGCCCACATCCCGAAGCCCAGCGCGAACCGACCGTCCCGCGACTTCACCGTCACGCCCGCGCCCGGCCGGTAGCTCGCCTTGCCGTCCGCGAACGGCCGCTCCGCCAGCGCCTCCGCGTCGCCCCGCGGCGCCAGCGGCGAGGGCGGCGGCGGCGGCCCGGGCGGACGCGTCGGCGCCGGCGGGTTGGCCCGCGCGAGCCCGGCCGCGAGCGCGACCGCCAGCCCGAGCGCCGCCGCCCCAGCTGTCCCCAAGGCCAGGCCGCCGCCGCGCACCCGCGCTCGACCTGTCCCTCGGGACAGCTCGCGCCCCCGCGCCCGCGCTCGACCTGTCCCCGGGGACAGCTTCAGATCTCGCCGAAGCACCGCGGCGACTGTCTCCGATCGGCGGCGCGCTGTCCACACGCGCGCCGCGGGAACTTTCACGCGCCGACGAGGTCCTCCAGCGCCGTATCCGGGGCCACGCGCCCCGGGCATGCTCTGGAGTCGTCATGCCCCGCGTCCTGCCCCCTGTCCTGCCGCGCCCCTTGCTCGCCCTCGCCGCCGTCCTGTGCGCGTCGTCCGGCCTCGCCTGTCGCGGCCAGACCACGCGACCGGCGGGGCCCGGGGCGGCGCCGGACGCCGCGTTGCAGCCGGCCTTCGACCCCGCGTCGGTGGGCCCCGGCGCCCCGCCCGAGCCGGCGCCGAGCCGCCCGCTCGACGTCCTCGATTACGGCCCGCTCGGGCGCACCGAGGGCGGCACGGAGCTGCACGTCCGCTTCAACCAGCCGGTCGTCGCGCTCGACCTCGAGCAGCCCGCCGGCCTCGACAGGCTGTTCCAGATCGATCCGCCGCTGCCCGGGCGCGCCTCGTGGCGGGCCCCGGATCTCCTCGTCTACACCCCCGACGCCGCCCCCGCCCCCGCGCGCAGCTACACCGTGCGCTTCACCGGCGGCCTCGTCGGCCTCGACGGCCAGCGCTTCGATCGCGCGCTCGGCTGGAGCTTCGAGACCCCACGCCCGACCGTGATCGGCTCGCACCCCGAGTCGCAGCCCGCCGGCACCGGCGAGGACCAGCGCCGCGACAGCGTCGTGCTCGTCCGCTTCGACCGCCCCGTCGCGCTCACCGAGGCGCGCGAGCACATCAAGGCCGTCGCGCGCCCCCTGGGCGTCGCGGACGGCGGCAAGCCCGTGCCGGTGCGCGTGCGCCTCGCGACCAAAAAGGAAGTCGAGGAGGCGTACTACATGAGCGAGAACCCGCGCGAGGTCTACGCCGTGCGGGCGCAGGGCCTGTGGCCGGGCGGCAGCGAGGTCGAGCTGTCGGTCACGCCGGGCCTGCGCAGCGAGGTCGGCCCGCTCCCGCTCGACACGCCGTGGTCGATGGTGCTGCACACCTACCGCGCGCAGGCGATCGAGGCGATGAGCTGCGATCCCGCCGACCCGTGCGGCCTCGAGCCGATCACGCTGCGCCTGCGCAACGCCGTCGAGCCCGAACAACTTAAAAAGATCACCGTCAGCCCGCGGCCGAAGTTCCTGCGGATCGACAGCTGGGACGACTGGGGCAACGGCGGCCACGAGGTCGTGATCGAGGGCCAGTTCGTCCCGGGCACCAGCTACACCGTCCGCGTCCCGCCGACTTTGCGCGACGTCTACGGCCAGACGATCGCCGGCGGGGCCGCGCGCACCGCCGTGATCGCGCACCGGGCCACGCTCGGCCTGTCCGCAGGGACAGGGATCCTCGCTACCACCGGCCGCCAGACGATCGGCGTCGAGACCCGCCACGTCAAGGCGCTGCGCGTGCGCGTCGGCGTGTTCACCGACGCCGAGCTGCAGGACGTCCCGATCGAGCCGGCCGAGCCGCGCCTGATCGGCTTCCCCGGCAAGGTGATCGAGCGCAGCTTCACCCTCACGCCCACCGGCAAGGCCGACTGGTCGTCGCTCGCCCTCGACCTCGCCGACCTCTCGGGGGCCGCCCGCGGCGCGGTGCTCGTCGAGGTCCAGGCGACCGAGCTCACGCCCAGCGCGGCCAGCCACGGCGCCCCCGAGCTGGTCCGCGGCCTGTTTCGCCTCACCGACCTCGGCCCCGTCGCCGTCGTCTCGCTGCCCGCCTCGAGCGTGCAGGTGCTGCGCCTGTCGACCGGCGCGCCGGTCCCCGGGGTCAAGGTCTCGAAGTACGACCCCGCCAGGCCCGGCGCGCTGCTCGAGCTCGGCGCCACCGACGCCGCCGGCCTGCTCGCGCTGCCGGCCGGCCTCGTGCCCTGGCACGACCCGCAGAAGCGCAAGCCCGGCGACAAGCCGCCGAAGCCGGTGCGCATCGCCATCCACGAGCCCGGCACGAACGACCGCGCCTACCTCGACCTGCCCGAGCCCTCGCTCGGCTACCGCCGGTACGACCCGGAGGCCGCCGACAAGCCGAGCCCGCTGCGCCCCGGCGAGCGCCTGCTCGCGCGCGTGGTCAGCGAGCGCGGCGTCTACCGCCCCGGCGAGAAGGTGCGCGTGGTCGGCTGGTCCGCGCTCGACACCCCGTTCTCGCGCAGCAACCTCGGCCGGCTCAAGGCCGGCACCGCGGTGCGCTTCGAGCTCGTCGACCCGTTCTCGAAGGTCGTCGCCACGCACGACACAAAGACCACGACGGAGGGCAAGTTCTGGGCCGAGCTGGTGGTCCCGGGCGAGGCCGCGCTCGGCCGCTACACCGTCAAGGCCGCGCTCGCGGGCGTCACGATCGACGTCGGCGTCAAGGTCGAGGACTACCGCGTCCCCGAGTTCACGGTCGAGGCGCGCGCGCGCCGGCTCGACATCCTCGCCGGCCAGAACACCCCGATCGACGTCCACGCCAGCTACTACTTCGGCGGCCCGGTCCAGATCAGGCGCCTGACCACGCAGACCGACTGCGCGCGCCGGCCGTTCCGGCCACCTGGCCTCGAGGACAGGTGGACGGTCGGCGAGCCGATCGTCTACGACTACGGCTACCACCGCCGCCCCTCGATCGTGCTGGCCGAGCCCGCCGCGCCGACGCCCGGCCGCCGCGAGTTCACGCAGACCGCCGTCGACAGCGAGCCGCGCTACCCCCAGCGCTGCACCACCAACGTCGAGGTCCAGGACGCGTCGCTGCAGGGCATCGGCGCCGAGGCGACCTTCGCGGTCCACCCGGCCGCGTTCTACCTCGCGGCCGCGGTGCCCGGCGGCTACTACCACACCGCCGGCATGACCGGCCTGCGCGTGCCGGTCCGCGCCGTCAGCCCGCAGGGCGAGCGCGTGGCCGTCGGCGCGGTCGAGGTCGTCATCACCCGCAGCCACCGCGAGCGCAGCTACAAGGCGGAGGGCGGCAAGCAGGTGTTCGACGCGTGGGTCGAGCGCGTCAGCCCGGTCACGCGCTGCAAGCTCGACGCCCCGGCCAGCGGCGCCGACCCGGAGTGCGCCGTCCCGCCGCTGCTCGAGGGCACCTACACGATCGCCGTCGAGGCCCGCGAGCCCGGCAGCGAGCGCGTCGCCCGCACCCGCGCGCAGTTCCACGTGTGGCCGAAGGTCCGCGACAGCGACACCTCGTGGCGCACGAGGCCGGTCGCAAACCTCGAGGTCCTCACCGACCGCGACACCGTCCGCCCCGGCGAGACCCTCGAGGTCGCCGTCCGTGGCCCGTGGCCCAGCGCCCGCGGCCAGCTCGTGCTCGCGCGCGGCGGCATCCGCGAGGTCCTCCCGGTGAACATCACCGACAAGGAGGCCCTGTTCAAGTTCACCGTCGACGACACCTGGACCCCCGAGGTCCACTTCGTCGCCAGCGTGGTGCCCCGCGTCCCCGGTCCCGGCATCCCCAGGCCCACGCTCCACAGCGCCAGCGTCCGCGTGCGCCAGGACTACGAGCACCGCCGCCTCCGCGTCGCCGTCGACGCCCCCGCCAAGGCCGGCCCCGGCGACAGCGTCGACCTCGCGGTCCGCGTGCGCGACGACCAGGACCAGCCCGTCGCCGCCCGCGTCGCGCTGTGGGCCGTCGACGAGGCCGTCCTCGACCTCACCAGCCACGAGGTCCCCGACCTCCAGCAATACTTCGTCCCGCGCCGCGAGGCCGAGCTCGGCTTCGCCGACGACTTCGGCAGCCTGCTGTGGCCGTACTACGTCAAGACCGAGGACCCGTGGTTCGCGCCGTACCTGATCGGCCGCAGCGGCGGGGGCGGCAGCGGCAGCGGCTACGGCTCGGGGCGCGGCGGCGTGGGCGGTCGCGGCTCGAGCGCGGGCCCGCCACCGGCGCGCAGCCGCTTCGAGACCACGCCGGTGTTCCTCGCCGACATCGCCGTCGACAGGAGCGGGCAGGCCAGCGTCAAGGCGAGGATGCCCGACAACCTGACGACCTTCCGCATCACCGCGATCGCGTCGGCGCGGCTCGTCGACGGCGGCGCGGTCGGCCGCTTCGGCAAGAACGACGCGCGCACCGTCGTCACCGCGCCGCTGGTCCTGCGCGCCGCGATGCCCCGCCAGCTGCGCCCCGGCGACAGCGCCGAGGTCGCCGCGATCGTGCAGAACAACACCGGCGCGGCCGGCCGCGTCGAGGTCACCGCGAAGGTGGTCGAAAAGCCAGGTACGAAGGGACATGTCCTGAAGCTCAGGTCACCGCTCACCGCCGGCGCCGCGGTCGCGGACGGCGGCCAGGCGCGCGTGACGTTCCAGGTCGAGGCCAGCGGGCCGGGCGCGCCGGAGCTCGAGCTGCAGGCCGCGCTGACCCCCGACGCCGGCGGCCCGCCGATCCGCGACGGCCTGCGCCTGCCGCTGCCGGTCGCGGCCGAGCGCACGCTCACCGAGCGCGTCGCCGCCTACGGCACCGTCGACGACGACCGCGCGATCGCCATCCCGATCAAGATCCCCACGAACGTGCTCCCGGGCCACGGCGGCGTCACCGTCGACACCTCGTCGACGCTGCTCGGCGGCCTCGAGGACGCCGTACACGCGCTCGTGAACTACCCCTACGGCTGCGTCGAGCAGACCTCGAGCCGCCTGCTCCCGATCGTCGCGCTCCACCAGCTCGCAAAGGACTACCCGCTCGGCGTCCCCGACACCAAGGAGTTCATGCGCGCCGGCATCGAGCGCCTGCTGGCCATGCAGACCCCGTCCGGCGGCTTCGCCTACTGGCCCGGCGGGACCGAGGTCCACGTCTACGCCTCCGCCTACGCGACCTGGGTGCTGCAGCTCGCCGCGAAGGCCGGCCACCCGGTCCCCGAGGACGCCCTGCGCCGCGCCCTCGACGACCTCGAGAAGCGCCTCCTCGGCGTCCGCCTCGCCGACATCCCGGTCGACTGGGGCTACAACGACGGCGTCCGCGCGGCGATCGGCGCCCACACGCTCGCCGAGGCCGGCCGCGACACCAGCAAGCCCGCCGCCGAGCTCTACCTCCGCCGCCAGCAGCTGCCGCTGTTCGCCCGCGCCTTCCTGCTGATGGCGATGCACCGGCAAAACCCCGCGAGCCCCGAGGTCCGCGGCCTCACCGGCGAGCTGCTCGGCAACCTGCAGGAGCTGCCCGCGACCGCGCACGCCAAGGAGCAGTGGCAATACAACCTCGACGAGGTGTTCGCCTCCGACGGCCGCAGCGACGCGATCGTGCTGATGGCGCTGCTGCGCGTCGACCCGCGCCACGCCGTCGTCGCCAAGCTGGCCCGCGGCCTGCTCGAGCGCAGGCTCGGCGGCGCGTGGCGCAACACCCAGGAGAACGCCTACGCCCTGGTCGCCCTGACCGACTACGCCCGCGAGTACGAGGCCGTGCTCCCCGACCTCACCGCCCGCGCCTGGGTCGGCGGCGCCAACGTCCTCGACGTCGCGTTCAAGGGCCGTGAGCTGGCCACGAAAACCGCCTTCACCGACATGCAGCAGATCCTCGGCCTGTCCCAAGAGCCAGGCGACGAGCTGCTCCCGGTGGTGCTCCAGCGCAAGGGCCAGGGCCGCCTTTACTACCGCCTCGGCGCCGAGTGGGCCCCGTCGGCGCAGGCCGAGCTGCCGGCGCGCGCGCAGGGCTTCACCGTGACCCGCGCCGTGCGCACGCGCTCGGGCCCGGCGACCACCGCCGTGCCCGCGGGCGAGCCGATCGCCATGGACCTCACGATCCGCAGCGACACCCGCGTCCGCTACGTCGTCCTCGACGTCCCGCTGCCCGCCGGCCTCGAGGGCGTGTCGCGCACGCTCGGCAAGGGCCGCGGCGCCGCCGTGCTCGCCGGCCACCGCGGCTGGTGGGTCTCGCACGAGGAGCAGCGCCCCGACCGCGTCGTCGTGTTCGCCGACGACCTCCCGCCCGGCACGCACACCCACACCATCGACCTGCGCTCGACCAGCCGCGGCGCCTTCAGCTTCCCGCCCGCGCTCGCCGAGGCGATGTACATGCCGGAGGTCTACGGCCGCACCGCGGGCGCCTCGCTCACGGTCCAGTGACGCCGCGCCGCGCCGCCAGCCACGCGTACGCCTCGGCCGCGAGCAGCAGCGCGAGCGGGTCGTACGGCGTGCGCAGCCGGATCGCGCCGAACCAGACCGCCGCGACGATCATCATTGCGACGATCGCAAGCGCGCACACGGCCAGCCCGGGGTCGGCCCGCGCCCGCCGCAGCGCGAGCCCGACCCCGAGCAGCGACGGCGCCAGCACCCCCCACTGAAACACCTTGATAAAGAAGTCCGACCACGGCCGGAACGGCTCGCCGCCGCGGGTGTTGTCGGGCCAGTGGCTGTTCCAGAACCACAGCCCGCCCAGGTTGACGGCGCTGACGCGAAGCTGCCCGGCCCACCCGGTCTGCGCCACGCAGGCGCGCTGGATCGCCGCGTGGATCCGCGGGTCGGCGCGGTGACCGACGTATTGCAGGCTGACCCCGCCGGGTGACACGCGTACTTTCATCGGCCCGTCCGGCCCGGCGATCTCGAGCGCCCTCGCGGTCGTCCCGAACGCGGGCCGCAGCGCGAACGGAGCCGCGTCGCCGCGCTGCAACATCTCGTAATAGGACACGACCCCGTACACGCTCCCGGCCTTGAGCCCCGGCCCGCGATCGAGCTGCTCCGCCTTATCAAAGGTCTGGACCCACGGGTGATGGCAGCGCGCCGGCGTCAGGTTGGCGCGCGCCGACTCGGCGATGCCGCCCCAGCGCCCGGTGTGGCGGTGGAAGTGCCACAGCGAGAACAGCAGCACGAGCACGACCGGCGCCGCGACGATCGCCACGTGCCGCCAGCCCGCCGGCGAGCGCCCGCGCGACCACCACCACAGCCCGGCCGCCAGCGCGAAGAACAGCGCGACCTCCGGCCGCAGCGCCACGCAGCACGCCGCGAGCGCGCCGCACCCGGGGGCCCCGCGCCCGTCCTGCAGCAGCACCACCAGGCGCCACACCGTCGCGACCAGCGCGCACATGAACGGCGTCTCCGAGAGGAACAGCCCGGTGTTCGCGAGGTTCGGGTACCACAGCAGCGCCGCGACCCCGACCGCCGCGGCCACGCCCGGGCGCGCGCACACGCGGCACGCGAGCAGGTACGTGATCGGCACCGCGGCCGCGCCCATCGCCGCCCACAGCAGCGCGGCCGGCAGCAGGTTCGCGCCGCCGAACAGCGCGATCGGCACGGCCAGCAGCGCGTGCGTCCCCCAGGCCTGAAACGCCATGGAGCGGTCCGGCGCAAGCCCGTGCTCGACGAGCCGGCGCGCGTGCTCGAGGTACGCGTGCATGTCCTTGAAGTCGAAGTCCTGCGGCGGGTGCACCCACACCACCCACGCGACGCGCGACACGACCGCCAGCACGGCGAGCGCGAGCAGCAGGCGGCGATTCGGCGCGATCATGACGCCCCGGGGACCTCGGAGAGACGCGCCTCAGCTCGTCGGGTGGGCCTCGACGCGGCTGCGGCCGTTGCCCTGGTCCTCGACCGTGAAGCGGACCGGCAGGAAGCGGCCGAGGATCTCCATGTTCGTCAGCGTGTGCTGGGTCAGCGCGTAGGACTGGTAGCCGCCGCGGCCGACGAGCGCGAGCGGGATGAGCAGCTGGTCGGCGAGGTGCGGGCCGACCGGGGCGCCGGCCTCGAGGTGGGCGCGGACCTCGGAGACCACGCGCGACGCGACCTGCTCGGCGCTGATGCGGCGCTCGCCGAACGCGCAGAACAGCTCGGTGCTGTGCTCGGCCTCGACCCACACGAGCAGCGCGTTGCCGGGGCCGGCGCTGTCGACGTCGACGACGCGGACCTCGTCGCGCTCGAGGCCGAGCTCGTTGCGGACGACCCGGAGCTCGCGGTCGCCGATCGACTTCGGCAGGTGGGCGAGCAGGGCGCGGGCCTTGCGGCGCAGCACCTGGCCGCGCTCGTAGAGCTCGAGCGGGCGCAGCGTGTGGCCGCCCTCGACGGTGACGACGAAGCTGCCGCCGCCGGCCGGATAGAAGCCGTGGCGGAGCAGCTGGGCGTCGACGTGGGCGCCCATGCGGCGCAGCAGCGGCAGGAACACCTCGGCGATGAACTCGAAGGGCGGGGCCATCGGGTTGTGGGTGCCGCCCTCGAAGATCAGGCGCGACGAGCCCGGCGCGAGCAGCAGCGGCCACAGCACCGTCTGCAGCACCAGCGTCACCGAGCCGGCGCTGCCGACCGCGAAGGTGTACTCGCCGTGCGCGACGTTGCCGGGCGTGAACACCAGCTCGGTGCTGCCGAGCTCGTCGCCGGTGACCTCGGCCGCGCCGATCGTGGTCGCCGCGCGCACGGCCGTGAGGTGCTGGCGCAGCAGCCCCGGCTTGACGCGGCGGGCGCGGATGCGATGGAGGCGAAACGGGCGACCGGTGACGAGCGACAGGGTCAGGGCGGAGCGGAGGATCTGGCCCCCGCCCTCGCCCTGCGAGCCGTCGATCTCGATCCTGTCGCGCAGATCCGCCATCCTATCCCTTGACGCACACCACCTGCCGCAGCGTGTGCGCGACGTCCACGAGGTCCTTTTGCGCCTCCATCACGGCGTCGATCGGCTTGTACGCCTGCGGCGTCTCGTCGATCACGTCCTCGTCCTTGCGGCACTCGATGCCCGCCGTCGCCCGCGCGTGGTCCGCGAGCGTGAAGCGCTTCTTCGCCTCCGTCCGCGACATCGCCCGGCCCGCGCCGTGGCTGCACGAGCAGAAGCTCTCCGCGTTGCCCTTGCCGCGCACGATGTACGAGCGCGTCCCCATGCTCCCCGGGATGATGCCCAGGTCGCCCTTCTGGGCCCGCACCGCGCCCTTGCGCGTCACCAGCACGTCCTTGCCGTAGTGGCGCTCGCGCGCGACGTAGTTGTGGTGGCAGTTGACCGCCATCTCGCCGAGCGCGAACGGCGGGACGCCCTTCGCGCCCGCGAGCGCCGCGAGCGTCGCCTGCATCATCAGCTCGCGGTTGTGGCGCGCGAAGTCCTGGGCCCACTCGACCGCCTCGACGTAGTCGTCGAAGTGCTGCGAGCCCTCGGGCAGGTACGCGAGGTTATGGTCGGGCAGGTCGATCTTCCAGCGCTCCATCTCCTCCTTGGCGAGGGCGATGAAGTGCGAGCCGATGCGGTTGCCGACGCCGCGCGAGCCGGAGTGGAGCATGACCCACACGTGGTCGCGCTCGTCGAGGCAGACCTCGATGAAGTGGTTGCCGGTGCCGAGCGTGCCGAGGTGCACCAGCGTGTTGGACTTCTCGATCGCGCGGTGCTTGTCGGTGATGCGGTCGAAGCGGGCCTGGAGGCCCATCCAAGCCGCGCCGACGGCCTCGGGCGGGTCCTGCCACGCGCCCTTGTCGCGGCCGTGGTTCGAGGTGCGGCCGTGCGGGACGGCCTGCTCGATCGCCGAGCGCACGCCGGCGAGGTTGTCGGGCAGGTCGCTGGCCTTGAGGGTCGTCTCGACGGCCATCATGCCGCAGCCGATGTCGACGCCGACCGCGGCCGGGATGATCGCGCCGACCGTCGGGATCACGCTGCCGACGGTCGCGCCCATGCCCCAGTGCACGTCCGGCATCGCGGCGACCCAGCGGTGGATGAACGGCAGGCGCGCCACGTTCTCGAGCTGCCGGAGCGCCGCGTCCTCGACGGCGACCCCGCGGGTCCAGCGCTTGATCGGGACGCCGCCGGTCGGCTGGTGGATCTCGTACGGAAGTTCATGAAGGCTGGTCATCGCGTGTCCCTCTCGTCTCGATGGGGGAGAAAAGCAGCCTTGATGCCGTTCTTTGCGAGGCCCGAAGCACCTGTAATTTCCGCATCTTACTGGTACGCCAGGCGCCTGGCCACGAGAATTTTGTCGCCTGGTTTCTACGCTTTTATAGATCCATCGCGCCGGGGTACCCGCTGGTGTATCTTCGGGCATGCGCCGGGCCACCGTCGTCCTGGGTCTGCTGGGGACCACCCTGGACGCCAGCCCGCGGGCCCGCTGGGAGCGCTGGCGGCCGACCGTGGACCTCTGCCGGCGGGAGGACTTCCTCGTCGACCGGCTGGAGCTGCTGCATCAGCCGGCCTACCACGAGCTGGCCGAGACCGTCGCGCAGGACGTGGCCAACGTCTCGCCGGAGACGCGGGTGAAGCTGACCGCGCTCGAGTTCCCGGACCCGTGGGACTTCGAGTCGGTGTTCGCGACGCTGCTGGACTTCGCGCACCGCTACCCGTTTCGCCCCGATGACGAGGACTACCTCATCCACATCACGACGGGCACGCACATCCAGCAGATCTGCCTGTTCTTGCTGACCGAGGCGCGCTACCTCCCCGGCAAGCTGCTGCAGACCTCGCCGCCGACGCCGGCCAACAGCGGCGAGCCGGGCGAGCTGCGCGTCATCGACCTCGACCTGGCGGCGTACCGCCACATCGCCGAGCGCGTGCAGGCGGCCCGCAGCGAGGGGCTGTCGTTCCTCAAGGCCGGCATCCCGACGCGCAACGCGGCCTTCAACGCGCTCGTCGAGCAGGTCGAGCGCGTGGCCACGGCGACGCGCTCGCCGATCCTGCTGACCGGGCCGACCGGCGCCGGCAAGACCCGCCTCGCGCGAAGGATCTTCGAGCTCAAGCAGACGCGCCACCAGATCGCCGGCAAGTTCGTCGAGCTCAACTGCGCCACGCTGCGCGGCGACGCGGCGATGTCGGCGATGTTCGGCCACACCCGCGGCGCCTTCACCGGGGCCGTGCGCGAGCGCCCCGGCGTGCTGCGCACGGCCGACGGCGGCGTCCTCTTCCTCGACGAGATCGGCGAGCTCGGCCTCGACGAGCAGGCCATGCTCCTGCGCGCGCTCGAGGACCACACCTTCCTGCCCGTCGGCAGCGACCGCGAGGTCCACAGCGACTTCCAGCTGATCGCCGGCACCAACCGCGACCTGCGGGCGGCCGTCCGCGCCGGCCGCTTCCGCGACGACCTGCTCGCCCGCATCGACCTCTGGACCTTCCGCATGCCGTCGCTGCGCGAGCGGCCCGAGGACATCGAGCCCAACCTCGAGTACGAGCTCGAGCGCTACGCCCAGCGCCACGGCCGGCGCGTGACCTTCGGGCGCGCGGCGCGGGCCCAGTTCCTGCGCTTCGCGGTCGGCGCGGACGCGCGCTGGCCCGGCAATTTCCGCGACTTCGCGGCGGCGATCGAGCGCATGGCGACGCTGGCCCCGGCGGCGCGCATCTCCCCGGCGGAGGTCGACGCCGAGCTCGCGCGCCTGCAGGCCGCCTGGTCCGAGGGCCAGGTCGGCGACGACGAGGCGCTGCTGCGCCGGCACCTGAGTCCGCAGCAGATCGCCGCGCTCGACCGCTTCGACCGGGTCCAGCTCGCCGATGTCCTGCGCGTGTGCCACGAGTCGCGCAGCCTGTCCGACGCCGGCCGCGTGCTCTTCGCCGCCTCGCGCCAGCGCCGTCGCTCGCAGAACGACGCCGACCGCCTGCGAAAATTTTTGATGAAGTTCGACATCACCTGGGCCGAGCTGCAAGACAAGCCATGATCACACCTGCCACGACACCCCCGCGGAGGACCGCATGAGCGCGCCGGTCCTCGTCACCGGCGCGACCGGCAACGTCGGCCGCGCGGTCGTCCGGGCGCTGCGCGAGCGCGGCCTGGCGGCGCGGCCCGGGCTGCGCGACCCCGCCGGCGACCGCGACGCCGTCGCCCTCGACTTCCTGCGCCCGGAGACCTTCGCGCCCGCGCTCGCCGGCGCCGGCGGGCTGTTCCTGCTGCGTCCGCCGGCGATCTCGGACGTCGGCCCGACCCTGAACGCGCTCGTCGACGCCGCCCTCGCCGGGGGCGTGCGCCGCGTCGTGTTCCTCTCGGTGATCGGCGCCGACCGGCGCGGCTACATCCCGCACGCCAAGGTCGAGCGCCACCTGTCCCGAAGTACAGCCGCGGTGACCCTCCTGCGCGCCGGCTTCTTCGCCCAGAACCTCGGCGACGCCTACCGCCCCGACATCGTCGAGCGCGACGAGCTGTTCGTGCCCGCGGGCGCGGGCAAGGCCGCGTTCGTCGACGTCCGCGACATCGCCGACGTCGCCGCGCGGGCGTTCGCGGAGGACGGCCACGCCGGCCAGGCGTACACGCTGACCGGCCCCGAGGCGCTGGACTTCGACGCCGTCGCCGCGCTGCTGAGCGCCGCGCTCGGCCGACAGATCTCCTATAAAAGGCCGGGCGCGCTGCGCTACGTGCTCCGCCTGCGCCGCCGCGGCCTCCCGCTCGCGCAGGCGATCGTGCAGGCGGTGCTGCACGTCGGCCTGCGCTTCGGCCAGGCCGAGGACGTCGACCCGACGCTCGCGCGCCTGCTCGGTCGCCCGCCGCGGACGCTCGCGCGGTACATCGCCGACCACGTCGCGCTGTGGACGCGCTGACGGCTCAGCGCGGAGCGAGGCCGACCTTCGGGACCTCCGCGTGGGTGATGCGCGGGGGCTCGTGGTCGGGGTCGCAGCGGTACTGCGCGAAGTCGGTCCAGCCGCGCTCCTTTAACAAATCCTCGTCGAGGATGGCGCGGCCGGTGAGCTCGGCGGGGGGCGTGGTGACCAGCTCGAGCGCCGCGTCGGCGACGATCTCCGGCCTGCGCCACAGCTTCGCGTCGCCGATGGCGAAGTTCATCGTCGCCTGGCTCTGCACGAGGGTGACCGGCCACAGCGCGTTGACGGCGATGTTGTGCTCGCGCAGCTCCTCCGCGAGGCCGTGCGCGAGCATCGTCATGCCGTACTTGCTGATCAGGTAGCCGACGCGGTGCGGGAGCGCGGCGAGCTCGACGGGCGGCGAGCAGACCACGATGTGCCCGCCGCCGGCCGCCTTCAGCGCCGGGATCACGGCCTGCGCGGCGGCGAAGGCGGCGCGGACGTTGACCTCGTGCATGAGGTCGAAGCGGGCCATCGGCGTGTCGGCGACGTCCTGCCACCACAGCGCGCCGGCGTTGTGGACGAGGATGTCGACGCGCCCGAAGTGCCGGGCGGTCTGCGCGACCATGGCGTCGATGTCCTCGGTGTTGCGGACATCGACGCGGATGGGCAGCGCCTGTCCGCCGAGGGCCTCGACCTCGCGGGCGACGGTGTAGATCGTGCCGGGCAGGCGGGCCTTCTCGGCCTCGCTCTTGGCGGCGATGACGACGCGCGCGCCGTGGCGAGCGAAGGTGAGGGCCATGACGCGGCCGATGCCGCGGCTGGCACCGGTGACGATGGCGACCTTGCCGGCGAGACGCTGCGACTGCTGCATGACGCGGCGATGATAGCCCGCGGCGGGCGGTCCTGTCACCGGGGTCCGACGACGAAGTACATGTCGATCTCGCCGGCGTTCTTGGCGGGCAGCTTGCCGCGGTGCTCGCAGACGAAGCGGTCGCGGATCGCCAGGTAGGTCGCGCGCGACACGTTGATGCGGCCGGCCTCGCCGGTCGACTCGAGGCGCGAGGCGATGTTGACCGTGTCGCCCCAGATGTCGTACGCGAATTTCTTGTGGCCGATGACCCCGGCCATCAGCGGCCCGGTGTGCACGCCGATCCGCAGCTCCCACGGCTGCTCGCCGCGCGCGGACTTCTCCGCGCCGACCTCGACCATGAACCGACCGATCTCCCACGCGGCCGCGACCGCGTCGACCGCGTGCGTCGCGTTGGCCGCCGGGATGCCGCCCGCGCACATGTACGCGTCGCCGATCGTCTTGAGCTTCTCCAGGCCGTGGCGCGCGACGATGCGGTCGAACTCGGAGAAGTGGAAGTCGAGCTCGCGCAGCAGCGCCGCCGGGCTCAGCCGGCTCGCCACCCGCGTGAAGCCCTTGAAGTCGGTGAACAGCACCGTGACGCTGTCGTGGTAGGTCGGCTTGACCTGGCCGGTGCGCTTGAGCTCCTCGGCGACCTCGGCCGGCAGGATGTTCTGCAGCAGCGCGTCGGACCGGGCCTTCTCGTCCGCGAGCGCGCCGTGGGTCCGCCGCAGCTCGTCGTTTTGCGCCGCGATGCGCCGGCGGGCCTCGTCGATCTCCGCGCCGATCGTGCGCTGCATCGTCGTGACCAGCTCCTTGCCGTCCTCGGCGCGCGCGCGGTAGCTGTCCGCGCGCTGCAGCTTGCGCAGCAGCAGCCGCGGCTCCGGCGCCCGCGGCGGCGCGGCCGGCGGGGGCGCCTGCACCTGCTCTTCAGAACATGTCCCGAGGGCCAGGATCACCATCGTCGCGTTGTGCAGGAGCGCCGCGCCGCCGCGGACCAGCGGCGCGATCTCCCCGCCGGCGTAGAAGCCGAAGATCGGGACGTCGGGCAGCGCGCGCGCGACGGCCTCGAGCTCGAGCGCCGTGCGGGTCCCGAGGATCTGCTTGCGCGCGGCGCACGAGAACACCAGCGCCGCCGCCGGGCGCCGCGTCGCGCCGTCGCCGGGGCCCCGCGCAGCGACGTCGGCGCGCAGGTCCTGCAGCGCGCGCTCGGTGCTCGCCAGCAGGACGTCGCGGATCGCCTCGGCGAGCTGGACCTCGGCGCCCTCCGGGACCTCGCCGCCGTACGCGATCCAGCCCGCGGCCTCGTCGCTGGCCAGCGGCGTGCGCACGTAGAAGCCGTCCTCGCCGGCGTGCACCGCGAGCGGGAGCTCGGGGATCGGCCGCGCGTGCGCGCCGAAGTAGTGGCGATAGAACTCGAGCGCGGTGCGCTCGCCGATCTTCGCGACGCGGTTGCCCTCGACGCGGCCGGCGACCTGGCGCGGACCGACCGGCGTCCAGCCCTGGATCACGCGGAACTCGCAGCGCAGCGGGCCGGCGCACAGGAGGATCGGGAGCGCGTCGTGGACCACGCGACCATCGAAAAACTGGGCGCGCGCGGCCGCGGGCCGGTCCCACTGGCCGGCGAGCTTGCCGCCGAAGACCGCGCAGCCGGGCGGCAGCGCGGCCTCGAGCGCGGAGATCTGGGCCTGGCTGCCGCCGAAGCGGCTGTCGGGCAGGACGAAGCACAGGCCCGGATCGTCGCCCGCGCCGACGCGCGCCTGCGCGAGCGCCTGCGCGGCCGCGGCGGCCGGGTCCTGCGACGCGCGCTCGCCGAGGCCGGCGCCGAAGCGGATGACGTCCGACGCGAACAGCATCAGGCCGATCGAGTCCTCGCTGATGCCGAGCCGCGAGGACAGGTCGCCCGCGGTCGTGGTGCCGACGATCGGGACGCCGGGCAGCGCGCGCGCGAGCTCGGCCGCGAGCAGCTCCGGATCGAAGTCGCCCGACACGGTCAGGATGCCCGCGGCCGGCGCGACGTCGCCGAGCTGCGCGCGCGCGTCGGCGACGACCGCGGCCAGCACCGCCCGCCCGTCGAGGCCCTCGCAATGGCCCACCCCGATCCTCAACATCGCGGCCCCATGCTGCGATGATACACGCGCGGCCCGGTCGTCGTCGCGGTGTAAGGACCGGCGCGGGCGGTCGTTCGGGTGCTGTCACCGCAGGAAGTCCACCATGTCCCTCCGCAACCTCGCCGTCCCCGTCCTCCTCTCTCTCGTCGCCGTCTCGGCCTGTGCCAAGCGCTCGGGCCCGGGCGGCTCGATCGGCAGCCCCGAGCCCGTCGGCCCCGGCGGCGGTGTGGCCTCCGGGTCCACGACCCCGGGGACGTGGGGCGGCGACGCTGCGCCGCCGTCCGCGAAGGGCGAGGTGGTCGCGTCGCGCGACGCCGCGGCCGACTACGACGGCAACGCGAGCGTCAGCGGGGCGCCCGTCTCGCAGCCGGAGAAGCAGAAGGCCGGGCTCGGCACCGCGTACGGCGAGCAGCGCTTCAGCTCGGTGCGCTCGACGACCTTCCGGCGCGCCAACCCGACGACGCCGGACGCCGTGCTGGCGCTGCGCTACAACGACGCGCAGGGCGTCGACCAGATGGCGCACTACAAGACCGGCGGCTACCCGCAGCGCGCGTCGAGCCAGGCCGGCATCTTCACGGTGACGCTGCGCGACGAGGCGAACAACCCCCTGCCCGGCGCGCAGATCGGCGGCGACCTGTACGCGGTCGGCGAGGCGGGCGCGCGCTACACGATCGGCGTCGAGAACAACAGCGCCTACCGCTACGAGGTCGTCGCCTCGGTCGACGGCCTCGACGTCGTCGACGGCAGCGAGGCCGACTTCACCAAGCGCGGCTACGTCCTCGACCCCTACACCAGCTTCGTCATCGAGGGCTGGCGCACCGGCGACGACACCGTCGCCGCGTTCCGCTTCAGCGACATGGACGACTCCTACGCCGGCCGCGTCGGCAAGGGCCGCAACATCGGCGTCATCGGCGTCGCGTTCTTCCACGAGGAGGGCCAGGCCTCCTATGACGAGCTGCGCCGCCGCGACCAGGCCGACCCGTTCCCCAACCGCTACGCCCCGCCCCCGCCGACCCGCCGCGCCGGCTACTGAGCGATCCTTCCGCCAAAAAAGGGACATGTCCTCGTGGACATGTCCCTTCGCGCATGTGCGAAGCGCCAGGCGCCTGCGCGGCGACCGGCGCACCCGGCTCGCTGTCCCGCGGGAGGGACGCGCGGCTAGGTGGTCGGCTTCTGGCCCTTGGTCATGTCACGCTTCATGCGCTCGGCCATCTGCTCGGGGCTCAGGTCCTCGGTGTGGGTCGCGACGCCCCACATGTAGCCGGAGGGGTCGACGACGGCGCCGTAGCGGTCGCCCCAGAACATGTCGGTCACCGGCATGATCTGCTTCGCGCCGGCGGCGGTGATCTTGGCGAAGTTGGCGTCGACGTCGGGCGTGTAGTAGTGCAGCGCGATCGGCGAGCCGCCGAGGGCGGTCGCCGACTTGTAGCCGCCCATGTCCGGGAACTCGTCGGCGAGCATCAGCGCGCTGTCGCCGATGCGCAGCTCCGTGTGCATGATCTTGCCGTCGGGCATCGCCATGCGGTCCTTCTCGGTCGCGCCGAAGGCGGCCTTGTAGAACTCGATCGCCTCCGCCGCCTTCGCGACGGTCAGCGAGACGGTCACCGTGTGGTACTCGCCCGGCACCGGCTGCTTGGCGGGCGTCCCGGCGATCTTCTTCCACGCCGGCTCGGCCGGCTTGCCCTTCGCCGGCTTCGCCGGCTTCTTCGCGCCCTTCGCCGGGGGCGCGAACGCCAGCGCGGCGCGCTGCTGGGTCTGCTCCGCGGTCAGGTCCTCGACGTGGGTGCCGACCGCCCAGCGGTGGCCGAAGGGGTCGATGACCTGGCCGTAGCGGTCGCCCCAGAACTGGTCCTCGAGCGGCATCTCGGCCTTCGCGCCGGCGGTGACGGCGGCGGCGTAGGTCTGGTCGGCGTCGGCGACGTAGACCATCAGCGAGCCCGGCGAGCCGCCGAGGGTCAGCGGCGACTTCATGCCCTCGGCGACGTTCTCCTCGTCGAGGAACACCAGCGAGTCGCCGATCTTGATCTCGGCGTGCATGGTCTTGCCGTCGGGGCCGGGCATCGCCAGCACCTTGGTGGCGCCGAAGGCCCGGGCGTAGAACTCGATCGCCTGGTCGACGCCCTTGACCGTGAGCTGCGGGGTGAGGACGAAGAAGCCGTCGGGGATCGGCTTCGCGGCGGGCTTGGCGACCGGCGTGGGCGCGGGCGCGGGCGCGGGCTCGGGCTGCGCGGTGTCGGCCTTGGGGGCGCCGCAAGCGAGGGGCGCGAGCGCGAGGAGGGTCAGGAGGGTGCTGCGGATCGTCATGAAAAAGCTTCCTTGTCCGGCGCGAGGCCGGCTCCGATGGGGGGCGCGGAGGGTGGCAAAACCGCGCGGCGATGTCCAGCGCCGGATCGCCGTTCTGCGCGCGCCCGGCCGCAGACCTGGAGCGAATGGCGGCGGCGACTCACGCCGTGAGGCCGCATCACCTGTCCTCGGGGACAGCTTCGGAGCTCTCACGTCCGACGTCGTCGCATCGCCTGTCCCCGGGGACAGCTTCGGTGTCGTCGCGTCACCTGTCCCCGGAGACAGCTTCGGTGTCGTCGCGTCACCTGTCCCCGGAGACAGCTTCGGTGTCGTCGCGTCACCTGTCCCCGG
>Ga0075163_10002312_pt1 | contig 25722 bp, 47 predicted proteins | sample JI1023141ADNA_FD_71478 | JGI IMG/M metagenome (GOLD analysis project Ga0075163, IMG submission 71478) | Wastewater effluent complex algal communities from Wisconsin, to seasonally profile nutrient transformation and Carbon sequestration -... | ecosystem: Engineered > WWTP > Effluent > Algae... | reverse complement strand
TTCTTTTGGCGAATAAAAAATCTAAAAGAATGTGGCCTTTGGATTTTGTTAATAGAAAACCTAAAGGTTTTTATTGTGTGTGCAAGGGCAGATTGCGTTTTAGTAAGCGTAATGCCTAACTAAGAGCTAACCTGCAAAGCCCTACAACAGAATATGCTTTACGTTGTAACTGTTCGGGGCTTTGTCAGCGTTGAGCGTGAGTTAGATGTGTTTAATTTTAACGATGAAGTGCAGGAGATGATTGTGGATACAGTAAGTTTACTTGTACAGATTGAACAGTTGAAAGCCGAAAATGAAAAATTGAAGGCTATTCTTAAAGAGGCGATAGAATTACTTAGAGAGTCGCAGAGAAAGAGTGCTGATTATACATGGGCAAAAAAGAGGGATAGGTTGTTGTTAAGCATCTAACACCAGCAATAAGAGGACGCACCCTCTTTGATGTAAACAATGGCAATGTTGCCAAGATTTATTATTAACGAAGTAATCGGCTGGGGTGCGTTCCTGCTTGATTGCTGAGTTATGCGTTATAGAGGATAAGAGCATGAAAAAATGGTTAAAGTCTTTTGTACATAATGTGATTGTACATCCGTTGATGCAATTTTTACCCGAAAAAATAGGTACTAAGATGCACGATAGAAATGCAGACTGGGCATTTAAAAAAGACGCATAACACCGAAACTAACAGGCAACGACCCGCGCTGATTTATGCGATTGAGACTATGCTAAAAACATAGAAAAGTACAATAAATGTTTGGGTTGTTGTCCTTGTTAAATGCAAAGTTAGAAGCGTTGCGGTTTAGCGATAAAGTGTGGAGATGATTATGGCTACTTACAGCACAAATAAAAAACTAATAAAAATCTGCAAAAAACCTATTGGGCGTTATTTTGGTGCAGGTTTTGTTGGCAGAGACATAAAAAGACTTAAGGTTGTAGCGTGTTGGCGAGAAAGAGAACTGAACATATTGCTTATTGGCATTAGCTGATAACATCTAACACCAGCAATAAGCAGCGATGTCAAAAATTCTACAATATGCGAGGCTGAGATATGATTAACTATGACGTAGAGGCATTATAATGAATGTTACAGAAACTTATATAACAGAGCTTAAGGATAATGAAATTTTCGTATTCGGCTTCGGTTTTTATAGCTGAAAATACAGGAGACTATCATGCCAGCAAGAATACAACTCAATAACGGAGACTTAGTTCCAAATACCCGTTTAACATTCCTTGAAGACTTACCGTCTATTAATAAACGCAGACAAGCTAGGTTTCGCTGCTCCTGTAATACAGTAGTAGATCGTGACTTGCATTGGGTACGTTTTTTAAATATAACCAGCTGTGGTTGCTATAAATCAGAGTTGGTAACAGAGAAAAATACTAAACATTCTCAAGCAATAAGAACAAAACCAACTGGCAGTTATCGTTCATGGCAAGCAATGCACCAAAGGGTAAAATCAGATCCTCATTATACAAATATAACCATTTGTGAAAGATGGTTTGATTTTGAAAACTTTTATAAAGACATGGGAGATCGGCCAGATAAACAAACCATAGAAAGAATAGATAATCTGGGTAATTACGAACCAAATAATTGTATATGGGCAAATCGTAAAACACAGGCCCAAAATACAAGTAGTACAGTTAAAGTAACTATTGATGAGGAAACCCATTCAATTAACGAGTGGTGTCGAATTAAAGGTATTGGTTATCATCTAGTCAAACAACGTAGACAACGTGGTATGACACTAAAAGATGCTATTACTACTCTTGTTAATACAAGCAAACAAAGTAGAATAATTGACATGAATAATGCAATTACAGAATACTATACCGATAGGGCAAATAGTGACCTAGCAGCCTTAGCAAAATAAATTATCACTAACGGAAACAACACTTGGACATTTTAACTGCCTTCCTATTAATATTCGCAATATTATGCGTAATCATCATGGCTAAATTAGCCTACAATTCTGGTGTAGAATCAGTAATAGAAAGTGGTTTAAACAATAGACGCGTTGAAGCTCATGGCAAAATATACAAAGTTACCGTTACCCGTCTTAATATTTAATCTTCAGGCCTCATATGAAATACTCTCAATACATTAGATTTGATACTAAATTAAATTGGAATCTTGTTACTAGTCAAAAATTAACTAAAGAACAGATTGACACTTTGCATGAGCTGTATTGTCAACTGACCATAATACTAAAAATTATGAATAATCCAATGTATAGAGACATATCTCCTTTGATGTGTTCTTTCTTGGAAGATTTAGAGTTTAAACTACAAGACAACTGGAATTTTCCTAGAGACGCAATGAAGCATTCTTATTGGAATCGTTCCACTGAATGCTCCTGCCCCTATCTTGACAACAGAGAATCATATGGCCATCACAGGATTTATTCTTATGGCTGCAATATTCATGGTTATTTAGTATGAGTATATTCGATAAAATCTTTTTAGATGATGAGCGAAATCCATGTGATGTTACATGGATAGAGCTTTGTGAAAAAAGAGGCTGGTATATTGTCAGAAATTATAATGATTTTATATCACTAATTGAAGACAAGATAGACTGGTCAAATCCACCTAAAGTGATCTCTTTTGATCACGATATTGCCTCGTTCGATATTAATGGAAAAGAGAAAACTGGTTATGACTGTTTAAAATTCTTAATTGAATACAGCCACATCAATAATACTCCTCTTCCTGAATGCATATTTCATACAATGAATTATATTGGAAAGAATAATATGCAGTCTTATTATAATAACTATCTAAATATGCTAGATATTATTAACTTCCGTCAAAATTAATAAACAACATTAGTGTGTTTAAATTTTTTATTTTGGAGAAAACAAATGTCTATAAATTTAGACCTACTTATGTCTTTAGCTCAACTATCTAGAGATGATTCAGATAGAGATCTTTTAGATATTGAGTCTATCCCTATGCCGCATAAATTAAAAGAAGCGGTAAAAAGAAAGAAAGAGCAACAAGAGGACAAAATTATTGAAGATTGCGCGGAAAGCATTATAGAAATTCTTTCTGCAAGAAAAAAACATACCAATAAACTTGTTACATCGATACGAAAACTTCGTTCAGATGAGCGTAGTCTTTTAGCTACTATTAAAAAGCTAGAAGAATTAGAAAAAACTGCCATTGAAACAAATGACTGGATTCCATTAATTGGAGCTCTTGGCCTAAATAGCTATAATCCTTTTCATCATCCTTGTTAAAACATTTTATATTGCCTATGTGCATATAAAACATAGCAGCAGAATCAGTCCCTAAAAATGTACTACCACAATACATATAGATAACTAAAATCTATATCCTTAGGTAAATACATTGTGGCATTCTGCTGCTCTTTTTAAAATCCTTGCCCGTAAATTAAATAAATTGCCGCCTAGAGGTGAAGCAAAAATGTTTACTTAAATAGAATTTTATAATTTACTAGGAATGCAGATTTTTTGGAATCCCCAAACTTAGGCTGGCAAACAAAATAAGCCCGGCCTATTGCAATGATACATATATTGTCACAACTGTATAATTATGATTGCAAATCAGGAGAAATTAAATGATAGACAAAGAAGAAGTAGTCGCGCCACAAATAAAGACTAATTCTAAAAAAGTTATTGCAGATATTGTTTCTGCAGAGTCAAGAAAAATAGTGGCGCTTGACTACGACGACACATTGACATCCAACCCTTATGCCTGGCTTGCTGTTGCGGCTATTCTTCATAATAGTGGTTTTGATGTATATATCGTCACATATCGCTATGATAATGCAGAGGAATCTGCTGAATTAGAACACCTAAAGCACTATGACTACATTAGTGGAATAGTTTTTACTGGCCGTAAAGCCAAAGACAAAACATGCAGAGATTTAAATATTTATGTCTCTATATGGATAGATGATAATCCAATCACCATTACTCATAGCATGAAAGGTATGCTTAATAGCTATACTCCACTTTTCAAGTCTGAAACGCATCATGCCATAGACTTAACAATTCACTAGAAGGTTGCAAAAAAATGGAACAAGAACAAGTAGCGGAAAGACAAATTGAAGTTAGTTACCGTGGTAAAAAAATCACTGGATACGTACTGGTATCTTTTGACGCAAATGGCAAACCATTAATTCCACATGCAAGTGTAGAAAATCTAGCTTTTAAGCTTGGATATTCTTCGCGTGTATGTAATGTACGTTTATTAGCAGCATAAAAATATAAAATACGTAAGCCTATGTTGCGGCAATATAAAGTTAATGCGTGGTACGCCCATATGACTTAATTGTACAAGACATAGCAGTATATTTATAAAGAAAAATAATGAAAGAAAAACTACAAGGCGCTGCACTAGCTATAGCCGTAATGTTTATTGTTGGTTTAATGATTATTCCAAATATTATTGAGACTATTAAATCTAGTAGTCAATTTAATAATACTGAATATACACAAAAGCTACAGATAACAATAGATTCAAAAACTGTAGATTTATATGTAGTGTCTTCACATAAGCTAAATTGCGAAAAGTGGGAAGGTTCAAATAATGGAATCAAATGCTATTGATTTAAATAGAAAAGAAAAAGTAAAACTAATTGCCAAGGAACTTTTCCCTGACAAGATAGAATTCTTTAATGAAATTATTTATAACATAGAAAGTTATTCAGCTAAATCCGAAGAAATTTTTGGTAAAACTCTTTATCACACTGACCAGCATATATTTGCAGTAGTAATAAGGTCATTTGCCATTGGTAAGCAACTTAGCTTAACTGTAGAAGAGCTAAAAATACTTTTTTGTGCTGCACTACTGCATGACATGTATCATTCATTTGGAGCATCCTCCGATGTTCTGAATGTTACTGTTGCTATATACGTTGCTAATAATTGTTTTACAAACAACTTTGGTAAAGAGTTTACGTCTTCTGTCTCTGACGCAATATTATGTACGGTATATCCATATAGAATTAGACCTCAAAACGAGGTTGAAAAAATATTGCGTGATTGTGATATAACAATGTGTTTAGAGCCAGACGCAGAATCTTTTGCAGTAGGCCTAACTAATGAGTTATCCATATCTGGCAAAAATATAATAATGTCTGTAGATGACATGTATGAGTTTTCAAAATCTCAACGCTTCTACACTATTCCTGTAGCAAATTTATTTGGCATTCCTTACGCATACGCAAAGGCATAATTATGAAGTATTTAAAAGTTTTTATAGACGGCATGGTCTATGAGTCAATAAATGATAGCATTATTGTTGGTAATCAATATATAAAAATTGATGACCTTCATGAGATATGCGGGGCATCTAATGTTATTAGAATGTTTCCAGATTATTGTACTGACCTGCCATTGTGGACCGTAAAAGGAAATATTCGACGAACAGATATTGTTTTGTCGGAAAACACATTGTCTGTTCTTGATGAAATATCAAAAATTCATGATGTGTTACCTATTAATGACATGTATAACGACGAAGCATTTTATCAAGCAAAAGAATATCTTGACTCTCATGTTTCCGATTCAAAAGACTATTTATTTGAAGATAAAATGAAAACTGGTTATGCACTACTTTCATTATTAAATAAAAAAATGATTCATGCATTTGACTTGCTATGCAAAGAAATACCTTCTGATAAGGTATTAATCCTTTATGCCTTGGAGACATATAATGATAAAGAAAGCACTCAAATGGTTTAATGATAAACTAGACGATATTGTATCTAAAATGAATAATGAAGGTGCGATTATAGCATCTACTGTAATGACTCGTTTTTCTACAATTCTTCCTGGTGAATTAAATACTATCATGGAGCTTATGCCAAAAAAGAAAGAAGAGAAAGTTGGACTTATCGATGTTTCAGTTGTCGTATGCTATGCTAAAGGAGTAAATCTCATCTTGGCTGTGCATAGAAAGGGTGATGTTGCAGCATGGGGTCTTCCTGGTGGAAAGTCTAATAAAGGCGAAGCATTTGTAGATACAGCAATTAGGGAATTCGAAGAAGAAACCCCATATCATTTAATAGACAGTAGCGCTATTACGTATTTAGACACTAGATATTTAGATGGCCACCGTGTTCATGTTTATATTATAGATGATTGGCTTATTAATTATCATAATAAAGAATGTGAGCAAAACTATGCATGGATTAATCCACAGTTATTGCTCACTGGTGCCTTCCCTGAATTTAATAAAAAACTACTGACTGATTTAGAAATAATATGACAAAGAACGATTTATCTGACGGGATTATTCTTGATGAGGTATTCTCAAAAGAACTTTATCAAGAATTGATCTACTATATAAATGATTGTAAATGGAAATATGGTTGGCCTACTAGTAATTCTGTTAAAAAATATATATTTAATTGCAAACATATAGATGTAAACAAATTTAATACGGACAACGTTGAGAATCTTCTTGATGGTATTTTATTAAAAATATGGAATATATTAAAAGATAAAATTGGATTTATATCACTATATAATTGCTATAGTAACTTAATGATTGAAGGCGTTCATGCCTTTCCGCACTACGACAGCGACGAAGACAATCAGGTTACTGCCGTAATTTATATTTGTCATGAATGGAATATGTTCTACGGAGGAGGCACAAGCATTATTAGAAATAATGAAATAATCAAAACTGTTTCCCCTAAACCAAATAGGGTGTTTGTTTTTAGCGGGAATCAACTGCATACTGTTCAATCGCTAACATCTGCTTGTGTTAATCCGCGAATAACCTTAATGTTTAAAGGTCACGTTGCAAATAATCTTATAGCTCCGTAAATGTTATCGTGTCATTTCTTATTGGACTTATATATTTTATTTGTGGACTTGTAAGTGTTGCTGCAAGAGAAACTACTGTCTGCATATCTGCAAAAGATAATGCTCCTGTGTCTATTATTTCAGTTGTAATTAAAGACGATACGGTAACTACCTGATAAGACCCAGACCTATACGCGACAATATTTAAATCGTCATTAGAGATAAATGCTAATTTTTCATATGTTGCGTATGTTGGTAGTTCATATATATCATAAGCATCATCTTTTACTACCGATATATTTACAAATCTAAATAAATTTCCTGATCTACTTATAAAATATGATGATCTAAAAAATTTTATTCCTGCTGCAGAGTTAGGATTTAACAACAATGAACTATCTGTAAATGCAGTCGGCTCTACTAATGAGTAAGTGACTCCATCGTCAGCTACTATTTTGTCAATAGTGGCATCTGTATAAACTAAACCAATCATAAAAATCTCCTATATAAAACACAATTATAGAAATCAATTCAACTAAAAACAATATAAAAATTATGACTAAAAAATTAAAATCTTTAACTGAATACAACAAAGAAAGACAACAGCTCTACTCTATACCATTAGACTCATCGCTTAATGGGATTGAATGCCCAGAATGTGGTAGCGAACTAAGGGATAGCAAGCCTATGGTTTCACTAACAAGCTGGCCTCCTAAAAAAGAAGTGCATTGTAACTCATGTGGCTATACTGGATACAGGATAGAGTAATATGGAAATTATAAAGCATGGCCTTCCTCCGTATAACCCTAATTCTCATTTAGTAAATTGCCTTAAATGTAATACTGTTATTTCATTTTTAGAGAACGAAGCTAGTTTTAGTTCTATCGCTAAAAATTCTAAAGTCTTATATGTTAAATGTCCAAAATGTGGACATCAAATAAAAAAAGATATTTTCTTCAATCAGCCCACTGGCCAATCATTAGACTATATGTAGTCGTTGCGAGAAACAGTTATGAAAAAATCAGACGTGGAAGAAATTTCAATTCTATTTGTACGCAATTTGATGAAAATGTCTAATGATAATTATTTTAATTTTCAACAAAGAGCTAAGATTCAAGAAGCCGCAACAGAAGCAATTATAAACACTCACAATCAAGGCATAGAAAGCGCCGCAAGGATAACTTTTGACGATACGCTTAACCCTGATGTCGTTAAAAAAATATTAGCATTAAGGATTAACAATGAGTGACCTTACCAGAGCAGAAGTAGAGCTTCTTGTATACCTTTCTGAAGAATGTTCAGAAGTGGCTACTGAGTGTTTTGATATTATTAAAATGATAGGTAAAACACTTTGGGATGGCTATGAAAGCACCAATCTATTTATGCCTGAGCTCGGAGCCAATAGAGACAAGCTTGAGTGCAAGATAGCTGATATCTTAGCTATTATCAAGATAATGGCTGATGCAAAGCACATTGATATGGAAAAAATCATTATGCACGCAGAAGCAAAACGTCAAAAGATAAAACAATATCTTCATTACAATTAAGGCCTTTTATGCAACAACACTTAGATGAATTGCAAAGAATGCAAAACTATGCATTCTTAATGAAGACATCTACTAGCTGTATTACTGCTGGTGTTTATAGAAAAATGTATTTTAAACTTTATTTTGAATATTATTTGGTTAGATAGGTGAAAGCATGGCAAGACAAGTATGGCAAACAGATGATGGGAAGATATTTCAATCATCTGAACAAGCAACTATTTATGAAAACTCCATAAAAGAAATGTCCTTTAGGCAGTGGGCTTCTAATGGCCGATATGTAGTCGCTGGCGCCAAAGCTATTATATTTAAAGATGGTATTGCTATGTTTGGGTATCATCAAACCAAAGAAAGGAGTATTGGCTATTACGATAATAGTTATAGAGATAATGCTGCCCAAGAAATAATAGATAGAGAGTATGACGAGTATACTGCCAGAAAGGCGAAAGAAGACGCTGATAGGGCTAATGGTCCATTTGCATACTCTGACTCAGATTACGAAGATAGAAGCCATATATGGCCATAACGGAGACGCATAATGGGCGGCACAGCTATTAAGAATGCTAAACGCATTGATGCCTTAGAGTACGAACTATACTGCAAAAATATAAACAACGTTATTGTGGAAATTAAAAACAGTAACGTGTTTGGTGATTTTAGGCATGAAATAATTAAATCATATCGTAACAAACAAAATTTTGGCGATATTGATATTCTTATAGAAATGCTGGACCCATCAAAACGTGAACAGTTTGATAAAGAATTTATTAAGCAATTTAGGTGTAAGCAGTCCGTGCCTAATGGCCCAGTAACTTCTCATGAAGTTGAAGGCGTACAAGTTGATTTAATTTATTCAAACAATAATGATTTTGATTTTTCAAAACATTACTACGCATACAACGACATATGCAATCTTATTGGAAGAATTGCACATAAAATGGGACTTAAGTTTGGACATGATGGTCTTTGGTACATAATTAGAAATGGTACACAGGTTCTTCATGAACTTTGTCTTACAAAGGATTTCAAAGAAGCTTTATCTGTAATGGGGTACTCATACTCTATATTCATGGAAGGCTTTGATGAGCTTGAAGATATCTTTTTATATGTAGTTGACACGCGTTATTTCAATCCATCTATCTACATTTTAGAAAATAGAAATCATCACGCAAGAGTTAGGGACCGTAAAAGAAAGAACTATATGCTTTTTCTTGAATGGTGTAAAAACAAGTCTTTTGATAAAAATGATTTTTATACTTACCCAGAAGATAAAGATTTATTTATTGAACATATAAATAAGTTTTTTCCATTTATATCTAGCACTATTGCTTTATATAAGCATTTAGATGCTAGACGAGTTAAGGCAAAGAATAAATTAACAACACAAATGATTATTGATCATACTGGTCTTACCGGCAAAGATCTTGGTCGGTATATAGCCGCAACAAAGGCAAAATATCCAACAGACCATAGATACTATAGCTTTATATTAGACACTCATAATAGTGATGTATTGAGCCATATGGACGATAATTATAAAAACTATATACCGGAGTAATAAAAATGAAAAGAGTCATATGCTGGGAATCAGAAGACGGTGTTCTTCATCGTACTAAAGAACTATGCGCGGCAGCTGATGCTGAAATAGTCTTAAGCAAAACAATTACGGAATGTACTGCTAATGGTATTTTTATGCAAGAAGAGTTCATGCAGGTAATAAAAACAGATGCTGTAACACGTAAGGCTATATCCCATATGTTTACATCAAAAACAGATATAGCTGAAGAAGCAATCGTTCAGGAACTAGAAGAATGAGTATTTTTTTAACTATTTTATTTTTTGTACTTGTTGGCATAGTTGATGTTTATTGTCATAAAAAGATTATGGACTCTGGAAAATATTGGAGACTTAATATAGGCCTAAAAGATAAAATGAAGATTCCTTTTTTTGGCTCTTTGTTTGTCTATATTTATCTTAGGCATCATGGTCATTTATGAGTATTTGGTATGGAAAATATGCAAATTAATTCGTGGATTATCTCAGATACCCACTTTGGCCATAAAAATGTTATTACATATGACAGTAGACCATTTAAAGATGTCGCTGAAATGGATGAGGCATTAATTGAAAACTGGAATAGCGTTGTTAAACCTGGAGATACAATTTATCATCTAGGGGATTTTGCATTCTCTTCAGAAGATAAAGTATGTGGGATTTTAGAAAGACTTAATGGAAATAAAGTTCTAATTCTTGGTAATCATGACAAAGTTATGAGAAGCGAAAAGGTTAGAAGTTATTTTAAATTAATTGTTCCATACCTAGAGGTATATCAGGACAAACAGCTTATCTGTATGTTTCATTATCCACAAATTCGCTGGAATAAGTCTCACAGGGGATCGTTTCACGTATACGGACATGAACATGGCAGCTATACGTATCCAGAACCCTGTAGAGCCATGGACGTTGGAGCGCCTTGTATTAATTACACCCCTATTAATCTTAAAGAAGTTATTAAAAGATTAGAGAAACTTCCAGTTACGGCACATCATTAATGGAAATTTGGAAAGATATAATTGGCTTTGAAGGGTTTTATCAGATTTCTTCAACTGGATTAGTAAAATCCGTAGAACGCATTGCCACAAGTAGATCAACATCACATTGGTATCCAAAGCGTGAAAGAATATTGTCTCCAGAAATAGCATCTGGATATTACAGAGTAATATTTTCAAAAAATGGGATTATTACTAAACATATAGTACATAGACTTGTTGCAACTGCTTTTATGCCAAATTTAGAAAATAAACCACAAGTCAACCATATTGATGGTAATAAATTAAATAATCATATTTTAAATCTTGAGTGGGCTACCTCTTCAGAGAATGTACGGCATGCCATAGCTACTGGATTGAAAAATCCTAAACTTGCATCTACTTATATATCAGAAGATATTAGGGAATTAGTTCGATCTGAATATATAAAAGGATCAAGAGATTTTGGATGTGTTTCTTTGGCTGCAAAATATAAAATAGGCAAACAAAGTGTAATCAACATAGTTAATAAAGGCTAAAATAGTTATTAACTAAACTAAACTACAATCCCTTATTGGGGAAATTTTATTAATCGCTTCTACTATGGAAGCACACACTCACCATTAACCATGAGGTTATAAACATGGCTAAGCTAGTTCCTTTTTCTGATTTTAATAATGCTGTAAACAAACAGTTTGCGGCAATGGTTGCTTCTGGATATCCTCTTGTTCGTCTAGACGTTTCTGGCGATGAAGTATGGGATAAATATATTGCATCGTTTCCTGAAGGTACCAACAAGATGTTCCGTGAGCGTCTTGAATATGATTGCAATTGTTGCAAATCATTTGTCCGCCGTATTGGTAATATTGTTGCATTAACTCCTTCTGGCTACATGACTGTTTGGGACAATAATGTAAAAGGCTATTACGCTACAGTTACTACTGCTCTACATTCTTTTCTTCAGTCTTTTAAAGTCAAAGAGTCTTTTTTAACAACAGAGCCATATGCGGGTTCTCGCCCAAATTTAGATCCCGCGCTTGGAACTACTTGGACTCACTTTTATTTAGCTGTACCAAAACAATTTATTTCATCTCATGAGATGATCGGCACTCTTCAATCCAATATTAACGGAACAATCACTGTATTGTCTCGCTCCATGGACGAATTAACACTAGATGCGGCCGAATCTGTTCTTGAGTTAATTAACCAAGATTCAATTTATCGTGGCTTAGAACACAAGCCAGCTGTTGTAGATTTTATCAAGCTCAAAAAGGCATATGACAAACTTAAGACAGAAAAAGCAAAAACACATTTTGTTTGGCATCATTCAATTAAAGATGGCATGAAGTGTCGTTTCCGCAATACTGTTATTGGCACACTCGTAGACGATATTAGTAGTGGCGTTCCATTAGAAAAGGCTGTTGCCTCTTTTGAATCCAAAGTTGCTCCGTCTAATTATAAGCGTACTTCTTCACCTGTTACTGCTAGCATGATTAAGGGCGCACAAAACAAAATAGTAGAACTTGGCTTGCAAGATGCAATACCTCGTCGATTTGCTTGTCCGGAAGATATTGATATTAAAAATATTCTATTTTCTGCTCAAACAAATAAGTCGTTAAATATTTTTGACGATCTTGTTGATGGCGCTTTAAGTGAAGTAGATAAACGTTCGCTGTCTAAGGTAGAAGAAATTAGCCTTGATCATTTTATTAAAAATGTACTTCCTGGCGCTTCTTCTGTTGAGTTGTTATTTCAAAATAATAATACCAACAATCTTATGAGCCTGTTAACGTCGGTTGATCCTGATGCTCCTCATTTGTTCAAATGGGATAATAGTTTTTCATGGTCATACAATAATGATGTTGCAGACACTTTACGTCAGCGAGTATCTGAGCTTGGTGGTCGAGTAGATGGTCCATTGCGATTCTCTCATTCATGGAATCATACTGGTGAAAACCAAAGCCTTATGGACCTACATGTACTGTTGCCTGGATGCGAATCTTTCTTGGATACTTGTAGTTCTATTAAAGATAGACATAGTGAGAAGAAAGAAATTCATAATAACTATCCATCAAATCAAAAATTTATTGGATGGTGTCGACGTTCTGATTCCGTAGTCGGCGCTTCACAAGATGTAGATCATACTTCTGCTCCTGGTAAATTTGTTCCTGTTGAAAATATTGCGTTTACAGATATCCGCAAGATGCCTCAGGGTGTATATACATTTAAAATCCATAACTGGCAAGCACGTGAACCAAATAAGACTGGTTTTCAAGCAGAAATAGAAGTTAATGGGACAGTATATCAATATGAACGTAAAGAGCCATTAGCTCATCATGAATGGATTACTCTTGCTCAAGTTACATTAAAGAATGGACAATTCTCTATTGAGCATATGATGGAATCCACCTATACAAGTAAAAATGTATGGGGTATTGATACTAATAAATGGGTAAAAGTAAACAGCATTATGTTGTCCCCAAATCACTGGAATGAGAATAATTCTGGTAATAAGCACTTGTTCTTTATTATTGATCAATGCAAAAATCCAGACAGTGCTCGCGGCATTTATAATGAGTTTCTGCGCCCAGAGCTAGAACAACATCGTAAAGTATTTGAGCTTTTGGGCTCAAAAACAAAAGCAGAACCATCTGAAAACCAAGTAAGCGGATTAGGCTTTAGCTCTACTATTCGCGATAAAGTAACTGTGCGTGTATCTGGTAAAACTAAACGCGTATTTGTAGTAAACATGTAAGGTATATTAAAATGTCAAAAGACTCATTATTCGAGTTAGCAGCTCGTGAAAAACTTCGCTTCGAAACTCCTCGTGGCCAATTAACAGTAGAAAGCTTATGGGACTTACCATTAAGCTCTGCTGCAAATATTAGCCTTGATAGCATTGCTGTTGCATTAGACACTGCTATTCGTAGCTCTGCTCCTAAAAGCTTTGTATCTAATACGGCATCAGTAGAAAACAAAATGCTTACATTAAAATTTGAGATTGTTTCTCATATTATTAGTGTTCGCTTAGCAGAAAATAAAGCAAAGGCAGAAAGTAATGAAAAAGCGGCGCAGCGTCGTATGCTTCAAGAAGCAATTGCGGCGAAGAAGAATGAAAAGTTATTATCTGGTGATATAGATGCGCTACAAGCTCGATTAGATGCTTTAACTTAAACTGTTTTAAACAAGAGTGGTGTATTTTGCATCACTCTCGTTAAAGGAATGCATTTATGAAAGTATTTGTAGGCAGAATACCTAAAGAATATCATCCTAAAAACATGATCACTGATTCATGGGTTTATTTTCAGCTTCAAAATAAAACCATAGAAGAATTGGCTGCAGAAATAATGCGAGCTGACTCTTGTACTGCTACAGTAAATACATTTAATCCTTTATTGTTAAACTATTTTACCGATGAATGGGCAAAACAAAATGTATTTTATATGAAGCATGATATTCTTACTATGATGGGAGATGATCCATATGTAGTAGAAAAGCTATCATGGGGCGGACCAGGTGAAGTACTATGCGATACTCACTATATTCTTATTTAGCATTTATACTATTGGACGAAACCTATGTTTAACGACAATATGCAGTATGTTTTATGTCATTCTGGCGGCATAGATTCATCTGTTCTTTTCCATCGTATGATTGCTGAAAATACATTATTCAGAGTTTTCCATGTATGTCATGGCAATAGGGCTTCTGATATTTTAGCTAAAGAATTAGTATCCTCTGTTTGTGCTAAGCATAATATTCCATATGAAGAAGGCCTACTTCCCATAACCAGTGAAACTGACGGAAGAAAACAGCGCCTACTTTTTTATAAACAAAATCTACGTGAAGATGAAGTGCTTGTAATGGGACATCATAAAGATGATTCTATTGAAAGTGTTTTATATAATTTATTCAATGGGTCTGGATTTGCTGGACTTGCTGGTATAAAGTATTTAAATGTTATTGATGGTATGCATATTTGTAGGCCATTCATTGCAGCAAATATGTCAAAAGAAAGTATAAGAAATTATGCATCTGATAATAATATAGATTATGTAGATGATGTAATGAATTCTGATCTATCTATACCAAGAAATGCAATAAGAAAAATGATTATACCAATGGTAGAATCTTTCTTTCCTGATTTTAAAAAGCACATACATAACTTTAGTTTAAAATGCCAAGAGCAAAATGAGTTAAATATATTTGCGGCACAGTACCTTGATAGAATGATGTCTAAGGACAACAATCTTTCATTGTTTTCTAAGAATGCAATTTATGATGCTCAACTTTCTTATTTTAAACAAAGCGACGTGTTTCTTAAAAATTGGTTTTTTTGTAAGTTTAAACAGTTGGGCGTGTCGTTGACTACAAGACATTATGATGAGTTCATAAGATTTTTATCTGGCCCAAGCTCAGAATTATCTCTTCCTTGTTGTTTTGTTATTAAAAAAACAAGCTCTGTTAATTTACCCATATTTGCAATATCGCAAACTCCATCTGTAACATAAAGGTTAATGTAGTGTTTATGACACTGCTTTAATTTCTTCTAGTGTTAGTTGATTATTATCTGTCCTTTTATAATTTATTATTTGGGTCTGAAGCCGTACTGGTTCGCAGGCACTCGACTTAACGCTTAGTAGACCTAAGTGAGTATTGCATCTGGATAATGTGTTTCCATATGACAGTTATGGCATAATAGTTGGCATTTATTTGCCTCTATAAGTAATGTTTCAAATTTTTTATTAGAGCAATTTCTAGCATCTAATTTAAATAATTTTGTATCTGGATTTAAATGATGAAAGCATAGTGCTGTATAATTTTTACTATAACCGCACATTTCACACTTATTTCCTTTCATTGCTATTAATTCTAATTTGCGAATTATGCCTTTGTCTTTTTGATTTGAATATGCTTGATATATTTTGTTGTTATGTGCATTTTTGCATTTTAATGAGCAAAATTTTTGAATACTATTCACTTCTTGAAATTCGTTATTACATTGTTTGCAATTCATATGGTCTCCTAAATTTATGGGTTGCTATTTTGTTATGTACTAATTATGAATATACACATAATTGGCGTCAAGCATTTTAGTAGAAGATTTCAAATTCGGGGAAAGCTAAATCTATTATTAGACAAGCTAATCCCGAGCCAAGCCTCAACAGAGGAAGGTGTAGAGACTATACGGAATCAGCGTAAAGCTAAGAGATAGTCCAGACCACAAATCCGAAAGGTGTAGTGAAAACTATAGTGGTAAGCATAATCGAGAGGAGTTACTCCCGTTGTCGGTTCAAGTCCGACCAGACCCACCAATTTAATGTAGTTTAATTCATACTACCTGTCAACCACTCCTTCTTTTAAAAGGTAAAAATTAAATGGCAAAAATTTCATTGACTCGCGCATTGGCCGAGTTAAAAACAATCGACGATCGTATTTTACGTATTACTCGTGACGAAAAATTTATTGGTGTAGTAAAAGGTACAAAACAAAAACCTTTTGGCTCTACTCAAAAAACAATAGAAGAGCTGGCCTCATCTATCAAGTCTTCATTTCAGTCATTAAATGACTTAATTGATCGTCGTAAAAAATTAAAGTCGGCACTTGTCTTAGCCAACTCAACTACAAAAATTACTATCAATAACGAATCAATGACTATCGCAGAAGCTTTAGATCTTAAATCATTTAATAATCTACGCAAAAGCGGACTTGCTTCATTGCGGATATGTCTTGCTGCTGCTCAAAAGGTTGTAAATGAAGAAAATGCAAAACTAGAAGATAATATTCTTAAGTCTCTTAATTCCATTTATGGTAATGTTTCTGATAAGTCTAAAGTTGACCCTTCTGCCTTAGCCAGCATTTCAGCTCCAATGAAAGCAGAACATGAAGCTTCTTTGTTTTGCACGTTCAATATTCATGAATATATTGCTAAAACACAAAATGATATTGAAAACTTTGCTTCTGAAATTGATTATGTATTGAGTGAAGTTAATTCAAGTACATTTATTGATTTATAAGGTTTAAAATAAAAACATGCTTGTCGCAAAAGATAAACCCGACTATCTGTATGCATTTTCGGTGAAATAATTAAAATGCGCCTTTCTTATATAAAGAAACTTAAATGTCGATAAAATCTAAGGCCTTACGTGTTTACGTACTAGGCCTGTATTTATCTAAAATATAACACCCTTAAAGGTTAAATTTTAAAGATGAAAGATTAAAGATAAAAGCTTAAATTTTTAAGTATTAAGTTTTAAACGATATAAGTCTAAAGATTATAAAATCCACGTATTATGTTTTACGAGCTTGTCCTTGGCTCTTCTTTTACTCGTGGCTGATTAAACATGTTTTATTTTTATTTAATTCTTTTGAGTTATAGACGCAATCATAAATGACGACTTCCCCCGTTTATTTAGTTTTGTTCTGTTTGGCGACTGTTTATTTCTCAGAAGAATTCGGGCCGCGCCTGCCTTAGTTGAAAAGGCGCACACATTTAATCCAATGTATCACAAGAGGCTTTAATTATGTCTATAGATCATATAATCAATCCAAGAGATTTACCTAACTGGCTTCAAGAAGAAGATGTTGTTTATTATGATAATGATCAATTTGCTGTCATAGTTATAGACAAAACATATTTTCCTTTTGCTAAATTCATTGGACACCTTAGAGTGTCTGGCTTCTCCTCACTCGACGAAGCTCTTGTTTACAAGGCTTGTTGTTATGACACTTGATGTCTTAATTATTTTGATATGTGTTTATCAGGCGCTATCAGAATCTCCACTACTTTTTGAATATACAAAGATGAGTTTTTATGAAGCTTGAAAAAAAAGATTGCCGTTTTGTTCATTGTTATAATGAGACACGGTATGGCGGGTTAACTATCGCCTATTTATTAAAAGAAAAAAGCATTATTGTTGGTCTTGCTTATTGCCATGACAATGACACATATAGCCGCAAACAAGGTACAGCTATGGCTGTTGGTCGCATTAATGACTATTTGCAGTATGGTCACAATGCACAACGTGATAGCGTTAAAGGCCTACGTGACTCTACTCATGGCAAAATTGTTGCATTTGAATTAGAGTCTTTGTTTGTATTGAAGACAATTTCTATGGCGTTGATTAAAGATTTACCTTCTGGCCTATCTGGTCTTGTTCAGGTGTTAAGCTTGCCTAAATTAAAACAATTTACGCTATCATTAGTTAAGTCTATCGAAGTTGAGTCTTTTGATGATTTAACTATTCCTGTTATCGATGACTTTATTAAACAATATGTCCTTAGATTTATTAAAAAATAAAAAGATGTGCCCGTAATTGTAACTGGATAGCAACCTCCCCTCCTAAGGGAGAAGTCCCAGTTCGAGTCTGGGCGGGCGCACAATAGAGACGATTATAGCTTTGCCATGAAATGTTCATATGCCATTGTTGACGAAGAAGAACGCTTTGTGCAAAAAACTCCATCGACAGATGCATCAAAAAACAGCAAGACTGGTATGTTTAAGGTCGTATCCTTTAATGGGGCGATACATACTATTTCGTCTAAAGACTTGTATGATTATACTTGCTTCGATAAGGACCGAAATCTTCTTAAGCAGTATTGTCCATATATTCCAAATAGCGGCGGAACATACCATGAAACATCTATTGATAAAGTAAGGGAAAAACTTCGCTCTTATTTTATTTTAAATTATTGAATATACCTAAGCTTATCAGTGAAATGGTAGAGTCTATTCATTTGCCAGATGTTATTGATAAATAATATTGTATATATTTATTTGCTGTGATATTATCCGCAAAATAAATAACAATAAATAAAAACATTAAGTTGTATCGATATGAATAGTAAAAATAAACAAGTTAAAATAAACAATCTTGTAGCTAAATTTTCTAGAATTAATAGAGGTGGTCCTCATATTATTTCTAATAAAGCTACTAGGCTTAAAACTAAGCTTGATATTCGTAAAAATATCGATACAATTTAATTGTATAATAAACAGTATGGGTGTGTTCCCGAACGGTGAGGGAGAAGACTGTAAATCTTCGGCATGCGCATGTTGGTTCGACTCCATCCGCACCCACCATTTTTTAATCTCCAATTCGCCTAGTCTGGTATGGCATTCCCTTTGGGAGGGAAAATAACGGAAGTTCGAATCTTTCATTGGAGACCATTTTTTTAGGAAAGTAGCTCAGCCGGTAGAGCAGTTGGCTTTTAACCAATTGGTCAGTGGTTCGATCCCACTCTTTCCTACCAGTATATCCATAATAAGCTAACCTGGTGGAAGCAACGGATTGAAAATCCGTAGGGCCTGTTCGATCCCAGGATTGTGGACCAATTTTAAAATCTCAGAGTATAGAACTAGGCGCACAGCGAGTGCGGTAGTGGCAGGAGATAGGGATTAGAGAACCCGAAAGCAATGCTTATAAAGAAGAAAAGGGCGCGCGCCCGAATGTATTCAGACCTAGTTTTGCAATCTATACTCGGAGATGCAGAGAGAAATCTTTGCAACTCTATTTTCTCTTTATTCGGGTAGACGCGCTATGGTGTGCGGATTGGCTGTTAACCAATTGTAGGCAGGTTCAAACCCTGCTATCCGAGCCAATTTTAATAGGTTGTTAACAATGAACAGATTTGCCATAGTATATGATAATGAAGACGGTACTGAACAATTTCCTTTTATGAATGATAAGAATCAATATCATATTTATAATACTAGACAAGATGCTGTTGAAATGATGGCCGTAATAGTGCAGGCTATTAAAAATAGAATTGCTGGTAATCCTCAAATGCGCAAAACTTATTTATGGCATGAAACTGTTCAGACAACTTTTCCAACTTCAGAAGAAATTGCCAGATGGCAACATAAGCTTTCTACTATGGAAATTGTAGAAGTTAGTATTAAGTTAGCATAATTCAATAAAATAAAAATTATTTGCTCTCGTCGTATATTGGTTAATACTCCGGGCTTTCATCCCGGCAAAGATGGTTCAATCCCATTCGAGAGCACCAGAGTTAGTAGTAGTAGGGTGGGTGAATGGTAAAACCGACAGCCTGCTAAGCTGTAGTCCTGAAAAGGGCACGAGGGTTCGAGCCCCTCTCCTACTGCCAAATTAGGAGGGTCAATCCGAAAGCCGGCGACCAAACTTTATACTAAACATTGTTAATATTATTGGAAAATCTACCGTCTTGGAGAGCGGCGCAGTCTTGAAAACTGTTTGATTCTGAAAAGGGTTAGTGAGTTCGAATCTCACATTTTCCGCCATTTTGTTTTTATGTATTATTAGCGGGGTTCGCATAGCCTGGTATTGCGCCTGCCTTCCAAGCAGGAGTCGAAAGACATCATCAGTTCAAATCTGATACTCCGCTCCATTTTAGATTTATAGGTTGCTGTTGTAACGGAAGCAAATTGCACTCCAAAAGCAAAAGACGAGGTTCGATTCCTTGGCGACCTGCACTATTAAGCCTAGTCAGCTTATTCCCTGATCACATGGGTTAAGTGTGTCGTTTTTGATATTTTGATGTTAATAAATATTCTGTTGTCCTTTCCAGCTAGTAATGGTCCGCGAAGTATGCGCTAATTACTTACAGTTCTTATTTGGTATCTGTGTCAAATACCTAATCGTCGACAGCGTTATATGTTGCTGTAGGTCGCCACAGCTTAAAGTATAGACTATACAAGGCGGTCGCCAAAATAGCGAGGTTGACAAGTGGTTTAAGTCGCTAGGCTCATAACCTAGACATTTTCGCAGGTTCGAATCCTGCCCTCGCTTCCATTCTTAATCAAATCTTATAATATAATAACTATGTCTAAATTATTAATAAAAATATTTCTATATTTTCATTCATTTATTTTTGAAGATAAATACTCTGAGGGATATAAATATGCCGCAGAAGAGTATGCTAATGGGCAGCCATTAGAAAAAATATCTATTCAGGCTTCTAATCCATTTGTTGACAATAGTTTCAATTATGGTGTCAAATGCTTTTGCAGAGACAATGGTCATCTTATGTGACACCCATATGGGCTTATGGTGAAAGGGATATCACAAGGGATTTCTACTCCTTTATTCTAGGTTCGAGTCCTAGTAAGCCCACCATTTTATTTTAGAGATATATTATGAGTATAATATTAAAAGCTAGAGAAAAATTAAAAGAAATGATTTCTAATGATTCATTAACTTCAGATATTTTAATTGAAATGATTTCAAGTGCAGCGATGTATAGATGTATTTTTTTTGGTAATGAAAATTATATAAACATAGATACTGGAATTCTTTCCGTTGAGTTGTGTGAGGCAATTCATAAACATTTTGATAACGACGAATGTATTATTGTATCAATAAATACAGACGGACGTAGTGTTTCTGTTTCGGTTATTCAGGAGAACAATATTGACAAATTACCATCCTAAGCTTCAGCCAGAAGATATTAAGATTATCGACATTGTAATTGATGAATGGTATAAACAAAATCCAATTAATCCAGATCATGATAAAGATACTTCTTTATTTATTGATCCTGAAAATATCTTTAAATATTTATTAATGCCAACTTCATGTGATAACGGTAAATTGCATCAAAAATGCGCTGCCCTTGCATATGATGATAATATTATTATTGTATCATTCCTTTCTTGCCAGACTATTTCAGTATATAAAATATCTGATTTAACTGGTTATTCCAACCTAGATGCTAAGCATATTGAGCAAAGCATCATTATTCAATGAGTAATCATGAACACTTTACCGAGTGCACTTTTAAATAATCCCTTTTTCTCTATTTCAACAGTCAATGACGTTCAGTCAATTCGTTTTCACGATAATGACTTTAGACGTTTTTTAAATTTAAATTTTAGAATGTTAGTTGGGCTATGTTATGGCGACAATGACACTGCTTCTGAAAAAAAAGAAAAAGATAGAACTCAGTATCCATTAAATGATCTTTTGCAAGTATTTGTAAGTTTTATTATATCTAGATATTCATTTCAATTAAAAGATTATTCTCTTCAAGAAACTAAGAAAGTATTATTAAATAAAAGTTATGATAATGTATTTGAAGACGAGATTAACTCTGGTGATACTTCTAATGAAGACCTTTTAAAATACAACCATCTTCATCAGCAGCATATTGCAGCAGTAGTAGACTTAATTTTATACTCTGCTCACATTGGATATCAAAGTCTTTTAGCCTATATTGATAAATTTAATAAAAACGAACCAATGAGTGCTAATCAACTTCTTGCCGTTTTAAAAGATTTTTATAGATCAGATACTCTCCTTCTGGTTGATGTAGATGGCAAAAATTCTATTATTACAGAAGTAACTGATGTTAGAATTGTAGAATCATTTGGCGGAAGCTCTTTTCAGTTTTTATACCCTGTATGCATACATAATGGAAATTCTTTTGTTGTTAAAAATGCTAGATACAGTATTCCCGTATGGGAAAAAGATATGCGTCCTAGTGAGATTGGCATAAGTGTTCCGTCTCAAGACGATATTGATAGCATTACTTTAAGGGCAGATAAGTATATCAATACTGTTAAAGATGGTCCTAAATACTTGTTTTATACTGGACGTATGGAATATAAACAAGGTTGGATGATTCGGCGCTTTAATGCTACTGGACGTGTAGTGATAGACTACTCTGGCATGAAAGAATCTTGTCCTAACTATTATTCCTTTTTCCCTTTTGGTGACGCTAGCGATGATGATTCAAGTTCATCAGGTTGCGAAAATCCAGATAAAAAATTAAAGCTACGTATGTCGCCTTATCTTTATGGCTTTTCATTGAAGTGTAAAAATTGGGGACAATTCAATGTTTCTGATTTATCTGAAATTGCATTTAGAGAAGATGCTTACGAAAAATTGGTTTTAGAAAATGAAACTAAAGATCTTATTCGTGCTCTTGTAGATAGTGGATTATCTGCTGGCCCAGATTTGATTGATAGTAAAGGTGGTGGATGTATCTTCTTATTAGAAGGTCCTCCTGGAGTAGGTAAAACTCTCACCGCTGAGTCTGTTGCTGAAACACTTAAGCGTCCATTGTATATGGTTAGCGTTGGTGAACTTGGTACTGATACAGTAGAGTTAGAAGAAAATCTTCGTAAGGCTCTAGATATTGCTACTTCATGGAATGCTATTTTATTGCTTGATGAAGCAGATATTTTTATGGAAGAACGCTCCACTATGGACGTTGAACGTAATGCAATGGTCAGTATATTCTTACGATTACTAGAGTATTATCAAGGTATTATGTTCTTGACTACCAATCGTGCAAAAAATATTGACAAGGCATTTGTTTCACGTATCAGTTTGTGTATCAAATATAACGATTTGTCACATTTAGACCGTGAACAAGTATGGTATAATATCTTGTCTTTATATGGTGCAGACTTTACAAAAATCGATGTCCATAGTTTAGCTTCTCATGAAGTCAATGGTCGGCAGATTAAAAATATTTGCCGAATTGCAAATGCTATTTCTAAATACAGAAATAGTGAGCTTTCTACCAGTAGTTATCTTGATATTATTAAAAAGACAACTATTATTTAAACAAACAATTGCGTAGGGTTTTCTCTACGCTTTATTTTTTGGAATATATAAAAATGCTTACTGATTTTTCTCGTAAAGCAAAAGACGAACATACCCGTAAACACTCTAAGGCAAAAGTACTGAATGCATCTACAAAAGTATATAAATTGCCTACCGGTGTTTTTGAGCATGGTATTTTAAAGCCAAAATTTGGCCGCCGATTAACTACTGCTGATGTAGTAGAAATGGTTGTTAAAAAGCGCTAAACAAAACCAGGCTGGCATTTCTTCATTACCGACTTCTAATGCCAGTCTTTATGATGAAGTCTGTTTAGTAGTACGCATTAGTGCTGTTGAACTAATGGCTTTATCCAAAACAAGAGTGATCTTGTAAGGAGAAACCGCATGATTAAAACGGCATTAATGTGTCTTGCTTTGACTGTATTTTATGAAGCAAGAGGCGAGCCTACAATAGGACAATATGCAGTTGCAGAGGTTGTTATAAACCGTGCTAACAATAGAGACTTAAGTATATGTGAAGTTATTTATGAGCCAGGTCAATTTAGCGGAGTTTCTAAATGGAAAAAGCCTAAATCTGATAACCCTGTCTTTTTAAAATCTTTATCTATAGCTAAGGCTGCGCTTGAGTCGCCTACCAATTATACGAATGGTGCTAATTATTTTAGAATCCATTCGTTAAAAGTAAAAAACAAAAAAGTTAAAAAGATCGGTAATCATATCTTTTATTAGGAGACTATATGTCTTTTCTTTTAATCAAATTTCATGCTGATTATGCTGATGAATTTGATGTTGAGGGCATATTGCTTGAGACCAGTTCGTGGTATGAGCAACATATGAAAAATGCACAGGCTATATTTAAGGAACAGCCTAATCAGGAAGTTTATTTCGGAACAAATGAAGCCATAGAGTATCAAGGCCTTGATAGCTATAAGCGTGCATTTACTGTAACTGAACTTTCACATGAAGAATATAGTCTATTTTTACACAGAATAGGTTCTCAATTCGGTCATGTCTGTTTAGTAGAATAATATATGCCCAGGTGGTGGAATAGGTAAACACACGAGATTTAGATTTTCGCGCCTGAAAGGGTTTACAGGTTCGATTCCTGTCCTGGGTACCAAATTGGATACATATTTATGGCACGTTCTTTTCGTCACGTTAAGGATCCATATGCTGATGATTATTCTTTAGAGGATAAGGCATCTATAGCAAGAATGAGAAAGCAAGAAAAACTTCGGCTTGGTCGTATTTCTTTACCTGCTGAAACAACTGAAGACACTCAAGTCTTAGTTTACGGACACGAAGCAGAGGCACACTTAACGTCTTTGCTTAAAGAGAATTCATATAGGCCTTACTAATGGATTATCAAAGACAAATAAATCTTCTATTAATAGAAGTAAGGGATTCTTTTAGGAGACTTAGAGCTGCTCTTACGTGGCTTTATAGCAAACATGGCTATAGTCTGTCTAAATGGCCTCCTGATGACATTCAATTTATAAAAAGCAAGTATGACTCATGTCTCGCATATAGCTCCGCCATAGGCTGCTTTGATGGCTATATGGAGCTTAAGCATTATTTGCAAATTGAATGTCTACTTAATGTCTATGATAGATTTATAAAATATTGGGTATAAATATGCTTTATGAAAAAATAAAAAATGATTATCAGTTTTCTAGAAAGCTAGTGCCAGTAGACCCTATATCAAGGGATTTATTGATGTCTATTGTTTCTGAGCTTGATAGTATTTTTAAACAAAACGGTGTGGTTTCTTATGATGACGCTTTAGCCGTTATTAAAAAGTTTCTTAAGCTGAATCATGAGTTCCAAAATCTTGCTACAGATGCAGATACTATTTCTAAATTAAAAACAGAAGAAATGGTTTTGGTTTCTTATATGCCTGCTCAATTAGACAGCCCAACTATGGCAACAATAGTAGGCTCTTTAATTTTAAACAATACCAACACAATGCAACTCATAATGAAGTTCTTTAAAGAAAACTACAATGGGATGTATGATGCTAAAAGTCTTAGTTCCATTGTTAAAGCTGCACTAAGTAAACCTTAATCTATGCATATAACAAAAGAATTATCCACAAACCTTAATGGGTTTATAAGACAAATAACCGACGAAGGCAAGTACAAACATCTTATAACTACAAAGTCATTTAATGGTTCACCGATACCATTTATAGGACCCAATTGGGAAGAAGTGGATTTTACTAAGCCTTATTGTCATTTTGCTGTAGTTACGCATGCCAACGGTAAACCACTTGGCAAAAAATATATTGGATTTAATGAGTCACTTGAATTTGAACATTA
>Ga0075163_10002311_pt1 | contig 25722 bp, 18 predicted proteins | sample JI1023141ADNA_FD_71478 | JGI IMG/M metagenome (GOLD analysis project Ga0075163, IMG submission 71478) | Wastewater effluent complex algal communities from Wisconsin, to seasonally profile nutrient transformation and Carbon sequestration -... | ecosystem: Engineered > WWTP > Effluent > Algae... | reverse complement strand
GCGAACTGCGTGGCGCTCGCCTTCGTGATCGCGTTCGTCGTCGACTGGATGTGGTCACCCAAGGTGCCCACGTCGGCTTCCACCTTCTCGAAGCTCGCCTCGAACGACACGATCGCCTGCGCGAGCACCACCGGATCGCCGCTGGCAGCCTCCTGCACCGCGCGGGCCTTCGCGACGTACTCGGCCACCAGCGGCATGACGGCACTCGCCTCCTTCGCCACTGAGGGCGACAGCGTCGACTTGGCCACCTCGGTGACCTGGCTCGTCAACTCCGTCGCATGCTCCGTCAGGTCCTTGACCGCTTCGGCGCGCCGCTTGTCGTTGGCGGTCTGCGCCGCGAGCAGCGCCGAGTAGACATCGGAGCGGATGGCGTCGTGCATCTTGTCCGCTTCCATCTGCGAGCGCTGGGCAGCCGAGCCGACGTTGAGTCCATCCGCGGTGGCAATGCTCTGCCCGAGCGCCACGAAGCCAATGCCGCCGACGATCGTCGTACCGGCCACGCCGAGGAATGCGAGCAGGAAGAGCTTCGCGCGGAGCGAGATGGAAGAGAGCATGGTCGGCCCGAGGGTACGTGAGGGGAGCTACGTGACGTCGCGAGAGGCGCGTGACCACGACCTCCGCCCCCTGCGGGTCGAAGTATCGGCCGCGTCCGGGACACCCTGAACAGGAACGCCGCCCCGATCTTGTCAGGAAGGCAGCCCGCGATGCATTCGTGCGGTAGCGATCACGCACGAGCCCCGCGGACTAGATGCGCGGTTCGAGTTCCAGCAGGACCGCTTCCAGCCGCGCCAGCTCGAACGGCTTCTCGAGCACGGGACAACCACATTGCTGCAGGAACTCGGCGGCCGCGGGCTCCTGCACGTCTCCACTCGCGAACACGAGGCGACGCGCCAGCTCCGGGCGGTGCGTCAGCGTCCACGCGTGCAGCTCCGGGCCGCTGAGTGTCGGCATCCGCAAGTCGCAGATGATCACGTCGAAGTCCGACGCGGCGTTCTCGCCGCTTTGTTCCTGGAGCTGCGCGAGGGCGACGGCGCCGTCGGGCGCTTCGGCCACCTCCCATCCGCGGCGCTTGAGCCAGCGGCGCAAGACGCCACGAACCGCGCCTTCGTCGTCGATGACGAGGGCGCGGCGTACGTGCGAAAGGTCGAGGAGACTATCCAACACGGGCCACCGCCCGTACGGGTTCGAGCGCGCTGCGCGCACGCGACTCGGCGGGAGCTTCGCTCCCGAGTCGAAATGCGCTGAGCACGTCGTCCAGCCGTTCGGCCTCGCCCGTCAGCCGTGCGGCCACCAGGTGCGACTGCTCGGCGGTGTCGGCCGTTTCCTGCGTAATCCGTCCCACCTGCTCCACCGCCGTCGTGATCTGCGCGACGCCGGTCGCCTGCTGCTCGTTCGCGGAGGCGATCTCGTTGATCACGTCGCGCACCCGCTGCACGCGTCCGTCGATGTCGGACAGTCGGGCCGACACGTCCTCGCTCAGCGAGGTCCCATGCCCGGCCTGCTTCACCGACAGCGCGATGAGCTCACTCGTCGTGCGCGCTGCCTCGGCCGAGCGCATGGCCAGTTCGCGCACCTCGCCCGCGACGACCGCAAAGCCCTTGCCGGCATCGCCCGCGCGCGCGGCTTCGACCGCAGCGTTGAGCGCCAGCAGGTTCGTCTGGAAGGCGATCTCGTCGATCGTTCGCACGATCTTCGCCGTCTCGTCGGCGCTCGTCTTGATCTTCGTCACCGCCTCGCTCAGGGCGCGCATCGCCTCCACGCCGGCCGACGCGGAGTGTCTCGTGTCTTCCGCGAGTTCGCGTCCGGCGCGCGCGTGATCCGCCGTGGACTTGGTCATCGCCGACAGTTCGTGCAGCGAGGCCGAGGACTCCTCGACCGCCGCCGCCTGGGCCGACGCGCCATGTGCCAATCGCTCGCTCCCGTCGGAGATTTCATCCGCGGCGTTCTTGCAGTCGACGGACAGCTGCGAGACCTCCGTCAGCGTCGTCTCCAGCCGCTGGATGGCGGCATTGAAGGCCTCCTGCGCATGGGCCTGGTCCCCGCTGAACTTCCCACCAAGGCGCGCCGTCATGTCGCAGTTGGCCAGGCGGTCGACCGCTTTCTGCAGCGCGCGGAGAAAGCGGAGCACGTCGTCGCGCTCGCTGGCCGCCTGCGCGTGGGCGTGCTGCACCGCGTCCATGGACGCGTTGAGATCGTTGATGACGTGCTTGTATGATCCCTCGAAGAGCGAGGCGTTGCCGCGCCGGGTGAAGTCGTTCTTCTGGGCCGCGCTGGAGACGGCCCCAGCCTCGGCGACGAGGGAGCGCACCGCGACGATGACCTTGCGATAGGCCTCGGCGGTCTCGCCCCCCTGCACGTCCACCTCGACGTTGCCGGCCGCCAACTCGTGCGCCACCTGCTGCAGCTGATCGGATTCCATTACCTCGCGCTGGAGGCCATTGGCGAGCCAGACGAGGACCGCGGTTTCCATGACCACGAAGGCGGCGTGAATGGCCACGATCCCCAGCGTGCACTGCCCGTGCGGCAGCAAGTGGACGCCGACGCCGCTGTTCTGGAGCACCATGAAGGCGACGTGATGCACCGCGATGACCGCCGCCGCCACCACCGGTGCGCGCCAGTCCCGGTACGACAGCAGGAAGGCGAGCGACACGAAGACGTGGAAATGCGCCTCCACCATTCCATCGCTCTGATGGATGAAGATCGCCGAGTAGACCATGAACGCCGCCGACACCGCCAGTCGAGTCAGCGTCGTGCCGGGACGGAGGCGCGAGAGCCAGAAGACGACCAGCGAGACCGGGGCCCCAACGCCCAGCGCGGCGAACCACGTCCCATGCAGCGTCGCCAGGACGAGGGCGACAGGCAGATGCAGGAGGAGCAGCAGGCCGAGCGATCGATCGACCCCTGTGCGGGCACGATCGAGGAGCGTACGGCGAGCCGTGGGTTCTGCGGGAAGGGTCATGCGGGCCGGCGAAGCGTGGGCGGCAACGGAAGGCGACCTCAGACGAACCCGAGGCTGCTGCTTACGGTATCGACCGCAGCGCACGTGCTCTTGAGTCGCCGTGACCGGGGAGTCGCGATGGCGGGCCCCGCCGTACCCCGGACGACGATCGGCGGGCGCCCCGGGGGGGCCCGCCGATGCATGACGCGTTCACCAACGCCCCCCCGCGAGGCCCTACGCGAAGCGGTGCATGCGCGACTGCAGGTGCTCGCGATAGGTGCGGCTGAGCTTGAGCTGTCGCCCGTCCCGCAGGATTACCACATAGTCACCCGCAAACCACGGTTGGAGCTCCTTGATCCGGTCGATATTCACGATCACGGCGCGGTGAATGCGCACGAACATCGACGGATCGAGCTGGGCCTCGACGTGATGCATGGTCTCGCGGATGAGGTGCGAGACCTTGCCGGTATGGACGCGCACGTAGTTGCCGGACGCCTCGAACCAGTCGACGTCGCTGACCTTGACGAAGAAGACGCGTCCATCGTGCTTGACCATCAGGCGATCGAGGAAGCGCGTGCGCGGCATCGCGGCCTGCCCCCCCATGGGCTGCGCCGGGCGATCGGCCAGCGCGGCGCTGGTGCGATCCTCGCCCAGCACCTGCTCGAGCAACGCCCGGATCTTCCGCCCCTGTTCGGCCGACGAGATGCGCTCGAGGTGCGAGCGGGCGCGCTGGAACGCCGAGCGGAATCGCTCCGGATCGTAGGGCTTGAGCAGATAGTCGATCGCGTTGACGTCGAAGGCGCGGACGGCGTACTCGTTGAACGCCGTCACGAAGATGGTCGGCGGCATCTGCTCCGCCCCGAGCGCCCCCACGACCCCGAAGCCATCGACGTCCGGCATCTGCACGTCCAGCAGGACGAGGTCGGGGCGTTCCTGCTTGATCGCGGCGATCGCCTCGCCACCGCTCCCCACTTCGTCGATGACATCGACGTCGGGCTCGAGGCGAAGGAGGCGGCGCACGCGACGTCGAGCGATGGGCTCGTCGTCCACGACCAGCACGCGAATCGGCATCGGCGTTCTCCTGTCGAGCGTTAGGCTACGGCCGCCGCCCACTCGGGCGCGGCTTCGGGATTCGACGCAACGCGTGCATCGGCGACCAGCAGCACCGCCGATGCGCGGTCGGGGAAGGTCACGCTCACCAGCGCCCCCGCGTCGGCCACGGCGGCCTCGGCGACGCTCTTGGTGCGCCACCAGGCGTGCGACCCACCGGCCCGTCCCCCCCACGCCGCGTCCCCCTTCAAGCGAATGCGGGTCACGTCGGCCACCCGTTCCACGTCCACCCGTACGGTGAGCGGGGCACCGGGATTCAACGAATCGGCGGCGAGCAGTTCATCGACCATGGTGCAGACGAGGCGACTCGGGATACGCAGGGGGAGCAGCGATGTGGGGACGTTGGCCACCAGCTGCACCCCGGGACGGATCCCATCGCGGTGTGTCTCGACACAGGCCTGCAGCAGCTCGAGTTCCTGCTTGAGCGAGGACGTCGCGTCGCGCCCAAGTTCCAGCGTGAGTCGCAGCGTGTCGGCGAGTCGCGTGATGAGCCGTTCGGTCCGTGGCACGTCGCGATGCACCAGCTCGGCGAGCAGGTCCAGCGTGGCAAGGAGGAACTGCGGTCGCAGCTGCACGCGCAACGCTTGGAAACGCGATCCAGCGATGCGCGCCGACAGCCGCGCCCCTTCAAGCTCCCGCGCACGGTACCAGCTCACGAAGTCGCGCGCGTGGGACCAGGCCAACAATCCGAAGTAGACGAAGAAGTCGCCGGTGAGCGGGTTCATGTTGCCAGGCGACAGCACGGGGAGCTGGCTCAGCCCCGACAGCTGCATGACCCCGGTGTGCACCAACCCTGCGCAGACGCCAAAGAGCGCGTGCAGCGGGAGGATCCGCATCCAGTTGGTGGCATCGATGCGGAACCGTCGCGCCAGCGCCACCACCACCGGCGACAGGGCGAGCCAGATGATCGACGTCGCGACCTGCAGCCGCGCCAACCCCAGCCACGAGTAGTCGTCGCTCGGACGCATCGACGCCGAGTACAGCACCATCTGGTTGGTCCACAGGACAGCCATGGCGAACCAGAGCGCCCCGATGCCACTCCACGCGCGCCAGGACAGGCCGGGGGTCGGCGCGAGGACCGGCTGTTCGGCCGACACGGACGCCCCCGTCGCCTCGGGCGTGGCCCGCCGGGCCGCGCGGAAGCTCCCACTCGCCTGCCACTGCGGCGTGGGCACCACCTCGGCCTCGCGCGCCTCGGGAGGCGCCTCGGGCCGTACCACCTCGAGGTCGGGGAAGACGGTCGAGTACTCACCCGTGCGCCAGGTCGAGGGGTCGTCGAGGTCGGTCGCGGCCATGGCATCGGCGACGGTCATCGGCGTCGCAGCGGTGCGGGCGACGGCCTCCCCTTCGCGATACGGCAGCTCGAGTTCCACCGTCACACCACCGGTGGGTGCCTCGCGCAGCTCGAAGCGGTGGGACGACCCGTAGAGTTGGCGGAGGCGCTCGCTGGCGTTGCGCAACCCGATCCCCTCGCGCCGCGTCGCACCGTCGCGCGTTTGCGCCTGACGGAGCCCCACCCCGTCGTCCTCCACGCGCAGGATGAGACGGTCGTCCACCCGCGCCGCGTGCACCGTCACCGTCCCGGGTGCCTGCCGCACCGACAGCCCGTGCCGGATCGCGTTCTCCACCAACGGCTGCAGGATGAGGTGTGGCACGAGCGCGCGACGCAACGACGGCGGCACCGCCACCTCCACGTCGAGCCAGTCAGAGAAGCGCGTGCGCTGGATGTCGAGATACGGCTCCAGCGCCGCCAGCTCCTCGTCGAGCGTGACTTCGTCGCGTCCCGATCGCTCCAGCGAGATGGCCAACAGTGCCTGCAGGCGCCGCAACATGCGCTCGGCGGCGTGCGGCGCCTCGTGGGCCAGCTCCTGGATGGCGTTGAGCGCGTTGAACAGGAAGTGCGGCTGGAGCTGCAGCTCGAGATACTGCAGCTGCGCACGCGACAGTTGGGCTTCGAGCAGGTGCGCGCGCACCGTGCGATCGACGTACCGTCGCCGTACCGTGAGCGCGTGCCCCACCACGACCAGCGACGCGTACACGAAGAGCCAGACGTCGAACCAGTAGAAGAGCATCGAGACATACGGCTCCGGGCTCCACTCCGCGAGGAACGCCATCGACTGGCGCAGCAGGGCGGTGAGGAGCGCGGCGCAGGCCATCGCCGCCGCCGTGTGGCTGCCGAGGCTCACCACCCAGCCCACGCGAGACGGCGTGACCGCCCGCGTCAGTCGAAACAGCAGCGGGGTGAGCAGCGCCCAGCACCAGGCCACCGCGAGCGCGGTCGGAATGGTCCAGCGGAATGCCGACTCGGGGTACCGGGCCGCGGCCGTCCACACACAGCCGTACATCACCCCGAAGAAGGTCCACGCCCCGGTTACGACGGCCCAGAACGGTGGTGTCGACGCGCGGGGGAGGTGACCGGACGGTGCGACCATTCGCGGGAGGAGGCGCACCAACGCGGCCGACGACGGAGGTGTCGTCGACCGAGTCGGCGGTGCGTCCAAGGAAGTGGTCGATACCTGGGAATCCAAGTCGCGCGGGACCAGGCGATCGGTAGGCGGCATGAGGCGAACGCCACGTCGATCACGTCACGCGGTTGGATACGGGGAGGGGGGTGAAAGGTTTCTTCCCGAGGCGCGGTGTGGCGCACCTCGAGGCCTGTGGGGCCGCATGACCGGCGGCGGGAAAGCGCCCCACCGCCGGTCAGGCTCAGGCCGAATGCCCCAGCGCGCCGGCCACCGCCAGCGCGACGCGAATGGCCTCACTGGCCTCGGCAGGCTCCCCGTCGCATGCGGCGAGGATGCGGGCGACAGCGCCCCGCCCCTGCTGGCCGATGAGGGTCAGCGCGAGCCGCACGTTCTCCTGGGCCAGTTCGCGCTCACGCGTCTCCGAGGCCGGACCGGACGGCGCGATGAGCGCGCGTTCGAGCCGCGCCCACGCCTCGGCCGACGCCGACCGGACGCCTAACGAATGTGCCGAACGTACATCGGTCGCACGTGCGGGCCGCCAGGCGAGACGCCGGAGGCGAGTTGCGAAAAATCGAGTGAAGGGCACCATGGCTCGTCCTCCAGTGCAGGTGATGGCGGGTGAGTTGCCCCAATGCACGACGCCCCGCCGGCGGCGTGCGCAGGCGGGGCGTCGAGTGAGGCTCGACTGGCGGCGAGTGCGTGTCCTACGCACTCCCCGCGCCCACACCCGGGCGCGTACGATCTCCAACAGTCCGGTGCATGCCGGCATCCGCGGCGTCCCGCCGGGGCGAACGGCGCCCCGTGGCGGTCCACGATCGCATGCAGGATGTGCGCAGGTATGAGGAAGGCATCGACACGCCCAAGAGTGAGTGGTGCGCCTGTGCAGGTCGGCACCGCCGGTGCGGCGCCGTATGTGGGAGACCCTTCCATCAAAAGCCCGGTCACAACACAATGTGCCGCTGCCTCCCCTTCCCCCCTTGGTTCGCGCGTCGCGCAGGTGCACTATTCCCCGGCCCTCGACTCGACTGCCATGAGCGACTGGTCCCCACAATCCGACGACAACTCGCCTGACGATCAGGACGAGAGCGATCCAAGCGTGGCGCGTGTGATGACGCTGACGCCGGTGGCCGTGCGCCTCGTCGCGACGCCGCACCCGCGCCAGCCGCAGGGCCACACCGTCTTTCGCGCCCTGGGCGCCGTGGACGGCGATGTCTCGGACGAGTCCCCCGTGCTCGCGCAGGGATCGCTTCCGGAGGCGATGTTCGATGCGGTGCAGGCGATCGGGCTCTTCGATGCGCCGGTCCCGCTGCTCCTCTCGGCGCAGGAACACGACGGCGGCATTCGCGGCGTCCTCTCCGCCATCGTCCCGCAGCGACTGGTCGAACGGGCCGAGCGCCTGCGTCGCTCCGCCGACGAGCCCTGGCTGGCCAGCGTGGCCGAGGAGCCCGATACCTCGAGCTTCGTAGAGCCCGGCGGTGATGTGGAGGAGGGCGAGCCGCATGTCCCCTTCGCTCTCGGCGTGATCCTGCGCTTTCCCGAGGATCGCAAGCACCCCGAGGCGCTGGACGAAGAGGCAATGGACTTGCTGGCGACCATCCTTTCGGGTCAGGCGATGGACGCCGACCGGAAGCGCGTCGAGAACCTGCTCAAGTCGCTGTAGGCAGCACGACCGCTCTTCACGGCGTTCCGTGCTCGCATACTCGCGGATCACCGCCCACGCGCGAGTGAATGTGGAACGAGCGCGCCGGGCAATCCCCCTAACACGCGACAGGGCCACGCCCTGATACACAACGGGGCGTCGCCCTAACGAGCGACGCCCCGTTGGTCTGGCCTCAGGTCACCGAGGCGGTGCCGGACGCGCCGCCTCGGCCGCCAGCATGCGGCGACGCACCTCGGTCGGCGAGAGATGCAGGTGACACGGTGAGCACTCGCGCCCGGGCTCGTGATTCGCCTGCTTCACGTGGCAACTCACGCAGAAGGCACGATCGGGGAGCAGCTTGGCGACCGTCTCCCGCTCGTGACACGTGGCGCACTTGAAGTGGGTGTCCATCGTGTGCGTGGCCAGCATGGTCGACGTATGGCACGACACACAGCCCGATGCGCGTTCCTTGTGATGATCGGTGTGGCACGACGCGCACGGCGCGATGTTGCGCACCGAACCCGGCGCCGTGTGGCAACTCTCGCAGCTCGACTTCTCGTGCTGCGCATGCTGGAACGCGACGGTGCGACTTGTCGGCGCCTTCTCCGGCTTGAGCTTGAGCGCCATCACCACGCGCACGGATTTCTTGAGCCGCTCGTCACCCGCATGGCACGCGGTACACCCCACTTTGGTGGTGGGCGAGTGATGGCAGCTCTCGCACGACGCCGCGGTCAGCGTCGTCTTGCCGTGCTTCGCATCGACCGCGCGTCCCTGGTCGGTCGCCCCGCTCTTCGCGCCGGCGAAGTACGTCGCCGCGCTGTGGCAGTCCTTGCACGCGACATCGGCACGCACCACGTGCGAGGCGTGGTCGAACTTCTGGTCGTAGATGGTGGTACGCGCCGACTCGACGCCGTAGTGACACCCGAGGCATTCGTTGCTGGCCGGGTCGGGGCCGAGGGCGGGACGGGCGGGCGCCGCCACGCCGGCGCGCCTATACGCCGCGGTGGTGCTATCGAGTGCGGCACGGAAGAGTTGGTCCGCACCGCGCACATTGTGCAGTGCCCCCACCGTCCGGAGGAGTTGCATGGCGTCACGCGCCACGCGCACGCGCGCCCGCGCCGCGTCGCCGGCGAGCCGTGGATCGGCCACCGCCTGGGCGACGTAGGCCGAGACGGCCTGCGTACGCCATTCCACGCCGTTCCGCCACATGGCCAGCATGCCGCCGAAGCGCCGGCCGTGGCAGCTCGTGCACATCCCGTCGAGCGCGGCGTTGCGTGCCGCACCGACCGGCGCCGTGAAGGTGGTGTCGCTATGGCAACCGACGCACGACACGCGGGCCAGGAACATGGTGTCCGCCGGCACGGCGACGCCGCGCACTGCCCCGGCGTAGAACGCCTGGATGGGTTCGTGCGACGACGCATGACAATCGATGCATACCGCGGAAGGCTGCTCGCCGCGTCCCAAGGGGGCGGCGTGCGCCCCCTCGTGGCAGGTGGCGCACGCGGCGCGCACCGTCGCCTCGGCCCCGACCCCTCGCGCCGCGCCGATCAGCGAATCACCGCGGACCGGCGTCACGAGCGACGCCGTGTCGGCCGCGCGATCTCCCGCGCTGCGACGAGCCACCGACTCGTCCACGTCGCGCCGGCGCTGCTCACCACTCTGCGTGTCGCGCGAACACCCCGTCACGAGCACCGCACCGGCGGTGACGAGCAGGCCAAGCACGGCGGCGCGAACGACCCGAACCGCCCCCATCAGGGGACCGCCAGCCGCACGACTCCGCCGCGCGTGCCTCATTGCAGCACCGCGTAGATCACGAGCCCCGTCAGCGTCAGGCCGGTTGCGATCGCAATGAAGCCAAGCGTGAGCGACCACAGGTACGACGCCCGCGACGGCGCCGGCACCTCGAGCGCCTGCAACCGTCCCGCCTTGAGCTCTCGCTCGTACTCGAGGGGGTGCTCCTCCTCGATGTACTCCGCGCGCGCCCTCCCGGTGAACATCACGACGTCGATCGGGAACTTCTCCGGCCGCAGGTTCGAGTTGAAGAAGTGGATCGTGAAGATGAAGCCCATCGCCAGCAGCGCCTCGTCACCGTGCACGATCGTGGCGACGTTGAACATCCAGCCGGGGAGGAAGCGTGAGAAGAAAATGGGGAACCAGAGCAGCAGCCCCGATCCGCCGATGATCGCGATACCCCAGAACACCGCCCAGTAGTCGAACTTCTCCATGTAGCTGTAGCGATCGAACCGGGGGCGTGGTCCCTTCCCCACGAACCAGCGGAACATCCCCACGACGTCCTCGAGGTCCTTGGGCTGCGGCACCATCGAGCGCGGGCCGAGCAGGAAGGCCTTCTTGTCCGGCGCACCGAGGAAGCGCGTCGCCAGCATCCCCAAGTGCAAGAAGAAGTAGCCGAAGGTCATCACCCCGAAGAAGCGGTGAATCGCCCCCGCGGCACCAACGCCGCCGAGGAGCCCCATCATCGTGGCGGCCCATGGAGCGTGCGAAAAGTGCAGCGGCACGCCGGTGATGACGAGTCCAAAGAACGAGAGCACCATGATCGCGTGCGTCAACCGCTCCACGGGCCCGAATCGCTGGATGTACGGCCGCTGTCCACGGTCCGACGACGCCAGCGGGAGGTCCGCGGCCGCGCCGCCCGCGAGGGGGCGTCCCCCTCCCGGTGCCGTCGTGCCGATCGACGCGTCGCTCATGGCTTCTCTCCTGGCTTCTCGCCGAGGTCAGGGGCTTGGCTGTCTGCTGGAGGCTCCGGGGGCGGCGCCGCCGGCGGCGTCCGAAGCGCAGGGTCGATGGTCGACACCGCAGCAGGCGGCGGCGTTGCAGCCGACGGCTCGGTCGGAATTGGTGCTGGTGCTGGTGCTGGTGCTGGTGCTGGTGCTGGTGCTGGTGCTGGTGCCGGCGTCACCGCCGTGGTCGCGCCATTCGCGTGGTGCCCCGCGGCCCGTTCGTTGCGCGTGGCCATCAGTCGCATGAACCACAACAGCGAGTGCACGCCGAAGAAGGCGAACACACCGATCAGCAGCGACGTCATCGCCAGCCACACCCAATAGAGTTCAGGGTTGCGCTCGCGGTCGCGCGGGTCGCCGTGTGGCTTGTACTTCACGAAGTTGACCGTCGCCCCCTTGTGACACTGGCTGCACGTCTCCACAAGGTTCGTCGGATGCACCGACGACAGTGAGTCGTCGGCGGCGAGCATCGCGTGGGCGCCATGGCAGTCGCTGCACTTGGCGGCGATCCCGTAGCCGAGCTGCGTCGCCTTGCCGTGATAGGTCTCGAAGTACGTATCGAGCAGCCGCTTGTGGCACGCTCCGCATTCCTCGACGACGCCACTGAACCACGCCGGATCATTCGCCTCCACGACCTTGTGCCCACCGTGGCACTCGATGCAGACCGGCGCATTCTTCCCGGTCTCGGTCGTGTCACCGGAGACGAGCGCCTGCCCGTGGGCCGACGAATCGAAGGTGGCCAGCACCCCTTGATGGCAGGCGCCGCACGTCGAGGCCACGTTGGACCGATGGAGCGTCGACTCCGTGGAGTCGGTCGGCAGCACGCGATGCGCATCGTGACAGTCGCTGCACGTGGCCGAGACCGTGAGGCCGGCCTTGGTCATCGCGATCCCGTGCACCGAGTGGCGATAGTCGCCCACCGCCGACCGCGCCGTGGAGTCGGCCGGCTTGTCGAAGTACGCGTCGAGGATCGCCTTCTTGTTGTGGCAGCTGCCGCAGAGCTGCGCCACGTTGAGCGGGTACGTCGGCGAGCGACGGTCGTCAGCGCCCAGGACCTTGTGCGAGCTGTGACAGCTCACGCAGGTCGGAGCGTCCCCCTTCTTTTCGAAGTTTGGCGCGTGGATGGATCGGTGGTACGCCGCCCCTTGGTCCTCGTGGCAGTGCTGGCACGACACCGAAACCGACGCGACCTTCGTGTGCGGATAGCCGTCGTTGTACCCGGCGTGGCAGTCGGCGCAGAGGAGGGTCTTGTGCCGTGAGTCGCGCAGGAGCGTGTCGGGGACGAAGAGGACCGAGTCGCCGCGCTCCCCCTTCGCCTTGCCCGCGAGGAACTGGCGATCGGCGTGGCACTTCTCGCACTGGACCGGACCGCGTCCGCCGCCGACGCGCGTGCCAGCGCGCGATGCCGTGCTGGGCGAGTCGGCGCGTCGCGTGCGCCCGCTGCGCGAGGTGATGGCCCGCTGCTCGGCGACGCTCTGTTGTGCGGCGCCCGGCGCCACCACACCCTGCACCGGAGTTCGCGCATCGCCACCGGGCGCCACCGCGCGGCGCGCCGGCTCCTGACCAACGAGCGGCGACGCGTCCAGCAGCGAGGCACTCAGGGCGAGCAACGCCACCGCACCGCCGGCGCGGGCGCGGGCGACGACGTGGACGAACGGCCTGAAGGGACTGGAGGGGGACATGCGAACCTGGGAAACGGGACGGCGCCTCGAGATGAGCGGCTGGATGGTGTGGGTGAAGTCGTCGACGCGGGTCAGGGCTTCAACGGGTCCTTGAGGTGACACGTGAGGCACATCTGACGATTGCGCTTGGCCATGCGGGCGGCGTCGAAGCCAGGGCCGTGCGGGTTCACGCGCAACCCGACGTCCGAGTGGCATCGCGTGCAGTCCCGTTGCTGGTGACAGCTCGCGCACGTCTGCATTTCCTGCCGCGCCGCCTGCCCATGCTGGTTGAGCCAGAGCGGCTGGCGGTCGTGATACGCGACGTCGCGCGACCCGCGCGCCAGTACCCCCTGCCCGCGATGGCACTCACGGCAGAAGGTCTCCGTGGCGTGACACGACGAGCAGTCGCGCTCACGCCCCGCCGCACTGGCCGCGTGTCGACTCACGAAGTTGAAGCCATGGAAGCGACGCCGGCTTCCGCCGTTGTGGCAATTGGTGCACGTGCGTTCCTCGTGGCACCCCTGGCAATTGATGCGACCACTCGACGCGGTGGGGCCATGCTGCTCCACGAAGTCGAGGGGATGCACTCGCACCAAGCGCAGCGCCGTGTCGGCCGGTGCGTGGGCCACCCGGTTCATCTGCGCCACGGATGGACCGCCGACAAGGCCGACCGCTGCAACGGTGGGCGCCGTCGGCGATGCCGCTGCACCTGACGGTGCATGCGGGAAGGTCGACGCCGCCCCGCGTGCCACCACGTCCACCGGAAGTACCTTGAGTCGCACCCCGGCCGCCCCGTCCGGATCGGGGCGCGCCAGGCGGGCGATCTCGCGCGACGCACTGCGACCGATGTGACAGGTGCGACAGCTTGGCTGCGCGTGACAGTTCGCGCAGCTCTGGGGCTTGGCCTTCGCGGAGTCGCCGTGCAGCAGGACCCATGGGGCACCGTTGTGGCTCCGGGGAGTGGCGTACGTCGGCGCGCGCCCCTTGAGCAGTCGCGCCACGCGCGCATCGCGCTCCAACGATGCCACCTGCGCCATCTCCCCGGAATTCGGATGGCAGCGCGCGCAGCTCTCACGCGCGTGACACGTCGCGCACTGGTAGACGTCCGCCTCGGCGCGCGGCCCGTGCTTCGACAGGAAGTTCGCGCGGCGATGCCACTCGGGGACGGAAATCGCCGCCACGGCGCTGTCGGACAGCCGCGTCGCGCGAGCGAGCGGCGCGTGACAGCGCGAGCACGGCGGCTCCTCCGTCAGGTGACCATCGGCCTTGTGCGTGTGACAACCGATGCACAGCTCCGGCGTGGCCCGGGCCACCGCCATGAACGTGCTGCCCCCCCCGATGCCATGGCAGCTTCGGCAGTCGAGCGCGGGAGTCTTGCCTTCCGCTTCCCGATGATGCTTGGCGTGCGAGAAGATCAGGTTGGAAGGCCGCACGCGGTGCCCATCCCACTCCACGCGCTTCTGTCGCGTCCCGTCGTGGCAATCGGCGCACGAGGTCGTGGCCGGATAGTTGGTCGCGGTGTCGCCGGCCATGATCCCGGCGTGGCAGGTCTCGCACTCGGGAAAGAGTCGCGCGTGCTTCTGGTGCGGGAATCGCTTCTCCTCGACGCGCGCCGCCTTGCGCGGGAGCGCCGACGCCGCGCGCCCCCACGCCCACCCCGCCGTCGACAAGCCAACGCTCGCCACCACCATCAGCGGCGCGAGGCGCAACGCGCGACGCAGCACTCGGCGTGCGAATCCGTGCGATAGGGTCGGCATCATCCTCATGGCGTGCGCCCTCGTTCGGCCCCGCGCGCGACGGCTCCCGGATCGGTGCCGACGCTCCACTCGAGACGCACCGACGCGCGCCGCTGATTCCATGGCCCCTCAGCCGGGCGACCGTTGGAACGCTGCCGATAGAGCATCGCGTCCGCCGCAAGACGAAGATCGGGGCGAAGCGTATACGTGACATCAGCCCCTCCACCCACCACGCGTCCGGTCCCGACTCGCCACTCCGATATCGTCTCGAACGCGGTCGCCCGGGCCGAAACCGAGAGGCGGTCGCTGCGGCTCCAGCGCAGCGCCACGTCGCCATCAGAGCGCGTCGCCACGCTCCCGACGTCGACGCCGTAGTTGCCGTGCAACGCCCACGACTCGGAGACGCGGGCCGCCACCGTGCCGCCCACCCGCCAGCCATCGGTGCGAAGCGGAAGCGACGCGACCCCTGCGTCGGTCTCCTGATAACTCCGGTACGCGCCGCGACCGGTCAGCGAGAGCCGCCCCCCCGCCGTGGTCCACCGTGCGTCGAGCCGAGCCTCGTCGAAGCCGATCGGGGAGAACGCGCCCCAAATCGTCCACAGCGGGAAGAACGGCGTCGAGTGCCGCGCCTCGGCGGAGAGCTCCACGACGCGCGAGACCGAGTGGCGCGCGTTCACGCGCAGTTCGTTGAAGTCACCCGTCGCGAAATCGTACACCATCTCGCCCCCGAACATCGTGCGCCCCACGCGCAGGTCGGCCGACGCCGCCGCCCGCTCGGCGTAGAGCGCCCCTCGATCCTGCCGGATTTCACGTTCGTACTGGGCGCGCACCGCCCCTCGCCCACTCGTCGGGCGCCAGCGCAGTGATCCCCCCACCAGCACACCGCGGGAATCAGGGGGAAACTCCTCGATGGCCGACAGCGCATCGCTCGTGACGTCGCGGGCAAGCCCCTGAATCAGGCTCCACCCGGCATAGCCTTCCACGCGGAGCCCCATCAACGACGCGAGCGGCTGCGCTTCCACCAGTGCGCCGTCGAAGTTGCGATAGCCCAGCTGCGACGCGTACCACTGCCGGCCGAGTCGCGCGCGCACGCGCTCGCGATCGAGTTCTGCGTAGAGCGCCATCACGTCCATGTGCTGTTGCGCCTGCGGCCACAACGTGCGCCCGCTGCCCACCGCCTCACGAAAGCGCAATTCGGCCCGAGCGCTCATCCCGCGTCCAAAGCCCCACGCGGTCGCATCCAGGTCCTGCATCATGGCCATCAACTCCGAGACCGGCGCGCCTCGCAGATATCGGCAATAGCCATCGCCAATGCAGCGGACCACCGTGCCATCGGCGAGCAGTCGGTCGAGCCCCGTCGCACTCGTCGCCGCGGAGTCGGCCACACTGTCGGCCACGAGCGGGCGCAGCTGCACGTAGCGCGCGCTGCTCGCACCGCCAATGCGGATCCCCTGCGCCTCGACCGCGGGCGCCACGGCCGCCATGAGCGCGGCCGCGGCCAACCCGCGTCGCGCGACCGAAACGATCGCCCGCGGGCTCTCCCCGAGCAGGCGGGCGCGCTGCGGAACGTGCGCTCGCGTCACGCTACGCAAAGCGCCTCACGCGGTACGCCGACGTGCCGCCGGCGCATGTCGCCAGCGGTGGCGATTGACGTTCGGGGCCTGCAGCAGGTGCATGGTGTCTTCCCGACGAGCTGGATGACCGCGGTCGAGGCGTGGCGTGAGCAGCGGCGCCCGCCCCGACGGCGACACGGTTGCGCGACGCGCGCACCCGCGCGCGTCGGACATATCTGTTCACGTGCGAACACTCCGTCTGTCCGGCGTTCGCCTACAGAACGGCTCCGACACCACGTGATCCCACCGTGTCGATAGAACCACTCGGTACAATAGGTTAGCGGCCGTCAACCTAACGAATTGCGTTCGGAGCCGTCGTGCAAGCGTCCCGCCTCACCGTACGCTCCCTCACGGCGGTGCGCCAGTCACAGTCGGGAGAAGGCGCCGCTATCGCGACGAGAGGGCCACGTCCAGCACCGATCGCGCGGCATCGAGCGGAACGGCCCCTTCGACCCGCCGTCCGTTGACGAAGAAGGTGGGGGCCACACGCACGTTGAGCTGTCGCGCGAGTTGGTGCAGCCTCTCGACGGTCTCGGCGGTTCGGGGGTCACGCAGACAGGCGACGAAACGCGCCACGTCGAGCCCGTCGGCGCGGGCCAGGTCGACGAAGTGCCGTGTCGGGTCGCCGAAGTGCGTCCACTCCCGCTGCGTCGCGAAGAGCCGATCGTGCATCGCCCATTCCCCGCCCTGCTGTGAGGCGCACTCGGCGGCCCCCGCGGCGGCGAGGGCGTGCGGCGTCGATGCCGTGGCGACTGGCACCAGTTGCCAGCGAACGCGCCCGGGACCGATGAACTCACGATCGAGCGTCGGCAGGACCGTTCGAGCGAAGTGGGCGCAGTAGTGGCAGCCGAAGTCCGAAAACTCGGTCACCACCACCGTCGCCTCGCGGCTTCCCCGAGCGTAGCCATAGCCGGGGGCACGAGCGAGTGCAGCGGGTGTCGCGCCCTCCGCCTTCGACGGCACAGGCGACGCGGAGGGGGCCGGTGTCGACTCCACGCCAGCGCACCCCCCGATCCACGGTACGACCACGACAACGGCGAGGCCGGCGACTCCGCGTACAATGGCCCGGGCCGTCGTGCGCATCAGCACCCGCCGCCCTTCTTCTTCTTGGCCCCTCCCCCTCCCGCCACGCGCGGTGGTGGCGCGGCACTCGATGCCTTGACCCCTGCCCCTGAGAAGAAGGCGGCGACGTGGTGCTGCCGCTGCACGCGCTCGCGTTCCTGCCACGTGGAGGCGCGAGGAGTCGCCGGCGTGAGCACCTCGCGTTCCCATCCCGCGCGACCACCCGCCAGGTAGCGATACTCGAGCTCCGCCGGCCATTCGCCGGGGAGCGCGCGAAGCGATCCTGCGGAATCGTACACCACCACCGTCGTGCGACCTGGAACCGCTTCGGCCAGGACACCGAGTGCCGAGGTGTCCGCCGCCACGAGGAGCGCCCCCGGGATGGGCTTCGCCGCGCCGTCGCCGCGCAGGTCAAGGACGAGGAGCGAAGGGTCGCGCTCGATGAGCCGCGTGGCGAGCGACAACGGCTCGATCGCCGTTGCGACATGCGCAGCGGCTGGCGACGGTGCACGCCGCGCCGCCGTCCCGACCAGGACGAAGACGACCAGCACCGCGGTCAGGGCGAACTTCACCGGGGGACGCGTGGACGGCGTGAGTGCGAGTACACCACGCGTCTGTTCGAAGATGCGTTCCACCTTCTCCGCGCCGACGAACGCCATCCCCGCCATGGCCACGACCAGAAGCACCACGACCCACGCGGGAATGCCGAGGAGGTCGGGGAGTGTCGAGACGCCGAGCGACCCCGCCTTGTACAGCGCGGCCAGGCCGGGGAACCAGTCCACCGTGGCGCCGAAGAGCCACGTGCCAAAGAAGATCCCCACGACGGTCACGACGGCATCCAGTCGCCCCGACGCCGCCGAGACGAGCGACGTCCCCGGGCACAACCCGCTCAGGATGAAGCCAAGCCCGAGCAGGAAGCCCCCCACCAGCTGCGCCCAGATGAAGGTCGGGTTGATCCAGATCCCCGCGAGGTCCACGACCCCGAGTCCGGCGAGCGTGTAGACGCCGGTCATCGCCACCAGGATCGCCGTGAACATGACTTTGAAGACCGTCATGTCGCTCAGGTAGAACTGCGCGGCGAGCTTGCGAGCGTTGCCGAAGCCGCCGCGCTCGAGCGCAAAGCCGAAGGCGCCGCCGATGGCCACGGCGGTCAGCAGCCGGAGGTCGTCACTCGCGAAGGTCAGGGGGAAGATCGCGCTCATATCCACTGCCTCCTCACGAAGTGGGCGCCCAGGTAGCCGCCCGCGAAGACCATCAGCATGAAGGCCCAACTGCCGGTCGCCAGCAGCGCCCCGCCGCTCAACGCCTGCCCCGACGTGCAGCCCCGCGCCAGCGCCGCCGCGAAGCCCATCACGATGCCACCCACGAGCGCGTAGCCCAGGCGCCCCTGCACCGAGATGTTAGGCCCCTTCTCGACCGTCACCTTGAAGCGCCCCGCGCTGACCGCGGCAAGAAAGCCGGCGAGCATCACCGCCACGACCTCCACCATCAGCCAGTCACGCAGGGGGTTCGCCCCGCCCGACACGTATGAGCCGAAGAAGCTGTTCGCCTCGGTCCACCCGGGGGCGACGCCGTGACTCCAGAGGGCGATCAGCCGCTTGGGGAAGGCGCTCGCCCCAAGCCCCTGCCCGGCCACGAGGAAGGCGGCGAGTAGCGCGAGCCCCAGCACCACGCCGGCCTTGTACGGATTCCAGTACGGTTTCGCGTGCATGTTGTTCTCCTACCGCAGTGCAGTCTGCGCGAGTATCGCCGACTCCTGCCCGGCGTAGACCACGATCCACCGAAGGGCAAAGCCACCCAGGAGCACCAGCACGGCCGGGACGCGCCCAGGCCGGAGTCCGTGTCGTGCCTCGATCCACTCGGCCAGGACGGGCGTTGCGAGCCCCATGACCACGACGAGGGTCCAGAAGGCGGCGGTGAACGGACCCCCGAGGAGCAAGCCGGCCGCGGCGCGTGACGACGCCCCGCCGCTGCGCAGCGCCACGAGCCAGAGCGCGAGCAGGAGTCCCTCGACGAGGATGAGTCCCATGTCGAGGCGCCCGATCGTCGTGCGCTCCGCATCGGTGATGCGATGAAGCAGCAGGAAGGCCGCGGCACTCGACAGCCCGGAGGCCAGGAAGAGCGGGCCGAGGATCGCTGAGTTCCAAAGCGGTCGTGCCGCCATCGTCCCCAGCAGGACCCCGGTGTAGACGCCGAGGGCGGCCCCCAAGACGATGCTCATCCAGGCGAGCGTGCGCTCGCGCGCAAGCGCCCACGTCTCGAGGCGCGAGAGCAGCGCCCCGCCTAACGGTGCACGTTCGACGATCGCGGTGCGCGTCGCCTCCGGCATGGACACCCAGGCCACGAAGACCGACACCGGATACACCGCCAGCAGGATCCACGACCCCCACGACATCGGAGAGGTAGGCTGCATCGTGAGGTAGAATCGATAGGCGTTCCACCGATTCTCCAGGTCGAGCCAGAGGAAGAGCATCCCCACCGTCAGGAGGACCGGGACCATCCAGGGGAGCAACGTCAGGGCGCGCGAACTTTCGCGCGGCGCCCGCAGGCGCCAAAGCCCCGCCAGCACCATCAGCCCGGCCACGAGCCCGCCGAGGAAGAGATAGATCGGCACCTCGGCGTGCCACACGTGCACCGAGGGGTCGACGAAGGGGTTCGATCGCGTCGAGGTGATTTCGTTCATCGTCCCCTCACCGCAGGAAGAAGTGCTTGGGGCGAGTCCCCGCGTCCGGCAGGAGCGTGTACGACGCGCGCGAGGCCAGCAATCGGCTCACGTCGCTCTCCGGATCGTTGAGGTCCCCGAAGTAGATGCTCTGGGTCGGGCAAATCTCCTGGCAAGCCGTCGTTGGAGTCCCGTTCTCCAGTCGGTGCAGGCAGAACGTGCACTTGTCGACGGTGTCGGTCCGCGGATCGACGAAGCGCGCACCATACGGACACGCCGCGATGCACGCCTTGCAGCCGGTGCACTTGTCGGCGTCGACCTTCACCGTCCCCCCGGCGCCGTAGTAGGAGGCCCCGGTCGGACAGACGGCGACACACGGCGCGTTCTCGCAGTGATTGCAGCGCTCCGACCGGATCGACATCGACAGGTCGGGATACGTGCCGCTTACCTCAGTGAAGATCCAGTTGCGCGTGACGCCGTCAGGAACGTCGTTTTCCGTCTTGCACGCGATCACGCAGGCGCTGCACCCCACGCAAGTGCGCGTATCGAGCACCATGCCGTAGCTCGGCCCTTTCATGTGACCACCTCCTTCGCCGCCTCGGCGTCGACGTCACTGGCGCGGAGGAAGGTGACGAAGTTGACGTTCATCCCGGTCCCACCCATGATCGGGTCGACCTTGTAGCGGGTGATCAGTTCGGCGTCGTCGATGCCGCGCGCCTGTGCGAAGCGCAGCCCCTTGGCCGTGTGCCCGTAGCCGTGCACCAGGTAGACCGCGTCGGGGTGAATGCGCTCGGTCACCTTCACGGGGGCCGAGTAGGTGGACCGCACGCCATCCTGGTTCTTCAGGTAGATCCGCTCGCCATCCTGCAGGCGCCATTTGGCCGCGACGGCACGGTTGACCCACACCGCATTCTCCGCGAACACCTCCGAGAGCAGGCGGTTGTTCGTGGTGCGCCCGAAGGTGTGCGTGGGGGCGCGCCCGGTGAGGAGGCGATAGTAGCCGGCGGGTGGATCCTCGACCTCGCCGTCGTGAAACGTCGGCATCGGATCGAAACCCAGCCCCGCCAGCTGCGCGGAGTAGAGCTCGATCTTCCCGGACTCGGTGGCGAACGACGGAGCCACGCCCTCCTCGTAGTACAGGGGCTGCGGCGAGCCGCGCAACGTGCCGTCCTTGCGCAACCGCTCCCAGTCGAGCCCCGTCGCCCGCACGCGTGTCTCGACGTATTCCTTTGCGTCGTTCCACGGGAAGTAGGACGCGAGCCCCAGGCGCTTCCCCAGCTCCTTCGCGATCCACGAACCAGGCTTGCTCTCGAAGAGCGGATCGACCGCAGCCTGTCGCAGCGAGACGAACGGCTCGCGATACGCCGGCGTGTTGAGGTCGTCCCACCGCTCCAGGTACGTCGCTTCGGGGAGGACGACGTCCGACCATCCCACGATCTCCATGGGAAGCACATCGACCGTGACCAGGAGCTCGAGATCCTGGATCGCCCGATACGTCGCGCGCTGGTCGGGGAGGGTGGTCGGGAGGTTCGAGCCGTAGACCATCCAGCCGCGGATTCCCGGTTCCTTCCCCTCCGTGCGGATCGACGCATCGCGAATGCCCTGCGCCAGCTCGTGCCCCAGCGGATAGAGCGTCGGGTCGGCGCGGTCGCGAATCGCCGCCGTGACCGTCGGATACGCGGGCTTGGGATAGGGCATCACCTCCAACTGCGAAGAGCTGTAAAGCCCTCCGCGTCTCCCCCACGAACCCAGGAGCCCGTTGAGGATCGCGATGGCCCGCGAGCGCTGCGTGTCGTTCCCGTACCAGGTCACGTGGCGCCCCGGGTGCACGAGCGTCGCGGGACGCGCCCCCGCCATCAGGTGCGCGGTCTGCCGGATCACGGCCGGGTCGATGCCGGTGCGCGGATGTGCCCACTCGGGCGTCAACGGCTCGACGTGCGCCTTGAGCTGCTCGAAACCGTAGGCGTACTGCGCGATGTAGTCGCGATCGTAGAGCCCCTCGGTGATGAGGACGTGCATCCACGCCAGCAGGAGCGCCAGGTCGGCCCCGGGCTTGATGGGCAGCCAGTGGCGCGCCTTTCCCGCCGCGGTCGAGAAGCGCGGGTCGACCACGATGAGGTCCCCTCCCGCGCGAATCGACGAAGCGAAGTCCTGCACCTGCGTGTTGTGCATGTTTTCGCCGAGGTGGCTCCCGATCAGCACGAGGCATCGGGCGTGCGCCATGTCGGTGATCTCTGGCGAGCCAGCCCCCTCCCCGAAGGTGAGCTCGAAGCCCGCGTCGCGCGGCCCTCGGCACTGCGCATACGAAGGATGCGTGATGTTCGGCGAGCCATACGCCTTGAAGAGATGCTCGAACCAGCTGCCGCCGTACCCGTGGGAGTACAGCGCCAACGCCTCGGCGCCGTGGCGCGCCGTGATGGCCTGCATCCCTTCGGCGACGCGGTTGAGCGCGGCATCCCACGAAACCTCTTCGAATCGCTGCGACCCACGCGCCCCTCGGCGGATCATCGGGCGCTGCAGGCGGTCCGGGTCGTACAGCAACCCGGTCCCCCCGGCCCCGCGCGGGCAGAGGCGCCCGCCGGAGAGCGGATCGTTGGGATTGCCCTGGATCTTCGTGACGCGCCCGTCCTTCACATGCGCGAGGATCCCACACTTCCAGAAACAGAGCTCACAGAAGGAGGGAACGACACGGTCGCCGTCGGTACGCGGATCGGGGACGGGGTGCGCGTAGGCCTGCAGTTGCCGTGATCGGGCGGCGCCAAGAACCGCCGCTGCCGTCAGCCCTGCCGAGCCGAATCGAATGAAGTCTCGTCGTTTCATAAGAACGTTCGAGGGACCTCAAGATGCTTACATGAGCATATAGGAATTCATTGCTCTCGACTTGCCCTACGCGAAGAAGGTCGCCCCGTGACCGACGATGCGTTGTAGGGCGCTCCCCTGCTTTCTGTGGGTCAGATGCCGAGGGAGCGGTGACGGACGGCGGTTCCGCGCGGGAAGGGTGTCGACACCCCGGCGGCCAGGCCGCCGGGCGCGATCGAGAAACCGCGCCCCCCCCGCCCCCCTCAAACACGAAGGGCCGTCCCGCTGTGGCGGGACGGCCCTTCGGACCGACGAATCGACGTTTGGAGAGCGGGCGATGGGACTCGAACCCACGACGTCCAGCTTGGGAAGCTGGCATTCTACCAACTGAATTACGCCCGCAAGTGGAGGCGAATACTAAGCGTCGTCTCACCCGGAAATCAAGCGATGTCCGGAAAAGCGGGGAGGCGCGCGTCCTCCATTCTACCGAAAATCCGCGGACGGGGCTCGACGGAGAGGAGAGATCCGGAACAACGGCCGACACTTCCCGTCACGATTGTCGCCCGACCTCCCGCCCGTTGGTGCCTCGTATGAACTGGTTCCACGACCTCCGTCTCCGCTCCAAGCTCCTGCTTGGCTTCTCTAGCGTCGTCACGATCATGATCGTGATCGGTGTCGTCAGCGTCATCAGCCTCAAGCAGATGCGCGATGCAGATGCCGAATTGTACGAACACATGACGGTCCCGCTCGCCCAATCCGGCGACGCGATCAACTACCTCCAGCGCGTGCGCGTCAACCTCCGTGACGCCGTGCTCTCCGAGTCTCAGCAGGCCGCCGCCCCACACATCGCCAACGTCCGTGCATTCTCGCGGACGGCCGATTCCCTCCTGGCTGAGTACCAGAAGACGATCACGACCGACGAGGGACGAAAGTCGTATGCGGCGTTCGACGCCAACCTCAAGGTGTTCGGGACCGACCGCGACTCGCTGCTCTCTCTCGTGCTGGCCGGCGACCGGATTGGCTCATATGCCTTCCTCGACAGTCATATTGCCGAGGCCGAGGAGCTGCTCCTCACCACCATGCGAGAGATGCAGGTCCAGAAGGTGACGCGCGCCGCCGAGGTCAAGGACGCCAACGTCGCGCTGGGCTCGCGCATGTCGACCATCATCGTGATCGGTCTGGTGACCGGCGTCCTAGTCGCCCTCGTCATCGCCCTCTTCATCTCCTCGCGCCTCTCCAGCGTGCTCACCCTCATGGTGGAGCGCGCCAACAGGCTACAGAGTGTCTGCATCACCAACCTGGGCAGTGCACTCGACGCGCTCGCCGACGGCAAGCTCGATACCCGACCGGAGTACGGCACGCCGCCGCTCAACATCAGCACGAAGGACGAACTGGGCGACCTGGCGCGCAGCGTCGACGGCATCATCGCGACCAGCGCCAAGTCCATCCAGTCGTATGGCCGCGCCGCGGACACGTTGCAGGGGCTGGTGCACGAAACGCAATCGCTCGTTGGGGCCGCGCAGGCAGGCGCCCTCTCGCAACGGGTCGATGCCCGCAAGTATCAGGGGGGCTATCGGGAACTTGGCGACGGGATGAACGGGATGCTCGACGCCATCGTCGCCCCGATCTCGGAAGCTTCAGCGGTGCTTGGACGCATCGCCGAACGCGACCTCTCCGCCACCATGAACGGTCGCTACAACGGCGACTTCGACACGATCCGCGCCGCGGTGAACCTGGCGGTCGCCAACCTGCAGCGCGCGCTCGGCGACGTCTCCGCCTCGGCGATGCAGGTGGCGGGTGCCAGCGAGGAGATCTCCTCGTCGGCCCAGACACTCGCCGAGGGGGCGAGTGAGCAGGCGAGTTCGCTGGAAGAGGTCGCCGCCAGCCTCCACGAGGTCTCGGCGACGGCCAAGAACAGCGCCGAACGCGCCCAGTCGGCGCGCGCCGTGACCGAGGAGGCACGTCAGCAGGCGGCCGAGGGGCTGCAGGAGATGCGGCAGCTGGAATCGGCCGTGAGCCGCATCAAGTCGTCGGCGCACGAGAGCGCCAAGATCATCAAGACGATCGACGAGATCGCCTTCCAGACGAACCTGCTCGCACTCAATGCCGCAGTGGAAGCGGCGCGGGCCGGCGACGCCGGTCGCGGCTTCGCGGTCGTCGCCGAGGAGGTGCGCAACCTTGCCATGCGCGCCGCGGATGCGGCCCGCACCACCACCGGGCTCATCGCCGAATCGGTGCGCACGGCCGACGAAGGGGTGGCCCTCAATGCGCGCGCTCTCAAGCAGTTCGCGACCATCGCCCAGCACGTGGAAACGGCGGGGATCGCGATGAGCGAGATCGCGGCCGGGAGCGACCAGCAGGCGCTTGGCATCGACCAGATCAGCACCGCCGTCGAGCAGATCAACATCGTCACGCAGCGGGTCGCGGCCAACGCCGAGGAGTCGTCGGCCACGTCCATCGAGCTCGCCGGGCAATCGACGCACCTGCAGGAGCTGGTTGGGCAGTTCAACCTCGGCGACGGGGGCGGCGCGGTGGCAGTGGAGGCCCCCGCTTCCGTGGCGAGCAGCAGGTCATCGTCAGCTGCACGTCGCCCGATGGGACGACGGTCGTTCGCAGGAGTCTGACCCGAAGGCGCGGCCGTACGGCGCATTGGCGAGACAGCCGATGCGCCGCTCGGCGTCCTGGACGCGACGCGTTGATCGACTGAAAGGAGAACGAACCTCATGCGGTGGTTCCAGAACCTCAAGCTCCGCCCCAAGCTCCTCCTCGGCTTCGGGAGCGTCACGGTGATCACGGCGCTGCTCGGCGTGGTCGCCCTCCTGGCGATGCGTCGACTGGAAACGGCGGACCGCGCGCTCTTCCAGAACATGACGGTCCCCCTCGCCGATGCTGGCGAGGCGATGACCGACCTGCAGGGGATCCGGGTCGACATGCGAGAGGCCGTCCTGGCCGACTCCGCGACGACGGCGGCGCGGCACGCGCGCGAGGCGGTCGAGGTGGATGCGCGCATCGACACGTTGCTCCTGCGCGTGCAGCAGCGCCTGGACACCAAGGAGCTGCAACTCATCAACGTCGCGTTCCTCGATGAACTGCGACGTTTTCGCGGCGAACGCGACCGGGTCCTCGGGCTCATCACCTCCGGCCAGCGCGCCGAGGCGTCCAAGGCGCTGCAGGGCGGCACGTACTTCATGGAACAGTCGCTCGCCGCGACGATGCACGAGATGCAGCGCCAGATGTTGCGACGCGCCGAAGTGCTCGCCGCGGGCAATGCGGCGCTGGCCAAACGCGTCACGTTCATG
>Ga0075163_10002309_pt1 | contig 25729 bp, 25 predicted proteins | sample JI1023141ADNA_FD_71478 | JGI IMG/M metagenome (GOLD analysis project Ga0075163, IMG submission 71478) | Wastewater effluent complex algal communities from Wisconsin, to seasonally profile nutrient transformation and Carbon sequestration -... | ecosystem: Engineered > WWTP > Effluent > Algae... | reverse complement strand
TTTTTGTCAAAAGCAGAAGAGTACTTATCAACTTTATTCGCACAGGGAATTATTCATACAAAAAAAGTCCGTTTAGATGTTTGTCAACCGGATGTTTTGTCATTTTTTTTGAAAAACGGGTACGTCTTTACTACGGAACAAGATAAAAAAATATACGAAGAAATTGTTTTTCATCGTGAGAACTTTATTGATGTTGCGGTTGATTATGAGGATGGAACACCGCTCGACAAAAAAGCTTTGTTTGTTTTGAGAAAAGAAATTCTACAGCAACCAGAATTTGTAGATCGCCTGCAGAAAGATGGCGTATCGGGTGGTGTACTGGTGATACAAAAAAGAGATTTTTCAGACATTTTTAAAGAGTATATACCTTCCATAAGTTTAGAAAAGGAGCTGGTAATATCTCAAATAGAGAATTGATAGAGAATGTAGATGGCATTGGGAAGAAAATAAAAAAAGCGCCGCGACTTTCGTCGCGGCGCTGTTTTGCACTAATGCTGTTTTTCTTATTTCGCTTTCTCGTCGAGGAAGGTAAGCGTCATGCGCTGATCCTTTGGCTCGAAAAGAGTAATCTGGAACGGATAGGTCTTGCCGAGTTCGAGAATCTGGCGGAGTTTCTCTTCTCCTCCAAATGTCGAGTTGTGAACGAGTCCTGCAACACCTGGCTTGATAGAGATGAGAGCGCCGTGTTTGTTGTGTTTGATAACAACACCTTTGACGATATCACCCTTCTTGAGAGATGATTCAAATTCTTTCCAAGGATTCTCTTTGAGTTGTTTGACAGAGAGAGAAACTTTTCCTTCTTTGATTTCGATGATCTTTGCCTTTACTTTGTCGCCGAGTTTGTAGAGAGTACGTGGATCCTCTACGAGACCCCAGTCGAGTTCAGATATGTGTACGAGACCTTCGACACCATCCTTGAGTTTGAGAAATACTCCAAAGTCCACAAGTCCTGCAACATCACATTCGATACTATCGCCAACTTTGTATTCAGAGATGAGTTCCTTGCGCTCTTCAGGGTTACTTTCTTTTTCAGAGAAGATAAGTTTGCCTTCTTTTGGTATCACACCGATGATAGCAACTTGGATTTTTTCACCAACGAGTTTCTTGAGCTCTTTCTGGATTTTATCTTTGTCGCCTTCTTCTACGCGAGGGTAGTGTTCAGCCTTGAGCTGTGATGAAGGGAGAAATCCAGCGACACCTTGCCACTCAAGGATGAGTCCACCCTTGTTTGCGTCTTTGACAACGAGGTCAAACACGTTACGAGCTTTGATAGCTTTTTCAGCTTCACTCCAGATGAGTGCTTGCTTTGCTTCCTTGAGTGAAAGTTCAACGTAGCCGTCTTCGTTTTCACGCTCGATGATCTTTACTTTGATCGCGTCTCCAATATTGAGCTTCTTGATAATATCGCGAGCATTCAAAAATTCGCGACCATAAATAATACCTGTTCCGTATGGAGCAAGGTCGATGTACACTGCACTTTTTTCGATAGCTATGACCGGACCTTCGACGAGAGAGTCTTTTTCCGGCACAAGCATGACGTTCTCGAGATAGAGCTCCAACGGAGTCTTCTCAACAACAGTTTCTTCTGTTTGTGACATATATATGTTGTGTGCCTCCAGCGTTAGTCGCGCGGGAAGGCAAGGGTTCGTGAGGGCTCTCTTTAGGGCTTTTGCACAGCTCTACAGAGGATAACTCCTCAGCGCCGATTAATAATGAACTCGCCAATACTAGCATTTAGAGGCTTATTTTGCAAGGGATCTTATTCGGAACTAAAATGCTGGTTTAACAGGAACGTGTGGCGCCAACTTTTCGTTTGGCCATTTTCTCTTTGTTTGTAACAATGTGGGTCCTCGGATCTCCCCGCCGCCCCACCCGAAGGGGGCGGCGGGGCCAGACCACACATTGTTTTAAACAGGGCTTCTTGGGAATACATACCAAAACTTCTCTGTTGTCACTGCATTTCTAGAAGCAGTGCATCTCACCTTTGCGGAAACCCCGAACCAAAGTGTGCTTGGTACGGGGCAAGCTTGTTAGTATTTAACTGTACGTAACGAAAACGCACCTTTTGAAATGCCTTGCGCAGGCGGGCGCGCCGAGCAGATGAATTTGCCAGCAGGCAAATATCAGTGCATTTCAAAAGGTGGGTTGAGTGGAGTTTTATCCGTATTCCGCAAAGGTGAGTGCAGAAAGAAAACGGCTGCGGGATTTGGGTTTGGTTTACAAACAAAAATATAAACAACTTCGGTATTTAGCGTTTGGATTAAGGCTAAAAATGTTGCAATACAACGCAAAATCCAGGTAGCGTCAACAGTGAAAAAATGCTAAAATATCCCCATGGTTATCACATATTTCGGAGAACAATTTGTAAAAATTACGCAGGGTGACTTTACTCTCGCAATCAATCCAGTTTCAAAATCAGCAAAAGGGGGAGCTATCGGACGTTTTGGTGCCCAGGTGGCTCTTTTCTCTACACATCACGCCACCATGAACGGTGTCGCTGAAGTAACCTATGGAGACAATGTCCCGTTTGTTGTTGACGGCGCGGGTGAGTATGAGATAGGTGGTATGTCGATCGTTGGTGTTGGTGGAGAGACAGAGATCGATGGCAAAAAATACATCAACACGAGTTACTATTTTAAACTCGATGATATCGGTGTCTGCGTGCTCGGTGCGATCGACGGGGAAAAAGGCGTCGAGGCGATCCGTGAAAAGTCCGGCGACATCGATATACTCTTCGTACCCCTCGGCGACTATCTCACTCCGGCGGTCGCTTCGAAACTAGCAGTGACGCTCGAGCCGTCTATCATCATCCCAGTGGCTCACACAGGCAAAGGAGACAAAGCGCTCGCACAATTTCTGAAAGAAAACGAATCACACGAAGAAGTCGACAAACTCACTATCAAGAAAAAAGACTGTATGTCTCGCGATGGTGACGTGATCGTTATCACTCCGAGTAAGTAAGTATGAGAAAGATAGTTCACAAACTTCGCAACAGATCACGAGAGGCGCGCGAGCGCATGCTGTTTGGTATCACCGCAGCAACTTTTCTCGCGATGCTCGGTGTGTGGATGATCATCCTCGACGCACGTGCACGGGAGACGCAGGCTATCAAAGAAGTAAAACAAACAGACAGTCCGTTTTCAATTTTAGGAGATGGTATCAAAGACGCAGTAGACACGGTCACGAGTAAAAATAACGAGTAATATTTATAGACACTATGCCAAAGAAAAACGATAACAAAGGAAAAAACTCTAAAGATGACAAGGGCAAGGGAAGTGGAAGTGAGGTAGTGCTCGCACCGCGAGTTTCTGTTATCTCACGCAACATCGTCGAGGAAATGAAAGAGTCGTACATATCGTACGCGATGTCCGTGATCACATCACGTGCACTTCCTGACGTGCGTGACGGACTCAAACCAGTACACCGACGTATTCTCTTTGCTATGCATGAAATGGGTCTCACGGCGAGTGCAAAGACACGAAAATCTGCGACGGTAGTCGGAGAGGTGCTCGGAAAGTACCACCCACACGGCGACGTGGCGGTGTATGACTCGATGGTTGGTATGGTGCAGGATTTCTCACTTCGCTATCCGCTCATTATCGGACAAGGAAACTTTGGTTCCATCGACGGCGACGGCGCTGCTGCACACCGTTATACCGAGGCAAAGATGTCCAAATTTGCTTCTGTACTCCTCCAAGATATCGAGAAAGAAACAGTAGACTTCCGTCCAAACTATGACAACACTCGCAAGGAACCAGTGGTGTTGCCTGCGGCTGTGCCGAACTTGCTTTTGAATGGAACTCTCGGTATCGCGGTTGGTATGGCAACCAACATCGCTCCGCATAATCTCGGCGAAGTTATCGATGCGACACTTCACTTGATCAAAGAAGACGATGCTACCACAAAAGATCTGATGCAATACATCAAAGGTCCGGACTTTCCAACAGGCGGTGTCATGTTTGGTCAGAGTGATCTCGAACACGCGTATGCGACAGGACGAGGTGGTGTGACCGTGCGTGGAGAAGCTGAAATAGTGGAGCAGAAAACTGGTGTTGCGCAAATTATCATCACGTCTATTCCGTATCGTGTGAACAAGAGCGACCTGATCTCGTCTATCGCAACACTTGTCAGTGAGAAAAAACTCGAAGGTATCAAAGGTCTCCGTGATGAATCCACAAAAGACATCCGTGTCGCTATCGATCTGAAAACAGGAGTGCACCCACAAAAAGTATTGAACTATCTGTACAAACACACACAGCTCGAGCAGATGTTTCACTTCAACATGGTGGCACTCGTCAAAGGTGTACCACAAACTCTCTCGCTCAAGTCCATGCTCGAAGAGTTCATCGCGCATCGCCAGGAAGTGGTCCGACGTCGTACTGAGTACGATCTTCGTCGTGCAAAAGAGCGTGAGCATATCTTGCTCGGTCTTAAAAAGGCACTCGACCACATCGACAAAGTTATCTCGATCATCCGCGCATCAAAAGACAGTGCTGTTGCAAAAGTAAACCTCATGAAAGAGTTCAAGTTTTCTGAACTCCAAACTATCGCTATCCTCGAGATGCGCCTCCAGAAACTTGCTGGACTCGAACGAAAAGCAGTCGAAGAAGAGCTCAAAGAAAAACAAGCGTTTATCAAAGAGTGTGAGATACTCCTTGCAAGTGAAAAGAAAATCCTCGGTGTTATCGCAAGCGAGCTCGAAGACATAAAAGCAAAATACGGTGACGACCGCCGCACTCGTGTGGTCAAAGGTGGCGTCCAACAAATTTCAGAAGAGGATCTCATTCCTGAAAAGGAGTCCTTGCTCGTGTTCACGGCAGGTGGCTATGTCAAACGCACTGATCCAGGGGAGTACCGCTCACAAAAACGTGGCGGTGTGGGTGTTATCGATCTCGAAACAAAAGAAGAAGACTTTGTCACGGATTTGTTGCAGACCAACACGCACAGTGATCTACTCTTCTTTACCAACCTCGGCAAGGCGTACCAGATCAAGATGTACGATATTCCAGAGGGCAAGCGAGCAACAAAAGGTAAATCAATCATGAACTTCCTCTCGCTTGGCGGTGAAGAAAAAGTGACCTCGATACTTCCTATGCCAAAAGAGCTCAAGAAAGAGAGTGGCTCACTCATGCTCGTGACCAAGGCAGGCACCACTAAAAAGGTAACCATCGATAGTTTCAAAGACGTCCGTCGCAGTGGTATCATAGCGATCCGACTCGACAAGGGTGACGAACTCGTTTCTACCGTGTTTGTGAAAAAAGGTGACGAGATCATGTTTGCCTCATCACGTGGCCAGTCTATGCGCACAAAAGAATCTGACTTCCGTGAGATGGGTCGCGCTGCAGGAGGAGTGCGTGGTATGAAACTTTCAAAAGGCGACACAATCATCTCTGCAGATGTGATACATCCAGATGATAAAAAAGGTGAATTCCTCGTCCTCGGCGAAAACGGTATCGGCAAGAAAACTCCGCTCGATGAATACAAAACGCAAAACCGTGGTGGTAGTGGTATCAAGTGTGCAAAGGTAACTGAAAAAACAGGTAAACTTATCGTCGCTCGTGTAGTGCGCGGAGAGGAGAGTGAACTTATCGCTATGTCGAAAAAGGGGCAGGTGATCCGCACTGACGCAGACTCTATCCCATCGCTCGGTCGTGATACCCAGGGTGTCACTATCATGAAGCTTCGTCCAGGGGATGGTATCGCATCTGTTGCTTTCTTGTAAGAAAGCAACAGAGCTTACAGAGCGCCAGCTTACAGCTGACAGAAAAATGCGTTATACTACAATTACATGTTTTGCATTTCTGTAAGCTGTCAACTGCCATCTGTAAACTAATGTATGTCATTTTCAAATCCTTCATCTATCATCAAATACCTCGCTCTCACTGAAAGCATGAAAGTCGCTGACTTTGGTGCGGGGACTGGCGCGTACACCAAAGAGGCTTCTCGACTGGTGGGGGTTTCTGGACGTGTCTATGCTATCGAAATACAAAAAGAACTCGCCACTCGACTCAAGGCCGAACTCAAGCATGACGGTGTGACCAACACCGAAGTTATCTGGGGCAATATCGAAAAACGTGGTGGCTCTGAACTCCATGACGCTGTTATCGATGCAGTCATACTCGCAAACACACTCTTCCTGGTACCTGACAAGGTTGAACTACTCAAAGAAATAGCTCGTATACTCAAACCCGGTGGCAAACTATTGCTTGTTGAGTGGAGTGATTCGTTTGGGGGTATTGGCCCCTTGCCTGATATGGTGGTGCCGAGCGCGCAAGCGGAGTCTCTCTTTGCATCGCACGGTTTTTCTCTTGTCGAACAAATTCCCGAGTCAGGCGACCATCATTATGGTATGATATTTATACGAGCATGATGAAATATTTTAATATAGCACTATATGTATTTTTCGGGTTCGCAATAATCTTTGCGGTTATTATTTTTTCTGGAAAAACAGATATAGGGAAATCAAAAAGTGATACTGGTGCGAGTGGCTCAGTAGCTATGTGGGGTACGATACCCTCGGCTGTTATTTCTCCGGCACTTAGTGAGTACAACAACTCAATCGAGGACTATAGTGTTACCTATAAATACATAGCACCTGGTGATTACGAAGACCAGCTTATCGAGGCGTTTGCATCTGGAAAAGGGCCTGATATTTATACAGTAACTCCTGAGTTACTTATACGTTTTTCTGATAAAATCGCGCCGATACCATTTACTTCATATCCTGAAAGATCTTTTACCGATATTTTTATTAGCGCAGCCGATGTTTTCTTGCAAGAGGAGGGCATACTCGCTCTGCCATTGCGCGCAGACCCTTTGGTGATGTACTACAACCGTGACATTTTGGAATCAAATTTCCAAGTGACTCCTCCAGCGTATTGGGATGACATGTATGCATTTGCACAAACTTTGACAAAGAAAAACGAAGCGGGAGTTATTTCTGAAAGTGCTATTGCGTTTGGTGCGTGGGATAATGTCACACATGCAAAAGATATATTGTCGATGATGTTGCTACAAGGAGGTAACACTATTACAACCTATGAAGACGGAGTGCTGACATCTGTTCTTAATCAGGTGTCTGCAGGAAGCGGTGTAAAGGTTGGCCCATCGGTGGTAACTTTCTATGGAGAGTTTGCAAACCCCTCCTCGTTATATTATTCATGGAATGAAGCAAAGTCTAGTTCTTTTGACTCGTTTGTCTCGGGAGATTTAGCATTGTATTTTGGTTTTGCTAGTGAACTTCCTACCATACTTGCTAAAAATCCTAATTTGAATTTTGATGTTGCAAAAGTGCCTCAAATTAAAAATAGCTCTGTACAGAAAACGTACATCGGAATAACTGGTGTTGCGCTTTCAAAATTCTCCAAAAATCCGACCACTGCATATGTTGTCGCGAGAGATATAACTGATAAGAGTTTTGCAGAAGCTATTGCTGAAAACGATACGGCACCTTCTGTGAGAAGAGATTTGCTCAAGACGGCTACTTCTGTCGACGATTTGTATGCAACTGTCTTTAACAATAGTGCAATTATCGGCAGTACATGGATTGATCCAGACGCGAGTGCGACTTACTCTATTTTTAGGACTATGATAAAGTCGTACACCTCTGGGTCACAGAGCGCAAATGATGCTGTGCGTGCAGCGGATTCAGCGCTGGAACTTTTGTAAAACTTTATAGTACAATAGAGACTATGAACACCCCAATTAAAACGAACCGTATACAACTTGGCATTTGCACCGCCATCTTTTCATTGATGTTGTTTGCTCTATTTTTTGTGTCGCTTCCTCGGAGTGTGCACGCAGATGGGCTCGTTCCATGTGGGGGATACTCAGCAGAGACGGGTCTTGCCGAGAAACCCTGCGATTTTAGTTTTTTTATGCAAATGTTGAATGATGTTATTTCCTTCTTGTTGTTTACACTTGCTATGCCTCTCGCTGCCCTCATGTTTGCCTACGCAGGGTTTCTGTACCTGACAAGCGGGGTCAAGCCCGAGCAACGTGAACAAGCTAAAAAGATCCTCACCAACGTCATCTGGGGTCTCGTGATAGCCCTTGCTGCGTGGTTGATAGTCCATACGATACTGACTAGTTTGGGGGTGAATAAGTCATCGATATTTCTTACTAATCCCGGCGCAGATACTCCATAGTTTGCATTTGCCTAATATTGTCAAATTGATTACAATTATTGTATGAAGAAAAAAATATTTCCAGTCCTCGCTTTTGCTGTACTGTTTCTCGCTGCGTTTATGGTTGTTTTTCCTGCTATCGCTTCTGCGTACCAGTGCAACGATGGGGATGATAACGGCGACGACGGTCTGGCTGATTTTGAAGGAACAGCAGCGTACCCAAAAGATCCTGACTGTTCGGGTCCGACAGACGATTCAGAGGACCCGGTGGTTACAGCAACAGACGGCACAACAGCTGAAACAGATTTAAGTTTTGGCATAATCAACCCACTCGATAGCGATCTCGACACACTTCCTAAATTTATCAATCGTATCGTTGAGATATTTCTGATGGTGGGGACCCCTATCGTTGCACTTATGATTATTTATTCTGGTTTTCTCTTTGTCATCGCACGAGGTAACGCCGAGGCAATAGAAAAAGCAAAGGCGACCCTCGGTTATACACTGCTTGGTGCCGCGATACTTTTAGGTGCATTTGTTATTTCTACAGCGATTCAAGATACTATAGTAAATATTAGCAAGGAAAGTACTACTGAATAAATATCTATATGAAAAAAAAATTTCTACCGCTCCTTTCAATCATTGTACTGCTACCGCAAGTCACTTTTGCAGATGTCTGTTCTGCTCTTGCAAATGACACTTTTTCCGACTTAGTAGGGAAGTCTATTTGTATTATAAACAAGACACTTATTCCGTTCGGATTTGCACTGGCTATGGTTATCTTTATCTACGGTGTCGTGGGTTATGTGGCAAAAGGAGATGATGAAGAGGCGCGAAAAAAAGGACGTGAATTTATCATGTGGGGAATCATCGGTATATTTATGATGGTCTCAATTTTTGGTTTTGTAAAACTTTTGGACAATACACTTAAGTTACCAAACGATCCGACGACTCCAATCGAGATTCCAGAAGCACCTGTATACGGCGGATAAACAGACGACTTTCGTTTGTTTCGTTTTCCACACATACCCCTAGGCCCTTACTTTACAGCATAAAATATGCTATACTATTGACATTGTTATCGTTTGGTCGCTTTATTAGTATTTAATTATATAATATGAAAAAACTTTCATTATTCGCATTAGGTGCATTTGCCGCAGTGCTCCCAAAGTTTGCTTTTGCGGTAACAGAAGATGTTACAGGCTTGATTACTCTTCTACAAAACATCTTAAACAAGATTGTTCCGCTTCTTATCGCATTCCTCGTGGTCATGCTCGTATGGGGTATCGTACGATATACAACATCAGCTGACGAAGAGGCACAAGAAAAGGCAAAGGGTCTTATTATCTGGTCAGTACTCGGTGTCCTGTTTATCATGATTTTCTGGGGTATTATCGCACTTCTCAAAAATACTGTAGCTTTGCCTGACGATAAAATTGGTGATGTAGAGCTTCCTTTTCCTTGTGTAGATGATGGACCAGGTGGTGTAGAGTGTTAGTCAAAAGCTGTATATGTTTCCACGTATAGCCTATGCAGATGCGGAGTCAGTAATTGCCGCAATCAATAAAGAAATCATAGATCCGCTCATCACGCTCATGTTTGCTGTTGCATTGTTGTTCTTTATCTACGGTATGGTGGAGTTTATACAAGGCAGTACCAACGAAGAAAAACGGACCAAAGGTCAACAGCATATGATGTGGGGAGTGATAGGAATGTTTATCATGGTTTCCGCCATAGGTATCATGCGTGTAATTATTGCGACAATAGATTAATTATAAAAACTCAGTGAGTAACATCACTGGGTTTTTATAATGCCTAAAAAATAAAAAGCAACGAATCCAAATAATCGAATTCGTTGCTGTTGTACTATTACTTAGTACTGTTTTACGGGGCAAACGTAAATAGTTTGCCCACATTAACAAATTGTTTCGTTGCCATGTCCCACGCGTACAAGGTTGTCGACTTTGGCCGATATCCTTTGTTGTACTTGTCGCAAAAAATATCGGGATCAAGGTTAGTGTATCCCTCCAATGATGGGGAGTACTCATATCCTTTGTCCGCTCCTGTTTTGGACACCACTATTTCCTCATAAATAAATTCTGAGGGATCCAGAGCGTTTGGCCAGTAATTCTGGCTGTACACCGGGTCACTGTAGTACCCTGAATTGCCGTTGCCGCTTGGTGTACATGTCGGAGCTCCTCCCGTACCTGTTGGAACATAGATGTATCGTGTACATGAGCTAGTTATTGCCATTAATCCTATAATAGCAACAAAGAAAAATGTTTTGTTTTTCATATTTTTTTTGCCCTCCTTCGAGCGGTTTTGTTTTTTTTTGTTTTTGAATAGTTTGTTTGGTCGCAATGCTCCAAGACGGAGGACAGAAGCGCTGTGACCAAACACTATTCAGAGACTTAAACAAAAATATGAAAACTCTTTTCCAAAGAATATATTGCCTATAGTATAGCATATCCATTGACAAAAGTCAAGTACTATGGCATTAAAATAGCCTTATATTTCAAGGCTAAAGGAGATCCTCAGAGTTAAGATACCCATTTTAGGGCAAATAAAAGAGGGTTTTGCTTGTAGCAAAACCCCCAGTTTTAGTTAGATTAAAGAATTATATTGTTAGTTCCCTCCGAGTATCGGCTCCAAGGGAATCCTTACTACTTTGTTGGTGTCGCGTGGCTCCTCTTCGAGTCCTCCACCGCGTCTCGCGTCAAACCACTCATATGAATGGTATTCTGTGATTCCAACAAATTTTGTTCCATATTTGGGTCCATAGCGACGGGTCCCAGCACCACGTATATTTATACTAAAGTTTATGGTATCCAACTCCAGTGGAAGTCGATAAGTCACACCTTCAGATAAATTTTCGTAAGTAATATTGTTTGAGGATATAACCATCGTTGCCGTTTTCGGCACAGTTTTTTCCTCAACAATTTTAACATCACCATCACTATCACCACCTATCTTGTTCATTACTCTTGCTTTGCCATCAAACGGATCATATATTGCCGCTTGCTTTTCAGGCCAGCCTAGAAAGAGCATGGATGCTATGTAAACAACAAAGAGTGATATGAGCCCTATGGCAACACCGTTTACTTTAGTGGATTTTGATCCCGGGGCATAAAGAAACTTCGCCTCGGGTGTTATTCCAGCTTTCTCACACAATTCAATGTAATCAGCTTTTTTATTGAGCATTGCTATGTTCAGCATGCCAAAGAATAGATGTAAAGGGGTAGCCACTATTGCCAATACAGCAATTAGTATCCACCAAATATTTGGCACCGAGCCAAATCCGTGTGTAAGTGCGGCTAGTATCACTAGTGTAGCGATACAGCCAATAATTGTGATTACAATTTTCATTTTTTCCTCCTTTAGTTTTCGTTAATTACTACCCCAGAATTTTTGCCATCAAGCGCAAGATACTTCAGGTTGTTCATTTGAGACAAGAAGTACATTTTTGCCATAGATTCATCTCCATTGAAAGCTGTAGCAATGAGATCTCGAAGTACTGCGTTGTTGTTTAGCCCAGCTACCTTTTCGGCCTCTGAAAGAGTAACAATTTTTTTGGATTCTACAGAATTTTCGAATAAACCTTCAAGTGCTGCTGCGATTTTTTGACTTGGAATGATGTTTCTTATGTTGACTTGCTCAACCTCAAACCCCCTTAACTGGGTTTGTAACCTTTTTAAAACAGAAGCTTCAAAGCCGGATACAATTGTTGCTATCTCATTTACCTCGATGTCTTTATTCATAGCCAGTTTGCCATCTTCGTCCACTTCATAAGTGTGTATCGATGAGAATACATACTTTTTGACTTGAATCATTCCTTCGTTGAGCGCTTCATCGCGTAAATACTGTATCCAGTTGTTTATCACAATACGCAGATAGTACGGATTGCATACTCGTGCACGTACTGTAAACAGTATATGTACAGGATTGCCGGTAGCGTCCTCGGCACCTTCAATCATGAATGCATAGTTTACATATGCACGAAAGAGGTAAGGCGATATCCCTGGTGTTAGGGTAACCAGATTGTTTTTTTCATCAAAGTACTGGATATCCAAAACATCCCAGAAAATACCTTGTTGAAAGCGCCAATTGTTCGCATACAAGAGAATTGATGATTCTTTGTATATCAGTTTTCTTAACCCACCCAATCGGTTTTCATACTTAAAGCCAGGATGAGGCACGATTTCATATGAATCCTCAAGGACTTTCCATATTACTTTTTGCCCGATTATTTCCACAGCGTCCGTATTGAATGGTGCCACTGGTAGTAACCGTTTTCGGTCATCTGGGTTCATGTCATTTACGTATGTTCTAAATGGATGCATGGTCCCTTTTTTTACTGCATCAACAACATTTTGAATGAGTGCAGGTGTTAATTGGTAAGCAAAGCTTTCACCCGGATGGTCCAAGATAAAAGTATAGTGCTTTTTGTTTTTTGTAACTTGCATTATACGGTTTTCTTTTACGAGATTACCGAGCACTTCGTAGTGTGCTGAGGTATATTCTTTTAACCACTCAATAAAGAGGAATGAAATATACCAGCCAAGAACAAGATACACTACAATCGATGCGCAAAACGCAACTATTGTCCAAGATACATCTTTGGTGAATAGGGCAGTCAGTCCTGTTGCGATAATCACAAAACACAGGAAGGTGATTACAATGAAATTTTTTGTTAGTTTTTTCATTTTTCAGTTATTAAAAAATTTTTTGAAAATTTTGTTACCCAAACCAACCCGCATTCACGACGAAGGTAAAGGGAATAAAAATATTGATCCTAAGTTCTCTATCCGCTACCGATATAGCGACATTGATACTAATAGGCAGAATTTCCGATTTGCTTGCATTGTATCACATTTATATCGAAAAGTCAAGTTAGATATAGACAAAAAAGCTTTGTATTGTATAGTTATTTTATCGATATAAAATAAAAAAGAAGCCAGTCTGGCTTCTTTTTTCTTGTGCTGGAGAGAGGACTTGAACCTCCACGGATTACTCCATTAGTTCCTAAGACTAACGCGGCTACCAATTACGCCACTCCAGCATTTGATTTTTAGGCCGCGAGGGGTCGCCGACTACATCGGCAGGTATTTTTCAATGACTCGCGTACTCGTCATAATGAAAAATCTTTCGATCCCCTCCACAAGCAAAATTGTTTGCTTGCTACGGAGGCAATGAAAAAGCACACTTTTTCATTGTGCCCCGTGAGGGGATCGAACCCCCGACCATCTCCTTAAGAGGGAGCTGCTCTACCAGCTGAGCTAACAGGGCAAACGCGAACTGAGATAGTATAGCGTTATTTTGACGAAATGCAAGGTTTTCATTGAATAGAATATGGTTTTTTGCTATAGTGGTTGGGTTCGCATGGTGCAGTGGCGAAGTTGGTTAACGCGTCGGTCTGCAAAACCGATATGCGCCGGTTCAACCCCGGCCTGCACCTCCTGATTGTAAAAGACGATCATTCTGCCCGGATGATGGAATGGTAGACATAGGGGACTTAAAATCCCCAGGCAGCAATGCCGTGTGGGTTCGACTCCCACTCTGGGCACTATACAAAGAGCACCAAAGTATTACTCGGTGCTCTTTTTCTTGTCGTCTTTGTGTGATTCTCGGATGAGTTGTTCGATACGTTCTCGGTGTTTTTCTCCGACATCAATCTCGACATCGAGAAAGGGGATAACGCGTGATCGAAGACGCTCTTTGATGTAGTCTCGCATCTCTGTTCTTTTTCGCTTTAAAAAGAAAAGAGCGTCGTTTTCTTTATCTTCAGGGAGAACTGATATATAGAGTGTGGCACGTTTGGTGTCCTCTGATACGATGATGTTGGTGACGGTGACCAAACTGACGCGATTACTCTCGCGCGAGATGTACTCTGCAGCGAGGTGTTTTACTTCTTCCATTACTTTTTCGTGGTGATTGGGCATATTGGTAGGCACGAGGCGCTAGGCTTTAGGCTCTAGTTTTTATACTTATACTTATACTTATACTATTTAATTACCATTTTAAATGCTTCGATTTCGTCTCCCGCAGCGAGCGTTACTTTTGCTTCGATGAGTATTCCGCACTCTGCTCCTTCCTCGACGGATTTCGAAGGTGTTTTGTTTTTCTGAAGACCGACGATCTTTCCACGACCTATTTCGTTCTCACGGCGCCAGATAGTGACGTGTCCGCCGTCAGTGAGTTCTCCCATGAGTACGCGTCCACCGACTACTTGCTTGTCTTTTGTTTGGCTAAAGGTTTTGAGTATCTTTGCGCGTCCTGTTGCCTCCGATACTTCTTTTCGGTTTCGGCGTGTATCTATCTCTTCTTTCAAAAAGTCAGTGAGTTTGTAGATAATATCAAATGTCATGACGCGTACGTTTGCTTGGTCGGCGAGGTCGCGAGCTTGGGGGTCGAGTTTGACATCGAAACCGAGTACGAGACTTTCACTGTCGCTTCCTGCGAGTTTGATATCGCCTTCGCTTATCGGACCTGTACCGACAGAGAGTACTTTGAATTGGGCACCTTCAGCTTCAATTTTCTTGATTTCTTTTTCTATCGCTTCAACGATACCTATAGTTTCAGCTTTGATAACGAGGGGAATCACTTTTGAATTTTCGAGTACAACAAACGTGTTGTCTTTTTTGTCCATAGCGAGACAGAGGTCGCGTGCGCAAACTTCAGCATCTTTTTTCTTTTCATACACGACAAACGGGTCTCCGGCTTTTGGTAGCTTGTCGAAACCGACGATGCGCAGTGGGGAAGAGAAACTTGCAGATTTGACCATCTTGCCAGCATAGTCTTCCATGATACGAGTAGAACTCATCGTTTCTCCGGCGACAACGAACATACCTGTTTCGATAGTACCATCTTTGATGATAAGTGTTGCACTGTTGCCACGTTTTGGATCCATCGATGACTCGATGATGTAGCCTGTTGCTGTTTTTGCTCGGTCACCCTTGAGTTCTGCGAGGTCTGCGGTGAGGAGGATAATATCGAGGAGTTCACTGACACCTGTGCCAGCTTTTGCGGAAATAGGTGCGTAGGAGATATTGCCACCCCACCCTTCGAGGTAGACGCCGTTTTCGACGAGTTCGCCCTTTACTTTTTCTGGGTTTGCGCCCGGCTTGTCTATCTTGTTGATAGCGACGACGTAGGGGACGTTGTTTGCGAGGATGGTTGTGAGCGCTTCTTTTGTCTGCGCTTTGACACCGTCTTCTGCTGAGACGATAAGGATAGCTATGTCTGCAACAAGAGCTCCACGTTCACGCATACCGGAAAAGGCTTCGTGTCCTGGTGTGTCGAGGAAAGTGATAGTGCGGTCGCGTCCAGTGTCGTCTTTGTGATGAACTTCATAGGCGCTGATGCGTTGTGTGATACCTCCTGCCTCACCGAGAACAACCTCCGTTTTGCGGATGTAGTCGAGCAATGTTGATTTGCCGTGGTCCACGTGTCCCATGACGACAACGACTGGTGCTCTCTCTTCAATTGTTTCTTTTTTTGACATATATGGGTATATAACGCGCAAAGGCCTTGTCGGCCGTTGTATGTGTATATGTTATACACTGAAATCGTCGTTTTGGCTAGTAGGAGAAAGGCCGGGCGCGAACTAGTTCGCGCCCGGCCTCTTTTGTGCAACGTAATAGTATTACTTCAAACTACTTGCGAGTATCTGTTGCTCTTCCTCTGAAAGCTCCTGCTCGCCCTTGCCCGTTTTGACGCCTTTTGCGAAAACACTCATGCGGTCACGTGCGTAGAGAGAAGAGAGGACCACCCCGTTGCCTTCTTCGTCGACGAGAGACATTGCAAAACTTTGGTTGCCTCCGACATCAGGGAAAGGATTGAAACGTGTGAGGGGAATAGATTTCACTCCTCGTTTGATGCGGGCATCGTGGTTGGCGAGTGTCGCGTCATGTGACTCTTTGGCATGTTCTAAACTGCCGATGCGCGTATCGAGCACATGAAATGACTCTTCCAGATCATTAGCCTTTTTGCCTTGGAAGAAACGTTTGAGACGTTTTTCTGTTTTTGACATCCAGACGATAAACGCTATGTTTGCGATGATAGAGAGCGCGAGTAATCCGATTATGATAAGTGTTGTAGTATCCATAGACAGTAGTATACCGCTCTTAAAATACTTTTGTAAATGTTTGCGACACGGTATACAATAGAAAGTATGTTTTGGAAACGCTCGAAAAGAATATATCTTGACTATGCGTCACTTGCACCGCGCGACGAGAAGCTTTTTCATAGACTTGCAAAAGACTCTACTTTCGGCAATCCAAGTAGTTTTCACAAAGAGGGTGTGGTAGCAAAACAAATGCTCGAGACCGCTCGTACGAGCGTGGCAAAAACTATATACTCACAACCAGATGAAATAGTATTTACTAGTGGTGGAACAGAAGGGGACAATATCGCAATCCTCGGCGCACTCGAGGCATATACTGGCACAGTAGTGCCTCACATGATTGTTTCAGCGGTCGAGCACTCTGCGGTACTCGAAACGGTAAAGTATCTCGAGTCTCGTGGAAAGATCAGTTTGTCGTATATTCCTGTGGACGAGCGTGGTGTCGTCGATACAAAAGAATTTCGTGCACTTATCCGACCAGAAACAATCCTCGTGTCTGTGATGCACGTCAACAATGAAGTGGGGACGATAGAACCAGTTGCAGAGGTGGCAAAGGCGATAAGGCATTTTCAAAAAGCTAACAGCTTACAGCTAACAGCAAACAGCTCGTACAAAAGCTATCCGCTTTTGCACGTTGATGCATGCCAGGCGCCAAACTATTTGCCGATAGACGTGCGAGCGCTCCATCCGGACTTACTCACACTCAACGGGAGCAAGATATATACCGGGGCAGGTGTCGGAGCACTTTTTATCAAACGCGGAACACCTATCAAAAGTATCATGTACGGTGGTGACCAAGAGCACGGTCTTCGTCCAGGAACACCTGACGTCAAAAAGATTTCAGAGTTTGCTGTGGCGCTCGCCGAGTGCGCTCGCGCCCGAGAAACTGAAATGAAAAAGTATGACGAGCTTCGAACACTCCTTGTGTTAGGTATAGAAACTGTGTGCAAAAAATACAATATTGAAATGACACTTCTCTCGGATCCATTTATCTGTGTGCCCGCAATCGTAAATATCTCATTTGGGGGATTTGAAAGCGAACTCCTCGTTATCGAACTCGACGCACAGGGGATAGCCGTCTCGTCCAAAAGTGCGTGTAAGTCCGACAGTGATGAAATCTCACATGTTATATCCGCTCTCGGAAAAAGTATCCCCTCACATATCGGTAGTGTCCGATTTTCATTTGGACGTTTTACTGCGAACGCAGATGTTCTACGAACAGTTAAAGCACTTGATAGTGTTTTCTTAAAATATAAAAAAACAGCGAGGCTACAATAGTCTCGCTGTGTAGAAAGGTTTTTTCTATTAATTAACTTGCAATGGTTTTAAACTCTTCTTCGTTTGTAACGTAAGTCTGGCCGTTGACTATTAAGGTGGTGCGGTTGATATTAATTTTTGCTTTCCAGTGTATCAGGTAGCCAATAGACGTATCTTTAACTTTGGTGACAGTAAAAATTTTGCCTGGATTCAAACTTATTGATACAGGTCCGATTCTTGCAGTAAAACGAGTTCCGTCGATTACTTGGTAATTATAATCATTTAGTTCCATGACTTATTTTTTTAGGTAAGAAAATTATACTTTTTATACATTTATGGTTATCTTTTGTCAACCTTTCATGTATTTGCTATACTAGAGCAAGCAAACAGGCTTCTGCCTGTTTGGCTTTAGAAAATATAAGTCGAATTTTCTACTTACTACTTTCTATTAACTACTTACTATTTATATGCCTCCGCTAAACCGTTTTACTACAAAAGCAAAAGAAGCAATCCGCAAGGCTCACGAGCTGGCTATTGAGCGTGGAGAGAACCACGTTAACTGTTTTCACATGCTCGGCGCACTCCTTCTACAAGATGAGTCGATGGTTATCTCTATACTCGAAAAACTCGAGATCGATTCGATGCTCCTTACTGACTCGCTCATCGACTATATCGAAACACCAGAAACGTCAAAAACTTTGTCACCGTCGTACCAGATGTATCTCACTCCTGACCTCGCGCAAGTGATAGACAACTCGGTGAAAATCGCAGGTACACTCAAGGATGAATTTGTCTCTACTGAACACTTGTTCCTCGCGATTCTCGAACTCCAGGGTGAGATGCGCGAACTATTGGCGCGTTTCAAACTAACAAAAGAAAGTGCGATGGCGGTTCTCCAAGAGTTGCGTACGAGCAACGTATCCGACGTTGCTGGTGCGAAAAAGTTCAAACAACTTTCTAAGTACACGCGAAACCTCACACAACTTGCTTCACAGGACAAACTCGATCCTGTAATCGGTCGCGACACAGAAATACTTCGTCTCATGCAGATACTTTCTCGACGTACAAAAAACAATCCGATACTTATCGGAGAAGCGGGGACTGGTAAAACTGCAGTGGTAGAAGGTCTCGCGCAACGTATCGCAAAAGGAGACGTGCCTGAAAGTCTCAAGAACAAAGAACTCGTGTCACTCGACCTCGGGCTACTCATCGCGGGAACAAAATTCCGAGGAGAGTTTGAAGAGCGTCTCAAGGCTATCATGAAAGAGATAGAGAAAGCCGAAGGCAAAGTCATCCTTTTTATTGATGAGATACACACTATCGTCGGAGCCGGCGCCGCAGAGGGATCGATGGATGCTTCAAACATGCTCAAGCCTGCGATGGCGCGTGGAGAGATCAAGGCTATCGGTGCAACAACGCTCAAAGAGTATCAGAAACATATCGAAAAAGATCCGGCACTCGCTCGACGTTTTCAGCCTATCTATGTCGACGAGCCATCAATCGAAGACACGATTGCTATTCTCCGTGGGCTCAAAGAAAAATACGAACTCTATCATGGTGTACACATCACTGACGACGCGATACTCGCTGCGGTGAATTTCTCGACTCGCTATATCACCAACCGTTTCTTGCCTGACAAAGCAGTCGACCTCATCGACGAGGCTTCGTCTGCACTCCGTATAGCACTCGAAAACAAACCACAACAGCTCGAAGAAGCGCACAGAAAAATCATGCGTCTCGAGATAGAAAAAGAAGCACTCAACAAAGAAGTCGAACGAGCTTCAAATACCGAAACTCGTGCTCGCGTAAAGGAAATCGTCAACGAGATAGCAAACCTCCGCGAGGAAACACGTGAACTCGAACTCAAATGGCAAAACGAGAAAACTATTCTCGGTGATATTGCAACTATCAAGAAAGAGCTCGAAACACTTCGCCTCGAAGCTGAAAACGCGGAGATGCGTGTCGACCTCGGTCGCGCTGCAGAAATCCGCTACGGACAGTTACCGATGCTCGAAAAAGATCTTGATCAGAAGATGCAGAAGCTAAAGAAACTACAAAAGACTCGACGTATTCTCAAAGAAGAAATTACCGAAGAAGATATCGCAGAAGTGGTGGCTCGCTGGACAGGTATTCCTCTCGCGAAAATGCTCGAAGGGGAGCGAAGCAAGCTCGGACGAATGGAAGAAGAGCTTCGCAAGCGTGTCATCGGTCAAGACGAAGCAATCAAAAAGATTGCAGACGTGGTACGCAGAAGTCGTGCAGGTATTTCAGATCCAGACAAACCTATTGGTTCATTTATTTTCCTCGGCCCGACTGGAGTTGGAAAGACAGAACTTACCAAGGCACTCGCAGAGTTTATGTTCAACGATGAGAAAGCACTGATCCGTGTCGACATGAGTGAATACATGGAGCGTCACAGTGTGTCGAAACTCGTTGGTTCACCACCAGGCTATGTGGGCTACGATGAGAGTGGTCAATTTACTGAAAGTATTCGTCACAGACCATACTCGGTCATACTTCTCGACGAGATCGAAAAGGCACATCCTGAAGTATTCAACATACTCCTCCAGGTGCTCGACGATGGACGACTTACAGACGGCAAGGGTCGCGTGGTGAACTTTAAAAACGCAATCATTGTGATGACTTCGAACCTCGGTTCGCAATACATACAAAAGATGGAGTCGATGGGATTTTCAGCGCACACACAGGAACAAGAATACAGTGCAACAAAAGAAAAAGTCATGGATGCACTCAAAGAACACTTCCGTCCAGAATTTTTGAACCGCGTGGACGAGACTGTTGTGTTTGACGTACTCACTCAGAAGACTATTCGCGATATTGTGGAGATACGTATCAGTGAAGTCGCAAAGCGCCTCGCTGGCAAGGGTATCGAACTCGTTGTTTCAAACGCCGCGTATGACTATCTCGCAAAAGAGGGTTACAATCCGAGTTATGGAGCGAGACCACTTCACCGTGTGATACAAAACAAGATTTTGAACCCTATAGCGAGCCATATGATCACTACTGACGTGAGAAAGAAAGATGTCGTAACGGTAGATGCAGTAAACGGGGAATTGGTCGTTGAGACCAAAAAGCCAAAGGCTGTGCGGGTAAAGAAGGAGAAGGTAGAAGCTGAATAGAAATATATAATCAGCCGCCCCGACTAAAGTCGGGGCGGCTGATTTGTTTATATTGATTTTTAGTCAATAATTGCTATACTATCCCAGTTCCAATTATGCGTCGGTGGTAGAGTGGTCAATTACAACAGACTGTAAATCTGTCGCCTTCGGGCTACGAAGGTTCAAATCCTTCCCGGCGCACCAAGAGCAGAAAAACTCCGAAAGGAGTTTTTCTGCTATAATATCCACAATGGATACAAATACGGTAATTTTCGCAGGTGGATGCTTTTGGTGTACCGAAAGCGATCTGAGAAAAGTTGATGGAGTTGTCGATGCTGTTTCTGGTTACGCTGGTCCTGCAGAAGGTAGCCCTTCTTATGAAAACCACCGTGGCTACCGAGAAGCCGCAAAAGTGATATATGATCCGAGTAAGACCAGTTTCAAGAAGCTTTGCCAGTTTTTCCTCGATCACATAGACCCAACAGACGCGGGTGGACAGTTTCACGATCGAGGCGAGAGCTACAAAACGGCGATATACTACAAATCCGACGAGGAGAAAACTATTGCTGAGGCGTTGCTTGTCGAGCTCGGTGAGAGTGGTATATACTCAGACCGTATAGCGGTGGAGGTGTTGCCGGAGGAAGCATTTTATACAGGCGAGGAGTATCACCAAGAGTACGCAAAGAAGAATCCAGTGCAGTATGCTATGTATCGCAGAGGAAGCGGTCGCGAGGATTTCGTAAACAACGTGTGTCAGATACGCGAGGAAAAGAAGATACATTGGAAAGAATAAGTATGAAAGAAAATTATCACAACATGTCCGTTCCAGAGCTCGAAGCAAAAAGAAACGCTCTCGTTTTTGGTCGTAAGTATGAAAAACCTCTTGCTACTGTAACAGTGGCTCCGTTGTCACCAGAACCAAGTTCTGTATCTCCCGTGGAACAAAGTACCGATGAGGAAGCTGATATCTTTGATGAAGGACCAGTTCTTGAGAAAATATTTGAGAAAGCCCACAAACGTGTGCTAAGTATTCAGCCGCAGCTGGAAGAGTTTGGTGCTGTACGTAATCCAGCTCAGTTGGAAGAAGCTCGTGAAAAGATAAAAAGAAAGAAGTACTACATCGATACCCACAATACCGAAAGGGAGAATCATCAGTCTAAAATTTCAACAATAACCGAGGCATTGTTCACAGACGGTGTCTCTCGTTATAGATGGCTTGGAGAGGGGATGGAGTCGTATGTTGTATCACTGTACGATGATTATTTTAACAATATTGATGGCGTGGTGCGGTTTACACGTGAACAAGACACTTTTGAGGGTTTTGCCGTGGATTTGCACTGTGGCCTCAATGAAGAAACATTGCAAAAAAAGTTTAGTTTTCTAGTGGGAGATATTATGAATGGCAGAGTGAGCAAGCTCGATTTTCTCCTCGACGACAACGAAGAACCGTTTGAACCAATTGAGATTCCGAAGTTTATTATTGCAATACCTAGCAAAGACGCAAAGGAACTTTTTGCACTTTGGCAAAAGAACGATACTGAAGCTCTCAAGGCGCATCCTATAAAGAGTTTGATCATGCAGCAGATTGTTGCACAGGCAGACGCACTTTGTTTAGTTGCGCAGCGGAGCGGTCGCGAGGATCTCGTAAAGGTGTTTAATAGAATTGTTTCCTACATCAATAACACTGCGGTTTCGCATAGACAAGACCTCAAGCAAGCGATTTTTGATGAACACAAAAACTCGATTGTTAAAAGAATGAGGAATATGATAACCAAGGCTGAGTATGATCAGACAAAAAAAGCAGCATAGTATGTCACTTTCATATATAGAATTATCAAAAAAGAATCTGACTCACAACGCAACAGTGTTGCGGTCTTTGGTTGGGAAAAAGAAAAAGTTTGTTGCTGTTGTGAAAGCAAACGCATATGGGCATGGAGAGCGCGAAGTGGTGCGAGTGCTCGAGAAGCATGTTGATTGCTTTCAGGTAGACGATGTCGATGAGCTCGCTCGTGTTCGCAAGGCGACCAAGAAGCCGATACTCGTGTTGGGGTATGTGGCACACACAGAGCTCTCTCGAGCAATCAAACTCGGTTGCGAGCTCGCGATATACTCACTCGAGCAAGCGCGTGAGGTAAATATTCAGGCACGTAAGTTTGGTGTACAACAGAAGGTACATGTCGCTATCGACGCACATCTAGGGCGAGAAGGAGTCATGCCAAAAGATGCGAAAACATTTTTTACTGCGCTCAAAGATATGAAGTATCTCAATGTCGTCGGTATGTATGCGCACTTTGCAAATATAGAGGACACCACCAATCCATCGCATGCAAAGAAACAAATGAAAGAGTTTGAGAAAACTGTGTTTGTCGCGCGAGCGTGTGGCTTCAAAGAAATTCAAACACATATGTCTGCGACGTCCGGTGTGCTCGCCTATGAAGCAAAAAAGAAAAGTGTCTACGATATGGTACGTGTCGGTGTTGGACTCTACGGCATGTGGCCGAGCGAGCACCTGGAGTATCTTTACCAGAAAACAAAAGTACGACTTCTACCCGTGATGACATGGAAGTCTCATGTTGCGCAGGTAAAAGTGTTGCCAGCAGGCCACACGATAGGGTACGGACTGACGTACATGACAAAAAGAGAGACCAGGATTGCAGTGATACCACAGGGTTACAGTGACGGCTATGATAGAGGATTGTCTGGGAAAGGGGAAGTGCTGATCCGTGGAACACGGTGCAAGGTGCTAGGTCGAGTGGCGATGAATATGTTTGTTGTGGACTTGTCTCATGTACCAGATGTCGTGCTCGAGGACGAAGTAGTCTTGCTTGGTAAACAAGGAAGTGAGGAGATAACAGCAGAAGAGGTTGCCGAGAAAATTGGGACTATTAACTATGAAGTGACGACAAGAATCAGTCCGTTACTGGGACGCAAAGTGGTATAAAAAAAAAGCCCCGCCGTTCCCGAGCGGAAACTAAGCGGAGCTCACATTTGAAAACCCAATTACCCTGAAATATTTTGACTCTATAAGAAAGAGATTTTTTTAAAAAAAGTGCGACTTTGTATTTTCATTCAGGGTGGCTGCTTATGAGCCATCCGGATTCTAGGTTTGTAAGACCCAGCAAACATTGTCGCACCAACTCTAATTTAACGTCGAGTTAGATATTACAACTTTTAGAATAATATGTCAATACGTTGCCTTTTTACTTATATATGGTAGTATAGAACCCATGTCACAAGATAACCTTTTAATCCTTCGAAATAAGGCCACCGGAACGGCTTATTATTCAAAGAAAAACAAGAAAAAGCTAGCAAACAACAAGATTAAACTCAAGAAGTTTGACAAGAAACTTCGTAAACGAGTTTCATTTGCAGAATCAAAGAAATAAGAGTTAGGCTCTAGGCAAAAGGCCTTAGGCGCTAGAAAATTCAAAAAACAAAAAACAAACTAGCCCTTTTGGGGCTTTTTTGTTATAGTATTCCCGTTCGGTCTTTGAGTGCGGATGTCATTCCCGTGTAGACGGGAATCCAGGTTGGTGTTTGCGGTATGTATTGTCATCCCGAACTTGTTTCGGGATCCGCGTAGAAATTTTTTAAGGCCCAGAAATGAATTAAGGGCGACACAAAATAGTTTGGGCGATTAGTTTAGTGGTAGAACAGCGGTCTCCAAAACCGCTGGCGGAAGTTCGATTCTTCCATCGCCCGCCATGAAAAAGATATTAAAGATTATATTGGTTGTATCGCTACTATATATAGTTTGGACTACTTATAGAATTTTCGTTTGGCATCCACCAGTAAGTTACAATGATTCAGGATATTGTTTGACATCACCAACAGAACCTGTAACTGCCAGAAATATATTTACTAATAAGATTGAGTATTGGCCTGGATCAGGTTGTTTGCACAGACACTATATTCCTTGGTGGTATAAGGAACAACCACAAGCTATTCCAAATTTTTTGGAATCTTAAATTTGTACTGAGGTGAATTTCTAACTATAGTTCTTCTTAAACCACGTACGTTGACGTTTGGCATAGTGCCAGATAGCAGTTTCTAGTTCTCGGAGCATGTCGGCTTTTGTTATTTTGCCTTGCAAGTGCATGGCTATGTATCGCGACTCGAGTCCGAGTTCCTCCATTCTTTTATACGACAGACCTTGCTCGTGGAGACGACGCGCTTCTGCTATCATACCTGACCTTATTCGCGCGAGTAAGCGAGTATGGATTTTCTTTTTCAGCTCTTCGTCTGGGAGATCAATAGCGATCGTGATGACTTCGTATTTCGGTTTTATTGTAGCTGGAGGGACCGAGCCGAGTGCGGTTGTGATCTCGATCGCACGTACGAGGCGGACTGGGTTTTTATTATCTACAGTCTTTGCTCGAGCTGGGTCTAGTTTTTTTAGCATTGCAAAAAGTTTCTCAATCGGCAGTGCTTCCAATTTTTTGCGGAGAGTTTTGTTTGCTGGAACCTCTGGGAGGACGATACCTTTGGTTACAGCGTCGATATAAAAGCCTGTGCCTCCGACAAGTATTGGAAGGTGCCCATGCTTGTGTATGCCGGCTATAGCTCGCTCTGCGTCGCGTTTAAAGCGCACGACGGAGTAGGTGCGCGCTGGATCTGCAACATCGAGCAGGTGGTGGGGAATACCTCGCATTTCACGTTTAGTGGCTTTGCCTGAGAGTAGATCAAGACCTCTGTATACTTGTCGTGAATCTGCCGAGACAATCTCAGCAACGATGCCCTGCTTTTTAAACTCACGAGCAAGATCGATAGAAAGTCCTGTTTTTCCGGACGATGTTGGTCCAACGATGGCGATGAGTGGTGGCATGTTAGTTGAAAGTGATACCCAGGTGAACACCGTAGTGATCAGAAACGACGGTGTCTTTGAACACCACTTCTACGTAGAAGTCTGCGTTGAGTCTCACAATATCTTTCGCTTGGATAAAGAAACCGTCTACTTGTTGGTCAGGAGAACTTTTGTATATTTTTTGTGTGTAAGGGTTGGTCGGGGTCCAGGTGATGCGTCCTGTGTGTGGTATGTCGCAGAACTCAAACATATCGACAAAGGTAGATACGAGTTGTTCGTAATTGTCAGGAGAGGTTTCGGG
>Ga0075163_10002308_pt1 | contig 25733 bp, 15 predicted proteins | sample JI1023141ADNA_FD_71478 | JGI IMG/M metagenome (GOLD analysis project Ga0075163, IMG submission 71478) | Wastewater effluent complex algal communities from Wisconsin, to seasonally profile nutrient transformation and Carbon sequestration -... | ecosystem: Engineered > WWTP > Effluent > Algae... | reverse complement strand
GAAGCCGATGATCGCGTTGAGCGGCGTGCGCAGCTCGTGCGACATGTTGGCGAGGAAGGTGCTCTTGGCCCGCGAGGCCGCGAGCGCCGCGTCGCGCGCGTGGGTCAGCTCCTCGTTGAGCCGCAGCAGGTTCTCCTCGCTGATCTTGCGCTGCGTGATGTCGCTGACCAGCAGCACGTGCCCGGCCTCGGCGCGCGTGAACTCGTGGAAGTGGCCGGTGAAGGTGACCTCGAAGACCTGGCGCTCGGCGCCCTGGCCGAGGTCGGCGACGCTGCGCCCGAGGTTTTGCGCCTCGCCGCAGCGCGGGCACGGGCTCGGCTCCGGCAGCAGCAGCTGACGCGCGGCGCCCTGCCACCAGTCCTCGGCGGACGGCCAGCGGCGGGTCATCTCGCGCAGCGTCGGGCTGACCTGCGCGAGCTTGCCGTCGGCCTGCAGCACGGCGATGCCGATGCCGACCGCGCTGGTGGCGTGCTCGATGAGCGCGGACTTCTCGTGCACGGAGGCGACGATCTGCGCTTCGAGCTGGGTGGTGCGGGCGGTCTCCAAGGCGATGGCGATGTGGCCGGCGATGGCCTGAAGGATGTCGACGTCGTCGCCGGTGAAGGCGCCCCGGATCGTCCGGTTGTCGAGGTAGACGATGCCGATCAGCGCGTCTTTGAGCAAGAGCGGCGCCGCAAGTACGCTCCGTCGCTCGCGGTCGGCCTTGGCCAGGAACGGGGCCCGCGTCGCCCGCACCTGCGCCAGCGCCTCGGTGTCGACCTCGACGTCGGGCCCCAGCTCCCGACCCTGGGCGTCGCGCCCGGCCGTCATCACCAGCGCCTCGCCGTCGCGGCCCAGGAACAGCGCCGTGCGCTCCGCGGCGAGGATGCGCCCCAGCTCGTCGATCGCCACGCGGGCCTGCTCCTCGAAGCCCCGCGCCCGCGCCGACGCCAGGCTCAGGGCCAGCAGCGCGTCGAGGTGACGCCGCAGTTTCAGCGCCTGGACGTCGCCCCGCGCCGCACCCGGCGCACCGAGCCCGAACTCGCGGCGCAGCGCCTCGGCCCGCAGCGGCCACGCCTGCGCCACCGCGAGCCCGAGCGCGAGCGAGGCCTCGCGCTGCCCGGCCTCGGCGTGGCCCGCCGCGCGCAGGGCGTGGGCCTGCTGGCGCAGGACCTCGAAGCGCAGCCAGTGGTTGTCGGTCTTGAGGGCGAGGTCCTCGGCGTGCCCGAGCGTGCCGAGGGCGCCCTCGCAGTCGCCCCTCATCCATTGCAGCCCTGCGCGTGCGAGCAGGACCGGGCCGCGCTGCAGGGGATGGATCGGTCGGCGCTCGGCCTCGGCGATCGCGGCGGCGAGGCGCCCCAGCGCCTCGGGCCGCGCCGCGGGCTCGGCGTACAGCGCCTGGATCAGGCGCGCGTGGGCGGTGAAGGCGTAGAAGAAGCGGCCGTAGAACGGCACGTGGCGCTCGCCGAGGTCGAGCTGCGCGTGGCGGCGGATCGCGTCGTCGAGCGGCGCCCCGAGCTCGCCCTGGTCGACCCAGCGCATCACGCTGCAGGTCACCAGCACCGCGTCCTGGTAGCGGTCGCGCGGGCTGGTCGCCGACACCCGCTGGGCCGCGTCGAAGTCGCGGGCGGCCTCCTCGAGGCGCCCGAGGGCGGTGTACGCCAGGCCGGCGAGCGCGTGCAGGAACACCAGCGCCTGCAGGCCGGCGGCCTCGGGCTCACCTGTCCCGAGGGTCAGCTCGGAGATCTGCGGCTGCACGTGCGCGAGCGCCTCGCGCGGGCGGCCGCGCAGCCAGAGGTTGTAGGCCAGGACCTCGACCGCGCTGACGCGGCCCCACATGTCGAGCCAGCGGCGCTCGTGCGCGAGCAGCTGGCGGCCGAGCGCCTCGGTCATCCGCGGCTCGCCGGCGAACTCGTAGACGACCATGACCCGCACGTGGACCTGCGCGAGCGTCGGCTGGCCGATCGCGACCGCGAGCGCCTCGGCCCGGCGCGCGTGCGCGAGGCCGCGGCGGCGCTGGCCGAGCGAGACCAGCAGCGTCGCGTAGTTGCAGTTCGCCATCGCCAGCTCGGGGCCCGGGCCGAGGCGCTCCGCGAGGTAGAAGTGGCGGAGGATCGCCTGGACCATGGTGCGCCGGTCGAAGGCGAAGTAGGCCATCACGTAGGCCTCCTCGAGGCACTGCGCGACCAGCTGCGCGCGCGCGCGGGTCGGGCCGGACAGGCCCCGGCCGATCCCGGTGGCGCCGATCAGCATCGCCATCACCCAGGCCCACGCGCTGGCCAGGCCGTCGCCGCGGCGCGGCCCGTAGAGCCGCTCGCCGACGGCGGCCATCGCCTCGCCGAGGGTCGCGAGGGCGCGCGCGTGGTCGAGGCGCAGCAGCGCCGCGCGGGCGCGGCGGCGCAGCAGGGTCGAGCGGCGCCCGGGCTCGCGGGCGTCGGCGAGGCCGCGCTCGATCTGCGCCTCGGCCTCGGCGACCCGGCCGGTGCGCAGGCACGCCTCCGCGAGCGCGTCGACCAGCGCAGGATCGTCGCCTGGCCGCTCGGTCAGGTCCTGCGCGCGCAGCAGCAGGCGGTGCGCGTCCTCGTCGGCGGCCTCGGCCAGCGCGCGCAGGCCCGCGACCAGGCAGGCCGCCCGCGCCGGCCCCGGGTCGCGCAGGTCGCCGGCGAGGTAGTGGCCGGCGCGCGCGTAGACCTCGTCGACGCCGGTCAGCGCCTCGGCGAGCCGCTGGTGCAGCGCGCGGCGCTCGGCCGCGGCGAGGTCGGCGAGCAGCGCCTCGCGCACGCGGTGGTGCACGAACATGTAGCCGCCGGCGCGACCGCGCTCGACCAGGCCGGCGACGCTGCCCTCGTCGATCGCCGCGTCGACGGCCGCGAGCGGGTGACGGCCGGCGCGGGCCAGCAGCGCGAGCTCGAAGCGGTCGCCGCAGACCGCGGCGAGGCGCAGGACCTCGGCTGTCCCCGGGGACAGGTTGCGCACGCGCCCGGCGATCAGGCGCAGCGCGTCGCCGGACAGCGGCAGCGAGGCGAGGCCCGCGGCGTCGGCGACCCACACGTCCCAGCTCGGGCGCAGCACGCCCTCCTCGAGCATCACGCGGACCAGCTCGAGCACGGCGAGCGGCGAGCCGACGCTGCGCCGCGCGATCAGCTCGACGAGCTCGGGCGCGACGCGGCGCTCGCCGAGCAGGCCCGCGACCAATTGCTCGACCGCCGCGCCCGCCAGCGGGCCGACGCGCAGCTGCAGCGCGGGCGGCAGCGCCTCGGCGAGCTGCGCCCGCGGCGTCCCGCGGGCCAGCGGCGCCGGGCCGGGCCCGCGCTCGGCGTCGCGCCCGGGCTCGCCGGGCTCGACGCGCAGGCAGCACAGCAGCAGCACCGGGCCGCCCGCGGGCCGCCCCGCGAGCCGTCGCAGCAGCTGCAGGCTGCCCTCGTCGATCCACTGCAGGTCGTCGACGACCCACACCAGCCCGCCCGCGGCCGCGAGCCGGACCAGGCCGTCGACCGTCGCGCCATCGACCTGCTCGCGCGTCGCCGCCAGCGCCTCGCCGGTCGGCGCGCCGAGCAGCCCCGCGAGCCCCGGCGCCAGGCCGCGCAGTAGCCCCGCCTGCCCGCCGAGCGCCGCGGACAGCCGCGCCGCCAGCTCGCGCGCGACCGCCGAGTCGCCGGTCGCGCGGCGGGCCACGCCCTCGAGCGCCTCGCGGACCGCCGCGAACGGCAGCGCGTCGTCGGAGCAGCGGCTGTGCAGGACGACCGCCGCCGACGGCCCGGCGACGCGCGCGACGAACTCGGCGACCAGCCGGCTCTTGCCCCCGCCCGGCTCGCCCTCGACCAGCGCGATCACCGGCGCGGCGGCGTCTGTCCCTTCGGACAGGTCCGCGCGCTCGGCCGCCCGCCGCGCCTGCTGCCACGCCTGCGTCAGCTGCTGCAGCTCCGCCTCGCGCCCGACCAGGGCCGCCGCCGGCCTGTCCTCGAGGACAGGCTCCGCCGCGAGCCCGAGCAGCGGCGCGAGCGCGGCCGCGACCGCCTCGCCGGTCTGGTAGCGGTCGTCGGGGTCCTTGCGCAGGAGTCGGGCGAGGATGTCCGAGAGGACAGGTGACGCCTCGGGGCGCAGGCTCGTCAGCGCCGGCGCCGGCGCGACCGCGTGGCTGCGCAGCAGCTCGGCCGGGTCGGCGGCGCGAAACGGCGGGCGGCCGGCCGCGGCGTGGAACAGCAGGGCCCCGAGCGCGTAGAGGTCGGCGCGGCCGTCGACGGGGCGGTCGAGCAGGCCGGTCTGCTCGGGCGCGTGGTACGAGTGCTCCTCGCCGAGGCGCGGCGCGCCGAAGTCGACGAGCTTGACCACGCCGTCGGCGACGAGGACGTTGTGCGGCCCGACCTCGCGGTGGACCAGCCGGCGGCGGTGGATCGCCGCGAGCGCCTGGGCGAGCTGCCGCCCGAGCGCCGCGACCTCCGGCTCCGGCAGCGGCCCGAGCACCAGCCGCGCCGCGAGGCTGCGACCCTCGACCCACTCGCGGATCGCGTACGGCAGACCCTCCGCCTCGCCGACCTCGAACACCTGCGCCAGACACGGGTGCGCCACGCTGGCCAGCGTCACCGCCTCGCGGCGAAACTGCTGCAGCGCCGCCCGGTCGTCGCGCCCCGCCGCCGGCAGCTTCAACGCGACCACGAAGTCGCCGCGCCGCGCCCGGTACACGACGCAGCGAGCCCCGCGACCGAGCTCGCCGAGCACCTGCAAACCGGGGATCTGCGCGGCGGAGCGGTCCGGCACGGGCGCCAAGTATCGCCTGATTTTCACCGCCGCTCCCGCCGCCTCACCGCCGCGCGCGCATGCGCCCATCCACGCGGCGCCGCGCAGGGCCGCCAGAACATCGTTCCCTCGCGCCGAGCCGCGCGCCGGGCGCGACCGGGGCCAGATCACCCGCCGGGCGCCCGCGCGCGCCGGGGATCGTCAGCGCGACGCGTCGCCGCGCGGCGGGGTCAGCAGGCGCTCGTACAGGCCGCTGGCCGGCACGCCCTCGGCGAGCAGCGCCTCGGCGCGCTCGAGCTCCTCCTGGATCGTCAGGCGAAACTCGATGTCGGGCACGGCGCCGTCGAGCGCGCGACCGTTGACGAAGTAGGCCGGCGTGCCGCGGATGCCGAGCGTCGCCCCGAGCTCCTGGTCGGCCGAGATCTTCGCGTCGTACTCGTCGCTGTGCAGCCGCGCCTTGAACTTCTTCTGGTTGAGCCCGATCTCCTTGGCGATCGCCAGCAGCGTCTCCTCGTCGAACTTCGCCCGGGTCTCGTAGAGGCGGTCGTGGAACTCCCAGAACTTGCCCTCGGCGTGGGCCGCCAGGGCCCCGCGCGCCGCCAGGAACGCGTGGCCGTGGAACGACAGCGGGAAGTTTTTATAAACGACGCGCAGCTTGTCGCCGTAGCGCCGCCGCATCTTCTCGAGGGTCTCGTGGCCGCGCACGCAGAAGCCGCACTCGAAGTCGCCGAACTCGACGATCGTGACCGGGGCGGTCGCCGGCCCGCGCTGCGGCGAGCCCTCGACCGGCACGGGGTAGATGAGGTCCGGCTTGAGGCCCTTGCGCGGCCTGGCGTACTGCACCTCGCGGTAGCCCTTGGCGATCGCGTGCGCGTAGATCTTGTCCGGCGCGACCCCGTTGGCCCGCCACGTCGCCGCCAGCTCCAGCTCGCGCTCGATCAGCGCGCGCATCACCTCGAACGACTTGGCCCCGCTCAGGTAGCGGCCGTTGATGAAGTACGCCGGCGTCCCCGTGACGCCGAGACGCCGCGCCTGTCGCATGTCACGCTGCACGCTCGAGCCCCAGCGCAGCGCCTCGAGGTCGGCGTGCAGCCGGTCCATGTCGAGCCCGACCTCGCGCGCGTAGGCGTCGAGCCGCTGCATGTCGAGGCCGCGCTGACTGAACAGCAGGTCGTGGAACTCCCAGAACTTGCCCTGGTCCTGCGCCGACTTGGCCGCGAGCGCGGCGACCATCGCGTGGCTGTGGAAGTCGAGCGGGTAGGCCTTGTACGCGACGCGGACGCGGTCGCCGTACTCGCGCTCGACCTGCTGGATCGTCCGGTGGCCCTGCTCGCAGTACGGGCACTCGAAGTCGGAGAACGCCACGATCGTCACCGGCGCCGTGTCCGGCCCGCGCACCGGCGCGTCGCCCAGCTCGACGAAGAACCGCTCGAACGGCACCTCCCCGCCCGGCCCCGAACCATCGCTGAGGTCGAAGCCCGGCAACCTCGCCGCGTCATCCGCCAGCGACGACCCGCCCGCCTCGGGCGCCTCGACCGCCGCAGGCGCGGGTTTGCGACACCCGCCAACGAGGCCCGACGAGAGGCCCAACGCGGCCACCAGGGCGCAGATCCAGGGGGTTTTGCCGGACGTCGGGCGTGCCATGCTCGCCGCCATTGTACGCCCCCCGCCCCGCGAACGGTCGCCCGCGGCGGGTGCGAATGCCCACCTGACCGACCCTCCGAGGCCGAAGGCCAGGCCCCCGCCGCCGGCGATCTCCAGCCCCCGGGCGCCGCGCTGGACACCGATCGCGCCGGCCCGCCATACTCTCGCGCGTGTCCGACCGACGCGCTCGCTTCAAGGAGTACATGGCCCGCCTCAACGCGGCCGCGAGCCCGTCCCAGGCCCTCGAGAGCGGCTTCTACGTGCCGCCTCCCGAGACCCGCTCGATCGCCGCCGAGATCGCCGGACGCCTCGAGCTGCGCCCGGGCACGACGCACCTCGTCGTCGGCGGCGTCGGCTCCGGCAAGAGCACCGAGCTGCTGGCTGCGAAGCTTCAACTGGACAGAGACTCCGAGACGCACTCGGTATACATCGACGTCAGCAAGCAAATCGACCTGGCCGACTTTCATCGCAGCTCGCTCGGCCCAGCTATCGCGAATTCGCTCGGCCAGTTGACATACTCCAGGAATGATCTGCCAGCCTCCGAGGTTACGGATCTTGCCCGCAAATTGTTTGAGCTTTGGGTCGGCCCAGGTGCTTTGGGCTACACCGTCGAAGAAGTAATGGCGAGATATGTCGTTGCGTTGCGCCAGCAAGCCCCGAACATCGTCGTCTTTGTCGATTCACTGGACCGGCTCGTCGACGCTGTCGAATTCGAGTGCGCTGTCCGTGATACGATCCCGCTCCTCTGCAAACATGACATCGGCTTCGTCCTGGTCGGCCCGCTCAGGATCCTCTACGGCGCGGAGCGCTCTGTCGTCGACCTCTTCGATCAGTTTTATCGAAAGCCATATTACAGCACCGCTGTCGACGGACCTGGAATCAAATTCCTCACCAGCGTCCTGCGGAAGCGCGTGCCAGCGGCACTCATCTCTGACACCATCTGCATCTTACTGGCCATCGAATCCGGGGGCGTGCTCCGTGACATGATCGCGTTGGCGCTGGCGGCCGTAGAAGAGGCATATATCGGCGGCTCCGAAATGGTCCTCGCCCGGCACGTGGAAGCCGCCGTCGAGGCTTTTGGACGCAAGCACCTCATCGGCATCGATTCGGAGGAGCTCAACATCCTGCAGCGCGTCCGCACCCAGCGCACCTTCGTGCACACCTCCGACAAGGATCTCGCGCTGCTCGTCACCCGCCGCGTGCTCGAGTATCAGGACAGCAACGGAAAGACGCTGTATGCCGTGCACCCCACGATCGCCCCGCTGTTGAAGCAGATCGCGGGGGAGCCGTGACGGCGCCTGCCCCCGCGCTCGGCCGCACCGGCCTCGCGGAGTTCGCCCTGCGGGCCTCGACCCACCCCGGCTGGCTCGCGCTGGTCGCTCCATCCGCGCGCATCGAGGATGTCGCCCGCGAGCTCGCGCTCGAGAGCGAGGCCATCGACGACACGACGCCGCCGGTCGTGCAAGCAACGACAGCGAACGGGCTCGTCGACGATCTAAAGGCTTGCGTCGCACCGACCTGCATCGTCGCGTTCACGCCGGACTTCGGACTCTCGGAGTGGAGACACCTCGACCTCCTGCGCAGCCAGCTCGAGCGCGACGGCACGGTCGTCCTCGTGCTCACCGCCGAGGCGATGGAGAATTTGACCGACGCCGCGCCCAACCTCGCCAGCTGGCTCGGCGGCTCGGTCTGGGAGCTTCAGCCCGACACCGACCTGCTCTCCCCCGACGAGGTCGAACAGCGACTGCAAGCGCTGCGCTCCTCGACCTCGCTGAGCGACGAGGACGTGCTCGGCCAGGCCGGGCGCGGCGAGCTGCCCGCGGACCCCGAGTTCGCCGAGTGGCTCGTCCTGCTCGGCCGCGGCGATCTGGTGCCCCGTGGATGACACCTTCGGCCAGCGGCTCCTGCGCCTGCAGGCGCGCATCTGTGACCAGCCTCTATTGCTGGAGGGCGACGAGAACACCCTGCTGCGGGCGCTACGCAACATATTGCGCCGGGCCAGCGACGAGCGCCTGCTACGAAACCCGCCGCACGAGGTGTTCAGCCTCGTGAAGCGGACCGCGCTGCCGCCCGACGCCGCGGCGATCCGCGGGGCCGTTGCGATCGCCGGCGGCGAGAAGAACCAGCACCGCAGCCGCGACAAGAAGCACTTCGAGCGGGCCGACGGCGCGTGGTTCGACTTCACGATCACCGTCGCCCGCGCCGACGGCCCCGCGCTCGAGCTCCTCGCCTACGACTTCGAGCTGCGGCTCCCGGACGGTCTGCAGCCGCCGCCGTGGCTCCGCTTCGACCTCAACCTCCCGGGGCACGACAACGAGGAGGACGGCCTGCGCTCGCATTTGCACCCCGGCAACGACGACCTCCAGGCGCCCGCGCCCCTGATGTACCCCCTCGAGCTCCTCGACCTCTTCATCCACGGCTTTCACGGGCGGAGCAAGCCGCGCCGGAAGGGCAAAGAAGCGGGCGTCTGACCCGCGGTCCGCGATACCATCGCGGGCCCGGGAACTTCCGACCCGGGCGAGGCGTCCTGTGGCGACGCGGAGGCAGCGAGCGCATGCAGCAGGTCCAGTGCGACAACGTCCACCACTCGTACGACGGCGTGCGCGACGCGGTGCAGGGCTTGACCCTGACGATCAAGCGCGGCGAGGTGCTCGCGCTGATCGGGCCCAACGGCGCCGGCAAGAGCACCACGCTGAGGATCCTCGCCACGCTGCAGTGCCCTGACCAGGGCAAGGTGTTCTGGGACGGCCGCGACGCCTGGCCCGCGCGCTACGAGATCCGCCAGCGCATCGGCTTCCTCGGCGACGGCACCGCGCTCTACCCCGGGATGACCGCCGCGGGCTACCTTCAATTCTTCGCCGAGTGCTACGGCCAGTCCGACGCCGCCGCGAAGGCCCGCGTCAGCGAGCTGCTGCAGATCTTCGACCTCAGCAGCAAGTCCGAGGCGCGCGTCTCGGAGATGAGCAAGGGCATGCGCCAGCGCCTGGCGATCGCGCGCACGCTCGTGCACCGCCCGGAGCTGCTGCTGCTCGACGAGCCCGCCGACGGCCTCGACCCGCTCGCGCGCCGGCAGCTGCGCGAGGTCCTGCGCCAGGTCGCCGGCGAGGGCGTCGGCATCGTGATCAGCAGCCACATCCTGCGCGAGCTCGACGGCTTCTGCGACGCGGTCGCGGTGATCCAGAAGGGCAAGCTCGAGGTCGCCGGTCCGGTCGAGGAGGTCATCAACCGCTACGAGGTCGGCCGCCGCGTGCACGAGGTCCAGGTCACGAAGGGCCTGCAGACGGCGCTCGAGATCCTCCGCCGCCACGAGGGCCTCATCGAGCAGGTGCTGCCGCTGCACAAGGGCGAGGAGCAGCCCGACCCCGCGACCGCCGACCGCGGCCTGGTCCGCGTGCGCATCCACGGCAGCGAGGAGCGGGCCGCCCACTTATTAAAAGAGCTCGTGCTCGCCGACGTCGAGGTCATCTCGCTGTCGAAGATCCGCTCCGACCTCGAGGACGTGTACAGCAGCCTCGGCCGCGACAAGGTCAGCTGACCCCGTGCGCGTCGCTTGGCTGCCCGCGAGATCTGCCCTATCCTCGGATGAATGCGCGTGTCGGTCGGGTCGGGGCGGTCGCGCGAGGCGCTGGTCCGCTACTTCAGCGATGCCTACACCGCCGACGAGCTGCGCCGGCTCGCGGCCTTCGTCGCCGACGACCTCGCCCGCTCGCTGCCGACCCCGCCCGTCGACCTGATGACGCTCGCGTCGGCGCTGGTCGACGCGCTGGACCGCCGCGCGGCCTGGACCACCGCGGTGTGGGAGCGGATGCTCGCCGACCGTCCGCTGCGCGCCGCCGAGATCTCGCAGCTGCGGACGCGCTCCAGCTTCAGCGATCCCGATGACCCGCCGCGGCCATACGCGCCGCGAACCAGCGTCACGCTGCTGCACCTGTCCGACCTCCGGCTCGACGCCACGGAGCAGCGCTGCGACGCGGCGCTCGCTAAGTTGTGCGCCGACCTCGACGAGCTGCGCGCCAGCCGACAGCTGCGCCCGGAGCTGGTGGTCGTCACCGGCGGGCTCACGGCGCGCGGCGCCGGCCCGGAGTTCGTGCAGGCCGAGCGCCTGCTCCGCGGCCTGCTCGCGCACCTCGGCCTCGACGTCGCGCGCCTCGTGATCGTCCCCGGCGAGGTCGACATCTCGCGGGCGCACTGTCAGGCGTACTTCCTCGAGCGCGAGGGCGACGGCCTGGCGCCGGAGCGGCCCTACGCGCCGAAGTGGAAGCACTACTTCGCCCTGTTCGACCGCCTCTACGAGCCGCTGCGCGCGCGGGTGTCGTTTCGGCCCGACCACCCGTGGACGATGTTCGCGTGCGAGGAGCTCGGCGTCGCCGTCGCCGGCCTGAACTCGACGATCGCGCTCAGCCATCGCGACGAGGACCGCCACGCCTGGGTCGGCGCGGCCCAGCTCGACTACTTCCGGGCCGAGCTCGTGCAGGCGCGCGAGCGCGGGTGGCTGCGCGTCGCCGCCGTGCACCACCCGCCCGGCCCCGACGAGCTCGCGGCGCTCGGGGGCGAGCTGCACCTGCTGCTGCACGGGCGCGGCCCGGCCCTCGAAGCCGCGACGCCGAACTTGCTCGTCATGGGCACGGGCGCCGACACCGAAGTCGTCGGCCGCTATCAGTTGCTCGCTATCTCGGCGCGCCACGTCGCGCGTCACGCCCGGGTCCTGCGCGCCGCGGAGGGCCCGTGGACGGCAGATCCGCGGGCGCCCGGGCCGGACGCGCACGAGGTCGCGTGGACCAACATCGACGCGCTCGACCCGGCACTCGACGCGCACAAGGCCGCGCTCGACGACCGCCTGCGACCCGGCGCGGAGGTCCTGGTCGACCCGTTCGTGGAGGAGGTGCGGCGGGTCTGCGAGGTCCGCTCGGCCCGCGCGGACCTCGTGATCGCGCGGACGGCCGCCGGCTGGCCGCTGCCCTACTTCGAGCTGCGCACCTGTCACGACGAGATCATCGAGTGTCAGGTCGTCGCGCCCGCGCCCGCGGAGCTCGACGCCGTCGCGCTGCAGCGCTTCGTCGACGCCGTGGTCGCCCCGCGGCGCGCCCTGTCGCGGCAGGAGCAGGCCACGCTGGTGCTGCGCAGCGGTCGCGCGCGCGAGCCGCTGCGGCCCGCCGCGCAGGCCCGCTACGTCCAGCTCAAGACGCTGCCCGAGCTGCAGAACCTCGTCGACTTCGGGCCCTACCTCGAGCGCCTGCGCGGCGAGCTCGACGAGCACCCGCTGTATCCGCCGGCGCTGTACGTCGACCAGCGCATGCTGCTCGAGGAGCCCGGGCACGCGCCGCGCGAGGTCGACGACGCGCTGCACGTGGTCCACCAGCGGCTGCTGGAGCGCGGCTGCGGGACGCTGCTGATCGGCGACTTCGGGGTCGGCAAGTCGTTCCTGATGCACCGCCTGGCCCGCCTGCTGTGCGACAGCCCGGTCGTCCCGATCCTCGTCAAGCTCGGCGAGCTGCAGAAGACCCGCAGCCTCGACGAGCTGATCGCCCAGCACCTCGCGCGCTACCAGGTGTCGTGGGCGTGGGACAGCTTCCACTACATGCGGCGGCGCGGCCTGATCGCGCTGCTGTTCGACGGCTTCGACGAGCTCGCGCTGCGCGTCACCTACGACCGCGCCGTCGACCAGCTCGAGGTCCTGCTCGCCGCGATCTCCGAGCAGGCGCGGGTCGTGATCACCAGCCGCAGCCAGCACTTTCGCTCGCGCGAGCAGGTCCGCCAGAAGCTGCTCGAGCGGGTCGAGCGCCACGGCGCGCTGCGCCTCGGCGAGCTGCTGCCGTTCAACCGCGCGCAGATCCGCCGCTTCTTCGTCGAGCGCCTCGGCGACGCCGCGAAGGCCGACGCGCGGGTCGCCCGCCTCGACGTCGTCAAGGACCTGCTCGGGCTCTCGGCCAACCCGCGCATGCTCAACTTCATCGCCGGCCTCGGCGACGCCGAGCTCGAGGCGGCCCGCCGCCGCGGCGGCGCGATCACATCGGCGACGCTGTACCGCATGCTCGTCGACCACTGGCTCGACGGCGAGATCCGCCGGTCCACGCCGCGCGGCGCCCCGCCGGCGCTGACCCGGGCGCAGTGCCTCACGGCCGTGCGCGCGCTGGCCCTGCGCATGTGGGACCGCGTCGAGCCCCGCCTCCACCTCGACGAGCTGTCCGCCGAGGTCGAGGCCGCGCTCGGGCGCCTCGACCACGTCGAGCTCGACGCCGCGGTCCATCAGGCCGGCTCCGGGACGCTGCTTGTCCGCGACGCCGACGGCCGCTTCGCCTTCGTCCACCAGTCCGTGCTCGAGTGGCTGGTCGCCGACGCGGCCGCCGAGGACCTGCGCGCCCGCGGCGGCTCGCCGCTGCTCGAGCGCAGGGAGCTGTCGCCGCTGATGCTCGACTTCGTCGCCGACCTCGCCGGCATGACCGCGACCGCGGCGTGGGTGCGCTCCGCCCTCGCCGTCGCCGTCGAGGCCAGCTCGCACCTCAAGGTCAACGCGCTGCGGCTGCTGCAGCGGCTGCAGGTCGACGAGGGCAGCGGCGCGCAGCTGGCCAACGTCAACCTCGCCGGCCTCGACCTGTCGCGGGCCAACCTCGCCGGCGCCGACCTGCGCGGCGCCGACCTGCGTGACTCGCGGTGGCTCGCGGCCAGCCTGCGCGGGGCCAACCTCGCCGGCGCCGACCTGCGCGACGCGGCCCTCGACGGCGCCGACCTGACCGACGTCGACCTCACCGGCGCGAACTGCAGCGGCGCGAGCTTCATGCGCGCCGACCTGAGCGGCGCGCGCGTCGAGGGCTGCAGCCTGCGCCGCGCCAACCTCCTCGGCGCGCGCGTCGACGCGTCACTTTGGACGACCGCGGACACCTTCGGCGCGGCGCGCCCGGACATGGTCCCACGGCCCGCGCTGCGCCGAACGATGGACATGTGCCACGCGGTCGCGTGGGCGCCCCAGGGCGACCTCTTGGCGGTCGCCAGCGGCGACACGATCGCGATCCACGACGTGGAGGACACCGACCCGCTGGTGCTCCTGCGCGGGCATCGCGGCCACGTCTTGGCGGTCGCGTTCTCGCCCGAGGGAGCGACGCTCGCCTCGACCGGCGCCGACGGGTGGGTGCGGCTATGGGCGGTCGCGGACGGCCGCGAGCTCGCCCGCCTCGCGGGCCACAGCGGCGGCGGGCGCGGCGTGGCCTTCTCCCCTGACGGCCTCACGCTCGCCTCGGGCGGCTTCGACGGCGCCGTGCGGCTGTGGAGCGTCGCGGACGGGCAGCTGCTCGCGTCGTTCACCGGTCACCGCGGCGGCGTCACCTGCGTCACCTTCGCGCCCGACGGGCTGACGCTCGCCGCGAGCGGGCGCGACGGCATGATCCGGCTGTGGCGCGTCGCGGACCGCGAGCTGCTCGACACGCTGAGCAGCCACGCCGGCATCGTGTGGAGCGTCGCCTTCGCGCCCGACGGCCAGGAGCTCGCGTCGGGCGGCAGCGACCACAGCGTGCGGCTGTGGCGGATCTCCGGCGGACGGCTGCTCGCCCGGCTCGAGGGTCCGAAGGACCGCGTCAATTCGGTGGCCTACTCCGCCGACGGGCGCCTGCTCGTCGCGACCGGCGACGACCGCCTGATCCGGGTGTGGCGCCTCGACAGCGGCGAGTCGATCCCGCCGTTCCAGGGCCACGACAACAAGATCCAGTGCGTCGCCCTCTCGCCGGACAGCCGCCTGCTCGCCTCGGCCAGCCTCGATCGCACCGTGAAGATCTGGCGGACAGAGGACGGCCTGTGCCTCACCACGCTGCAGGGCGACCCGCGCTGGGTATGGAGCGTCGCGTACACGCACGACGGCCGCTCGTTCGCGACCCGCGGCCTCGACCGCCCGCTGCAGCGCTGGCAGCTCGGCGACCCGCCCGCGCTCGCTCCCCTCCTGCCCGGGGCGCACAACCTCGCCAGCCTCGCGCTGTCGGCGAGCAGCGCCGACCTCGCGACCGCGACCCAGGACGGCGTCGTGCAATTGTGGCGCGGCGGGGCGGCGCCGATGCAGCCGCTGCGCGGCCACAGCAACACCGTGATGAGCATGGACTTCGCGCCCGACGGCCGCGTCCTCGCGACCGCGAGCGCCGACCACTCGCTGCGGCTGTGGCGGGTCGCGGACGGCGAGCAGCTCGCCTGCCTGAACGTCCATCACAACTGGGTGTGGAGCGTCGCCTTCTCACCCGACGGGCGGCTGCTCGCGTCCGGCAGCGAGGACTGCACCGCGCGGGTGTGGCAGACCGAGGACCTCGCGCTCGTGGCCACGTACGAGCACGACAGTCAGGTCCGCTGCGTCGCGTTCTCGCCGGACGGCGCGCTGCTCGCGACCGGCGGCGCGGACTCCTGCGTGCACCTGCGCCGCGTCGCCGACGGCGAGCTGGTCGCGTCGTTGACCGGCCACAGGGACTGGCTGCGCAGCCTCGTCTTCTCGCCCGACGGCCGCGTCCTCGCCGCGGCGTGCGACGGCCCGTCGGTCCGGATGTGGCGGGTCGCCGACGGTGAACCGCTGACCAGCCTCGAGGACGCGCCCGACAAGGTCATGTCGGTCACGTTCTCGCCCGACGGCCGCACCCTCGCCGCCGCCGCGGGCACCGCGGTGATCTTCTGGGACGCGGCCACCCACGCCCACCGCGCCTCGCTGTTCGCCTGCGGCGAGGACGGCGGCTACCTCGTCACCCCGGACGGCCGCTACAGCAGCTTCGGCGCCGGGCGGGCGCACATTCGCTACACCGTCGGCCTCGTGCGCGTCGGCGTCGACGCCCTCGAGCAGGCGCTCGGCGTCTCGCTCGCGGTCTCACCGGACGCGTGCCTCGCCGCGCCGCCTCAAAACAGCGCCGACCCCTCCGCGAGCAGCCAGTAGCGCGCGGCCTTGCCGAGCGTCATCCACACCATCGCCTGCCACCACGAGATCCGCATCCACCCGGCGAGCAGGCACAGCAGGTCGCCGCCGAACGGCGCCCACGCGAGCACCAGCGCCGGCGCCCCGAAGCGCCGCAGCCACGCCGCCGGCCGCGACTGCAGCGCCGCCGCCCCGACCCGCCCCGACGCGAACCGACCGAGCCCGTAGGTCGTCATCCCGCCGAGCGTGTTGCCGAGCGTCGCGACCCCCACCGTCGCCGCGACCTGCTCCGGGTGCATGCGCACCAGCGCGACGAACAGCGGCTCCGAGCCGAGCGGCAGCACCGTCGCCGCCAGAAAACTGACCGCGAACATCGCCCACAGCGACCCCCCGTCCGCGCGCAGCAGCTCGAGCAGGGCCTCCACCCGCGCGAGTCTATCCGCCCGCGCCCGCGCCGTCCCGCCGCTGCGAGGACCGCGTCACACGTCCGCGAGACATCCCTCGCACGCGCTCGCCCGGCCCGGGCCGGCGCGCTCGGCTAGAGTGCCGCGGTGCTCCGCGCCCACATCGGCGAGCTCGCCGCGCTCGTGACCGCCGTGTGCTGGGCGACCTCCTCGCTGGCGTTCACGCGGGCCGGCCGGCGGATCGGCGCGCTCGCGCTGAACCTCGTGCGCCTGACCCTCGCGCTCGGCTTCTCGGCGATCCTCGGGCTCGCGCTGCGCGGCCTCCCGCTGCCGACCGACGCCACCGCCGCGCAGTGGGGCTGGCTCTCCGTCTCCGGGCTGGTCGGCTTCGTGTTCGGCGACCTGTGCCTGTTCCGCGCGTTCGTGCTGCTCGGGCCGCGCCTGACCCTGCTGCTGATGGCCACCGCCCCCCCGATCACCGCGCTGCTCGGCTGGCTCGCGCTCGGCGAGACGCTCTCGGCGCTCGACCTCGCCGGCATGGCGCTGACGCTCGCCGGCATCGCCTGGGTGCTCGCGGCGCGCCCGGCCGTGCCCCCGCCCACGGGACAGGTCCCCAAGGACATGTCCTTGCGGACAGGCATCTGGCTCGGCCTCGGCGGCGCGCTCGGCCAGGCCGGCGGCCTGATCCTCAGCAAGCGCGGCATGGCCGGCTACGACCCGTTCGCGGCGACCCAGGTGCGCATCCTCGCCGGCCTCGCCGGCTTCGCCGCGCTGTACACCGCGATCGGGTTCTGGCCGCGGTTTCGGGCCGCGCTGCGCGACCGCGTCGCGCTCGGTCAGGCGGCCTTCGGCGCGCTGCTCGGCCCGTTCCTCGGCGTCTCGCTGTCGCTCGTGGCGGTCCAGCACACCGCGACCGGCGTCGCCGCGAGCATCATGGCGACCACGCCGGTGCTAGTGATCCCGCTCTCGGCGTGGATCGACCGCGAGCGGATCCGCTGGCCCGACCTCGCCGGCGCCGTGCTGGCGATCGCCGGCGTCGCCCTGCTGTTCCACGGCCGCTGAGCCCCGCGTCGCGTCGACGTTCACGCCACGGACGCCGCCACCTGCCCGCGAATCACGCCGCTGTCGCGCGCCCGCGACGGCTCCGCCGCGCCGCGCACCGGGGCTTGCGCCGACGCGGCGACCGCCGGCATCCTCCCGTCATGCCCGCCCACACCGCCGACGACGTGCTCGCCTTCTGGTTCGACGACGCCACGCGCCCCGGATGGTTCGTCCGCAGCGAGGCCTTCGACGCCCGCGTCCGCGACGAGCTCGGCCCGCTGCACGCCCGCGCCGCCCGCGGCGAGCTCGACGCCTGGTCCGCCGACCCGCGCGGCGCGCTGGCCCTGGTCATCCTGCTCGACCAGGCCCCGCGCAACCTGCACCGCGGCAGCCCCGACTCGTTCGCCAGCGACGCGGCCGCGCTGCGCCACGCGCGGGCGGTCGTCGACGCCGGCCACGACCGCGGGCTCTCGGAGGTCGAGCGGGTGTTCCTGTACCTGCCCTTCGAGCACAGCGAGTCGCTCGCCGACCAGGATCGCTGCCTCGACCTGATGAGCGACCTGCCGACCCCGATGTGGCGCGACTTCGCGGACCGCCACCGCCGGATCGTCGCTCGCTTCGGCCGCTTCCCGCACCGCAACGCGATCCTCGGCCGCGAGAGCACGCCCGAGGAGGTCGAGTTTCTCAAGCAGCCGGGCTCGTCGTTCTAGTCGCGGCTCACTGGCAGCCGAGGTGCACGTCGACCACCTCGCCCGCGCGCGGGCGGCCGAGCACGTCGGTGTACGTGAACGCGGCGCGCTCGACCTCGCAGTTGCCGCGCGTGTCGCAGCGGCGCTCGCTGGCGTGGACGAGGTCGATGGCGACGAGGCCGAACGCCGCCAGCGGCTGGAGCTCGAGCCCGTTCGAGCGCCGGTCGCCGTCGCCGTCGGTCCACACGACCAGCTCGGCGAAGCCGGGGTCCGCCGCGGTCACGCGGCCGTCGCCGTCGCTGTCGAGCTCCTGCAGGGCGGTGAAGCCGTTGTCGGCCGCCGCGCCGCCGCGCAGGCGGGTCGCCGAGCCGAACAGCTCGTGGCCGCCCTCGATGGCGCCGGAGCGGTCGCGGTCGAGCGCGAGCCACGGGGTCGCGGCGGTCGGCCAGTCGGTGGCGGCGCACTCCGGCCCGAGGTCGAAGCGCTGGCCGGCGGCGGCGTAGTCGACCGCGGCGCCGTCGAAGCTGAGGACGAGCGGGGTGCTCGAGCCGCCGCAGGTGTCCATCCACTGCGGCACGCCCTCGGAGGTGAGCCCGCACGACTCGCACGCGTCCTCGTCCTCCGCGCCGGGCGTGCACTCGGGCTCGGCGACGCAGCTGCCCCACGCGTACGCCATGTCGATCCACGCGCAGAACTGGGTGCCGCCCTCGCAGGCCCGCGCGACCCCGAAGTGGTCGCCGTCACAGACGACCGGCTGCGCGCCCCCGGTGCTCGTGCCCTCGGTCGCGCCCTCCGTCCCGGCCTCGGTCGTGCCCTCCGTCGGCTCCTCGGTGTCGCCCTCGGTCCCGGCCGCGGTCGTCCCCTCGGTCTCGTCGGCCTCGGTCACGCCGGCGGTGGTCCCGGCGTCGTCGCCGGCGTCCTTCTCGCGATCACAGGCGACGAGGGCGGGGGCGGCGAGGACGGCGAGGACGGGGACGAGGCGGCTCAGGGTGGTCATGGCGGGCTCCAGTACCCGCCCACTTAGCCACATCCGTGCCACCGCGAGAAGATTGAATAATTCGCCCGGAGGCCAGGAGGACCGACCCGCGAGGTCGCGGCGTCTCCGGCGATCGCGGCACCGCTGTCAGGGTCGGCCCACGCGCCGCGTCACTCCGTGCCCGGACCCACGTGCGTGCGCCCCGGGGACAGGTCGGACCGGCGCGCGTCACTCCGTGCCCGGGCCCACGCGCGTGCGCCCCCGCAGGCTCAGCGAGAACAGGGTGAAGCGCCCGAACAGACGGAAGCGGACCTCGAGGTCCGGGCGCAGCTGAAGCTGGCCGAGGTCGATCGAGAGCGGCCCGATGCGCAGCGGCTCCGCGCCGCCGCCGACCTGCAGCTGCACCGCCGCCGCGAGCGGTCGGCCCGCCGCGTTGCCGAGCTGGACCTCGGCCGCGCCCGCGAGCCCGAGCGTCGTCGCGCCGCCGAGGTCGACGCCGGCGCGCCCGTCGTGGTGCACGTGCGCGCCGCCCTTGACCTCGAGCCCGGTCGAGCCCGCGTGGTGCACCTGCGTGTCGCCGCGCAGCTCGACCGCCGCCATGCCGGCGTGGTGCAGGTGGGTGCCGCCCTTGAGCTCGAGCCCTGCGCTGCCGGCGTGTTGATGTTGCACGTTGCCGCGGTGCTCGACCGCCGCCATGCCGCGGTGCTCGAGGCTCATGCCGCCGCCGATCTCCGCCTGCACGTCCGAGGTGATCGGGTCGGGGATGATGGCGTCTTCGTCGTCCTGCCGGGGTTTGGTGAGCAAGCCCATGAGTGGTCCTCCCGCTTCAGGCTTAGCCCCGCGGCCGGCCCGCGCCGGTGCACGCGGCCATGCCTGCGCCCGCCCGCGCGCGGCGCCCCTGCAGCGACGCCGCCGCGCTCGTGCGCCTGCGACGCCGGCGCTCGCATCGCAGCGTCGTGCTTCGCCTCCGTGGCGCCCGTCACTCCGCGCGCAGCACCGCGAGCGGCTTCTCGGCGATGACGCCGAGCAGCGCCGCGAGCCCGACGATCACCGTCAGCGCCGCGGTCACCAGCGGCAGCGCCACGAGCACCGGGACCGAGGCCGTCCACGGCACGCGCAGCACCAGCGTCAGCACCGCCCACGCGAGGCCGCTGCCGACGGCCGTGCCGACGACGCCGGCGACGAGCCCGAGGACCGCGTACTCGATCGCCAGCGAGCGCAGCAGCACCGCGCGGGTGGCCCCGAGCGCCTTGAGGATCGCCGACTCGCGCACGCGCCGAAACCTCGTCGCCGCGATCGAGCCGGCGAGGATCACCAGGCCCGCGAGGATGCTCGCCGCGGCCATGAACCGGATCACGCCGGCGATGCGGTCGACCAGCGCCTGGACGCGCTCGATCACCTCCGCCGCGTCGATCGCGGTCACGTTCGGCATCGCCGCGATCACGGCCCGCTGCAGCGCGCGGCGACCCTCGGCCCCCGGGCGCGAGCGGGCCGTCGCCGCCCACGAGGCCGGCGCGCCCGCCAGCCCCTTCGCCGTGAAGATGAAGAAGAAGTTGGTCTGCAGCTGCCCCCAGTCGACGTGACGCGCGCTGCGGACCGTCACCGGCACGCGCACGCCCTGGATGTCGAACACGACCTCGTCGCCGACCGCGAGCTCGAGCCGCGCCGTCAGGGTGTCCTCGATCGACAGCCACGCCTCGCGCGCGGCCTCCTCGGGCGTCCACCACTCGCCGGCGACGACCTCGTTGCCGGCCGGCAGCGCGTCGAGCCAGGTGACCGCGAACTCCCGCGTCAGCGCGCGCTCCTCCTCCGGGCTCGGGAACTGCATCTGCGCGACCTCGCGGCCGGCGACGCGGGCCAGCCGCGCCTGGACGATCGGGACCAGGTTCGAACCGGCGTCCGCGCCCTCCGCGACCAACAACTTTTTAAAGGGCTCGACCTGGTCCGGGAGGATGCCGATGAAGAAGAAGTTGGGCGCGTCGGCCGGCGCGTCGTCGGCGACGCGCGCGAGCAGGCCCGACTGGACCAGCTGGATCTGGGCGATCACCGCGACGCCGAGCCCGAGCGAGATGATCACCGCCGTCGCCTGGCTGCCCGGGCGCGCGAGGTTGCCGAGGGCGCTCCGGACCGCCAGCGAGCGCGCGCGCGGCAGCCGGCGCAGCCCGGCCAGCACCAGCGCGCTCGCGGCCCACAGCACCAGCACCGCGGCCGTGACCCCGCCGACGAAGATCGCGCCGAGCCGCCACGAGCCCGAGAGCCAGGCCGCGAGCCCGACCAGGCCGCCGCCGAGGACCAGCACCGCGAGCGCGCGGGCCCGGCGGTCCGCGGCGGGGATGATCGCCGCCAGCTCGCGGCGGAGGATCTGCGCCGGGGCGATGCCGCGGATCGCCAGCAGCGGCAGCAGGCAGAACAGCAGCGCCGTGACCACGCCGACCGCCACGCCCTCGAGCGCCGCCGCCGGCACGAACGCGCCGATGACCGCGACCGGCAGCAGCTCGCCGACCACCGCCGGCAGCAGCGCCTGGATCAGCGCCCCGAGCCCGAGCCCGAGCAGGCTGCCGAGCACCGCGAGCGCGAGGCACTGCAGCAGGTACACCAGCGTCACCTCGCGGGTCGTCGCGCCGAGCACCTTGAGGATCGCGATCGAGTCCTGCTTGTGCTGCAGGAACACGCGGATGCTCTGGGCCACGCCGAGCCCGCCGAGCACCAGCGTCACCAGCGTCGCCAGGCGCAGGAAGTCGCCCATGCGCGCCAGAAACAGCCGCAGCGTCGGCTGGGCCTCCTCGAAGCTGCGCACCGTCACGCGCTCGCGCGGCAGCTCGGCGGTCAGCGCGGCCTGGACCTCGTCGGCGTCGAGCGCGGGCGGCAGCGCGAGCAGCACGCGGTGGCGCACGCGGCTGCCGACGGTGATCAGGCCGGCGTCGCGGACGTCGTCGAGCGCCATCAGCACGCGCGGTCCGAGGCTGAGGCCGGCGCCGATGCGGTCGGGCTCGCGGCGGACCAGCCCGGCGATCGCGAAGCTGCGGCTGCCGATCTTCAGCGGGTCGCCGACCGCGAGCCCGAGCTGCTGCAGCAGCGCCTCCTCGACGACCACGCGCCCGCCGGCGACCAGCTCCTGCAGCGGCCGCGCCGGCTCGAGGATCAGGTCGCCGTAGAACGGGTAGCCGCCGGTCACCGCCTTGATCTCCACCAATTGCGTGCGGCTCGCGTCGACGGTCGCGGCCATCGACGGCAGCTCGGCCAACTCGGCCACTTTCGCGCCCTGATCGGCCCACGCCGCTATCGCGGCGCGCGGCCCCGCCGCGAAGTCCTGCGTCGACACCACCTCGAGGTCGGCCGCCATCAGCGTCCGCGCCTCGCGGCGGATCGCGCTCTCGAGGTTGGCGGAGAACGACGCGATGCCGACCAGCGCGCCGACCCCGACCGCGATCGACAGCAAAAAGAACAGCAGGCGCTGCCAGCCGGTGCGGCCCTCGCGGACCGCCATGCGCAGCAGGAACGCCGCCTTCACGCCGCCCGCCGCCGGTCGGAGTCGATGCGACCGTCGCGCAGGGTCACGACCCGGTCGGCGCGGGCGGCCAGGCCCGGGTCGTGGGTGACCAGCACCATCGTCGTGCCGGCGCGCGCGCGCAGGTCGGCGAGCAGGCCGAGCACCATCTCGCCGGTCGCCGAGTCGAGGTTGCCGGTCGGCTCGTCGGCGAGCAGGATCGGCGGCTCGGCGACGAAGGCCCGGGCCAGCGCGACGCGCTGCTGCTCGCCGCCGGAGAGCTGCCCGGGCAGGTGGTGCCCGCGGTCGCCGAGGCCGACCGTCGCCAGCAGCGCGCGCGCGCGCGGCCGCGCGTCCCGTTCACCGCGCAGCTCGAGCGGCACCGCGACGTTCTCCTCCGCGGTCAGCGTGGGGATCAGGTGGAACGACTGGAACACGAAGCCCAGGGTGCGCCCGCGCAGGCGGGCCAGCGCGTCCTCGCCGAGCCCGACCAATTCCTGGCCCGCGAGCTTGATGCTGCCGCTGGTCGGCGAGTCGAGCCCGGCGATCAGGCCGAGCAGCGTCGACTTGCCCGAGCCCGACGGGCCCATGATCGCCACGAATTCGCCGGCGCCGATGTGCAGGTCGATCCCGTGGAGGATCTGGAGGGGGCGGTCCCCCGAGCTCAGGGTCTTCGTCAGCCGGGCGATCTCGATCATGGGGGCGCACCAAGGTACCCTGCATGCATCCCCGGAGCACGAAGGATGACCGCCGTTCCCGCGCGCAGCACGACCCGCCACCCGCACCGCGCCTGGTCCTGCGCGCCCGACGATCCGCCGCTGTGGTCCGCCCGCGCGCGTCTGGCCGCCCTGCTCGCGCTCGGGCTCGTGAGTTGTGGCGGCGCCCCGACGACGCCCGCGGCGCGGCCGACCCCGACACCCGCCGCCGCGCCGGTCGCCGAGGCGCCGGTCCTGCTCGCGCTCGGCGACAGCCTGACCGCCGGCCTCGGGCTCGCGCAGTCGCAGGCGTGGCCGGCCCTGCTGCAGGCGCGGCTCGACCGCGAGGGCCACCGCTACCGCGTCGTGAACGCGGGGGTCAGCGGGGACACCAGCGCCAACGGGCTCGCGCGGCTCGACTGGCAGCTCGCGCAGAAGCCGGAGATCGTCGTGCTCGAGCTCGGGGCCAACGACGGCCTGCGCGGCCTGCCGGTCGCGCACACGCGCGAGAACCTGGCCAAGATCCTGACCCGCTGCAAGGCCGCCGGCGCGAAGGTCGTCCTCGCCGGCATGCAGGTCCCGCCGAACATGGGCGCCGACTATGCCGCCGAGTTTCGCAAGATGTTCCCCGAGCTCGCGCAGGAGCACGGCGCCGTGCTGATCCCGTTCGTGCTCGCGGGCATCGCCGGCGACGCGAAGCTCAACCAGGCCGACGGCATCCACCCGACCGCCGAGGGCCAGGTCCTCATGGCGGAGACGATCTGGACGCATGTCCAGCCGCTGCTCGCCCCGCCGCGCTGACCGCTTCACCCGCAGTCCTCGGCCGGCCCGGCGGGCGCCGGCAGCAGCCCGAGGCCGACGAACGACGCGACCCCGTCGTCGGTCACGATCAGGTGGTCGAGCACCGGGATGCCCAGCAGCTCGCCGAGCTCCACCAGCCGCCCGGTGATGCGCAGGTCGGAGGGGCTCGGGCGCAGCTCGCCGCTCGGGTGGTTGTGCACGAGGATCACCGAGTGCGAGCCGGCGCGCACGAGCGGGCGAAACACCTCGCGCGGGTGGACCTCGACGTGGGACACCGAGCCGAGCGCGACCTCGCGGACCAGGCGCACGCGCTGGCGGCTGTCGAGGCCGAGCACCACGAAGACCTCCTGCGAGCGCCCGCGCAGCGCGGCGCGGACGAACCGGCGCACGTCCTCCGGGCCGTGGATCGACGACTCGAACGGCATCTCGAGCTGGCCGATGCGCCGCGCCAGCTCGACCGCGGCGCACACCGCCGTCGCCGACGCCTCGCCGACGCCCGGCGCGGCCAGCAGCTCGTGCGGCACGCAGCGCAGCAGCCCGGCGATGCCCCCGACCTGCTGCAGCAGCGCCAGCGCCCGCTGCTCCGAGCGCCCGCCGCCGAGCAGCAGCGCGACCAGCTCGACGTTGCTGAGCGCCGCCGGCCCGAACGCGACCATCCGCTCGCGCGGCCGCTCGATCGCCGGGCTCAGCAGCGTCACCGGCCCGGCCGTCAGGCCCTCGAGCTCCGCCACGAACCCCAGCGGCGGCCCCGCCGTCCGCTCGCGCCGCGCATATTCCACTGGATACGAGACCTCGTCGTGCATGACCTCGCCATGGCAAGCCGCGTGCCAGCCGTTTCGCCCGCGTCGTCGCGGCCCGCCGACCCCCGCGTGGCCCGCCCGCCGGCCGCCCCGTCCCGCCGGCTGGCCACCTGCCCGTTCGGACATGCCCCTGACGACATGCCCTTGCGGACATGTCCTGATGGACATGCCCCATCAGACAGCTCACGCGGTGAAGCGCGCGCTGCGGTCGACGAGCTCGGCCTCGAGGCGGGACAGCTCGGCGCACAGCGCCTCGACGCGCTCGGGCAGCCCGGGCGGGCGCTCGAGCGCGGTCGCCTCGACCTCGCGCGCGAGCGTCAGGGCCTGGCCGGCGTTGAAGATGCCGACGGTGCCGGCGACGCGGTGCGCCGCGCGGCGCAGGCCGTCGCCGCTGATCAGCGCGGCCCGCAGGTCGCGGAGCACCCCGGGCAGCTCCTCGCGGTACATGCCGACCAGCTTGGCGAGCAGCGGCGGCGCCCCGCCGACGCGGTTGAGCACCCCCTGCCAGTCGTCGATCGCCGGGCGCGGCTCCTGCGGGACCGCGGGCGCGGGCGCGGCCACGGGCGCCGACACCGGCGCGGCCGCAGGCGCGGCCACGGGCACCGGCCACGGCGCGGGCGTGGGGCGCGGCCCGCGGCCGTCCTCGCACAGCTGCAGCAGCTCGACGACCTGCAGCGGCTTGGTCAAAAAGCCGTCCATGCCGTGGGCGAGGCAGCGCTTGCGGTCCTCCTCGGTCGCGCGGGCGGTCAGCGCGACGATGCGGGTCCGGCGGGCGTGCGCGTGCGGGCTGCGCCGGATCGCCGCGGTCGCCTGCCAGCCGTCCATCACGGGCATCTGCAGGTCCATCAGCACGAGGTCGAAGCTGCCGCGCTCGACGGCCTCGACGGCGGCGCGGCCGTCGACGACGAGCGTCACGTTGTGGCCCATGCGCTTGAGGATCTCGACCGCGACGCGCTGGTTGATCGGGTTGTCCTCGGCGAGGAGGATCTGCAGCGGGCGGCCGCCGGCGGCCCGGGCGGCCAGCGGCCGCGGCGCTGCGCGGCGGACCGGCGCGCCCGCGCCGACCGGGGCGAACACCGCGTCGAAGGTGAACACGCTGCCGACCCCGACCTCGCTGTGGACGTGGATCTCGCCGCCCATCAGGCCGACGAGGCGGCTTGCGATCGTCAGGCCGAGGCCGGTGCCGCCGAAGCGCCGCGTCGTCGACGGGTCGGCCTGCTCGAACGGCACGAAGATCGCGCTCAGTCGATCCGGCGGGATGCCGATGCCGGTGTCCTCGATCTCGAACAGCACGCGCAGACCGGGCCCGCCCGCCGGGCGCACGCGGACCGTGACCTTGCCGCGCTCGGTGAACTTGATCGCGTTGCCGACGAGGTTGACGAGCACCTGACGCAGGCGGTCGGCGTCGCCGACGACGTGCGCCGGCACCAGCGGGTCGATCGCGCAGGTCAGCAGCAGGCCGCGCTCCTGGGCGCGCACGCCGAGGGTGCGCAGCGTCAGCTCGACCTCCTCGCGCAGCGCGAAGCGGGTCGGGTCGAGCACGAACTTGCCGGCCTCGATCTTCGCCAGGTCGAGCAGGTCGTTGATGATCGCCAGCAGCGAGCGCGC
>Ga0075163_10002307_pt1 | contig 25734 bp, 22 predicted proteins | sample JI1023141ADNA_FD_71478 | JGI IMG/M metagenome (GOLD analysis project Ga0075163, IMG submission 71478) | Wastewater effluent complex algal communities from Wisconsin, to seasonally profile nutrient transformation and Carbon sequestration -... | ecosystem: Engineered > WWTP > Effluent > Algae... | reverse complement strand
TACATCCGCGCCAGCCGCTCGGCCACCGCCACCGCGCTCGCGCCGTCGGGCGCGGCGAACGCGTCGGTGCCCGCGCGATCGGCCGTCGCCATGGCCTGCTGCCAGTCGCGCAGCCACGCGCGCATGCGCTCGAGCGCCGCCGGCGTCGGCGCGCCGGCCTGATCGACCGCGAGCGCGGGCACCGCGCCCAGCGCGACGACGGCCTCGACCGCGGCCTCGACCTGGTGCAGGCGAGCCCGCGCCCGCGCCCACCCCAGCGCCAGGTCGTCGGGATCGCCGGCCTGGGCGAGCTGCACCACCGCCGCGAAGCCGGCGACCGCGTCGGCCGCGTCGCCCTTGCGCCGCGCGACCACGGCGAGCGCCGCGTCGCCGCGCACGCACAACCCCCGCGCGCCCGCCACCGGGCACGCGCGCTGCCACTGCAGCTCGGCCCGCGCCATCAACACCGTCGCGCGCTCGGCCGGCGTCCCGCGCCAGCGCTTGAGCACCGCGCCGTAGCTGGCGATCGCGCCGTCGACGTCGCCGCGCTCGGCCTGGCGCTCGGCCAGGTGCGCGCGCAGCCGGCCGACGTCGTCGGGGCGCTTGGCCCCGTAGCTGCGCTCGAAGCGCGCGGCCAGCGTCGCGAGCTGCGCCTCGTCGCCGAGCGCCGCGCTGTACGCCAGCGCCGCCCACAGCGCGTCGACCGCCTCGCGCTCGGCCGGGTAGCGCTCGGCCAACCGCACCGCGGCGTCCCGCGCGCGCGCGAACTCCCCCAGCGCGGCGTGCAGCCAGAGCAGCTGTGTCAGCGCGGCCGGGGCCAGCCGGCTCGTCGGGAACTCGGCCACCAGCTGCTCGCCCAGCGCGATCGCCGCGCCCGCCGAGCCGCCCTGCGCGAAGCACACCGCCGCGCCGTACAAGAACTGATCGGCGTCGGGGGCCGCCGGCGCGTCGTGGTAGACGCCGAGGTAACCCTGCCCGCACGCCTCGAGCTCGTCGCGCGCCGCGTCGCCGGCCAGCTGCTGGGCCGCGCGCTGGTGCGCCGCGGCGGCCTCGATCGCCCGCACCCGCGCCATCGGCGCCGGCGCGTCATCGGCGTCGCCGGCCCAGGCGCCACCGGCCATCGCCACCACGATCGCCGCGATCAGCGCGCGCATGGCGGGTCAGACACCGCCGGCGCCGATCGGTTTCACACGCCGGGCGTCGGCTCGGCGATGACCTTGATCCGGTCCTTGAGCCCGCTCGACATGATCACGTGGTTGTCGGCGTCGACGAACACCGCGTCGAAGTCGGGCAGCTTCTCGACCAGCGCCATCGCCTGCTTGGCGCCGAGGATGAACAGCACCTTCGACCACGCGTCGGCGGTGAACGCGTCCTTGGCCATGATCGTCACCGAGCGGCTGGCCCGGGCCGGCTGGGCGGTGCGCGGGTCGAGGATGTGGTGGTAGCGCACGCCGTCCTTGACGAAGCCGCGCTCGTAGTCGCCCGACGTCGAGAACGAGTGGTCCTTGATCGGCGCCACCGCGAAGCTCTGATCGCGCGGCCCGCGCGGATCGCGGATGCCGACCACCCACGGCGTGCCGTTCTTGTCGCCCGAGACGTACATGTCGCCGCCGGCCTGGACGATGAAGCTGGCGAACCCGGCCTGGTCGAGCAGCGCCGCGGCGCGATCGACCGCGTAGCCCTTGGCGATGCCGCCCAGCGTGATCTTCATGCCGGCGCGCTTGAGCCGCACGGTGTGGCGCTTCTTGTCGAGCACCACGTCCTTCCAGTTGACCAGCTTCTTGCGCTTCAGCACCTCGGCCGGATCGGGCAGCGTGCCGTCCATGTCCTCGTCGAACTTCCACAGCCCGCCGTAGGCGCCGACGGTGATGTCGAACACCCCCTGCGACGCCTTGCTGACCTCGAGCGCGCGGGCGATCACCGCGTAGGCCTCGTCCGACACCGGGACCGCCTTGCCGCTGCCCGCCGCCGCGTTGATCTTCGAGATCTCGCTGTCGGGGGTCCAGGTCGTCATCATCGCGTCGAGCCGGCGGAACTCGGCGAACACCGCCTGCGCCGCGCGGGCCGCGCCGGGCTCGTCGTCGGTCCAGATCGTGACCTGGACGACCGTGCCCATCGCCTGGTCGGTGTGGACCAGCTTGCGCTCGGGGGCGGCGGTCGGTTGATCGGCGCGCGCCACCGTCGGCGCGGTCGCCGCCGCCGCCAGCGCGATGGCCAGCGCCAGCGCCCGCATCAGGTGCGGACCGAGTGGACGATCGCCAGGATCAGCAGCAGCGCGCCGACGCCGAGCGCCGACAGCACCGCGAGCACCGACAGGCCCAGCGTGGTCTGGGTCTCCTGCTGGATGCCCTTCCACATGCCCACCATCGCCGGGATCGCGCCGAGCCCGGCGATGATGCCGCCGGCGTAGCTACCCGACCAGAAGCCGCCGATGAGGCCGAGCACGAGCCCGACCGCGCACATCCCGAAGGCGATCGCGGCAGGGAGCTTGGAGTCGGAGACCGGTTGCGCCATTTGCGTCGAGCGTAGCCGATAGCGGCGCCCGACGCACGACTCACCATCGTTCGAGGTCTCCCCTCGCGCCGCTGCACGCTCTCGCGTTTCGGGTGGGGGCCCCACGTTTTGTGGGGGAGGGTCTTTTCGAAAGACCCTCTCTTATTCACGCTTCGATGTACGCGCGGACCTGGCCGCGGAGGACGTCGTCGGTCAACGCCTCCTGCACCACCTCGAGCAGGCAGTCGGCCAGCGTCACCATCATGTCGCTGGTGCCGCGCTCGCGGGTCAGCCGCGCCAGGAGCTCGCGCGCGTCGCGGCTGTCGTCACCGGCGAGCAGCTCGCGCACCTTCTCCACGTCGAGATCGCCCTGGAAGTCGATGAACACGTGGTCTCTCAGGTAGGCGACGAGGCGTTGCACGGCGGCCATGTACCGCAGCGCCGTGTCGAATTGCAAGCAACGTCGGCCGCGGCCCTTGAAGCGTCGCGCCACCTTGGCGAGCATGGAGCCGGACGATGGCGCGCATCTTGGTCACCGGCTTCTGCGCGGTCCCGGGGCCGACCCGGGCCGGGGTGCAGATGCGGCACGTCGTCCGGGCGCTGGCGTCGCACGTCGTCGATCTGCTGGTGATGCGCGACGGCGATCAGCCGTACGTCGAGCGCCAGGGCAACGGCCGGCTGTTGCGCGTGCCGACCCACGACGCCGATCTGAAGAGCCAGGTCCAGGCCTACCAGCGCGCGCTGCGCCGCCAGCTCGAGGGCGCCGACTACGACGTGGTCCACTGCCGCGACGCCTGGGGCGCCGCCGCGGTGCTCGAGGCCCGCGAGCGGTTCGGCTACGCGGTGGTGTTCGACCTGGCCCGCGGCTCCGACGACCGCAGCGGCCTCGAGCCCGAGCAGATCACCCAGCTCGATCGCGACGAGGAGGCGTGCCTGTTGGCCGCCGACCTGGTGCTGGTGCCGACCGAGGCCGCGCACCGCTACGCGCTGGGCCGCGGGCTGCCCGATCGGGTCGTGCTGTCGCCGCCCGGCGTCGACGTCGATCGCTTCGACTGGGACGAGGCCAGCGCGGGCGGCCCGCCGCAGATCCTCTACGTCGGCGCGATCGGCCAGGGCAAGGGCATCCGCACGCTCCTGCGCGCGATGGCCGAGGTGGCCCGGACCTCGCCCAACCGACTGGTGATGGTGGGGCCGATGGCGGCCGGCTTCGAGGCGCCGCTGCGCGCGGCGATCGCCGAGCTCGGCCTGAGCGGGCGGGTCGAGGTGCGCGGCGCGATCGATCACGAGCAGATGCCGGCGCTGATCGCCGCGGCCGGCATCTGCGTCACCCCGGCGGCGCCCGATCTGGCGCCGCGGCCGTACGCGCTGTACCCGACGCGGCTGCTCGAGTTCATGGCGTGCCGCCGCGCGGTGGTGGCGCCGCGCCGCGGCTCGATCGGCCTGCTGATCGATCACGGCCGCGAGGGCCTGCTGTTCACGCCCGGCGATCACATCGACCTGGCGCGCAAGCTGCGGCGGCTGATCGACGACCCCGGGCTGCGCGACCGGCTGGCCGCCAACGGCTACGAGCGGGTCCGCCGCGAGTTCACCGCGTCGGCGGCGCGCCGCGCGATCCGCAACGCCTACGTCGAGCTGAGCGAGCGCCCCGAGTGGCGCGGCCGCATGCACGAGGCCACGACCGGCGCCCGCGAGCTGCCCAACGCGGTCGCGGTCGGCGATCCGATCGCGGTCGACGACGACTTCGAGGCGACGATCTACGAGGTGGCGCCGACCGCGTCGGGGCCGAGCGAGGCCATCGACGACGGCACCATCGACGCGGCCCACGACGACGCGGTCGAGCGGCTGGGCCCGCCCACCGTCACCGGCCAGGCGCGCCGGCGGACCACCACCGAGGACTCGAGCGAGCTCGACGCGGCGCTGGCCACGCTCGACGCCGACGGCCGGCTCGACCAGCCGTTCACCGAGGAGCGGGTGCTGCCGACGTCCGACGAGACCCAGGAGCGGTCGGTCGACGACGTCAGCGATCCCAGCATCACGTTCGGGCCGATCGACGGCGATCCGCTGACCGGCGATCCGGCGTCGAGCGAGCACAGCCTGCCGACGCCGCCCAGCGGCCGCCAGCTGCGCAAGCACGCCGACGACTGGGTGGTGCGCCACCCCGGCCGCCGTCGCCGCCGCCTCGCCGACGACGGCACGCCGGTCGACACCAGCCCGGCGCCGTCCACCGGCTCGCTCGAGGCCGGCACCTTCGTCGCCGGCGAGATCGACGTGCCGACCCCGCCGCCCGAGCTCGTCGAGCCGCGGATCGACGAGGACGCCTTCACCGCCGCCGCGCGCCTGCTCGGCAGCAAGGAGCCCGACACCGGTGCCTGACCTGAAGGTGACGCCATGCTGGTAGCGCTGTGGGTCCAGCTCGCGCTCGGGCTGCTGTTCGCGCGCGCGGGCCGCGATCGGATCAAGGCCGACGGCCCATCGGCGCCGCCGGCGGTGCTGCTGGTGCTGGCCAACGCGGCGATCATCACGCTGCCGGTCGCGCTGTACTTCTACGGCGTGCAGCCGGCCTGGACCTGGCACTACCTGGTCGACCCGGCGAAGGTCCCCGGCCTGGCGATCATCCCGCTGGTCGTGGTCCATGGCCTGGTCGTCGTCGGCGGCTGGTACCTGGGCGCCGCGCTGGTGCGGGCCGACAAGGGCCGCGTGCACCTGTACGCGCTCGGCGCGGCGGCGCTGGCGGCGGTGATCTCGGTGGCCGCGCTGTTCCCGCGCCTGACCGCGGCGTCGAGCTACCGCGGCTACGCGGCGGGCGTCGTCGCGCGGCCGATGAGCGTCGAGCTGGGCTGGGCGATCCTGGTGGCCGCGGTCGCGACCGCCGCCGCCGGCGCCTACGTCGTGGTGGAGCTGTCGCGCGACAGCCGCCGGGTCCGGGCGCGGTGACCGTCACCTGGGAGGGTTCGTCGACAAACCCTCCCCCACGGGGTCATGCCCCCGTGGGGCCCCCACCCGATACGCGAGATCGTCGCGCGGCTGCACTCAAGACCTTGGAATCCTTGACCGTCTTTCGTCGAAGATGGTACCAGTGAGGCTCATGCGTCGCGCGCTCGTGCTCTTCGTCGCGGCTGCCGCGGCCTGCGGCCCCATCGAGTACGTGAACCAGGTGACGCGCACCGCGGCCACCTCGGTCGACGAGGCCCGCGCCGTCGACGCCGCGCGCTACGCGCCGTACTGGTGGACCCGCGCCGTCGAGTACCTCCACGAGGCCCGCGCCCAGGCGGCCCACGCCAACTTCCAGGCGGCCAACCGCTACGGCCGGCTGTCGACCGAGGCGGCGAACCAGGCCAAGGCCGACGCGATCCGCCGCGCCGCCAACCCGGCGCTGATGGACGAGATCACGCCGCCGCGCCGCGCGCCCAGGGGCGGCAGCGAGGGCCTGGCGCCGGTCGTCGACGACGAGACGCCCGCCGTGCTGGCGCCGGCGGAGGGCACGCCGTGATGCGCCGCGCGCTGCTCGCGCTCCTCGCGCTGCTGGTGGTCGCCGGCTGCGCCGGCACCAAGGTGCGCGCGCGCACCGGCACCATCGACGAGCTGATCAAGACCGCGCGCGACAACGGCGCGCTGCGCTGCGCGCCGGTCGAGCTGGCGATGGCCGAGGCCCACAACGACTTCGCCAAGGAGGCGCTGTCGCAGGGCAACTACTTCCCGGCCAAGCGCGAGGCGGCGATCGCCGAGGCCAACGCCAAGGCCGCGATCGAGAAGTCGCCCAAGGACCTGTGCAACCCGTCGACGCCGCCGCCGCCGGCCAAGCCGGTCGACTTCGACGGCGACGGCATCATCGACACCGAGGACGACTGCCCGCGGGTGCCCGAGGACAAGGACGGCTTCGAGGACCAGGACGGCTGCCCCGAGGACGACAACGACGCCGACGGCATCAACGACAAGATCGACGACTGCCCCAACGATCCCGAGGATCGCGACGGCCACGACGACACCGACGGCTGCCCCGACCCCGACAACGACGCCGACGGCATCACCGATCGCCTCGATCAGTGCCCCGACGAGCCCGAGGACAAGGACGGCTTCGCCGACGACGACGGCTGCCCGGACTGCGACAACGACGGCGACGGCGTGCCCGAGTGCCCGCAGGTCATCGACCAGTGCCCGACCGAGCCGGCCAAGACCGCCGACGGGTGCCCGCAGAAGTACACGATGATCGTCGTCACCCAGGACAAGATCGAGCTCAAGCAGACGGTCTACTTCGACACCAAGAAGGCGACGATCAAGCGGGTCAGCTTCCCGCTGCTCGACGAGGTGGCCCAGGCGCTGACCGACAACCCGACGATCGAGGTCCGCATCGAGGGCCACACCGACAGCCAGGGCTCGGACAAGTTCAACCTGAAGCTGTCGAACAACCGCGCCGCCTCGGTGCGCAAGTACCTCATCGATCGCGGCGTCGACGGCGCGCGCATGACGTCCCAGGGCTTCGGCGAGACCGTGCCGATCGCCGACAACCGGACCAAGGCCGGCCGGGCCGAGAACCGCCGCGTCGAGTTCTTCATCACAGCGCGCTGAGACAATGAAGGGTTTCTCGCGAAACCCTCCCCCGGCATTCGCCGGGGCCCCCTCCCAAGACGGCCCGGATCCTCGTCGGGGAACCGCGTCACGACCAACCCGTCGCCCCGGATCCTCATCGGGGAACCGCGTTGCGCCCACCCGGTCGTGACCGGCTGGCACACCGGCTGTCGCGACCTGTCCTGGGGCGCCAAAAAGCGACAATCGCCGGGGGTGCTGTGCTAATCACTCCGGCATGCGCGCTCGTCGTGTCCCCGTCCTGTCCGCGTTGATCGCGGTCGTGTTCCTGCTCGTCGGCTTGGCCCACGCCCGCGTCGCTCACGCCGACGCCAAGGCCAAGAAGGACATCGAGCAGAAGATGAAGGAGGCGATGGAGAACTACGATCTCCTCGAGTACGAGGAGGCGCGCAAGATCCTCAACCAGGCGCTCACGATCGCCAAGAAGGCGAAGATGGAGAGCGACCCGGTCACCGCGAAGGTGCACCTCCGCCTCGGCATCGTCTACTTCGCCGGCCTGCAGGACGCCGAGAGCGCCAAGCTGTCGTTCCTGAACGCCGCGGAGATCGACAAGGCGATCGCGCTCGACAAGGCGTACTCGACGCCCGAGATGCAGAAGCTCCTCGAGGAGGCCAAGGCCGAGGCGGGCGGCGGCGGCGGCGGTGACGAGCCGGCCGGCGGCGGCGACGAGCCGGCTGGCGGCGGCGACGAGCCGGCGATCGACTGCGCCTCGGTCACCGGCGTGCAGCACACGATCGTCGAGGAGGCCAAGGGCGGTAAGCCGGTGGCGATGTCGGCCGCCGTCGGCGCCGACGTGCAGCCCGCGAAGATGGTGGTGATGTACCGCCCGAAGGGCTCGACCGACTTCACCGAGGCCAAGATGACGCTGTCGGGCGAGTGCCTGTACCAGGGCGCCATCCCGGCCGACGCGCTCAACGGCGACGTCGTCCACTACTACGTGGCCGCGTACAACGCGTCGGGCAAGCTGATCGCGTCCAAGGGCTCGGCCGGCTCGCCCAACATCATCGAGGTGACCGGCGGCGGCGGCGGCGGCGGCGGCGGCACGATCGACGACGAGAACCCGCTGGGCGGCGGCGGCGGTGACGAGCCGGGCGGCGGCGGTGGCGGCGGTGGCGGCGGCGACGACCGCGGCGGCGGCGGCGGCGGCAAGCCGGGCAAGAAGACGATGTTCCTGTCGATCCAGGTCGGCTCGGGCGGCGGCCTGGTCAGCGGCAAGACCGAGCAGCAGGGCAACTCGGTGAAGTGCTGCTTCGCGCCCCAGCTGGTCCACGTCATGCCCGAGCTCGGCTTCTACCTGTCGCCGACCACCGCGATCAGCCTGGCCGGCCGCATCGGCTTCCCGATCGGCGCCAACATTATGGGCCACGCCACCGCGGCGCCCGGCGGCCTGCTGCGCGTGACCCACTGGTTCGATCCCAGCGGCAACGGCCTGCACATCGCCGGCGGCATCGGCGGCGGCATCCTGCGCGACACGATCAAGCTCGAGGGCGTCGCCGACGAGACCATGGACACCGACATCGTCGCGATGGGCCCGATGCTGGTCGACGTCGGCGCCGGCTACTCGGCGGCGCTCGGCGGGGGCCTCGCCTTCATCGCGCAGTTCAACGCCATCGTCGGCGTGCCCGTCGTCGGCGAGCTCGGCAGCTCCAAGCTCAACTTCGGCGTCCACATCGACGCCAACCTCGGCGTCGTGATCGGTTTTTAAGGAGGGTTTGTCGCCAAACCCTCCCCCGGCGGGGTCATGCCCCCGCCGGGTCCCCCACCCGAGACGGCCGTCCTCCAGGCCTCCCGGGCGGTGCGTGACGGTCGGGCGGGTGGCGCGACGGGAACCTGATCGAGATCGCCTCCCGGGCGGTGCGTGGCGGTCGGGCGGGTGGCGCGACGGGAACCTGATCGAGATCGCGGCCCACGCGACGGTCGGGCGCCGCGCTCGCTCAGGTTCACACCGCCCGCGCGTGGTCCGCGCGGTCGGCCGCGCTCATTCAGGTTCACGCCGCGCGACCCGCCCGGTCGCGACGCGCCGCCCGGGAGGTCGGGCGGACTGTCGTCTCGGGTGGGGGGCCCCATCGGGGCTTTGCCCCGGTGGGGGGAGGGTTTCGCGAGAAACCCTCCAATATGATCAGCTATCGAGCATGACGGTGCCGAGCACCTTGCGCGGCGAGATCTGCTCGATGGCGGTGCGGAGCTGGCGGCGGGTGGTGCGCCGGGCGCGGGTGACCATGACGACGCCGTCGGCGGCGTCCTGCAGCAGGTTGACCTCGGCGGTGCCCTGGACCGGCGGCGCGTCGATGACGATGTGGTCGTAGCCACCGAGGCGCAGGCGCTCCATCGCGATCGCGAAGGCGGGCGCGTCGAGCAGCTGGGCGTGCTCGGGCTTGGGATTGACCGCCGCGACGTGGAGCCACAGCTGCGGGATGTCGATCAGCCCCCACGGCAACAGCGGCTGGTGGCGGTGCGCCGCCAGCTGCTCGGCGAAGCACCACGGCGGCACCACCGCGAACACCGACGACAGCTGCGGTCGGCGCAGGTGGGTCTCGACCAGCAGCACCTTGGCGCGATCGCACTCGGCCAGCGCCAGCGCCAGGTTGACCGCGGTCGTGGTCTTGCCGTCGCCGGCGGTCGGGCTGGTCACCACGATCACCTGCGGCCGGCCGGCCGCGAGCATGTGGTGGCGCAGCACGCGGAACTGCGCGGCGCGCTCGGAGTCGGGCGCGAGGTGGAGGATCAGCCGGTCGTCCGGCTTGCGGTCCTCGGGGAGGTGGTGCTGGGTCAGCCCGATCTCGGGCGGCTGCTGATCGATCGGCGCCGCGGCGCGCTCGCCGAGCACCGCCGGCACGCCGGCCGCCTGGATCATCGCCGTGCGCGCGATGTCGACGGTGTGGGCCAGGCTGCGCGGCTCGACGCCGTCGGGGCGCACCGCCACCATCGGCTGCGTGGTGAGCGGCATCGGCGCCACCGCGCGGGTCGCGACCTCGAGCGGGTCCTCAGTCCCGGGGCGATCGCCGAACTTGCCGCGCTTCACCATGCGGATTGCCAGCGTAGCACAGGCGGCCGGACCGCGGTCACGCCTTGCCCGGCAGCCACCGCCGCCGCGCCCGCGCGCGCGGGATGACGGCCAGCACCGGCGCGACCGTCACGTCCTCGAGATCGTCGCGCTGGTAGAGCCGATCGTCGAGCAGCGCCAGCGCGCACGCGAGGCCGACCCCGAGCAACAGGAACACCACCATCCCGACCATCACCAGCTTCTTCTTGGGCTTGCCGATCGGCCGCAGCGGCTTGTACGCGCCGTCGACGATCGACAGGCTGTCGCCCTGCTCGGCGATGCGCTGCTGCGCCTCGAGCTCGGTGCGGAAGGCGCTGTCGGCGAGGCTGTCGACCCGCTGCTTCTGCTCGTCGACGTCGAGCTTGAGCCGCTGGTAGTCGTCCTCGGTCTTGACCACCGAGCTGGCGGCGGCCGCCGCGCCGGTGTCGGGGGCCGGCGTCGGCACGCCCGGCTTGGCGCGGGCCTTCTCGGCGGCGATCTGCCGCTCGACGTCGGCCAGCTGCCGCTGCAGCACGACGGGGTCGACCGCCACCGCCGGCAGCGGATCGTCGACCGAGACCGGGGCGGGCGGCACCGCGGCCTTGGCGGCGCGCAGCCGCGCCTGGGCGGCGTCGACCTGATCCTTGGCCTTGAGCACGTCGGGGTGGCGGTCGGTGAACTTGGCCTGGGTCTCCTCGAGGCGGCGCTGGGCACCGGCGAGCTCGCGCTCGATCTCGGCGACCTTGGCCTCGGCGGCGACCTGCTCGGGCGTGCGCTCGCGGCGGACCGGCGTCGGCGCCGCGATCGGCGCGTCGGGGTTGGCGATGCGGGCCTGGATGCGCGCGCGGTGACGCTCGAGCGCCTGCAGCACCGAGCTGCCCGAGCTGGCGGCGACCGGGCGATCGCGGCGGTCCTGCATCGCGCGGACCGCGGCGCCTTCGCCGTTGCCGGCCGCGGCCTCGGTGACGAACTCGGGGTTGGCGACCAGGAACTCGTTGAGCTTGCGCTGGCGGGCGCGCAGCTCGTCGAGCGCCTCGCTGCGCAGCTGGGCCGCGAACTTGGCCGTGGCCTGGGCCGACTCGACGCGCACCGCCGCGGCCTTGTCGCGGAGCAGCGTCGTCAGCCGCTGGGTCACCGCCTTGGCGCGATCCGGATCGGCGTCCTGGTAGTTGATGACGAAGGTGTTGGCGCCGCGCGGCCGGAACGAGATCTGCGCGCGCAGCTGCTCGACCGCCTCGTCCTCGCCGTCCTTGGCCAGCACGTCGGGGAACGGGTTCACCGTCGGGTCGCGCACCACCTCGACCAGCGAGCTGCGCGCCAGCAACAGCTCGCGGTAGCGCTCGCCGATGTTGCGGTGCACCGACGACACGTCGCGGTTCTGCAAGAGGCTGGTCTGCAGCCGCTCCTGGTAGTAGAGCACCGCGCCCGACTGGTAGACCTTGGGCCGGGTCATCGCGAACATCACCGACAGCACGCCGCCGATCAGGAACAGGCCGGCGGCCAGCCACCAGTAGCGGCTGGCGCGGTGGGCGAAGCGGAACAGCTGCTCGAGCCGGTCGCGCGCGGTGGTCGGGGTCACAGCCATCGTCGATAGGATGGTACACGACGCGCGCTGACGCCACGCCCGCGAAGTGCGCCGTGGTCGTCCCCGGCGAAGCCCGGGACGTGGCCGACCACCGGCAGCGCCAGCCGGCGCACGTCATCGGCGTCGTGGACCTTCTTGTCGAACGCCCCGACCACCAGCATGCACACCGGCCCGATGATCAGCAGCGCGACGAACGCCACGGTGAGCAGCGTCGGCCAGCGGCTGCCGGTGTCGACCTGGGGCCGACGCTCGTCGACGATCTCGATCTCGAGCGCCATGCCGGCGGCGTTGACCTCGGCCTGCAGCTGATCGAAGTCGGTGCGATCCTCGATGCCCTTGAACGTGGCCTGGGCGGTCTGCCATTCGGTGGCGAAGGTGGCGGCCCGGGCCCGCAGCACGGTCACCTGGGCGGTGTCGCCGACGCGCTCGGCCTCCGCCAGCGCGGCGTTGACCCGGGCCTGATCGGCGGCGGCCTCGTCGAGGCGGCGCCGCGCGGCGGCCAGCCCGTCGCGGGCCTGATCGGCCAGGGCCCGGGCCGCGGCGTAGCGCCGCTCGTTCTCGCCGTCCTGGACCAGCCGGGCCAGGCCGCGCGCCATCTCGTAGGCGAACTGGGCGTCGGCGTCGCTGAACGCGATCGCCACCCGCGCCGAGCGCCGCTCGTCGTACGACCACGCGTACTGGAAGTAGTTGCGCCACACGCCGACCGCCATCGCGTCGCGGAACTCCTCGACCGCGACCGCGTCGCCGAACCGCGCCCGGGCCCGCTTCATCAGGCCCCGCTCGTCGAAGAACTTGATCAGCCGGTCCGACGACAGCAGCACGGTGGCGATGTAGTCGTGCAGCTCGTCGAGCGGCGTCGGGTTGAAGCCGGCGTTGAGGTCGCCCTCGGTGATCGCCAGGATCACGCGGGCGCGGTGCACCTGCGGCTTGAGCGCGACCTTGCGCACGACCGCGCCGGTAAGCACCACCGTCGCCAGCAGCACCAGCCACCACCGCTTCTTGGCGCGCCGCCGCATCCGGTCGACGACGTCGTACAGCGCGCGGTGCAGCGGCTGCTCGGCCTCGAACCAATCGGACACGCACCATCATAGCGTGGATCGCCGCTCGCCGCGGCCGGCGGTTCCGGGCTACGGTGGGCCGTGCTCATCGAGCTGCACTGCCACTCGACCTGGTCCGACGGCAGCGCCGCGGTGGCCGAGGTCGCGGCGCGGGCCCAGGCGCTCCAGCCGACGGTGGTCGCGCTGACGGATCACGACACCAGCGCCGGCCACGCCGAGCTGGCGGCCGCGATCCCCGGCGCGATCCGCGCGTGCGAGCTGACCTGCGTCGAGGATCGGCGCGCGGTGCACGTGCTGGTGTACGACGTCGCCGGCGACGGGCGCTGGGCCGACTTCGAGGCGCTGCTGGCGGCCCAGGCCGCGGCCCGCCGCGATCGCCTCCGCGCGATCGCCGCGCGGCTGTTCCACCAGGGCGTGGTGCTCGACGTCGAGCCGATCCTGGCCAAGGCCGACGGCCGGGTGGTCGGTCGCCCCGACGTGGCGAAGGCGCTGGTGGCCCAGGGCGTGGTGGCGACCAAGGACGAGGCGTTCGATCGCTGGCTGCACGACGGCGGCGCCGCCGACGTCCCGCTGGCCCGGCTGTCGATCGCCGACGGGCTGGCCGCGGTGCGCGCGGTCGGCGCGCGGGCGTCCCTGGCCCACCCGCACCAGCACGGCGACAAGGGCAAGAAGCTGCTGCGCCGCTTCCACGGCGAGGGCCTCGACGGCGTCGAGGCGTACTACGGCCGCTACGACGCGGCCGAGCGCGGTCGCTGGCTGCGGGTGGCCGACGACCTGAAGCTCACCGCGACCGGCGGCTCCGACTGGCACGGCGAGGCGTCGACCGGGCTGGGCGTCGAGCTGCCCGAGGCGCGGGGCCAGGCGCTCCTGGCGTGGCTGGGGCGGGCGTAGCCGGCGCCACCGCCGCCTCCTGCAGCGCGCGCAGGTACTCGCCCAGCGCCCGGCGATACGGATCGAACGCGGTGGGCGACGCGGTCAGGCCGGCGTCGAGCATGGTCGCCAGCGCCAGCGCGTGGTGCCCCGCCGAGCCCAGCGCCAGCGCGAGGAACGCCCGCAGCGCGGCGTGATCGGGGTGGGCCAGCACCGCTTCGCCGAGCACCGCCACCGCGTCGTCGACGCGGCCGACGTTGCGCAAGGTCGAGCCGAAGCCGAGCAGGAAGCCGGCGCGATCGTCGGCGGGCCCGCCCAGCTCGAACGCGCGCTGGTAGTAGCGCAGCGCCTGAGCCTCGCGCCCGGCGCGATCGCAGGCGTACGCGGCGGCGGCCTGGGCGTCGACGTCGTCGGGGTGCGCGGTGGCCCAGGCCTCGGGGTCGCGGTCGATCGCTCGCGCCATGCGGGCCAGCGTGCGGCGGCGACGACCGCGACACAAGCGCCCCGGCCGGGCAGCGGTGTCGCGATCGCGGTCGGGCGCGCCGCCGCGGTTCCGCGCGGTTGCGCTGGCGCAGAGGCTGCAATCACGCCCCGCATGCTCCGCCTGGCGATCCTCGCGATCGCGCCGCTCGCCGCCGCGTGCCTGACCCCGCCCGACAACGACATCCTGCAGTTCGAGGACGACTTCGAGGCCTGCGAGCTGTGCGGCTGGGCGACCACCGGCGACGTCCGTCGGGTCACGACCTACCACCCCGGCGAGCACGCGATGGCGCTGGCGCCCGGCGCGACGGCGATGACCGGCGTGGCGATCGTCCGCACGCCGGCCGACACGGCGTGGGAGTCCGACGACGGCAACTGGGTCGAGCTGTCGACCGACTGCGTCGGCCCCGGCGCGCTCGACCTGGTGCCCGACGGCGCCGGCGGCCTCGCCGTCGTGGTCGCGCTCGACGATCGCGGCCGCGCGCCGTTCGCGCGGCACTGGCTCAACTTCCCGCCGCTCGATCCCGCGGTCATGCACCGCTTCGACAGCCTGACGCTGACGGCCGCGTCGCTGCCGTGCCGCGTCGACAACGTGCAGATCCGCATCTCGGGAGGCACGTATGGGTACTGATCTCCTCCGGGCGGCGCTGGTCGTCGCCCTGCTGACGGCGACCGCCGGCGCCGACGAGCTGGCGCCGCCGGGGACCACCGCGCCGACGCCGCTGGCCGTCGCCGACGCGCCACCGCCGGCGCCGACGCGCGGCGCGCGCCTGCAGCTGGCGCTGAGCGGCGACCTGCGGATCACCCGCCTCGACGGCACCGCCGACCGCTTCGTCGACGACGCGATGGCGTACGGCTGGCGCGTCGCCGCGGCGCGCCCGCTGTACGGGCTCGGCGTCGACGCGCACTACCTGTGGACGCCGATCGTCGACGTCGGCGCGCGGGTCGGCCACCTGACCCAGGACTACGCGGCCGGCGTCGATCCCGCCGATCGCATGGGCATCGCGTGGACGACGGTGGCCGCGAGCGCGCGCCTGCACTGGGCCAAGGGCCGCCCGTTCCTCCCCGAGCCGCGCCTCGACCTCGGCCTGGCGCGTCAGACCTGGACGGTCCACGGCGTCGAGGATCAGGCGACGCGCAGCTTCGCGCGGATCGGTGTCGACTGGCGGCTGGGCACCCGCACCGCCGGCGTGATGCTGTCGGTGGCGTACACGCTCGCCGATCACGCCGCGGTCGACGGCCCGGCGCCGCCGGTGGGCGGCCTCGATCTGGCGATCGGCCCGTACGTCCGCCGCTGAGCCTCCGGTGGTCGCGCGCGCGGCTACTTCACGCGGGTGCCGGGCGGCGCCGCGGCGGTGATCGTGCCGAGCGCGAGGATCGCGTCGTCGCCGGCGGCGAGGATCATGCCCTCGCTGGTGACCCCGCGCAGCTCGCGCGGCGCCAGGTTGGCCACGACCAGCACGCGCTGACCGGGCAGCGCCGCGGCGGTGAACGCCTCGGCGATGCCGGCGACGATCGTGCGGTGGCGCGCCTCGCCCAGATCGACGGTGAGCTTCAGCAGCTTCTTGGCCTTGGGCACCGGCTCGGCGGCGACGACCAGCCCGACCCGCAGGTCGATCTTGGCGAAGTCGTCGTAGGCGATCGTCGGGGCCAGCGGCGCGACCGGCGCGGGCGCGGCGGCCGCGGGCGGCGTCGCGGTCGGCGTCGCGGGCGCGGCCGCCTCGGGCGGCAGCCACGTGCCGATCAGCTCGGCGGTGCGCGCCGCGTCGATGCGCGGGAACAGCGGCGTCGACGCGGACGGCGTCAGCGCCGGCAGGTCGCGGCCGAACGCCGTCGGATCGGGCCAGCGCGCGTCCTTCTCGGCGACGCCGGCGCCCAGCCAGCCGTCGAGCGCCAGCGCGGTCGCCGGCAACACCGGCGCGATCGCCAGCCGGGTCCACCACAGCGCCGCGGCCAGCGTGTGCAGCACGTGATCGAGCTCGGGCCGCTTCGCCGGATCCTTCGCGAGCGTCCACGGCTCGGTCGCCGCGATGTACGTGTTGGCCTCGCGCACCAGCCGCCACACCGCCTCGAGGCCGCGCGACGGCGCGAACCCGGTGAACGCGGCCTGCGCGTCCTTGATCGCCGCCGCGGCGACGGTGGCCAGCGCGGCGTGCGGGCCGGTGGCCGCGCGGGCCTCATCGCGCGCGCCGACGCCGCCGGCGCCGAAGCGCACCAGCATCGTCAGCGACCGGTTGATCAGGTTGCCCAGATCGTTGGCCAGGTCGGCGTTGTAGCGCTCGATCAAGCCCTCGTAGATCAGATCGCCGTCGTTGCCGAGCGGCGTCTCGCGCAGGAGGAAGTAGCGGAGCGCGTCGACGCCGGTGGCGGGCACCGACGAGGCGCCGGCCAGATCGCCGGCCAGCACCGTCGGGAACACCCGGGTCGCGGGGATCGACTTGGAGATCTTGCGACCGCCGATCGACCACCAGCCGTGGCACAGGATGGTGCGCGGCAGCGGCAGCCCGGCGGCCAGGAGGAACGCCGGCCAGTACACCGCGTGGAACCGCAGGATGTCCTTGCCGATGACGTGGACCACGCTCGGCCAGTAGGTCGCCACCGCCGGCGTCGGCGGCGTCGCGAACGGGTCGCCGAGGTTCGACAGGTAGTTGGTCAGCGCGTCGAACCACACGTACATGACGTGGCGGGCCGCCTCGCCGGGGTGCGCCGGATCGTCGGGCACCGGGATGCCCCAGGTGAAGCTGGTGCGCGACACCGACAGGTCCTTGAGCCCGCCCTTCAGGAACGCCACCACCTCGTTTCGGTACTGCTCGGGCTGGATGAACTCGGGGTGCGCCTCGATGTGCGCGAGCAGCGGCTCGGCGTACGCCGACAGCCGGAAGAAGTACGAGGTCTCCTTGTCGACCCACGCCACCGGCTTCTCGTGCGTCGTGCACAGCCACTCGCCGGCGGCCGCGCCGGCCTTGAGCTGGCTCTCGGTGTAGAAGGCCTCGCAGCCGACGCAGTACCAGCCCTGGTAGGTCGCGAGGTACAGGTCGTCGGGGCGCCGCGCGCGGATGCGCTCCCACAGCGCGCGCACCACCGCGGTGTGGCGCGGATCGGTGGTGCGGATGAAGTCGCGGCGGAAGCCGTGGACCGCGGCCGCGTCGCCGAAGCCGAGCCCGAGCGCGCGCCAGGTGTCGAGGAACCGCGGCGCCACCTCGTCGCAGTGCTGCTGCGGCGTGATCCCGCGCTTGGCCGCGACCTCCGCGATCTTCTGGCCGTGCTCGTCGGTGCCGGTCAGGTAGCGGACGTCGTCGCCCATCATCTGGTGGCAGCGCGCCAGCGCGTCGGCGACGATCGTGGTGTACGCGTGCCCGAGGTGCGGCACGTCGTTGACGTAATAGATGGGCGTGGTGACGTAGAACGGCTGGGTCATGGGGCGTCTCGAAGGCCGCCACCCTACCAGCCCCCGCCCCGCCTGGGCAGCCGGCTCCGGCCGGCTCCAGCCGGCTCCAGCCGGCTCCGGCTGGAGCCGGCTGGGATCGGGGTCGGCGTCGGAGTCGGAACCGGCGTCGGAGCCGGAGTCGGAGCCGGAGCCGGAGCCGGAGTCGGAGTCGGAGCCGGGGCCGGAGTCGGAGCCGGAGCCGGAGCCGGCCCCGCCCCTGTCACGATTCGGCCTCGGCCACAGCCACAGCCTCGGCCACAGCCGCAGCCACGGTCACGGTCACGCCGGCCCGGGCACCTCCCACAGACTTGGCGCCGGGCCGCCGCGTCGCCAGCCGTCTTGCAGGAGCCACGTCTGGGGCGCGGCGATCGGCAGCGGCTCGAATCCGGTCGGCCAGGCGAACGGCACACCGTCGCGCTCGGCCCAGCCGCCGAACGCGATGCCGCTCGAGTAGCGATCGACCTGCGCGCGCGTCTCCCCGAGCCCGGCGTGGTCTTCGCGGTGGCGCCGCCAGTTGTTCAGCACGTAGGCGAGCGCGTGGCGCGCCTGCCGTGGCTTGGTGATGGTGGTGGCGTGGTAGCGATCGGTGAAGACTCGCCCGCGCCGCGGCGCGCCGCGCTCCTCGGACACCAGCGCGTTCAACCGTCGCGCCGTCGAGATGCACAGCGCCCGCACGCCGTTGGCCAGCGCCAGCCGGTCGTCGGCCTCGCACAGCAGGTGGATGTGGTGGCGCTGGATCGACACGTGCACGACGCGGAAGCTGGTGCGCCCCGCCAGCACCAGCGCGATCATGGCGAGCCGCACGGCGGCGTAGGCCTTGGCGCGGCGCAGCCGGCCGATCTCCTGGGTCACGCGCAAGACGACGTGCACCGGCAGCCGCCGATCGTGGAATGGCCGCGTCCCGTGCGCGCCGCGCGCCGGCCCCGGCAGCGTCCGCTTGCGCCCCGCGCCTTTGCGCCGGCCGCCGTGGCCGGTCGGGTTGCTGCCCGCCCGCCGCGGCGCCGCATCGGCACCCGGCAGCCCGAGCTGCGTCGATCGCTTCACTCGCGCTCGCCGCTTCACCGCGTCCTTCACCATCGCCTCCATGTTGATTTCGCTTATATATCAACGACGGCGCGAATAGCAAGGATGAATCGGCGGCGCGGCGGTCGATTTTTCGGCGGGGCCCCTGCCCGGTCGTCCCCGCGTGACAGGGAGGCCGGGGCGGCGCGGGCGCGGTGGTCGATCTCGGCGACGGCCGCGACGGCCGCGCGGGACGCCGCGTCGCGAGAGACGCCGGGCCGGCGGGCTGGCTCCGCGGGCGCTGTGGAGTTGCCGGCGGTGTGGACAACCGCGCCAGCAGGCGCGCCGGCCGCCCGACGTCGCGGACCTCGCGCGCTTGACCACACCGCCTTGAATCGCGGCGCGGCGACAGCAGCGCCCGGGACGCGCGCACGGGGCGCCGCGATTCACAACCCGCACAGCGCGGGCCGCCGGGCCCTGATCACTTCGTTTTGGTGGAGAGAGAAGAGAGACGCATGGGTGGCGGGGATGACCACCCGAGCGGCGACGGTCGCGGCCAGGGTGTCATCGTGGTCACCGGCGCGCCGTCGGCCGGCAGGAGATCGCGGAACCGCGGACCGCGCGGGGTGTCACAGCGTCCATGTGGAGACGAGCGGTGGCGTGCGGCGCGCTCTTGGCATGTGCGCGCGGCGCGAGCCGTCCCGCCGAGGTCGCGGGGCCGAGCGTCGCGGGGCCGACCGCAGCGACCGCGCCGATCGCTGCCGACGCGACCGACGCGACCAACGCGACCCTGACGCTGCCCGACGCGACCCTGACGCTGCCCGACGGCCGCGCGGCCACCTACCGCGTCGAGCTCCCGGACGCGCCGCTGATCGACGCGGTCGCGCGCGGTGACGGCGCGCTGGCCCTGACCGCCACCGGGGCGCTGGTCGCCTACGACCGCGCGCTCCGCCCGGTCGCGCGCCCGCCGCTCGGGGCGCCGATCCGCGGCCTGACCGCCGCTGGCGACGGCACGATCTACACCGTCGACGCCGCGGGCGTCGTGGCGCGGCGCGACGCGGCCACGCTGACGGCGACGACGGTCGCGACGACCCCGCAAGCGCCCCTCTGGATCGGCCACGGCCCAGCCGGGCTGGTCGTGGTGGCCACCAGCGTCGGCGCAGTCACGGCGCAGATCGTCGGCCCCGCGGGCGCCGCGCCGATCCCCCTGGCGGGGCTGAGCGAGCCTGCGTGGGCCGGCTTCGGTGTGGCACGGTGGCCGCGGGCGCGCCTCGCGCTCGACGGCGCGGGGCGGCTGTGGGCGATGACCGATGGCAGCGCCGTCGCCTTCGATCTGGCGAGTGGCGCCCGGGTCGCCGAGGTCGCGGTCGGCTACGGCGTCGAGGGCCTGGCCGCGGTCGGCGACGGGGTCTGGGCCTACGGCCGCGCCGGTGGCCACGGCGCGCTGGTGCGCGCGCTCCCGAGCGACGCCGCGATCGCGACCGCGCCCACCCTGCCCGACCAGCCGCTGACGCTCGTGCGCGCCACCGCGGCTGGCGTGCTGGCCGCGATCGACAACCACGTCTACCGCCGCGATCCCGCCACCGGCGCCTGGCGGCCGCGCGCGACGCTGCCGCGATCGGTGTCCGCCAGCGACAGCGAGATGATCGCGCTGCTCGCGTCCGGCGACGACGACCTGCTGGTCGTCACCCGCGACGCCGGCCTGGCCCGGATCGAGGGCAACACCGTTACCACCGGACCGGCGCCACCACACCGCGCCAGCGCCACCGAGCTGCGCAGCTTCGGCGACGCATGGTGGCGCATCGGCGGCGCGATCGTCGAGCGCGCCGTCGGTGACACCTGGGCCGCCGTGCCGCTGCCGGACGAGCTGGCCCGAGGCCGCATCACCTGGATCGACGCCGGCGCGGGCGGGCCGTACGCGATCGCGCCCGGCGACGCGCTGATCACGGCGCGCTGGGTCGGCGACCGGATGGTCGTCGTCGGTCGGCAGCCCGGACCGCCCGCACCGCCGGCGGTGGCGCGGGGTGGGCTGTGGGAGCCGAGCCCGCCGCCGTGGCGGCTGACCAGCGTCGTCGCCGCGGGCGATCAGCTGTTCGGGTTCGACGACGAGGCGATGTGGCAGTGGGACCCGGGGATCGGGACCTGGACCGCCGTCGCCCGTCGCCCCGCTGGCCTGCGCGGCGATCACCAGCTCGAGGTCATCGCCACCGGCCCGCGCTGGCTGCTGTTCGCTCGCGCCGACCGCGCGCTGTTCGAGTTGACCACCGCCGGCGCCGACCGCGGGCGCGTGACCCAGGTGCTCGCCGAGCGCCGCGTCGACGCCGCCGTCGCCGTCAGCGCCGACGTGATCGTCGTGTCGGCCGATGGCGCGCTGTACCGCCTGATCCGGCCGACCGGCGTCGTCGTGCGCTGGCCGATCGACATCGCGGCCGCGCACCTCGCCCGCGATCGCCGCGGCCGGATCTGGTTCGCCAGCGACCTCGGCCTCGGCGTCATCGAGGCGCGCGGCACGTCCACGCTCGCGCTGCCGCCGCTGGTCGGCCAGCGGATCGACGCGCTGCTCGCCGATCCGGATGGCGACGTCGCGATCGCGCTCGCCGGCGGCGGCCTGGTGCGGGTCACGCTGCCCGACGCCGACGACCGCGACTGACCGACCGGGAGGCTGGACCGCGTAGCCCAGCCGAGAAGAGCAGCCGCGCTGGCGCTAGCCGCGCGCCTTGGCCTTGGGCGCGGCCTTCTTCGCCATCGCCAGCACGGCCTTGTAGTGCGCGGCGCTCACCGGCTGCACCGACAGCCGCGAGCCCTTCTGCAGGAGGACCATGCCGTCGAGGGCCGGGTTGGCGCGCAGCTCGTCGAGGGCGATCAGCCGCGGCAGCTTCTCGACGAACTCGACGTCGACGCAGATCCACCGCGGCGCGTCGCGCTTGGAGCTGGGGTCGTAGTACGGGCTCGACGGCTCGAACTGCGTCGCGTCGACGACGCCGGTGCGCTTGACCACCGCGAGGCCGGCCACGCCGGGGGGCGTCGCGTTGGAGTGGTAGAACAACACGCGGTCGCCGACCTTCATGTCGTCGCGCATCGAGTTGCGCGCCTGATAGTTGCGGACGCCGGTCCACGGCTCGACCTTGACCCGCGCCAGATCGTCGATCCCGAACGCGTCGGGCTCGCTCTTCATCAGCCAGTGCTGCATCGCGGCCATCCTACCCGCGCCGCGGCCCGCCGCGACACCCGCCCCATCCCCTGCCTCGCCGGCCCATCCGTCCCTCAGGAACCCCGCCCTCCCGGACCGCCATCGTCCGGGCCCCGTGTTCCTGCGCGCCCCTGCCGGCGAGGCCCCCACCGCTCGCGCGGCCCACCCAGCCCTCAGACGCCGCGAGCCGGCGCAACCGAACCGAGAATCTCGCAGCTGGCAGATTTCGGCCGCCGGCCCCGCGACCGCGGCGATCGCCCCGGCCGCGACATCCCACCAGCATGCCCCGCCTCGCCGTCGCGCGCCCCGCCCCGTCGCTCCTGACCGTCGGCGCGCTGATCGCGGCGGGCGGCCTGGTGCTCGCCCGGGCCTGGGCGCCGTCGGGGCTGATCGCCGCGATGATCGTCGTCGAGGCCACCGCGCTGACCGCGCTGGTGGTGCGCGGCCGTCGCGCGTGGCGCGCGGGCCGGGCCGTCGCCGCCACCGCGCCCGGCCCGGTCGCGGTCGTCGAGCACGCGGTGATCGCCGCCGGCGCGCCGCGGGCGCTGGCCGGCCTGCTCGCGACCGATCTGGTCGTGCTCGCCTACGCGACCACCGGCTGGTTCCGCCGCGCGCCCCGTGCCGGCTTCGCGATGCACCGGCGCAAGCACCGCGCGGCGATCGTCGGGCTGCTGGTCGGGCTGCTCGCCGTCGAGACCGCCGCGCTCCACGTCGTGCTCGCGGGCTGGAGCGCGCCGCTGGCGTGGGCGTCGACCGCGAGCGCGGCCTACCTCGCGCTGTGGATGCTCGCAGACCTCCACGTGCTGCGCCTCGCCCCGCTGCGCGTCACGCCGACCGCCGTCGTCGGCGCCGTCGGGGTGCGCTGGCGCCTCGACGTCCCGCGCGACGCGATCGCCGCGGTCACCGCGATCGACGCCGCGCCGCCCGGCGCCCTCGCCGCGATCGTCGGCGAGCCGACCGTGCTGCTGACGCTCCGCCGCCCGGTCGAGGTGCGCGGCCTGCTCGGCCGCCGCCGGACCGCCACCGCCATCGCGCTCACGATCGACGCGCCCGACGTGTTCATCGCCGCCCTCGCCCCCGACGCCGCGGACCGCGCCTGACGCCCCCGGCCGGGGAGCCAGGCTCCAGATCGGGGCAGAGTGCACCAGCGAGGCGGCCGCGCATCGGCCCAAGGGTTCAGGATCATTGAGCGCTGATCTGGCATCACGCTTGTATTGATGGTGGGGATGCGCACCGCCTCGCTCGTCGCCGTCGGTCTCGGGTTCGCTAGCGCCACCTTGACCGGGTGCGTCGAGACGGCGCCGGAGCTCGGGTCGAGCGGCAGCCGGCTCAGCTTCGAGGAGTGGAAGGCCAAGCAGCACCGCGAGCCCAGCGGCCTGTACATCCTCGATGGCGACGTCGCGATCCGCAGCGAGGAGCGGCTGTTCGAGATCTGGAGCGGCAGCCAGCCGGGCCAGCTCGCGGTCTACACGCAGGGCGGCGCCGACGTGAAGTGGAGCGCGACCCAGCGCAAGCAGCTCACCTACTGCATCTCGAACAACTTCGGCGCCAACAAGTCGAAGGTGATCACCGCGCTGCAGGGCGCGGCCGAGGGCGGCTGGGAGATGATGGCCGACGTCGACTTCGTCTACGTGCCGGCCCAGGACGCCAACTGCACCGCCGCCAACACCGCGGTGCTGTTCGACGTGAACCCGGTCAACGCCAACGGCGAGTACCTGGCGCGCGCGTTCTTCCCCGACAGCCCGCGCGCCGATCGCAACATCCTCATCGACAGCACCTCGTTCGATCCGCAGCTGACCTGGCCGCTGCGCAACATCCTGGCCCACGAGATGGGCCACACGCTGGGCCTGCGCCACGAGCACACCCGCCCCGAGTCGGGCGCGACGCAGTGCTTCGAGGACAGCGACTACCGCGGCCTGACGCCGTACGACGCGGCGTCGGTGATGCACTACCCGCAGTGCAACGGCACGTCGTCCGACCTGTCGTTCACCGCGCTCGATCGCCAGGGCATCGCCGCCCTGTACGCGCCGCCGGCGCCGCCCAACCCGGCGCCGATGGCGCAGTTCAACGCGCCGGCCGACGGCGCGACCGTGCCGCCGACGTTCAACGTCCAGACCCAGATCGTCGACACCGACCTCGCCCGCGTCGAGCTGTGGCTCGACGGCGCGCTGGCGCAGACGCTGACCGCCGCGCCGTTCAACTTCACCGTCACCAACCACGCCGTCGGCCCGGTGGCGATCGAGGTCCGCGCGATCGACGCCGCCGGCCAGTCGACCTCGCAGAACATCGCCGTGACCGTCGAAGCCGGCGCGGTCGACCCGACCGATCCCGACCCGACCGACCCGGGCGACGGCGACGGCGATGGCTACGGCGACGAGGTCACCGGCGGCTGCTCGACCGGCGCCGGCAGCTCCGGCGGCCTCGCGCTCCTCGGCCTCGGCCTCGCGGTCGCGCTGCGCCGCCGCCGGCGCTAGGCGCAATGCCTGCGGCGACGACCGCGTCCGCGTGTCAGCTCCCGTGAGCCGGCCGCGCTACCGCCGCACGTCGGTCGAGTGGAACAGCTTGTCGGCGGAGGTCGGCACGAAGCCCTCGAAGCGCTCGCCCGACGGCAACTGGTAGCGCCGCGCGAACTCGTAGTAGCAGGACGGCACCGCGAACGTGCCGTCGGCGAACGCCACCGCGATCGGCTCGGCGCAGGTCGACGACTGCTCGAGGTGATCGGCGGGCGTGCCCTTGACGAGCCCGCCGGCGCGGTTGAGCTCGAAGCCGGCGTCGAGCAGGAACGCGTTGACCGCGGGCAGCTCGGCGAACGTCGCGAGCCGCCCGACGTCGACGGTGAAGTGGTTGACCCGGAAGCCGAACGCCGCGACCCACGCCGCGTACTCGCTGACCTCGAGCAGCTGGCGGTAGGTCGCGTGCGCGATGGTCCACGGGCGGCCGGCGTACGGCAGGTCGGCGCGGTCGGTGAAGCCCGGCGGCAGCGCCGCGACCAGCCCGTCGAGGATCGCGGCGATCGCCGGCGGCAGCTCGTCGATGACCAGCTCGCTGATGAACACCTTGGGCAGCTCGGGGTCGGGGTGGCGCCAGGCCGACGCCCACAGGTGCTTGTCGTCGAACCGGTAGTCGTCGGCCTTGACCCAGCCCAGCGCCTCGAATCGCCGCCCCAGGGTGAACCGGTCGATGCCGGGGCGGCCAAACGTGCGCAGCGCCACGTGGTCGTTGACGATGCGTTCACCCCGGGCGGCGAACAGCGCGTGGATACGGGCGGCCTGGGGAGTAAGCGCGGTGTAGTCGCGCCACAGCGCGTCGAGGAGTTCGGCGGGCGTCACGGCGCGGACTATAGCCGAGCGCCAGCGCGACCAGCGCGCTGGGTCTCCGCGGTCCGAGCTGGTAGACTCGCCGCGTGGGGGTCCCCGTCGAGCGCGCATCGCTCCGCGAAGAGCGCTTCGTCGTGAAGTCGCAGCTCGGGGCCGGCGGCATGGGCGTCGTCTACCGGGTCTTCGATCGCGTCCACCAGCGCGACCTCGCGCTGAAGACGTTGAAGACCCAGGGCGCGCGCGACCTGTACCGCTTCAAGCGCGAGTTCCGCGCGCTGTGCGACCTCGCGCACCCCAACCTGTGTCGCCTGCACGAGCTGCACACCACCGGCGACGAGTGGTTCTTCACGATGGAGCTGGTGCGCGGCGTCGGCTTCATCGACTGGGTGCGCCCCGGCCCGGGCGCCGCCGCGGCGCCGTTCGACGACGAGCTCGACGCGACCTTGCCGCGCCCGCTCGGCCCGCGCTCGCGCGGCGACATCCTCGCGGCGCCGCTCGACCTGGCCCGCCTCGAGGCCGCGCTGTACCAGCTGTGCGACGGCGTCCACGCGCTGCACCTCGCCGGCAAGCTGCACCGCGATCTCAAGCCGTCCAACGTGCTGGTCGAGCCGAGCGGCCGGGTGGTGCTGCTCGACTTCGGGCTGATCGCCGACGTCGAGCTGGCCGGCGTCGATCACACCCACGAGCGGGCCGCGGTCGGCACGCCGGCGTACATGTCGCCCGAGCA
>Ga0075163_10002306_pt1 | contig 25736 bp, 20 predicted proteins | sample JI1023141ADNA_FD_71478 | JGI IMG/M metagenome (GOLD analysis project Ga0075163, IMG submission 71478) | Wastewater effluent complex algal communities from Wisconsin, to seasonally profile nutrient transformation and Carbon sequestration -... | ecosystem: Engineered > WWTP > Effluent > Algae... | reverse complement strand
AACCAGAAGTGCGTGAAGTCGGGGAACTCCTCGGGATCGCCGCCGATGGTGTTCACGGCAACGCCGCGAGCGGAGATGCCGTATCCCAGCTCGGTCGTGACGGCGCGGAAGTAGCTGGCACCCATGAAGACCATGAACTCAAAGCGGCGCTTGAGCATGGCGTCGGGCGCGATGACGCGGAAGCCGGTGTAGCCGGTGGGATACCGCACGTCCTTGGGCAGCTTTAGCTCACCGTAGTTGAACAGACCCGGATCGAAAGCGTAGGGCTTTGCGATGCCGTCAGCACCGAGGTCGAAGAGGTTGACGGTCTTCTTGAACATCCAGCCAGGATGGAAGAACTCGAGGCGGTACGTTTCGCCTTTCTCACCATAGAGCGCCTTGTCTTCTTGGAATCGAATCTGCCGATGGCCATCGTACTCGAGCGTGTCGAAGAACGGATGCAAAGCCGCCGGAGGCGCGACGTAGGGCTGCTTGGCGAGTGATGCGGCGTAGGCATCAAGCGTGGCAAAGTCGGAGACATCTTTGAGTTCGACGGCACCGGCGAGGCCAGCCACCGCCGTGATCAAGCCGAAGAGCGAACAGCGCGAAAGCATCTGACGAAAAGACCTGAAGTAAGGGAACGACATGAGAGTGGAGGAAAGGTGCTATGGAGCCGTTGGGAGTCAACCGACCACAAGAGCCGCTGTAGCCAGCTTACCTGCGGCGGGATGATACGAGCGGATAGCTGGTTGGATGCCAATCCAGGCTGATTCTGGGCGGCGTTTTTGTTTCGCCGACAACATCACGCATCAGATGGCAAACTCGGCATCCTCCTCGACGGCGACTCCGGCCGGGCCGATGATCATCCCGGCGGCGACCGTGTTGTTTGTCTGCTCGTCGATGAGGACGAAGCTGCCAGTGATGCGGTTCTTCGCATACGGATCAAAGAAGAGCGGCTGCGAGCACTGGATGCGGATGCAGCCGATGTCGTTCATGGCGAACTCGGGGTTGTCCTGCTTTTTCTCAAGCGTGCTGATGTCCACCTTGTAGCGCACCTCGGTGATCACGGCGCGCACCTCGCGCGTGGTGTGCCGGAGGTAGTAGCGCCCCCGCGGCTTCATTTTCTTCTCCGTAAACCAGCAGATCATCGCGTCGATCTCATGGCTCGTTTGCGGCGGATGGTCGGCCTTCGCGATCAGGTCACCACGGCTGATGTCGATCTCGTCGGCGACGGTGATGGCGTATGAAAGCGTCTGCTCGGTCTCCTGCTTGTCGCCATCGGCGGTATGGATGGCCGTGATCTTGGTTCTGAGATTGGCGGGATAAGCGATGACCTCATCACCCACATGAAAGGTGCCGCTGGCAACACGTCCGGCATAGCCACGGAAGTCGTGATACTGCTCGGACATGGGACGGATGACCCATTGCACGGGGAATCGCGACTCGTCGTGCGTCTCGCCCAGATTGACCTGGACGGTCTCGAGGTGTTCCAGAAACACCGGCCCTTGGTACCAAGGCATGTGCTCGGAGCGATCGACGACGTTGTCGCCGTTCAGCGCGCTCATCGGGATGCAAGTGATCGAGAGGGGATTCTCAAGGCCCGCTGCAAAGGCGAGATACTCGCTGACGATGGCGTCATAGACGGACTTGTCGTAGTCCACGAGGTCCATCTTGTTCACCGCGAGCACGACGTGACTGATGCGGAGCAGGCTAGCGAGGTAGGAATGACGCTTCGTCTGCTCGATCACGCCCTGACGCGCATCGACGAGAATGATGGCAAGGTCCGCAGTCGAAGCGCCGGTGACCATGTTCCGCGTGTACTGCACATGCCCCGGTGTGTCGGCGATGATGAATTTCCTCTTTGGCGTGGCGAAGTAGCGGTAGGCCACGTCAATCGTGATCCCCTGCTCGCGCTCGGCACGCAGCCCGTCCGTGAGAAGCGCGAGATTCACATGCGCATCTCCGCGGCGCTTCGAGGATTCTTCAACAGCGAGGAGCTGGTCTTCGAAGATCGACTTCGAGTCGTAGAGTAGGCGACCGATAAGCGTGCTCTTGCCATCATCGACGGAGCCGGCGGTGGTGAAGCGGAGAAGGGAGGATTCGGAGGGATTGACGAGGAGGTCCATGGTGACTGAAAAAGGCTGAAGTGTCGGTGACTAATTCTCGCGGTCGATCAGAAGTATCCTTCCTTCTTCCGGTCCTCCATCGCAGTCTCTGAGCGCTTGTCGTCGGCGCGGGTGCCGCGCTCGGTTTGTCTCGCGGCGGCAACTTCGGCGACGACTTCGTCAATGGTGCTGGCGGTGCTTTCGACGGCACCAGTGCAGGTGGCATCGCCGACGGTGCGAAAGCGGATGGTCATCTCTTTGACCTTCGATTTCTCTTCATCGAGCAACTGAATGAAGCCGGTCTCGGCATCGAGAAGCTGACCGTGGCGGTCAATGATCTTCCGCTGGTGCGTGAAGTAGAGGCTGGGGAGTGGGATCTTCTCCTGACGGATGTACTGCCAGACGTCCATCTCGGTCCAATTGCTGAGCGGGAAGACGCGGAAGTGCTCGCCGAAGTGTTTGCGGCCGTTGAAGATGTTCCAGAGTTCGGGGCGCTGGTTCTTGGGGTCCCACTGGCCGAACTGATCGCGGTGTGAGAAGAAGCGCTCCTTTGCGCGGGCCTTCTCTTCGTCGCGACGACCGCCGCCGAGGCAAGCGTCGAACTGATGCTCCTCGATCGTGTCGAGAAGCGTGACTGTCTGCAATTTGTTGCGGCTCGCGTTGTGGCCCTTCTCTTCGGTGACACGACCATCGGCTATGCTCTTCTCCACACTTCCGACGACGAGATCAGCGTGAATCTCCTTCGCGAACCAGTCTCGATAGGTCATGGCCTCGGGGAAGTTGTGCCCCGTGTCGATGTGAAGGAGCGGGAGTGGCAAGCGTGCTGGATAGAATGCCTTCCGCGCGAGCCACGCCATGATGATGGAGTCTTTGCCGCCGGAGAAGAGCAAGGCCGGCTTTTGAAACTGAGCTGCGGTCTCGCGGAGGACGTAGATCGCCTCGGATTCAAGGTATTGAAGGTGAGTCAGAGCCATGGGGTTCGGGGAAAGGGCGCGCAGGTTAGATTCAAATGAGGTGGAAAGCCAAGAGGAGATTGCGAATGCTCAGGGTCACGATGAGGACTCCCACGAGCACCATGAATGGGCGCACGGGAATGCGCTTTGAGAGCCATGCACCAAATGGTGCGGCGACGACACCACCGAGCGCCAAGCCCAGAATGACGTGCCAGTGCGTGAGGCCGAGTGTGAGGAAAAAGGTGATGGAAGCAGCCAGGGTCACGAAGAACTCGACAGCATTCACGCTGCCGACCGTGATGCGGACGTTGTTTCCACGAGCAATGAGGTTTGAAGCGACGATTGGGCCCCAACCGCCACCGCCAACGGCATCAATCATGGCTCCGAAGAACCCGAGCGGCACGAGATGGCTGGTCACATTGCGCGATGGGAATTGCATGAACGCCTTGGCGATGATGACGAAACCCATGATGAGGAGGTAGCCCGCAATGTAGGGCTTCAATGCTTCGCCCGGAAATGACGAAAGAACATAAGCCCCGATGATGGCGCCGATGACTGCGGGAATGAGCAGCCTGCGGAATAGGAACCTGTCCACGTTGCCGAATGCATGATGAGAGATCGCCGATGCACCGGTCGTGAAGCACTCTGCTGCGTGAACGGTGGCGCTGGTGGCGGCGGGCGGAACTCCGAATGAAATGAGTAGCGAGGATGCAGTCACTCCGTAGGCCATGCCGAGGGCGCCGTCGATGATCTGTGCGACGAAACCTGCGAGGACGTAGAGAAGGAAGTGATCCGGGAGCATTGCGCGGGAGTCGGAAGGCTAGATCGAGTAATTCGTCGTGAGCGGTGCGTGCAGTCCGCACTCGTGCTTCTCGTCGCCCTTCGCTGGATCATAATAGGTGCGCTCATTCGGCAGCTTGTGTTCCGCGAGGTAGGCGTCCATTTCAGCCGCCGTCCACTCGAGGATGGGATTGACCTTCAGGCAATTGAACTTGGCGTCCCACATCACGGTCTTCAGGGAAGCGGCGCGCTGCGGATTCTGTTCCTTGCGGAGCGCCGTGATCCAGACTTTTGGCGCAAGCTCCCTCATCCCGCGTTCGAACGGCTCCAGCTTCATGATCCGGCTGAAGGACTCCACGCGAGCCACTTCGTCAGGCATCGGAATCTGTCCGCCATTGAGTGCCAGCCAGTGAGCGGAGGTCATCAGCGGGAGGTAAGGCTTCAAATTGAGCCCGAGGCGCTCGCGGCATTTCTCAGCGAAACGGTAGGTTTCCGGCAGATTGGTTCCGTGATCGACCCATAACGCTGGAATCTCCGCCCACGCTGCGGTCGCCATGTGAAGGATGATCGCCTCGTAGGGGCGAAAGTTCGTGGTGACGATGGCCCCACCTTTTCCCTCACCAACCGCCCAGCGAGTGATCTCCTGAGCAGAGCGGCCTTCGAGTCCTTCAAGTATGATGTCGATTTGAGTGGGTGACATGGGGCGCGCAAGATTCACCCAATTCCCCATGTGTAAAGTATGAAATTGGCCATTTTGCGCTGACCTCACTACCGAGAAGAGCGTGATCACTGCTGCCCAATGCCACCACAGACACCTTCCCAGCGAGGTTGCGCTCAACGCCATCTCTGCTATCTAACGCCCCTCTTATGCACAGCTTCCGTTACATTCAGGGTCGGCTCCATGCCGAAAACGTCGATCTCGGCCAACTAGCCGACCGATATAGCACTCCACTCTATGTCTATAGTAGTGCAACGATCCGCGATCACTTCACCCGCCTAGACGGAGCGCTCGACAGACTCGACCACATGATTTGCTACGCGGTGAAGGCGAACTCCAACCTCGCGATCCTCAACCTCGTCGCTTCGCAGGGCGGCGGCTTCGACATTGTCTCGGGGGGCGAACTTTTCCGGGTGATCCAGGCGGGCGGCAAGGCGGCGAATTGCACCTTCGCCGGAGTAGGGAAGACGAAGCCGGAGATTGAGTATGCCCTGAGCGAAGGGATTTACTGTTTCAATGCTGAGTCCGAGGCTGAACTGCGATTCATCAACCAGATCGCGGGTGAGTTGGGAAAGAAAGCTCCCGTCGCCGTCCGAGTGAACCCAAATGTCGATGCGAAGACGCACGCGAAGATCACGACGGGCAAGAAGGAGAACAAGTTCGGCGTCGATTTCGACCGCATCGCCGAAGTCTATGCGATGATCGCAGCCGAGTGCCCACACTTGGAGATCAAAGGCCTGCAAATGCACATCGGCTCACAGCTCACGAGCGTGGAGCCATTCGTTGAGGCGGTCAACAAAGTCATCCCGCTGGTGCAGGAAGTGAAGGAGAAGTACGGCATCAAGTTCTTCAGCATCGGCGGCGGCATCGGCATCGTTTACAAGAACAGCCTCGACTCCGGCACTGCGGAATGGTGGTCGCGTGAGGGCAATGAGTCACACCCGCTCACCATCCAGGCATATGCGGACGCCGTCGTTCCACTGCTTGAGCCACTCGGTCTCCGCATCCTGCTGGAGCCCGGTCGTTTCATGGTCGGCAACGCGGGCGCGCTGGTGACGAAGGTGCTTTTCGAGAAGAAGGGCGCAGCCAAAAGTTTCGTCATCGTCGATGCCGGCATGAACGACCTCATCCGCCCGACGCTGTACGAGGGCTGGCATCAAATCACGCCCGTCGAGAAGCCCAGCTCCACGGAAACTCATAAGGCTGACATCGTCGGCCCCATTTGCGAGACAGGCGACTTCCTCGCGCAGAATCGCGACCTGCCACCCGTGAACGAAGGCGACTACCTCGCCGTGCTCAGCGCCGGAGCCTACGGCTTCAGCATGGCGTCGAACTACAACTCCCGCCCCCTCGCCGCTGAAGTGCTCGTTGATGGAAAAGAGTCCCACTTGGTCCGCGAGCGTCAGTCACTCGACGATCTGATCCGTGGCGAGCATGTGCCGTTGGATCGGAAAGAGACAGCTTAACCGAATCAGCACACCTAACCTTCAAGCCACATCCCGGCTTGAAGCCAGCACATTTGTAGGGCACACATCCGACCCATTCATCGCTCCATGAACAAGCCCACCCACAGTTCTCTTCTCATCGCGATCGGTTTCGTGATTTCACTTTGGTCTGGCATCGCCTCGGCCCAGTCCGAGTACATCATCGTCAGTGGCGGCCCTGCGCTCAGACAATGGGAGAACCTGCGCAGACAGGGCGAGCAACACGACCGCTGGTGGGGCAATTTCATCCGCCCCGCCCGCGTCCGGATCGAAGAAGTGAAGAAGCAAGCGCCCCCAGGGACCATCATCACTTGGCTTGTGTACCGTGATGCCTATCTTCGTCGGGCCGGCGAAGACAGACAGCCGCTCACCAGTCATGTGGAATCCGTTCGGGAAAAGTATGGTATCCGCCTCGTGTGGTTCCGGTCAGGAGACGAAGTCATCAATTATATCAACAGCGGCATGAGCCGCGGGAGCACCAAGATCTCCGGTTTCGAGTACTACGGTCACTCAAACAAGTTCTGCTTCATGTTCGACTACAGCTCTGACATCTACGGCGTCTCTTCATCCTTCCTCCATGAGGCCGACTTGAGGAAACTTCATCGCAGTGCCTTTGCCCGCAATGCCCATTGCCAGAGCTGGGGCTGCCACACGGGCGAGAGCATGAGCGCCCTCTGGAAAAAAGCCACGGGCGTCCCCATGATCGGTGCCTTCGGCAAGACCGACTACTCCGACATGCACCTGCGCAACTGGCACGTCGGCCTCTCCGTCGGTGCCCACTGGCGCAGGGGCTGAACTGCGGCCACCCCTACCCCGCTCATGAAATTCTCCGACCTCCATCGCTTCTACCACCAGCCGTTCTTCAACCTCCTCAAGCAGGCCCGTGCCGTGCATGAAGAGCACTGGCCCGAGAACGAAGTCCAGCTCTGCACCCTGCTCTCCATCAAGACTGGCGGCTGTAGCGAAGACTGCGGCTACTGCGCCCAGAGCGCACGCTACACCACCGGAGTGCAGCGCGAGCAGCTCATGGAAAAGGAGCAGGTCATGGAGAAAGCCCGCGCCGCGAAGGCCAGCGGCTCCACACGTTTCTGCATGGGTGCGGCCTGGAAAGGTGTGCGCAGCGGAAGCGAGAAGTTCGATCACGTCCTCGACATCGTGCGCGACGTCTCCACGCTCGGCATGGAAGTTTGCGTCACCCTTGGCGAACTGGGCGAAACGGAGGCCCGGGCACTCAAGGACGCCGGCGTAACCGCCTACAATCACAACATCGACACCTCTCCCGAGCACTACCCGAACGTCGTCACCACCCACACCTTCGACGACCGCCTCCGCACCATCCGCCACGCACAGGACGCGGGCATGTCCGTTTGCTGCGGCGGCATCCTCGGACTCGGCGAGGCCATCGAGGATCGCCTCCGGATGCTCGAAGTACTCAGCAACTTCAATCCCCATCCCGAGAGTGTTCCGATCAACGCGCTCATGCCGATCCAGGGCACACCGCTCGGTGGGAACGAGCAGGTCGATTCCTTCGCGCTCATCCGCATGATCGCCGTCACCCGCATCGCCATCCCACGTGCCAAGGTGCGCCTCAGCGCTGGCCGCGCCAACTTGAACAAGGAAGCACAGACACTCTGCTTCTTCGCAGGTGCCAACTCCATCTTCTACGGCGACAAGCTCCTCACCACCGCCAATCCCCGTGCCAATGAAGACATGGCCCTGCTCCGCGAGCTGGGTCTCTCCGCCCAGGAGCCTGCTCCGTCTCTCGATGCGCCCAGCGCTGACGAGCATCGCCCATCCTATCCCGCCTGTGAGGCCAAAGCCGGCACTGGCTGCGGTTGCTGAACGAGAAAGTCAGCGAGAGAGCTCACGCTTAATCGTCCCCATTTAGCTTCGAGATGCCTGCATACTCGCTGGGAAACCGGCGCTCCAGAGCCTTCGGCGTGACGTAGGCAATGAGCTGCGCCTCACGCCAATCAGCCAGGCCCCAGAATTCGTGCGGCAGCCCCATGATGACCGTGGCGCACGTCGGCATTCCTGGGATCGTGGTGCGCGCCAGCATCTTGTCCACGAAGTCATTGATGCCAGGGTTGTGGCCAAAGATCATCGAGTGCGCCGAGCCCTCGTTCAAATGGCGCACCACATCGAGGATTGTGTCGGGCTCGGCCAGATAGAGACGCGAGTCCAGCGTCATGCTTTCCATCGGCAGGCTCAGCGCCTCACGCATCGATTGCGCCGTCGTCATCGCACGCACCGCCGTGCTGGAGACGATGCGATCCGGTGAAGGGAGAAGCCGATCCGCGCCATTGCCGCCGAAATAAGTCTTCGAGAGAAACCGCGCCACGGCAGGAGCGGAGCGAAGCCCGCGCTCATTGAGCGCACGGTCGTGATCGGCTGTACCTGGCTGGTCCCAGCTCGACTTGGCGTGTCGGACGACGGTGAGAAACTTCATCTCCTGCAAATGGGGATGCGGAGGCCTGCGACGAATGCGGCTGCGGCGGCAAAAGTTGTTCATCCTGCTGGCGATGCAAGCTCGTATTCGTCACCCTGATGACAAACCAGTGGACACGCGCGGGCGAATCGAAACTGTTCCGCACTCGTGCCTGCCCCTGATCGTTGTGATGAACCCGAAGACCAACCTCGCATCCCGTGGTGGCTGTGGCCGCATGTGCTGTCTCTTGAGGCGCCGATCATCGCCGTCATCTGGCAGACTCTGATGGCGCACACGCATCGCGTCGCTCTGATTCCCGGCACCACGGCGGGTCTAGCTCTCTGTGTGTGGCTGATCTACCTGATCGACAGGCTCCTGGACGGACTGAGCGCTGCGGACATGGGTGGCGACATCCGCCACGCGTTTTACCGGCGGCATTGGCGTCTGATCGGCCTGGTGGTCATCCCCCTGGTCACGGCGTTGCTCGTGTGGATCGCGCTCTATCTCATCCCGGAAGGACTGCTCTGGCAATGCTCGGCTCTGGTGCTGCTCGTCGCCATCTATCTCGCCTGTTTTCCCGCTCAGCATCATCGGAGGTTCGTCGGCGCGCTCGGCGGTCTCATCGGGTTCGGTGTTATCGTCGGCATCTTCATGCTTCCATTGGACGCCGGGCCGAAGATCCAGTTCGCCATCATCGGCCTGCTGATGATGACCTTCGGCTTCTTCCACCGGCTGGACAAAGCGGCTAGCAGCCGCATCCCGAAAGAGCCGCTCGGTTCCCTGCTCTTCTCGCTCGGATGTTCCGCGGGAGTTCAGTTTTTCTCCACGGGCGATGGTGCCGCTGCCATTTCGATGGATGTGCTGCTGCTTTGGATGGTCTTCTCGATGAACATGTTCGGCATCTCTCGCCATGAAAACGAGTCGGGAACTGTGGATGGACATTCGGTTGCCGTGCTATGGCCCAGGCTATCGCAATTCTACCCAGTGGTCTTGTTGGGTTGCCTCGTGGCATGCGCCGCCATCGCGCTCGTTCCGGCCGCGTTTCCGGCACGGACAGGGGAGCTCGCCCTCGGCTGCGCGCTATCGCTCCTCCTGATGGGCATCGTCTGGCTTGGCCGCTCACGGCTCGGTCCGCTCTCGTATCGTGTGCTGGCAGACCTCGCGCTGACAGCGCCAGTGGCCGTGCTCCTGCTCCAGCTAGGAGTGTTCAAGTGAAGCACCCGCGGTTGCTGTCAGACCCATCACTGAACCGACCTTGCTTCGCGATAACCGGACCTGCGATGACGTTTCCGTTGTCGCGCGATTTCCTCCGACGCACAACTTCATGAATGCCACCCCATTCCTCGCCAGCTACGAGCACGACGGCGTCGTGCGCGTACCTCAATTCCTCAATACAGACGAAGTCGCCGCCGTGCGAGCCGAGCTGGAGCGCTACATCCGCGATGATCTCGCCGCGCAACCGGTCGATGCCCGCACCTTTGAGAAGGACGAGACGACCGTGCGCAATCTGTGGCGACTGGAGAAATACAACGCCTTCTTCCGTCAGCTAGGCGAGCGAGCCGACATCCTGGAGTTCATTGCTCCGTTTGTTCGCGGCGAGCCCGTTCTCGTCGGTGTCGAGACATTCAACAAACCGGCCCGCATTGGCTCCGGCGTGCCCTACCATCAGGACAACGCTTATTTTTGCCAGACACCGCCCGACATGCTCACCGTTTGGATCGCCATCGACGCGGTCACCGAGGCAAATGGCCCCGTTTACTTTGTCCGTGGCTCGCACAAGACCGGCATGTTGCCCACCAAGCCCAGTGGCGTGCGCGGCAACAGCATCGGCATGTCCGAGCCATCGCGTGTGCCGCTCAGCGAGCAATTCTGCGGTCTTCTCCAACCCGGTGACGCCACCATTCATCAGTGCGAGACCGTTCATCACTCCGCGCCGAACACGACGGAGCACTCGCGGCTTGGACTCCTCCTCGTTTATCGCGGCAGCCACACACAGACCGACCCGAAACTCAAAGAAGCCTACGCCGCCGCTGTCGCTGCCACACCACCAGCATGACCGCAAGATCGCGCTTCAGTCGGCAAGGTGCGGCCAGTTGAGCATGGGCGATGTCAGCGCCGAGAGGCTGACTCGCTGGAGCCCGCGTGCGTCGAAGTTTGACGGATCGAGCCACTGAAGGAAAGCCGCGCGCAGAGCGGGCCAGTCGCGGTCAATGGCCGCATACCAGGCGGTATCGCGGTTGCGCCCTTTCCTCACCGTGGCCTGTCGGAAGATGCCTTCGAACGAAAGCCCAAGGCGCAACGCCGCGGAACGCGAGGAAGCATTGAGCGCATCGCACTTCCACTCGTAGCGGCGATAGCCAAGCTCAAACGCACGCGCCATCATCAGGAACATCGCTTCAGTGGCGGCGCGGGTGCGCTGGAGAAGCGGTGAAAAATTCAAATGCCCGACTTCAATGGAACCGCTCGCCGGAGTGATCCGCAGGTAGCTCGCCACTCCCACAGCCTCATTCGTCGTTGCGTCGATCACCGCGAAGAATAGTGGATCAGTCTCCGCGCCGACTTGATCCACCCACGCACGATACTCGCCAAGCGCACCGAAGGGGCCATACGGCAGGTAGGTCCAGTTCGCTTGGCGCTCATCCAGCGCGTTTGCTGAAAAGAGACTTTGAGCATGACGCGCCGGATCAAGCCGCTCCAGCCGACAATACCTGCCCTGCATCGTCTCGCCTGACGGCAGCGGAGGCTCCTTCCAATCGACAACGATCTCGCCGACAGGCTGGTTCATGGCATTCAACTCGGTGGGCATGGTCGGAAAACTGGACGTCTCGTTTCGCCATCAGTCATCTCAGTCGCGACGGTACTCAAGAGCCAGTCCACCGTCTTCCTGAATCCCGCGGCTCCCGTTGACCACGGAGATTGCGGCATCATCATCCGCCCATGCCAGCGCGAGTCACCGCCATCCTCATCTCACCCGCCGCCACCGCACTGCCACATGCCGTGAACGAAGCGGAGGCGCATGCGAATCGCGGGCTCGTCGGTGATCGCTATCACGCGGGTTGCGGCACCTTTTCCGAATGGGAACCCAGAGGCCCCGGCCGCGAGTTGACTCTGATCGAGAGCGAAGTGCTCGCCGCCCTCGACCTCAGCGCCGCCGAGGCCCGGCGCAACATCGTCACTAGCGGAGTGCGTCTCAATGAACTCGTCGGGAAGCGCTTCAACATTGGCGAGGTGCTCATTGAAGGCATCCGCCTGTGCCCGCCCTGCGATCACCTCGACAAGGTAACGGGCAAAGCACTGCTCAAGCCGCTGGTAAGCCGTGGTGGCCTCCGGGCGAACATCTTGTCCAGTGGCATCATCCGCATCGGCGACATCATCGAGTGCGAGGGTGCCTAGCTCTCGCCCCACCGATCGGATCAAGAAGGCCTTCGCCATGCGCCAGACCGGGAGCGCGAGTCCACTCGACAGCGGCAGTTCAACAACGGCGTGAAGACCAAGATCCAGACGGTCGCAAATCCACCGAGAATCAGGTTTCGGCGACGCGGATTGGCGTTACCCGTGGTGAAGTCACTCTGTCATGCATCGTCGCCGACTGTTCGCCATTCTCATCTTTGTGTTTGTGCTTGCCGCTGCCACCTCGGCGGTGCGGTTTCTTTTCTTCCAATCTCCCGCCGAGCAACTCGGGCGCATGCAGGGCAGTCTCCTCAGTGCTGTGGAGAAGCGCGACTGGAACGCCATCCAGTCGATGCTGGGCGATGACTTTGTGGATGGCTTCGGACACGATCGGGACTCCGCCATCAAGGACGGCAAGGACGTCTTCTCGACCTACTTCTCACTCACCCTGAAATCAAAAGTGACCTTGGTGAGGGCCACAAGCGACTCCGGGTTCGTGAAACTCAAGATCAAGATCGAGGGCACAGGCACACCGGTCAGCCAAATGGTGACGAGCCGCGTGAACTCATCCGACGAACCGTGGGTTTTCCATTGGCAGAAGACGGGCCGCTGGCCGTGGAATTGGAAACTCATCCTGCTACAGAACGAGTACTTCTAGGGAGAACGCATCATAGGGGCACAACTGCCCGTGACTCCTTGAGTCGCCCCCAAGAAGGTCGTGCGTCATTTCACGCAACCAACTGTCCGGCAGGGGCACCCCGTTAGAATGCCCCCAAGCTCACCACACTTCGTACGAGATGACCCGCGTCTCGCGTGGGTTCTCGCAGAGGAGGATCCGCTTCTGAACAAAGGTGCGCCCGCCCATCTGGTAATGGTGGGAGTCAATGACGCGCCCTTCGTAGGAGCAACTCGGGAGGGAAACCAAGCTGGCAAGCGCCAGAACGATTGTGGGGATGAGAGAGAGACGTTTCATAGTGTGGGGAACTACGTCTGACGAAACGCAAAAAGAGGGCGTTCAAAATCAACGAAGTGCTTCGCATGGCTTGATAGTGGAGCCACGTTGGATTTGGCCGGAGACAAAACACCGGGTAGCTCACAAGCGGGATCGACGCGCTACATCGATGCTCTCAATCAGTTCGGCTGCGACCGGGCCCCGTGAAAATGAATCCATGGCGAAAAGATGCAGCACCATGAAGGCCCTTCGTTTCCAGAGATTTGCTCACTTTGACTGAGCATCTCGAAGACAGTCGATTTTGCAAATCAGGTCGAGTGCCACGGGGCTGCTCTTGCCGATTCGTCTGCCGCCTTCAGGAGAGAAGGCGATCTCCTTTCCAAAACGACAAGGTTCCCGCAGCATGAGCGCAATCCTCGGCCAGTTCTGCGAGGTCATGTCGTTCACGTTGATGATGTTGGTAAGCGCGACGGTATCCTCCAAGCCCTTGTTCTTGATCAAAAGGGAGTCACCCAAGTCCCAAACCTCATCCACCAAGTCGAATAGAAACCGGCGGAGCATGAAGTGCATCATTCCCAGCATAGCCAGTCCCCCAAGAACAAATGGGAATGGAGAATGACCTCGTGCGAGTTCCTGGCGCACTCCCATTCCACAAGCAACCACGATGAAACAAGCAAACATGATGGCCATTCCTCGCTTGTCCCACCAAGTGCTGCTGGAGGAAATGAGCCTCATGTCTGTGTTACGGATTAGCCCAGCGCCTCCAGCATGCCCTTCAACTTCCCTAGCTGCGCGGACCAGTCGGCTTCGCGTTGCGTGTGATCGTCGAGAACCTTTTGTGGCACTTTGCTGGTGAAGTTTTCGTCGGCGAGCTTGGCTTTCACCTTGGCGAGTTCGGACTCAACCTTGGCGAGTTCCTTGGTCACGCGGGCGCGTTCGGCTTCGACGTCGATGATGCCGTCGAGCGGGAGAAAGAGTTCGCCAAGCGGTGTGATCACGACCGGCGTGCCCTTCTTCGCTGCGAAGGCGGCGTCCACGTCGAGCGGCTCGGCATTGAGGAGGATGCGCAGGACTTCGATCTCGTGCTCGGGGAGTTCGGTGCTGGGCTTGAGGACGAAGCGGACCTTCTTGTTGATGTTGAAGGTGCTTTTCAGGCCGCGACCAAGGTTCACGGTTTCGTATTTGTCGTTCGCGGTCTTTTCGTCCTCGGGGAGGATGCCGAAGTGCGCGAGTTCGTCCTCGCTGAGCGGCTTCGGCCACGGGGCGAACATGATGCTCTTGCCGCCTTGGTTCTCGGGCATGTCGGCGCTGAAGCCCATGCCATGCCACAGCTCTTCGGTGATGAAGGGCAGGAACGGATGGAAGAGACGCAGCGTGTGGCCGAGCACGAAGTCGATGACGGCAAGCGTGTTGGCTTTGCGCGCGGAGTCGGTGCCTTGGAGTGTGGCTTTGCTGGCCTCGATGTACCAGTCGCAATACTCGCTCCAGAAGAAGCGGTAGAGCGTAGCGGTGGCGTCGGAGAAACGGTATTCCTCTAGCGACGTGGTGACTTCGTTGATCGCGACATTGAGGCGGATGAGGATCCACTTGTCGTCGCTGCTCAGGAGCGCGCTGCTGATGTCGGTCTCGGTTTCGCCGCCTTGCATCTGGCGGAAGCGCGCGGCGTTCCAAAGCTTCGTGCAGAAGTTGCGGCCCAACTCGACGTTCTTCTCATCGAACGCGATGTCCTGGCCGAGCGGTGCGCTGCGCATGATGCCGAAGCGGAGTGCGTCGGCGCTGTAGTTCGAGATCAGCTCCAGCGGGTCGGGTGAATTGCCGAGGCTCTTGCTCATCTTCCGGCCCTGCTTGTCACGGATGATGCCGGTGAAATAGACGTTCTTGAACGGCAGCTCGCCCATCCACTCGTAGCCGGCCATGATCATGCGGGCGACCCAGAAGAAGATGATGTCCGGGCCGGTGACGAGATCGGTGGTCGGGTAGAACTTGCTGAGCGTATCGGTCTTCTCCGGCCAGCCCATCGTGGCAAAAGGCCAGAGCCAGGAGCTGAACCAAGTGTCGAGCACGTCGGGGTCTTGCTTGAATCCGAACTTCTCCAACTCGCGTCCGTCCTCTTCGCTCGCGGTGGCGACGTAAACGTCAAAGGTGTCTTGATCGTTCTTTGTCTCGGAAACGCGGAAACCGTAATCCTCGGGATTCACTTCGAGACCGTCACGGCGGCGGATGCAGCGCACCACTCGGCCGAGCTTCTCATTTTCCGCCGGGCTACACTCGAGACCGCTCCAGCCGAAGACGTCGGCATCGAGCTGGTAGTCATTGATGGTCACCGACTTGTGCCACACGGGGATGCGATGGCCCCACCAGAGCTGGCGGCTGATGCACCAGTCCTGCAGGTTGCCCATCCAGTGGTCGTACACTTTGGCCCAGCGGTCGGGGAAGAAGCGCATCTCACCCTTCGCCACCACATCGCGTGAGGCGTCCTGGCTCGGATACTTCAAGAACCACTGATCGCTGAGGCGCGGCTCGATCTGCACATCGGCGCGCTCGGAGTAGCCGACGTTGTTTTGATACGGCTCCTCCTTCACGAGGCTGCCCATCTCGCGCAGCAGTTCGGTCGCCTTTTTCCGTGCTTCCACGCGATCCATCCCAGCGAGGTCCTTGCCTGCGATGAGATTCATCGTGCCGTTCGGATGCATGACATCGACGAGCGGCAAATCATGGCGCTGCGCGATCTCGAAGTCCGCTTTGTCGTGCGCGGGCGTCACCTTCAGCACGCCGGTGCCGAATTCGAAGTCCACATGCTCGTCGCCGATGATCGGAAGCTCAGCCTGATTCTCCAGCGGCAGCGGCCGGCGCGCATGCTTGCCGATGAGATGGGCATAGCGCGGGTCCTTAGGATTCACCGCGATAGCGGTGTCACCCGGGATCACTTCGGGGCGCGTGGTCGCGATCGTGAGCCAAGTGTCCGGCTCCTCGACGACCTGCACTTTGAAATAGAACATCGTCGCGTTCTGCGACTTCATCGTCACCTCTTCGTCGCTCAGTGCGGTGAGCGAAGATGGGCACCAGTTCACCATGCGGCGACCGCGGTAGATGAAGCCCTTGCGATACAGATCGACGAACACGCGCAGCACACATTGGCTGTAGTCGGGGTCCATCGTGAAGCGCTCGCGGCTCCAATCGCACGAAGCGCCAAGCTTCTTGAGCTGCTGGATGATGATGCCGCCGTGCTTCTCCTTCCATTCCCAAATCTTCTCCACCAGCTTCTCGCGCCCGAGGTCGTCGCGATGCTTGATCGCGCCCTGTTTCTTCAGCGTCTTCTCCACCACGTTTTGCGTGGCGATGCCCGCGTGGTCCGTGCCCGGCAGCCAGAGCACTTCCTTGCCGAGCATTCGCGCGCGACGGGCGAGGATGTCCTGGATCGTGTTGTTCAGCACATGGCCGAGCGTGAGGATGCCCGTGACGTTCGGGGGCGGGATGACGATGGAATACGCCGGGCGCTTGTCGCTGACGCGCGCGGGATCGGCGACGAAAGCTTTGTCATCGAGCCATTTCTGGTACCAGCGGGCTTCGACTTCCGCAGGCGTGTAGGTCTTGTCGAGTTCGGGCATAAAAAGGGCGCGCAAGATGGGGGCTAATGCTTGTTTTGCAATGGTGTGTCAGTTCTCCTTCGCCTTCCCTGACAGCTCGGGTGCTCAGCCCCGCGCCGTCAAATAATGCCGCGGCCTGCCGTCGCGCTGTTTGTTGGTCAGCGGCGGGAGATCGAGATGGAAGAGGTGGCGCATCGTGGCGCTGTGGTGTTTGAGCATCTTGGCGCTCTCGGATTGCAGCGCGTGCCACCGCGACCACGGATGAGCGGGCGCGTGGGTGATGTGCCGGATCAGGCTGAGCCACTCGACGTAGGCGCGGGAGATGTCGCCTTCGGCAAATCCGCGATGGCTCTCCTGCGCGCCACGCCGCTCGTGATGGAGGAGCGAGCCGATGACCTCCGCCGCGCCCTCCCCATAGCCAGCGGGCAGGCCGTTCTCGATGTAGCCATGGTGGTTGATGAAGCCGTAAGCGCGGCGGCAACACATGCCGAGCCGCTCGCTGCCGCAGTAGCCAGGAATGTCGAAGCGGAATCCGGCGCGGAGATTGGCGAGATGGAGGATGATCTCATCGACCGGATAGGACTCGTCTTCGAGCGCGGCGGCGATGGCGAGGCCTTCGCCATGCTGGAAGAAGCTGACGATCTCGCCCCGCTGCGTCGGCACGCCTTGCGCGTCGATGAGTTCCAGCGTGCGCCAGGCGTGAATGGCCGAGCCGGGCTTTGGATCGACGCACGGTTTCTCGTCGGCGAGGTGGATCTCGGTGGCGAGTTTCCGGGCGACGGTGCGTTCGAGCGGCTTCAACAGAAGAACTCCAGCGCGATCTTCATAAGCCTCGACCGGAATGCCGCGCATATCGAAGCGGGCGAGGAGCAACCCATCGCGCAAGGCATGGCTTTCAAATGCGGGCAAGTCCTCGTGCGGAGCGCCGCTCTCGGCTGGCGACCGCTTGGTGAAAGGAGGCGAGAGCTTTCGCGCCACCTTGATGCGGTGTGTCCTCGCGAAGTCTTCGAGCGTGAGGCTCTCCGAGTTGCGTGGGAGTTGCAGCAGTTTGCGCAGGGCTTTTGTCGGACGGAAGGAGTAAGCATCGTCCGGCAACGGCTGGCCGAGCGCGACTTCGAGACCGTAGCTCACCGTCTTTGAGCCATTCGTGCCCATCTTAAAAAGACGCGCCAAGCCCTGACCGAGGTCGGCCATGAATCGCGGCTGTGAGACCGCCGGACTCGCGCGATCTTCGCTGGTCACCCATACGTCGGCGAGCTTTGACACCCGCGCGCGATGCGGCTGTTTCGTCTCCCACTCGCTATGCGAGTTGAGGATCTGCGTCTCGGTTGCTTCCAGACCAAAGGCCACTTTCCCATCGCGGGCATGCAGCTCCCGGAATGGCATTGACGCGGGTTCATCGGCTTCGAGTCCGAGAGGAGGCGGCGTTTTGGCATAGAGCCTCGCTGCAAACAAGGTGGCGGCCTCAAAAGGATTCTCCGCGCGCTGCGCCGCATGTTTCATCACCCGCAGAAACATGGGCCACGCGAGCTGGCTGGAGCGATGCAGCCGCGCGGGCCTACCATCGGAGAGCGACGGACTCTGGCGCGTGGTGATCACATAGCCGCGCTCATCGAGGCCACGCCTGCCGGCACGACCGTACATTTGGAGCAGCTCGTCTGGCGAGAGATCGTGCTCGGCCACGCCGTCGTGAAACTTCGTCGCGGCCACATGCACGCTGCGGACCGAGAAATTGATCCCGGCGGCGAGCCCCATCGTGGCCACGATCACACGAAGCTGCCCGGCCTTTGCCAGCGGCTCGATGACTCCCGCGCGCGCGGCATACGAAAGGCCGCTGTGATGAAACGCGATCCGCCGCTCCAGCAGCGAGACGAGATCCTTTCCGCACACGACCTTCTGCTCCTGCGTGAGCGAGAGCGGATCGCCCTGCGGAAGTTCGTTTGCCAGCGAGCGCGCGATCTTCTCGGCCTCATTTCGACGCGGCGAGAAAATGAGCAGTGGCGCGAGGTCACCGAGCAGCGTGGCTGCGGCCAGCTTGGGCCAGAAGCCATCGAAGTGCCGCGCCATGTGCTGCGGCAGCAGTTCCAGCGGCATTTCCTCCAGTGGCACGGGTCGCTCCTGAGTGGCCACGACTTCCACCGGTCGGCCGAGACGCCTCATCCACGCGGCGATGTCGTCGGGGTTTGCCACGGAGCCGCTGAGCAAGAGCAGGCGCGTCAGTGGCGGGGCGAGGGCGATGGCCCCTTCGTAATGCGCGCCACGACCGGCGTCGGCGATCATCTGGTACTCGTCGATCACGAGCATCGCGGGCCCCTCGCCACGCAACAGGCGCTCGAGCTGCGTCTCAAGCGTGGCCACGAGCACCGGAGCGTGGATGTTCTCCGACACATCACCCGTAGCGATGCCGACATCCCAGCCGCGTGCGCGCCATTCGGCGAACTTGTCATTGGCCAGCGCTCGCGTCGGCACGGTATAAACGGCCTGCCCCTTCAGATGCGCCGACTCGTGCAGCAGCTCAAAGATGTACGTTTTCCCCGCACCGGTCGGCGCGCTGACGATCACGTCGGACCCGGCACGCAAAAAGTTCACGGCCTGATGCTGCCAGGCATCGGGGAGCTTCAATGATGTCGTCAGGGATGCGAACACGCGGCATGTTCGGCAAACACGGTCTTGAGTAAAGGCGTCAGGCGTGGAATCATCCGGCCCATGCCTCCACACATTTATCACATCCTGCATCTCGTCGGCGCCATCTTCCTGTTCGTCGGAATCGGCAGCCTCCTCTCAGCCAACGGCAACACCCGCACCGGAATGAAGTATCACGGCATCGGCCTTCTCATTTTGCTCGTCGCCGGTTTTGGCCTGATCGCCAAGTTGAAGTTGTCCTACACCGCGCCGTGGGTGATCGGGAAGATGATCATCTGGCTCGCGCTCGGTTTCCTACCGGTGCTGGCAAAGCGGCGCGCGCTGCAGCCGGGCGTGATCGTGCTCATCGCCATCGCACTCGGTGGAGTGGCCGCGTATCTCGGCTACCTGAAGCCCGTCTGATCACCGAAGCCCGATCCATGCGCCCGCTCGCCAGCATCTTCAGCCTGCTCTTGATCGTTCACGGCGGAGTCTTCGCCGCTGAACCCGAGGACGAGGGCATGCAGGGCACCTTCGAGAAGCCGCCGGTCGATGGGAGGCCATGGAAGCACGCGGACACTGGCTTGTCCTTCCCGCAACATCTCGGTTCCTACCGGATGGCGGCGGAGTTCCGCTTCAAAGAAGGTGGAGGTGTTTTCATCCGCTACGAGAGCATCGACGACCTTGCGCGCGGCGACATCTTCTTCTTCCCGCACACGAAGTCGCAGCTCTCGATTGAGGACACGAAGGCGGCCATCAACAACGAACTCGAGTCCGCCGTGGCACAGTTTCAGAAGATGGCGGACGGTGGGCGCTACAAAAACGTTGTCGTCGATCAGCCCTCGGACGGCCAGATACCGCTCTGGCCCGAAGGTTCGCTGCCGCTGAGCGTGCGCTCGCTGGTGGCGACAAAGATCGCCGACACGCTGGAGGGCAAGAAAGAGGCGCAAATCAAGCAGTGGATCGGCGTCACGATGCTCAAGGGACACCTCATCACGATCCGCTACATGCACCCGACCGCCACGGGCGATCAGGGCGAGGCCGCATTGAAGGGCTTTGCCGGAACCGTTTTCCAGATCATTAAGGACCCGCAGTTGCGGGCGCAGATCAAAGATCTTGTGCAGGTTTACTTCGCCGACCCGCTCTCGGCCGAGGGCAATCAGGCCGCGACCGTCGTGTTGGCCTACATTCAAAAGACGCCATTCGTGGGCGTGCCGATTCCCGTCGAGTCCCTGGCACCTTGGCTTGAACATTTCAAACGGAACGCCCCCGGCTCCGAGCTTCAGCTTCTGCGTGGCTTTGCCCTCGGCAGCGCGCGGGCCGGGCTGGACGACAAAGATCCCGACGCCTGCCTCACCGCCGGAGCGAAGCAATTCCTAGAGATCTACAACCTGTTCATCCGCGACGTCCCGCTGCTCAAGCTCCGCGATGTGGACGATCTCAAGGCCGCCGTGGAGCACAACGATGTGCCCGCCTTCCTGAAACGACGCGCGATGGGGCAGAAGTAGCTGGCCTAGGGGTCGGCACCGTAGTCTCAACCCGCACGCGTCCGCCCCTGCCGGAGGATGGGTTCCGCGAGGCGTTTCTTCGGGAATAGTGGCCCGCAGAATGCTCACCAAGTTCTTGATTTCTGTATTCAGTGCGGCAACCTGCCGCCCCCTTTCCCCAAAATGAGAAACCCAGGATTACCAGCGAAACAAGGCCTCTATGACCCGCAGTTCGAGCATGATGCATGCGGCGTCGGATTCGTCTGCCAGATGAAGGGCAAGCGCTCGCACGACATCGTGCAGCAGGCTTTGACGATTCTAGTCAATCTGGACCATCGGGGTGCCTGTGGCTGCGAGACAAACACGGGCGACGGCGCGGGCATCCTGATGCAGATGCCGCATGGCTTTTTGAAGAAGGTCGCGGCGGCTCAGAAGATCACGCTGCCGGAGCCGGGCAAGTATGGCGTGGCCATGTGCTACTCGTCCCCAGACCCGAAGGTGCGGGAGAAGAGTGCGGCGCTTTTTGAAAAGCTGGCAGCCGAGGAGGGCCAGAAGGTGCTCGGCTGGCGGGACATCCCGGTCGATAACTCGATGATCGGCAAGACGGCACTGGCCAGCGAGCCGTTCATGCGCATGGCGTTCATTGAGCGTGGCGAAGGCGTCAAAGACGACCAGAGCTTTGAGCGGAAGCTATATGTGATCCGCAAGCGCACCTATTTCGCGATCCGCACGAGCGGCGTGGACGACTTCTGGTATTGCCCGAGCCTGTCGTGCCGCACGATGATTTATAAAGGCATGTTGATGCCTGTGCAGGTGGGTCAGTACTTCCTCGACCTCCAGGACCCGGACATGGACACGGCGCTGGCGCTGGTTCACTCGCGCTTCTCGACGAACACCTTCCCGAGCTGGGAGCGGTCGCATCCGTATCGCTACATCGCGCACAACGGCGAGATCAACACGCTGCGGGGCAACATCAACTGGATGAATGCCCGCCAGCCGCTGCTCGAGAGCGAGCTGTTCGGCGAGGACATCAAGAAGATCCTGCCCATCGTGAACACGCAAGGCTCGGACTCGGCGATGTTTGACAACGTCTTCGAGCTTCTCGTCATGGGCGGCCGTTCGCTGCCGCACGCGATGATGATGATGATTCCTGAGCCGTGGAGCGGCCATGAGTCGATGAGCGAGGAGAAGAAGGCGTTCTACGAATACCATTCCTGCCTGATGGAGCCGTGGGATGGCCCGGCTTCGGTCGCGTTCACCGACGGCACGATGATCGGCGCGACGCTGGACCGCAATGGTCTGCGCCCGTCGCGCTACTATGTGACGAAAGATGATCTCGTGATCATGGCCTCGGAAGCCGGCGTTTTGCCAATCGAACCCGAGCGAGTGGCGATCAAAGGCCGACTGCAGCCGGGCCGCATGTTCATCGTGGACATGCAGCAGGGCCGCATCGTGCCTGATGAAGAAATCAAAGCCAAGATCGCGTCGGAGCAGCCTTATCGCACCTGGCTCGATGACAATCTCATCAAGCTCGCCGACATCGCCGACGCAGGCGAGGTGCCGCAGCCGGATCACGACACGCTGATCCATCGGCAGACCGCGTTTGGTTACACCTTTGAAGATCAGCGCAAAATTCTCGTCCCGATGGCGAAGGACGGCGTGGAAGCGACCGGCTCCATGGGCACGGACATCCCGCTCGCGGTGCTCTCGAACAAATCGAAGCTGCTCTACGACTACTTCAAGCAGCTCTTCGCGCAGGTGACGAACCCGCCGATCGACTGCATTCGCGAGGAGATCGTCACTTCATCGGTCACGACCATCGGACCTGAGCGCAATCTGCTCAAGCCGGTGCCCGAGAGCTGCAATCTGATCGAACTGAAGACGCCGATCCTCACGAACGAGGAACTGGCGAAGCTGAAGCATGTCGCCCTCGGTGAGTTCCGCTCGGTCACGATCAAGACGCTGTTTGACCCTGCGAAAGGCGCGAAGGGTCTTGAGGACGCGATGAATGAACTTTTCCGTCAGGCCTCGCTGCAAATCGACGCCGGGATCAACATCATCATCCTCAGCGACCGCGGCATGGACAAGCACAACGCCGCGATTCCGCCACTGATGGCTGTGTCCGGCCTGCACCACTATTTGATCCGCGAAGGCAAGCGCACCAAGGTCGGCCTCGTCCTCGAATCCGGCGAACCGCGCGAGGTGCATCATTTCTGCACGCTCATTGGTTACGGCTGCGCGGCGATCAATCCGTATCTCGCCTTCGAGACGCTGGATGACATGATCAAGCACGGTCTGCTCGTCGGCGTGGATCACTACACGGCTTGCAAGAACTTCGTCAAAGCCGCCACCAAGGGCATCGTCAAGGTGGCCTCGAAGATCGGCATCTCGACCATCCACAGCTACCTCGGCGCGCAGATTTTTGAGTGCGTCGGCTTGCAGCAGACGGTGGTGGACAAGTATTTCACCGGCACCGCATCGCGCATCGAAGGCTCCGACATGGAAGCCATCGCGAATGAAGTGCTGGAGCGCCATCACGCGGCGTATCCGGACCGTCAGGTGAATGGCCACACGCTGGACGTCGGCGGTGATTACCAATGGCGCGCGGAAGGGGAGGCTCATCTCTTCAGCCCGCAGACGGTTCACTCGCTGCAAAAGGCGGTGCGCACCGGCAGCTACGACACTTTCAAGACCTACTCCGGCCTCGTGAACGAGCAGACCAAGCAGCACTTCACGCTGCGCGGCCTCCTCGACTTCAAGAAGCGCGAGCCGGTTTCCATCGATGAAGTCGAGCCAGTCGAAGCGATCCTGAAGCGCTTCAAAACCGGCGCGATGAGCTACGGCTCCATCTCGGGTGAAGCGCACGAAGCACTCGCCATTGCGATGAACCGCATCGGCGGCAAGTCGAACACCGGCGAAGGTGGCGAAGACCCGGCTCGCTACACTTGGACCAACGAAAAAGGCGACTCGAAGAACAGCGCGATCAAGCAGGTCGCGTCCGGTCGCTTTGGCGTGACCAGTTTGTATCTCACGCAGGCGCGCGAGCTTCAGATCAAGATGGCCCAGGGCGCGAAGCCCGGCGAAGGCGGCCAGCTTCCTGGCGGCAAGGTTTATCCGTGGATCGCCAAGACGCGTCACTCGACTCCGGGTGTGGGCCTCATTTCACCGCCTCCGCATCATGACATCTACTCGATCGAAGATTTGTCGGAGCTGATTCACGACTTGAAGAACTCGAACCGTGCCGCGCGCGTGAGCGTGAAGCTCGTTTCCGAAGTCGGTGTCGGCACCATCGCCGCCGGTGTGGCAAAGGCACACGCGGATGTCGTACTCATCTCCGGCTTCGACGGCGGAACGGGTGCTTCACCGCAGACCTCCATCAAGCACGCTGGCCTTCCATGGGAACTCGGCCTCGCTGAAACGCACCAGACACTCGTCTTGAACAACCTCCGCTCGCGCATTGCCGTGGAAACGGACGGACAGCTCAAGACCGGCCGTGATGTCGTGATCGCCGCGCTGCTTGGCGCGGAGGAGTTTGGTTTCGCCACCGCTCCGCTCGTCACGCTTGGTTGCATCATGATGCGCGTCTGCCATCTGAACACCTGCCCTGTCGGCGTCGCAACGCAAGACCCGCGCCTGCGCGCCAATTTCACCGGCGATCCCGAGCACACGGTGAACTTCATGAAGTTCATCGCTCAGGAAGTGCGCGAACTCATGGCGCAGCTCGGCTTCCGCACCATCGTCGAGATGGTCGGCCGCACCGATGCGCTCGAACCGAAGCACGCCGTCGAGCATTGGAAAGCCAAGGGCATCGACCTCTCGAAGCTGCTCTACTCACCGCCCGCCGGTCCTGAAGTCGGTCGTTACTGCACAGACGTGCAGGATCACGGCCTCGACAAGTCGCTCGACATCACCACGCTGCTCGACCTTTGCAAGCCAGCCATCGAGAAGGGCGAGAAAGTCACCGCCACGCTGCCGATCACGAACATCAATCGCGTCGTCGGCACCATCCTCGGCAACGAGATCACGAAGCGCCACTGGCAGGGGCTGCCGGACAACACCGTGCATCTCAAGTTCAAAGGCAGCGCCGGTCAGAGCATCGGAGCCTTTGTGCCGAAGGGCGTCACGCTCGAAGTCGAAGGCGATGCCAACGACTACGTCGGCAAGGGCCTCAGCGGCGGTCGCATCATCATCTACCCCGACGCCAAATCGACCTTTGTGGCCGAGGAAAACATCATCATCGGCAACGTCGCGCTTTACGGCGCCACGAGCGGTGAAGTCTTCATCCGCGGCATGGCGGGCGAGCGTTTCGCCGTGCGTAACTCCGGCGTGGACACCGTCGTCGAAGGCGTCGGTGATCACGGCTGCGAATACATGACCGGCGGCCGGGTCGTCGTGCTCGGCAAGACGGGCCGCAATTTCGCCGCCGGCATGAGCGGCGGCGTCGCTTACGTCCTCGACGAGGAAGGCGACTTCGCCATCCGCTGCAACGCGCAGATGGTCGGCCTCGAAAAGGTCGATTCCGAAGAAGCCGAGCAGCTCCGCCAGCTCATCAAACGCCACGCCGACGCCACGAAGAGCCAGATGGCCTTCAAGGTGCTCGCGCTGTGGGACGAGATGGTGCCGAAGTTTGTGAAGGTGATGCCGAAGGACTACAAGCGCGTGCTTCAGGCCATCCGCAAAGCCGAAGACGAAGGTCTCAGCGGCGACGAAGCCCTCAACGCCGCGTTTGAAGCCAATGCCCGGGACGTCGCCCGCATCGGCGGCGGCTAGGACACACAGGTCGAATAGGTCCCATACGACCTATTCAGAAACACCACCGACACTCTTTCAAAGCAAGACATCATGGGAAAACCAACCGGCTTCATCGACTACCAACGCGAACTTCCGACCGACCGCGATCCGATCTCGCGTCTGGGCGACTGGAAGGAGATTCACAACCACCTGCCCGAGGAGAACCTCAAGACTCAGGGCTCGCGTTGCATGGACTGCGGCATCCCGTTCTGCCACACCGGCAAGCTCATCAGCGGCATGGCCAGCGGCTGCCCGATCAACAACCTCATCCCCGAGTGGAATGATCTCGTCTATCGCGGCCTGTGGAAGGAAGCGCTGGAGCGTCTGCACAAGACCAACAACTTCCCCGAGTTCACCGGTCGCGTCTGCCCTGCCCCGTGCGAAGGCTCCTGCACCGTCGGCATCAGCGCACCGCCCGTCACGATCAAGAACATCGAAGTCTCGATCATCGACAAAGGCT